>Ga0182030_10012080_pt1 | contig 17360 bp, 20 predicted proteins | sample 812S3MmetaG_FD_121299 | JGI IMG/M metagenome (GOLD analysis project Ga0182030, IMG submission 121299) | Permafrost microbial communities from Stordalen Mire, Sweden - 812S3M metaG (Illumina Assembly) | ecosystem: Environmental > Terrestrial > Soil > Wetlands > Permafrost | place: Sweden...
GCGGTCCCGGCGCTCTTCCGCTTCTCCAATGGGTCGGGCAACCCCACGCAGGGTGACGGCTTGCCGGGAGTGCGGGGACTGGCGGTGAAGCTCACGCTGCCGGATGGCTCCACCACCGACGTGTCGACGCAGACGGCCCGGCTATTCGTCTCTAGCACACCGGACGGATTCGTCGATCTGCTCAAGGCGATGCGGCCAGGCCCGACCAAGCCGTTACGCATGGCCAAATACGTTGCGACCCATCCCGGATTGCTCGGCGCGCTGCCGGTACTGCGCGACGCTAACCGGGTCCCGGCAAGCTACGTCACGGTCGAATACCACGGGCTGCACGCCTTCTGTTGGGTCGCTGCCGACGGCAGCGCCAGATTCGTCCGCTACCACCTGCACCCGGTCGAGGGTGAGGAATTTCTGTCGGGCCGGGCCGCCAAGGGCAAGGGTCCCGATTTTCTCCTGCACGAGCTGAACCACCGGCTCGCGAGCGGGCCGGTGCGGTTCTACTTCCGCGTCCAGATCGCCGGACCGGGTGATTCGACGGTCGATCCGTCAGCACCCTGGCGTAGCACCGAGACAGTGAACGTCGGCACGCTGGAGATCACCGGCCTCGACACCGTGCGCGAGCACGGCGACGACATCGTTGTGTTCGACCCGATGCGGGTGACCGATGGCATTGAACCGTCCGACGACCCTGTCCTTCATTTCCGCACCCTCGCGTATTCGGCGTCGGTCAAGCTACGCACCGGCGTAGACCGCAGTCCGGAAGCGCCGCCTACCTGAAGGTAAGGCGTTCAGCCGCACCTTCGTTGGCATAAATCGACGGCCGACTAAGGTTTCACCAGTGGTGGTTTCCCACATGGTTTTGGTCGCCCTGGCTGGGTTGGGTGCCGGCGTCATCAACGCACTCGTTGGATCTGGCACCCTGATCACCTTCCCGACACTGGTCGCCCTCGGATATCCGCCGGTGACATCCACCATGTCGAACGCCGTCGGATTGGTGGCCGGCGGTGTCTCGGCCAGCTGGGGTTATCGCGCCGAACTGCGCGGCCAGTGGGATCGATTGCGCTGGCAGATTCCGGCGTCGTTGCTCGGCGCCGTGCTGGGTGCCTATTTGCTGTTGCATCTGCCGGAGAAGGTGTTCGCCCAGATCGTGCCGGCGCTGTTGGTGCTGGCCCTGGTGATGGTGGTGGCCGGGCCGTGGATTCAGTCGTGGGCGCGCCGGCAAGCCGAGGCGGCGGGGCGCTCCGCCGAACACGTCACGCCGGTGCGGAAGGTTTTGCTGGTTTTCGGCACCTTCGCCGTCGGCGTCTATGGGGGTTATTTCACCGCAGCGCAGGGTATCTTGCTGGTCGGCGTGATGGGTGCACTGCTGCCGGAATCGCTGCAACGCATGAACGCCGCCAAGAACCTGCTGGCGTTGGTAGTGAATGTGGTTGCAGCACTGAGCTATACGTTGGTGGCTTTCGGCCGGATCAGCTGGCCGGTCGCCGGGGTCATCGCGGTAAGCTCGCTGTTCGGAGGATGGGTAGGGGCGCGTTACGGGCGCCGGCTTTCGCCGAATGTCTTGCGCACCGTGATCGTGCTGATCGGGCTGATCGGGCTTTATCGGCTGATGAGGGTGTAGCGCCGGCGTCAGCTCAGGGTGCGGGTCGCGGCTTCCTCGACGACGTCACGCGCTTCGCCGCGTCGTCGCCAGGCGTCGCGCTGACGCATCGCACCGTTGCCCTGCGCGGCGACGCGGTCGAGTTCGTCAACGACGCGGTCGTATTCACCGAGGGCATCCAGCGCGGGGCGCAGTTGTTGCACCAGCGTGCTCAACTGCTCACGCGCCGGCACAGCGCCGCGGCCGTGAATCAAATCGACTGTGCGGCCGGATAATCCGTCATGGGCGGCCTTCCAATATGCCCCACGCAGTGCCGCGGGTGGCAGCCGTCGCGCTTCCTCGCCGCGGTCGCGCACCTCGAGTGCCGTCATCACCGCGGCCCTGATCAGGGTGGCAAGCAGCACCGTTTCGGCGACCGTTGCCGGAACGTCAGCCACCCGAATCTCCACCGTCGGAAAGTCCGCCGACGGGCGCACATCCCAATAGATCATCTTCTGATCCAGAATCACCTCGGTGTCGATCAGCATGCGCACGGTGTCGTCGTACTCCTCGGGTGAGGTGAAAAACGGCGGTGCACCGGCGACGGGCCAGCGTCGCCACAAGACACTGCGCCAGCTCGCGTAGCCACTATCGGCGTTGCGATAAATCGCCGAATTGGCCGACAACGCCAGCAGCGACGGCAGCCACGGGCGCAGCCAATTGCTGACGTGGATGGCGGCCGCACGGTCAGGTACTTCCACATGCACATGGCATCCGCAGATGCCCTGCTCGTGCGCGACCATCCCGAACTGTGCCCCGATCCGCTGGTACCGCTCGGTGTCGGTGACCGGGAACTCGTGCGGAGTCACCGGCGGAAGCGCCAGCGCCAGCAGCTGAAGCCCGCAGGCCTGCGCGGCTTGGGCCGCACCGCGCCGCAGCCTGGCAAGCTCCTCGCCAAGCTGGTCACTGGTCTGCGCCACGCTGGACGTGGTTTCCACCTGGCAACTACTCAGTTCCAGCTGCAGTGTGATGCCGCGACGCTCAGCCTCCGCGGCCACCTCGGCGTTACGCGGAGCCGGTTCGCCGGTCTGGGGGTCGACGAGGAGGAACTCCTCTTCGGCGCCGACGGTGGGCAGCTCGTTCATTGGGCGGTCCAGCGAAAACTACTCTGGCCCAACGCTTCTGCGGTCAGCGTGCGAGCGCGGAATCCACGGTGGGGTAGATGTGCAGCGCGTGGCTGAGCCCACAGGCATCGACGATCCGGGCGACGATCGGCTGGTGGCTGACCAGGCGCAATTCGACCCCGCGCAGGCGGCACCGCTCGGCCTCGTCGGCCAACACGGCGAACGTGCAGCAGCCCATGAAATCGAGTCCGGTCACGTCGACCACCAACTGGCCCGGCGCGGTGGCGACACTGGCCGCCTCGCTGACCAGGTGGCGCCAGGTGCTCTCGTTGCAGGCATCGACTTCGCCGCCGGCACTGATGACGACGGCGGCGCCGCGTCGGTCGGTGGTCGCCCTCAGCGTGCTGTTCGGATCACCCAGCTCGTAGACCAGCCGCGTGCTGAGCATCAGCGGCGAGCTGGGCATGGAGGGAGCAGATTCGGAAATCATCAAACTCATGATGGACTCCTAATCCGGCGATTTAAGCACCGGGATAGACGGCCCGTCCTTCAGTCTGAAGACAGACATTTCGCGAAGCGCGAATCTCGTTTGTATAACGAGACAGGGCGGTCTGTCTACCTGAAGCGCACTAAGAGTACGGTGAGGGTTGCGATGACCAGCGCCGATGCCGCCACACCCGCCCCCTCCGCTCATGAACGCTTACTGAACGCGGCGTATGAGCTGTTCAGTAAGCGTGGAATTCGCGCGGTCGGCACCGATGAGGTGATCGAGCGCGCCGGTGTCGCCAAGGCAACGCTGTATCGCCACTTCGCGACCAAAAACGACCTGGTGCTGGCCGTTCTGCAGCGCCGTGAAGAACTGTGGACCCACGGTTTGATCGAGGCGCAGTCAGCGCAACGGGGCAGCACACCCGAGGATCAGTTGCTGGCGATCTTTGACGTCATGCACGACTGGTTTCAGCTGCGCGACGGTTATGAAGGCTGTTCATTCATCAACGTCTTGCTCGAATTGGGCGTCGATCATCCTGCGGGGCAAGCCTGTGTGGCTCATATCGACCATGTCCGGGACATCGTGCGCAGCCGTGCCGTTGCTGCGGGGCTCACCGACGTCGAAGACTTCGCCTCGTCCTGGCACATCCTGATGAAAGGCGCCATCATTCTGGCGGCGGTGGGTGACCTGAATGCCGCGTTGCGTGCCCAGCGGATGGCCCGCAGTCTTATCGAAGCGCACCGGCCGGCAAACTTGGCCGACACCGATGAGGCCGTCGTCTAGCGCGTTGCGTGCGGTGACGGCGTTGGCCGTGCGCCCAGGGCGTGAATAGGCGTCAATTGCCGCCCTCAGTGCACGCTCGACGCCGTGAACGCACACAGAAAGCCGTTGCGCAGTGGCCTCACACCGGGTCGGCCGCGGTTTCGCCTGACTTGCGGGCGTGCTCGACTTCGAGTTCGGCGATCGCGCGAGATGTGCGTTCGCGCAGCAAGATTGCCGCGATGAGACCGATCACCACCGCGATGACCAGTGCGACCCAGGAGAATCGCTCCAGCCATTTCTCGGCGGCCATCCCGGCGAAATAGACCAGTGCGGTGGTGCCGCCCGCCCAGCAAATGGCGCCTGACACGTTGGCGGCCAGGAAGCGCTGGTAGTGCATCTTCAGTGCGCCAGCCAGCGGCCCGGCGAATATCCGCAGCAGCGCGATGAAGCGTCCGAAGAACACCGCCCGAATTCCCCAGCGGTTGAACAGCTTTTCGGCCAGCATGACGTGTCCCGGACCGAAGTGCTTGGGAAACCGCTGGCCGAGCTTGTCGAAAAGCGGCATGCCGAAACGGCGCCCGATCGTGTAGCCGATCGAATCGCCGATCACCGCGCCGATGATGGCGGCAACCCCGACGCCGACCGGGTTGACAGCAAGGTCGTGATGGGACGACATCAGCGCCGCGCTGACCAACATGATCTCGCCGGGCAGCGGCACGCCCAGGCTTTCAACGCCGACCACACCGCCGACCACCAGGTAGACCGCGAGCGGCGGGATCGCATGCAGCAAAGCCGAGACATCCATGGGTCAAGAATGCCTCACGGGTGCTGGCCGCGTGCCGCAACGTCCTCGGTTGGCGCGGCGTCGTGTGGTGTCGGTTGCGCGTTGACGGGTTCCAATTGGGGACGCTTAGGGAATCGCCCGTCGGCCGCGGACAGGCCGCGCATCCGGCGCCAGACCCAGGGGAAGAAGTTGTCCTGCGTCCAGCGCAGCTTTCCGTAGCCGCCGGCCCCGCCCGAAAACTGCGTGGGATCCAGGTGTGGTTGTGCCCAATCATGGTTGCTGCCAGGCAGATTGAGGGCTTCGGCCGCAGCGGCGGCAAACAGGAAATGGCCTTTGGGGGAGGCGTGGACGCGGTCGTAGCTCCAGGTGTCCCAGTCCCGCATCGAGGCCGCGTTGTACAGGTCGACGAGCGGGAACCCGTAGCGGTGGGCCGCCACCCGGATCGCCCAGTTGATGCGGGCCAGCCGCTTGGACACGATCCAGCCGAAGGGAAGGAACTGCGCGACGTTCGGGAAGGTCGTCGTCACCACCGTCGCGCCGGAATCGGCGAGCGTCGCATACAGGTGATCGAGCTCGACCAGGGCGCGGCCGAACGATCGCCCGGGCTGGATGACGTCGTTCATCCCAGCACACACGGTGATCAGATCCGGCTCCATCGCCAGCGTCTCCGGAATCTGCTCCGTGAGCACGTCGCCCAGCCGCTTACCGCGGATCGCGAGATTGGCGTATTGCAATCCGGGATAAAGCGAATCCAGCATCACGGCCAGGCGGTCGGCAAATCCCAACAGGCCGGTGCTCTCGTCACCGTCCCATAGGCCTTCAGTCTGGCTGTCGCCAATGGCGACGTATCGGCTGTATCCGGCGGGAATAGCTCCGTACACGACCCCGAGACTAATCCCGATCCGATTGCCGATGCGTGATATCTGTAGCGTGGCTGTTGCCGAGTCGCACCGGCCGGTTGGTCTGAGGAGTGCAGTGGAATTCAATCTCGCACAAGTGTTCTCGGCTGTCGCGGCGGCCAACCCGCAACGCGATTGCATCGTGTTTGGACACCGAAGGTTCACCTACGCGCAAACTGCGCAGCGTGCTCGCCGGTTCGCCCGGGCCCTGCATTCGTGGGGTTTCGGTGCGCATCGGGAACGCTCGACGTTGGCGCCACACGAATCGGGCCAAAGCCACCTCGGGTTGTACATGGCCAATTGCAACGAGTACCTCGAGGCCATGCTCGGCGCGTATGAAGCCCGGGTTGCTCCGTTCAATGTCAACTACCGCTACGTCGCCGACGAATTGGTGTATCTGCTCGGGAATGCCCACGCCGACGCGGTGATGTATCACGCCCGGTTCGCTCCCACGCTGGCCGAGGCGCTCGAGAAGGGGCAGCTGTCCGGGGTGCGGCTGATCCACGTCGCCGACGGCTCCGGAAATGATCCGCTGCCCGGGGCGGCGGATTACGAGGACCTGCTGGCATCGGTGTCCGACGAGCCGCTCGACCTCACGCCCTCACCGGACGACCTGTATGTGCTCTACACCGGTGGCACCACCGGGATGCCCAAGGCGGTGCTGTGGCGCCAGAACGACATCTACCTGAACGCGATGGGCGGGCGAACCTACGGCACGGGTGAGACGGTGAGCAGCCTGGATGAGATCGTCGAGAAGTCACTTCCCGAGGGACCCGGTTCGATGACCTGTGCCCCGCTCATGCACGGCGCCGCGCAGTGGGCGGCCTTCATCAACCTGTGCGGCGGACGGCCGTTTGTGATGGCGCCGACGACCAGCCACTTCGATCCGGCCGAAGCATGGTCGGTGGCCAGCCGGGAACGGGTGGTGTCAATGTCGATGGTCGGTGACGCCTTCGGGCGGCCGTTGGTCGACGAACTCGAGTCCGGCGACTATGACCTGTCCGGGCTGCTGGTGCTGATCACCGGGGGAGCCGCGCTGAGCGCGCCGCTCAAGCAGCGCTTCATCGAGCTGCTGCCACAGCTGACCATCCTGGACGCCGGTGGTTCGTCGGAGTCGGGCTCACAGATGGGCCAGGTTTCCAGTCGCGGGCTCAGCGCCACCGGCCGGTTCGCGCCGAACCCGGGTGCGGTGGTGGTCAGCGAGGACATGACCCGGATCCTGTCGCCGGGTGACGAGGAAATCGGCTGGCTGGCTCAGCAGGGCTTGATACCACTGGGGTATCTGGGTGATGCGGACAAGACGGCGCGGACGTTCCCGGTCATCGAAGGAATCCGGCACTCCGTGCCAGGCGACCGGGCCCGCTGGGACGCCGATGGACAAATCGAGCTGCTGGGCCGCGATGCGGTCACTATCAATTCCGGCGGCGAGAAGATCTTCGCCGAAGAGGTCGAGGCTGCGATCGCCGAGCATCCCGCTGTCTACGACGTGGTGGTGACGGGCCGGCCCAGCGCGCGGTGGGGGAATGAGGTCGTCGCGATTGTTCAGCTGGCAGACGGTGAACAGGCGGATGCCGACAGCATCATCGCGGCGGCCGCGCGTCATCTAGCGCGATACAAACTGCCCAAAGACGTCGTCTTCCGCGATCGGCTGCAACGCTCGCCGTCTGGCAAGGCCGATTATCGCTGGGCGAAAGCGCAAGTGACAGAGAGTCTTTGAGTACCCGGCGGTACGCGATCATCACCTCAGCTGCCGGATGCCGATGCCCGGTGCGAGATCTCCGGTCGCAGGAAAACGTCGTTGAGCGTGACGGTACGTAGCCGGCGTGCCCGGATGATGTCTACCAACTGGCCATACACGTGGGTAATCGGAGCGTGGTTGAGGTGGCCGATCACGATGTTCTGCGCAGTGAAGGACTGATAGGCCATCTTGGCGATTTGGTCTTCGGAAAGCACGGTGGAGTCTCGCAGGTCGCCGCGCCACAGCGTGGGTATGTGGTAGCCGAGATCGGCAGCGACCGCGTCGACCATGGCGTTGTGGTGGCCGTATGGCGGCCGGAAATATGGCGCGGCGTCCACCCCGTAGGTGTTCCGCAGCAGTGCGTCAGTGCTTTTGAGTTCCTCGGCGATTTGGTTCGGCGACAGTCTGGTCAGGTCCGGATGCGTCCACGTGTGGTTGGCCAGCTGAATCTGCCCGGATTCGACCAGCGGTCGAAGCAAGGCGGAATTCTCGGTCCAAGAGCGGTAGGCGCCGGTGACGAAATAGGTGAGTCGCACGCCGGTGTCCTTGGCGAATTGTGTGTAAAGCCGCACCACATCACTGTCGACACCGTCGTCGACGGTCCACGCCAGGAGATCGCCGTTGCCTGGAAGCTGCTTGAGTGCGGCGCCACCCGGCAGCGCGACACGCGAATCCGGACCCGGCGGCGGCAACAACCTCGGCAGCGCCGGAGTGATCGGACTGGGCGCGGATCCGAGAACGTCGGCACGCGCCACCGCCTGCTTAGGCCCGTCAGCGGAGTACCACGAGACCCCAGAGACCGCCACGGTGGCGGCCACCGCGACCAGGAACCGCCGCCGGTCCAGTTCGGTCACGCGTGCACTCCTCAGTCTGCGCTGCCAATTGAGGCCGCCAGAGCATTATTGGGCTAAACGCACGCTCAACTTGCCTGAGCCGCGCCGGGTGTCGCGGACGGAGATCAATCTGTGACTTTCCGTTCGGTTTTCGGTGTGCCGACACCGAATCCGCCGTCCGGATGGACCGTTTCGCCGGTGGTCACCGGCGGGGGCTTTTTCCGTGCGGCAGTCGCGGCGCGTAGCCGCTCCGCAGCATCGTCGTCACCCGGGAGCGACGAAGCGGCCGGGCTGCAGCAGGCCTTGACGCTCCGCCGAAGCCTGACCGTCCTCGTAGATGCTTGCCAGCCAGATGTGCACGAGCGTGTCGATGACGCGGTCTTCGGGAATCGCCTGCTCCTCGGACGTGTACGTCGCAGCCATCACCCGTTCGTTCAACATGTTCAGCGCGGCTGAAAGATCCTGGGCAGGAACGGTATTGGGGGCCACGCCTCGCTCACGCTCCGCATTGATGGCGAACGTGGTGAAGGAGGTCCACCTTTGCATGAGTGCCGACCACACCTGCCGGACCTCGGGGTTGGTGGCTTTGGCCGCCGCACCGGCCACGGCGACCGCTCGGTGCGATCCCGACACCTCGAAGAATGCCTCGATACGAGCGCGCCAGAGCGCCGCTGGGTCACCGGTCAATTTGCCGTGCAGTGCTTTAAGGGCCGCAAGCGCCTTGCTGTTCATCTGATCCAGCAGAGACAGCAGGACCGCATTCTTGGACTGGAAGTAGAAATAGAACGTGGGGCGAGAGATGCCCGCGCCTTTTGCCAAGTCGTCCACGGAGAAGTCGGCCAGCGGACGCTCCTGCAGAAGCCGTTCGGCGGTGGCAAGGATCGCCTGTTCGCGCTCGTCACCCGAATGATGCGACGGACGGCGGCCTCGGGAGGCCTGTACGTACCCTTTCGGCGTCGGGGGGTCGGACACGCCACATACTGTATGGGTACGTCGATATATGTCAGGCAAATTGTTGATTAAGACCAACGATAATGTCGATTAAGTTCGACGGTTTGTCGAGAATTATCGACGAATTTGTTGACGCGGTCGACAGTTATGGCAAAAGACTGCGACGGTGCGGCTCAGCGAGTGGTTTGCGAACCGGCGGCGGTTTTGACGCCGCGATGGGCCATTATGCGGTCCAGGATGGTATTGCAAAGATCCCCAGTGTCGGCCCCGCGGGAAAAGCCTTGCCGCCGCAGGAAGGCGTGCAGCCGTCGATCGAGTGGCCAGTCGGCGTAAATCGGGCCGGCATATGGCGAATGCAGGAAGTCGTTGGCGAGAGTATCCACGTCAGAATCGACGAACAACGGTGGGCCATCCCCCATAAGCCGTCCTGCTCCTTTGTTTCCGCGGCACACTGCCGCAGCTAAGTTACGTCAGAACAGGCCACTGTTTCGTCACGCGAACATTGCGGATAGGGCCCAACTCGGCGACATGCGCGGCTAGCCGGGCTTGCGGGCGACGATAGCGACGGCGGTCAGTCGATCGCGATGCTTACGGAACGTATGACGCATTGCCAGTACCCGTTTGCGGGCATCCGGGTGCAGCAGAAGGTTTTTCGCGAACCGCAACGCCCCAAGAAGCCCTTCGTCGGCAATCACTCGTCGCGGTTGCAGCAGCGCCATCGGCGCGGTCGCCACCTGGTCGATCACTAGTCCGTGGTCAGTCAACAGTTGTGACCATTCGGCGATGGTCAACGGACGCGCGTTCACCTTGATGGAACGAGCAAGCGATTGCCGGATCTCGGTGCTGATCTCCGCTGAGACGGTGTCCGGCGTCAACGCGAGTTCGTGGATCGCGTAGCGACCGTGCGGCCGCAGCACTCGAGACGCCTCGGCGACGATGGCGTGCTTGGCCGCATCGCCTTGCATCGTCAGCATCGCCTCGCCGATGACGACATCGCGGCTGGCGTCGGGCAAGCCGGTGTCGGCCGCGTCGGCGACCCGGACGGTTCCGTGCTCGGCCCCGTGTTCGGCGAGCACACCGCGAACCGTGTTCGCGGCATCGGGGTCGGCTTCGGCCCCGATGTAGGTGCGGGGACCCCGGGCCAGGATTTCGGTGGCAGTGCGCCCCAACCCCGGCGCCAGCTCGAGCACATCGGCGTCGGCCACCTCGGCGCGGGAGAGCAGTGTGCGGGTCAGCTCGACGCCGCCCGGGCGAAGTACGCGCTTGCCCAGGCGCGCCAACAGCCAGTGGCCCTGGACGCTGTCATCGGAGCGACTCGACATGGGGGTGCTCATCAGCGGCGTCCTTAGTTTTTACAATGACTATTGTGTAAACTCTAGCGCATGGGATACCTGATCGAAAGGCCGTGAAGGTGAAGTGAGGACCATCGTCACGTCACCGGGGGAGCCCGCAAGTCGCCGGCCCGAGGTGCTGCGGGTGCTGCGAGCGTCGGGTGATCCGATGAGCATCATCGCGATCGCCGACGCGCTGGGCGTGCACCCCAACACCGTTCGCTTCCACCTCGACGGCCTGCTCGGAGAGGGTCAGGTGGAGCAGGTCAAGCCGGACCGCAAGCGTCCGGGACGCCCGGCGTTGATGTTTCGGGCGATCCGTCAGATGGATCGGGGCGGCACCCGGCGCTACCGAATGCTCGCCGAGATACTGGTCAATGCGATTGGCGCCGAACAGGATTCGGCAACCAAGGCGCTGGCCGCCGGGCGGGCATGGGGACGAGAGCAGGATGGCAGGCTGAAAGATGCCACGAGCTCCGAGCAGGCCATCGACGGACTCGTCGATGTACTCGAGGAGCTGGGCTTCGCCCCCGAGCGCCGCCGATCCAACGGGGAGCAACAAGTCGGCCTGCGGCACTGCCCGTTTCTCGAGCTGGCCGAAAACCGCGCCGGCATCGTCTGCCCGGTCCACCTCGGATTGATGCAGGGAGCCCTGGAAACCTGGGGAGCGCCGGTCACCGTGCAGCGGCTCGACGCGTTCGTCGAACCGGATCTGTGCGTCGCGCACCTGGAGGGTGCCGCGCGATGAGTACCGGACCGGCAGTCGCGGTGGCCGTCACCTTCATTTGGCTTGGCATGGTGCTGGCCATCTCCTTCTTGGAAGCCCCGCTGAAATTCCGTGCGCCGCACGTGACATTGCAGATCGGCCTGGGCATCGGACGGCTGGTCTTTCGCGCGCTCAACACCGTCGAGGTCGGCTTCGCCCTGGTCATTGGGGCGATCGTGGCGGCCGGGCCGACACCGGGGCGCATCATTGCGGCGTTCTCCGTCGCACTGGCCGCGCTGGCCATCCAGTTGGTCGCAGTGCGTCCCCGGCTGACCCGGCGTTCCGACCTGGTGCTGGCCGGGCTGGACGCTCCGCGGTCCCGAGCCCACTACGTCTACATCGGTTTAGAGACGGTCAAGGTGGCCGCGCTGATCGCGGCGGGGATACTGCTACTGACCGTCTGAGACTCCCAACGGCCCACCTTCACAGCAAGGAGACTCACCTATGGACTCGATCTCGCTGACCAGCCTGGCTGACGAAAAGCTCGCCGAAGCACGGGAAACCCACAGCGGGCGCGCCGCGCACACGATCCACGGCGGCCACACCCACGAACTGCGGCAGACCGTGCTGGCGCTGCTCGCCGGCCATGACCTGTCCGAACACGACAGCCCCGGTGAGGCCACGCTGCAGGTGCTGCGTGGTCACGTGCGCTTGACGACCGGCGGCGATTCCTGGGATGGCAAGGCCGGCGACTACGTCGCGATCCCGCCGGAACGGCACGCCCTTGCGGCGGTTGAGGATTCGGTGGTGATCCTGACGGTGTTGAAGAGCATTCCGTCGCTGGTGCATTGACGTTATCCACGCTTTGGTCAAGGACTTTCGGCCTGCGAGTACCCATCGTCAACGCACCGATGGGTGGGGTTGCCGGCGGCCGGTTGGCTACTGCGGTCACTGCTGCCGGCGGGTTGGGCATGGTCGGCATGGGCAGTGTGGCGACCAGAGAATTGCTGCAGACCCAGTTGCAACATGTGCAGGGGATGTTCGGAATTGGCTTGGTGGACTGGGTAATGCGTAATGAGGCGGGCCTGCTGGAGGATGCTCTGGCGGCGCGCCCGGCCCTGCTGTCGGTCAGCTTCGGCACCGACTGGTCCTGGGTCGACAAGGCCCGCGACGCCGGAATCCCTACTGTGACACAGGTATACGACGGTCTGGGTGCCCGTCAGGCGTCCGATGCGGGCATCGACATCGTGGTCGCCCGGGGGTCCGAGGGCGGCGGTCACGGCGATGCCAAGCTCGCGACGCTGCCGTTGCTCGACGACGTGTTGGACGCCGTATCGGTGCCGGTGCTCGCCGGAGGCGGCATCGCCTCGGCGCGCAGCCTGGCCGCCGTGCTCGCCGCCGGGGCCAGCGGAGCGTGGGTGGGTACCCGGCTGGCGGCCTGCGCCGAGGGGTTGGCGAGCGCCAGCAGCCGCCAGGCGATGATCGCGGCTCGGGCAACCGACACCGCGGTTACCCGGGTCTTCGACATCGCGAAGGGCCTGCCCTGGCCCGCGCACTACCCGTCGCGGGTGTTAACCAATGACTTCGTCGTGCGCTGGGCGGGCCACGAGGAAGCGCTCGCGTCCGATCGGCCGGCCAGCGCAGAGCTGGCCGCCTCGATCGTCGCCCAAGATCATCGGGTCGCGCCGATCACCGCCGGTCAGTCCGTCGGCATGATCCATGACGAGGCGTCAGTGGGCGAGGTCATCGAGCAGATGTGTGCGGGCGCAGAGAAATTGCTGACCGGCTGGGGCTCGTAGCGGGTTACACCGCGCGCAGGTAGCGCTGGGCAATGACGCGTTGGGCCACCCGCACCACCGGCCCGCCGGCTTTGCTCCACCACGCCGCGGGCCGGGAGAACGCCGTCACCTCGCCGAAAACCGCGGACGTGGCGGGGTCGCGGCGGACGACGAAGCGTTCCTCACCGCGCTCCGGATGGCCCGGCAACGTGCCGTAGCCGAACCCCCGGATGTCGGGCTCGTCGATGACGTAGACCACCCGGCACGGCGCGGGCAGAAAACCCATCCGCACCACCACGATCGCGTCGACCACGACGACCTCGGAGCTGGCCTGCACTCGCAGGCCGGATCCCCGTTGCATGCCCCAATGCATGACGGCGTCGGCCGCCTGCTCGAAACGTTGGTCGCCCGTGCCGATCTGACGCTCGGCGTGTTGATGTTCGTATCCGGCGGGCAACTCAGCGGCCGCGGTCGCACCCACCTCCGAGTACGTCAGCGGAAGCTCCGCGAGCGCTGCTAAATCCACCAGCTCAGCTTGCCACGCCAAGATGCCCGCGCGCCCGCGCGGCGTACGGTCGTAGGCGTGACCACATCAGTTGCCCAAGCATCCGGAACGTTCACCTTCGGCGGCGATCTGACCGTCAACCGACTCGGCTTCGGCGCCATGCGCCTGACCGGTCAGGGCGTGTGGGGCCCGCCTGCCGACCGCGACGAATGCGTCCGGGTACTGCGGCGCGCCGCCGAGCTCGGCGTGAACTTCATCGACACCGCGGACTCCTACGGCCCCTACATCTCCGAGGACATCATCCGCGAGGCGCTGTATCCCTACGACGGGCTGGTGATCGCTACCAAGGCGGGGCTGCTGCGGACCGGGCCCGACATCTGGGTCCCGCTGGGTAATCCGAGCTACTTGCGCCAGGAGCTCGAGATGAGCCTGCGCCGCCTGGGCGTCGAGACCATCGATCTGTTCCAGTTGCACCGCGTCGACCGCAACTTCCCGCTGGCCGATCAGGTGGGCGAGCTGCTCAACCTGAAGAACGAAGGCAAGATCCGCCACATCGGCCTGTCCGAGGTCAACGTCGATCAGCTCAACGAGGCCCAGCAGGTCACCCAGATCGTGTCGGTGCAGAACATGTACAACCTGTCGTCGCGCGGCTCCGAACCGTTGTTGGACGAGGCGACCAAGCAGGGCGTCGGGTTCATTCCCTGGTTCCCGCTGGCGTCCGGACCGCTGGCGGCGGCGGATGGCCCGCTGCAAAGCATTGCGGCCGATCATCACGCGACGCCGTCGCAGCTTGCGCTGGCTTGGCTGCTGAAGCGGTCGCCGGTGGTGCTGCCGATCCCCGGCACGTCGAAGGTGGCCCACCTCGAGGAGAACGTCGCCGCCGCCGAGATCACCCTCACCGACGACGAGTTCGAGACCCTGGCGGCTGCGGGGGCGCAGTAAACAGCCGCGCAATACGGTGTCCTGGTGACAAGCGAACAGGCCAGGCACCCAGGCGGTGGGTTCAATCCACCCGAACCGACGACCAAGGGCGGGCCCGACTACGGTCGATTCATCGACGCCGTGCGCGAACTGCAGGATCACGCCCGCGCCGTCGACGCGCCTGACGGGGTGATCACCGAAGCCGCTGACCTGCTCGACAAGGTTTCTGCGCTGCTGACCCCGTTCGACGCCGATGAATGGCACTCGCCGTCCGGGCGGCGGATGGACCTGCCGGTTCGCGGCAACATCCTGACCATCCCGATGTCGGCGCACAAGACCGACGACGGCCGCATGCAGGGCTGGGCCCGATTCGGTCGCTTCCACCTCGGGCGCAACGGCGCCGCGCACGGCGGGTCGCTGGGAATGCTGTTCGACTCCGTGCTCGGCCTGACGGCAGCCGTGCTGACCGGCAGCCGTCGCCAGCGGACCGCCTACCTGAAAATCAACTACCGCAACATCGTGCCGATCGAAAAAGAGCTGCAGTTCGACGCGGGAATCGATCAGGTGGACGGGCGCAAGATCTTCGTGTCGGGCAGGTTGACCGACGGTGACACGCTGCTGTCGGAAGCCGATGCGCTGTTTGTGAAGCTCAAGCCGGGTCAGCCCTAGGGCCGCACCCGACCCTTAATGGCTTGGGCTCTTCGAGATCGGCCCCGATAGCATGGCTTCGATTAGTCACGATCAATGAAGAACCAGCACCCTTGGAGACCCGACGCGATGAGTGCCCCCGCCCAGCCCGCCCCCGCAGCCCCGATCCGGGTTGCTGCCGGGACTACCGCGGCCGCCGCCGTCGGGGAGGCGGGACTGCCCAGGCGGGGCGCGCCCGACGCGATCGTGGTGGTACGCGACGCCGCAGGCAAGCTGCGTGACTTGAGTTGGGTGCCCGACGCCGACGCCGAGGTCTTCCCGGTCGCCGCCAACACCGACGAGGGGCGCAGCGTCATCCGGCATTCGACCGCACACGTGCTGGCCCAGGCCGTCCAAGACCTTTTCCCGCAAGCCAAATTGGGAATCGGACCGCCCATCACCGACGGCTTCTACTACGACTTCGACGTGGCCGAGCCGTTCACACCCGAGGACTTGACGGCGCTGGAAAAGCGGATGCGCCAGATCGTCAAGGACGGGCAGCTGTTCGACCGCCGGGTCTACGAGTCCAAAGACCAGGCGCGTCAGGAGTTGGCGGGCGAGCCCTACAAACTCGAACTCGTCGACGACAAATCCGGCGACCCCGATGTCATGGAGGTAGGCGGCGACGAGCTCACCGCCTACGACAACCTCAATCCTCGTAGCCGGGAACGGGTTTGGGGCGACTTGTGCCGCGGCCCCCATATTCCGACCACCAAACACATCCCGGCGTTCAAGTTGACCCGAAGCTCGGCCGCCTACTGGCGCGGTGACCAGACTAACGCCAGCCTGCAACGCATCTATGGCACCGCCTGGGAGTCGCAGGAGGCGCTCGACAAGCACTTGGAGCTGATCGAGGAGGCGCAGCGGCGCGACCATCGCAAGCTGGGCGTCGAGCTGGACTTGTTCAGCTTCCCCGACGAAATCGGTTCCGGCCTAGCGGTTTTCCACCCGAAGGGCGGCATTGTCCGCAGGGAACTGGAGGAGTATTTCACGGCGCAAGCACATCGAGGCCGGCTACGAGTTCGTCAACACCCCGCACATCACCAAGGAGCAGCTGTACATCACGTCGGGCCACCTCGAGTGGTACGCCGACGGCATGTACCCGCCGATGCACCTGGACGCGGAGTTCAACGCCGACGGGACGGTGCGCAAGCCCGGTCAGGACTACTACCTCAAGCCGATGAACTGCCCGATGCACCACCTGATCTATCGGTCACGCGGTCGCTCGTACCGGGAACTTCCGTTGCGGCTCTTCGAGTTCGGCAGCGTCTACCGCTACGAGAAGTCGGGTGTGGTGCACGGGCTGACCCGGGTGCGCGGCATGACTCAGGACGATGCCCACATCTACTGCACGCGAGAGCAGATGCGTGACGAGCTGGCCTCGCTACTGCGCTTTGTGCTCGACTTGCTGGCCGACTACGGGCTGGAGGACTTCTATTTGGAGCTGTCCACCAAAGACCCAGAGAAGTACTCCGGCTCCGACGAGATGTGGGACGAGGCCACCGAAGTCCTGCGGGAGGTGGCGCTGGCTTCCGGGTTGCATTTTGTTCCTGACCCCGGTGGCGCGGCGTTCTACGGCCCGAAGATCTCGGTGCAGGTCAAGGATGCGCTGGGTCGCAGCTGGCAGATGTCGACCATTCAGCTCGACTTCAACATGCCGGACCGATTCGAGCTGGAATACACCGCTGCCGACGGCACCCGGCAGCGCCCGGTGCTCATCCACCGGGCGCTGTTCGGGTCGATCGAGCGGTTCTTCGGCATTCTCACCGAGCACTATGCCGGGGCCTTCCCGGCGTGGCTGGCGCCGGTTCAGGTGGTCGGCATCCCGGTCGCCGACGAGCACGCGGCCTACCTGGAAGATGTTGCCGCGCAACTGAGGTCGCGAGGCGTCCGGGTCGAGTTGGACACCAGCGACGACCGGATGGCCAAGAAGATCGTGAACCACACGAACCAGCGCGTCCCGTTCATGTTGCTGGCCGGCGACCGCGACGTGGAGGCCGGCGCGGTCAGCTTCCGTTTCGGTGACCGTAGCCAGATCAACGGCGTGGCCGTCGACAGCGCGATCGATGCGATCGTGAAGTGGATCGCTGATCGCGAGAATTCTTCTCCCACGGCTGAACTCGTGAAAGTAGCCGGCGGTGGGTGAGCAAGGACATCGCGATCACGCTGAGGACAGCATCGTCGACACGGGCGTCGGGGAACGCGACCATCTGCAGCGACTGTGGACGCCCTACCGGATGACCTATCTGGCCGAAACGCCGATGAAGCGTGACAA
>Ga0182030_10012081_pt1 | contig 17357 bp, 30 predicted proteins | sample 812S3MmetaG_FD_121299 | JGI IMG/M metagenome (GOLD analysis project Ga0182030, IMG submission 121299) | Permafrost microbial communities from Stordalen Mire, Sweden - 812S3M metaG (Illumina Assembly) | ecosystem: Environmental > Terrestrial > Soil > Wetlands > Permafrost | place: Sweden...
GCCGCCGCACAATAAAGAGCGGAGGCTCCTTCCGGAGTATCGCGCTCGCCTAGATGATAAGTCTGCTTATTTGCTCTGATTTGCGCAGTATATTTTCCAGTATGTTTGTGAAAGTATACCCCCTTAAAGCCAGTCTTGTTGTCACGGCGCATACCGCGATTCTGCGAACTTTGGTCGCCCGTCACGATACGCAGGTTACTCCTTCTGTTGTCGAGGCTATTTCCGTTTTCATGATCGGCAATTAGGTTGTCTCCAGGCTTGAGTCCAAGAATGAATCTATGCATAGGAATCGTCTTGCCGTCAATTTTGCGGCCTTCTTTTCGCAGCGCATAATAAGAGTCGGTATTCGCATAATAGCTTGCCGACCACTTCCACTCCATCAGCCAGCAATAATCTAATTCCCAGACGATAGTGTAGAGTCCCTGTGACAACGGAATTAGGCGACAGTAAACGCCCTCGATTTTAAACGGTTTCGCTTCCTGAATTACCGGCATCCATTGGTGACCGCCGAGATATTTACGCGGCATTCCTTTCACGCCGCCCAATTTTGTATGATTTTGCGCCCAAACCACAGTTCTATTTCCGCAACCACAATGACACAATCCGAACGGAACCTCGCACTCGGATATACCACACACGCACATGGCAAGTAATATCAAAATGGCACCTCATCTGAATCACTGTCGTAGTTTATTGGCCGCTGCTGGGGACTGTCTGGCTTCTTAGTTTTACCTTTTTTCCCTGATGCCCACTGTGGCTGAGTAGCAGGCGGATCGACCTGTTCGAGTGATAAGGTGTCATCCGCTCCCACGAGCCGGTAACAAATTGGCGAGCAAGCTACCGAACTTTTGGTATGAAACTGCACGCGGCGTATCTGATTCCTCGGTTCCTCATCTGGATTCTCGACAGAGATTCCAAGACCCCACTCTTTCCACCCATTGATACCCCCGCCTCTCGCCCGGTCGAAGATCGTCCCTTTGTCACTTTTGGAAAGATGGTGAACGATGCACACTTGGCAGTTACCCTCGCGCTGAATCCGTTTCGCGGCGGCAAGGACCTTAGCTGTTTCTTGATTGTCGTTCTCGTTGCCTTCCCACAGATCGCGGAACACATCGAAGAAAACAAACTGAATTTTTCTCTCCTTGATCGACTCGATGATGTCCACCAGATCAGGATTGCTTTGCAGAGTCCAACTTTCTCTCTGCGAGCGAGTATTCACGTAGAGCCATTCCTCAAGGTCAATCAGGCCGATGAAATCTCTCACTGATTCCGAGGCTCCTCTTAGCATTTTTTTGAGCCTGCTCTGTGAAAGACCCGGAGCGTCCTCTCTTGCCACTAATCCGACTTTCACACGTTGCGGAATCTTGTGTTGAAACCAAGCTACGCCAGCAACCATGTGCAGCGCAAGATCAAAAATCAGGACTGACTTTGAACTTCCTGAGTCGCCAAGGATCAGACCGTTGCCCTCTTTCTGGATGATGCCTTCGATGGTCCAGTCCACCTGATCTGGCGCGGTGGAGATGAAAGTTCTTGCGCCGATGAAGAACGGTTCTGGATTCCTGCTGCGGAAGAGTTCACGACTCGACTCACGCACAGCGACTAATTCGCGCTCAAGAAACTCCAGCGTCCCTAGTGCATCTTCACTCTGATCGGCGGCGCGGGCAATCACCATAGAACTGATTCCCATCAGTTTCCGCGCTATACTCTTGTCCTTTACGACGCGGACATAATCGGAAATGACGGGTCTACGCGGAAGCCCTTCGGTCAAGGAGCAAATGTAGGCGACGCCGCCGACCGCCTCAACTTCTTTGTATTTTGCAAGCTCGTTCGACAAAGTAACGATGCTTATCGAAATTCCTTGCTTGATTAGCTCTCCCATGCGAAAAAATATGCGGCGATGGGAATCGAGCGACATGTCATCGGCTAATAAAATCTCAGCCGCTTCCTTGTAAGCATCTTCATCGAGAAGCACGGCCCCAAGAATTGTCTTCTCCATATCCACGTTAGCTGGCAACCCGGCTTCCAGCGTGAGGTCTGGAACTGTCGCAAGGGACTTCCGCGAGTGTCCATTGCCGTTCGATGACGCGGACTGAGGCTCGGGAAGCGGTGCCTCTTCCTGCGGCGGCTCAGGAGCCGTGTCGGCCATAAAGAACTCGCCGGGATCGTCTTTCATGAATTTAACCTCTTAACCTCTGATCGAGCGTAAATCGGCAAGGTGAGGACTTCTGTCCTGCCCTCTGAAAACCTCGGCCACACCTCTCGCGCTTCCTCCATGGCCTCCATGATCTCGCCAAGGCTAGGGAAGGAAGTCTGGCCATCCTCCCTTGGGCTTTCCGACAAGACCGCCATCGCCACCTGAAAGGCTCGCATGTCCAGTGGTTCGAGGATGCTCGAATAAAGTTGGAGGTCCATCTTGCTCGGCTTCGCCTGTCTGCACGATGCCATCTTCGCTAAAGCTACCTCGATATTGGTCCTCAGCGATAATTTCCTCGCAAAGGCCCATGTTGGAATCTGTCTTTCCTGTAGGTACTGAGGCATAGACTCCTCCGGTGCCGTTTACTGGCTGCTTGTATTCATTAAGAGGGGATTTCAAAAACTCCCCAAGTCGAGAAACCCAAAGGTGAATTCTTTGTGTGGGGATTACCCCCGCGCTGGAGCGTCTGTTGCGTAAGCAGTTTCTCCACTCCTTACGGGTGAGCTTCGGCCACGCTTTGAGAAAAAGGTCCACTTGCTTCCCGTCGGCGGCATCGAAGACAAAATCGGTTTGAGCAAATCCCTTCCAGTGAATTTGCAGGTCTTCGATGAAATCCTTACGCCTTGGATCAACCACTTTTCCCCGTGAAGGCTTTGCCTTCGCGGAAGGGTTTTTATCTAATATCTTTTCTCTAGTATCTACTCTTCCGGCACTGTCATTGCCATCCTCATTGACACCAGCAACGGCGGAATCATCGACACTATCATCGCGAATATCGTAAGTTATACACTTGTAATCTATAGATTTCGAGCAGTTTACATACTTACCCTTCATGGCACCATCAGAGCAGCGAAATTTGTTGACTAAAATTGGGTACGAACCATGCTTGCCGCGCGTTGGAAAGCGTCTCAAATAGCCCTTTTCTTCCAGTTTTTCGAGCGCGTCGCGGCAGGTGCGAGACGGCACCCCGTAGATCACGGAGAAAAGCCCCGCTGACCCATAGCAGAGTCCAGTGGCCGGGTTGGTGTCCATCAAGATAAACACGTAGAGCGAAGCCTCAAAAAACGATAATCTGCCGTCCCGGACATGCTCCGAAAGCCCACGCCGAAGTTGCACAAATCCAGAAGTTCCACCCGGCATTTCGCTCCCTATAGCGCGATCTTAGGAACGGCTTTTTGAACCGATTCGTAAACATTGTCCATCTCGGTTAGAAACAACTCCCGCGAGCGTCCCCGCAATATCCAAAAATAGGTCATGAGGGATACCAGCGCGTGGCCAATGGAATTACCAGAAGAATGGAGCGAATTCTCAGTCTCTAAGTAGCGAGTTCCAAAGACTGTATCACAGACCATACAAAGGTTGCTGTACGGGTTCCAGTGCTTGGCTCCGCACACCTTACAAACCGCCGACTTGGGTTCCCTTAGATCGGATCGCCGGTACTCTTCAAGTTCATGACAGCGGCGGCACAAAGGCTCAAGATCGGTGTCGAAATCCTCGGCACCAAGATTCCCGTAAGTTCTGTGGTGAACATTCAAATCCTGATCGTAGGCGATCACCGCCAGCCAGCGCGGAAGTTTGCATCTGGCACAGGAGGGATGAGACGCCAAAAAGTCCTTGCGGCGCTGCTGCCATTCCGGCGAGTTGATGTACTCGCGGTATTCCGTTTTCAGCATAAGCCCCCTAAAGGGCACACGTTACCTGACTTCACAGGACGAGAGTCTGCGTGGAGGTAAGTTTGCCGTTGAATTACCCTAGCCTTAAAGTTACTCGGGGCCGGTTGAGGAACCGACCCCGGAACTTTTCAACGGCGAGGGCGCTGGGTGATCAAGCCCAGACTCAAGCCAACCATAGTGGAGGTTCTAGCGTATGTCAAGAACTTTTTGCAGATTTTCCACAAGGTCCTTGTTGGAATGTGGACATTTATAGGCATCCACCAAACCGCCCGATCTGTAACACCCATAAGGATCGCAAGATCAGCAGCGGCTAGGACTTAAATATTTTTTCCATACCCTATTGACATTCTGCGCTTTCTCGACTACGTTTATTTCAACAAAGCCGAATCCATCGGCAGGGAGCGGAAAGAATGGCACGAAAACCACAAAGCGAGGCGGAGAAAGCCCAGACGCCCCTCCAAGAAGAACTCGCAGGTTACGAACCCACGGTCTATGCCCTGAGCACCTGCGTTGGGGCAATCGAACTTTACCACAAGCTATCCCACCGCGATGCGATCTGCGCCTTGCGGGACTATTTCCAGTGGCTCCTAGCCGCCGAAGGTGACAAAGCCTTGGCGGAGACACGCGCGCGGATTGCGGAACTGGAAGGCAAGTTGGGGGTGAAGGCATGAGCGCTAAGACCAAAATCCCTCAGGGCATGGTTGATGCGTGTGGCGCGGCGTGGTCCATGCATCGGATGACTATTGAAAAGCGCATCATGGAAATTCTTTCCGCCGCTGGGGTTGCTGAGATGCACGCCGCGTTGATGGACGTTCAATGGTCCAACGGCGGCTTCTGCCCACAGTGCGCTCAGGGTCCAGTGAAGGGCCATCAACCCAAGTGTCTCATCGGGGTTGCGCTGAAGAAAGCGGTGCAAGCATGAGCGAGCAAGCAGAGCATCGCCTTTCCGCAGAAGAAAAAGAATTCCTCGGGCTGGTTCGTCAGTTGTGCGAGAAAAACCGCACCGCTATCCTCGAAATCGTCCGCGAGTGGGTAAGAATTACCGTGACGCCGAAGTATGCGAGCCGAGGGGTGAGGCCATGAGCTTCTTTGAAGACCAAGAGGACGACTGGTTCGCAAACAACTGCAAAGGCGCTCCTAGTGACTACTACGCGGGGGAACTTGCCCCATGGCTGGACGACTTCACGCACACGAGCGCGAAGGCTGACAAAACTACCGGAGCTATCCCGAAGAAACGCAGCCGCTCACAGAAGCGCCGGGAGCAGCGGAGGCGGGCGGAAGCTCGCAAGAGACAGGCGGGACAAGCATGATTCCGTTCATTTGGGGCATTGTAGCCGGTGTCGTCGTGATTGCGGTAGCAGCCAACTACGTCGTAAAGCGCGAGAAGAAACATATTTGCCAAGAGCACGGGGAGTTAAAAAACTCCTGCGCCGGTTGCAGGCGTGGGGGGATGTGGGATTGATCGGGAGGAATTCTATGAACTACATGCAATTGTTGGAATCGGAAATGCAAACAAGTGACGCTTTCACAAAAGAAAACTTTGGCCTCCAAGTGGGAGATGGATTTCCCGAGTTAGTGCGTGAGGTGGTGAAGAGCGAAAAGGTCCAAGCGTGGCTCATGGTTGGGCTTGTCTTGGGGAGTTTGTCTGGCAAGGAATTAGCGGAGTCCATGAAATCTCAAAACCTTAAAACCCTTAACGGCGAGAAAATGGACATGAGCCAGATTATCTTGAAGAATATCGTCGCGTTCGACACACCACTGGCGTTGCTCTATTGGGGCATTCAGATCGGGAGAAAGATGGAACGGGAATCCGCTGCGGCGTTGAGTGCGTTCGACAGAGGAGAATGACATGCTGACTAGATGGAAGCGAGGAACCGTCTTTGAGTACGAAGGGATACGGCTCAAGGCACAAGATGATGAGATTTGTGGGCTCCTCGCGGACGCTGCCTTCTTTGAAACGATTGGATCGTGTAGCTTGAAAACCGCAATAGGCGTGGCGATTGAATGCCAAAGAATTACTCTCGCCGACTTGCCGATTCCGGTTGGAATGATATAACCGTCTTCCCCTGTGCCCATTTTTCGCTCCGGGCCGGGGTAGCGTTGGCGGTTGGACGCCGCCACTCGTCGGGTACGAAAGCTCGACATGGTGCGAAAGCGGGGGGTCTGCGAAGGCCCTCCGCAATGAAAGGAACGAGATGCAAGAATACGGACTTTACCTCGCGTATGCTAAGTATCCTCTCTTCATTGGCACACAAGAGCAATGCAGAGCGAGGGTTGACACGCTGACAGAGAAGCAGAACGAGCGCGGGTGGACGATTGCCCCTATTCCGTCTGAGACCTATGATGGTCCCTACGTTGATCCAGACGCGGCGCGAAGGGTTTTCTTTGTGAGCATCGCGGTTATTGGGATCACGCTGATCTTGGCCGGGGCGCTGATCCTTGCGCGGAGGTAGCCTATGAGCTTGGGATGTACTGGAAAGGAGTAAATGGCTAATTCCTTAGGACCGAACGGCGCACTTTCAAAATTTCCAGTAGACGAGGAGAATTTGGAAAGGCTGCTGAGAACTCGATGCACGCGCGAACCAAACGGATGCTTGGTATGGAATGGATATTGTCTTGAGGGCTATCCGCAGGGTGCTATGTTCCGCAAGATGAGGCTACTTCATCGCGCCGTTTACATATCTGTTTATGGCGAGATTCCTGATGGGTTACAGGTAGATCACACCTGCAACAACAGCAAGTGCCTCAACATCGACCATTTGGAAGCTAAGACAGCACGAGCAAACGTCTTGAGATCGGACAACCCATGCGCCCGTCATGCACGCCAAGTAACCTGTATCCATGGGCACGAATTCGACGGGACAAGAATTTATAGAGGGAGAAAGTCGAGGACTTGTTCGACTTGCGAGAGAATTCGTCACGCAAAGTGGCGCAAAAAGAACAGGAGTTGATATGCCACGAATAGAACAATTCCTATGTGATTGTGGATGCGGGGCTGTTAGGCAGGCGTCGAACCACTGGAGGATGCTTAGAACCAAAGAAAATGAATGGACGATTTGTGAATGGAGCGACAAGCTAGAGAATCGTCCCGGCGTTAAATATTTAGCGGGGCAGGAATGCGCCCATAGGATGTTGGATAAATTTTTGTCCACCCCAAAGCTCTTGACGCGCGAAGGAACCGCGCCAGAACAACCAACCGAAGAGAAAACGGAGAACAAAGAAAATGCCGAATGAGCCAGAGTACCTTGCATCAGAGAGCGAAGACGATCCCATTGACGCGATAGAGGCTGCACCGTCGACCCTCGCGATCATCACGCAGAGCGAGTACGCGGCGATGGTCGCCACGGCGAACCTCAGAGGGAACAAGCGCAGCGTGGAGGAGTTCAGTAAAAAGCTAATGCTCTACGCGACGCACTCTCAGGCCGTCGCCTTGGGGATGTTCTATTCCCTGCCCCGCGCAGGAAAACAGATTGTCGGGCCTTCGGTGCGCTTTGCGGAGATCGTGGCTCCGTGCTGGAAGAACAACAGCACCGGCTCCCGGATCATCGGCGAAACCGATCAGACCGTCACGGCGCAAGGCGTCTTTCTGGACTACGAAGCCAACATGCGCAACGTGAAAGAAATTCCTCGCCGGATCACCAGTTCAGATGGCCGCAAGTTCAATTCGGACATGATCCTCACCACATCCAAGGCCGCATTGAGCATCGCCTATCGCGAAGCTATCCTCAAGGGCGGCGTGCCCCAAGCGCTCTGGACTCCAGCCTACGAGGAAGCCAAGCTGACGGCTGTAGGCAAAGCTATGAGCCACGCGGCAAGGATCGACGCGGCTATGGAATACCTGACCAAACTCGGCGTGACCGAGTGGATGATTATGAACGCTGTCGGCTGCAAGTCTCCGAAGGAGATGGAAACCGACCACTTGGTCACCCTGAAAGTCATGTGCGAGGAGATCAAGCGCGGCGACAGGACCATCGAGCAAGTCTTCGGCTCACCCTACGACAAGGAAATCGAAGCTCTCTGCACCCAACTCAAAAAGAACGATGCGGCGAAGACCCTGCTCAAAACTTCGTACATGGGACGGGCCAAGGAACTGGTCGAGTACCTCCGCACGCAGGTAGCTCCAGCGGCGCAAGGAAACCCAGTGGATACGCAAGCATCGAAGCCGGACGCGCAAGCACAGGCAAGCACGCCTCCAGCAGGGAACAAGAAGGGCGGCAAGAAGGGCAAGGAGCAACCAGAAACTCAGACGGAAGCCGCACCCGCCGAAGAGAGCAAGGCGGAGGAGAAACAACCAGAGGCAGAGCAGTCTGACTCGTTCAAGTTCTAAAAAAGCAACCGGGAGGAAATATGGCCGCAGAATTCAAACGCACAGCGAAAGAGGCCGAAGAATTGCTCGATAGGATCGACACATTCAAGCCGAGCAAATACCACGGCATGACCTACGAAGCGGGCATTCAGGAAGTTCTTCTGTGGCTCCTTGACGAGATCGCTGAGAAACCGGAACTTTAATGCAAGACAACCGGGAGGAACCATGGCAAAGCGATCACTGGAGAGGCGCAAGGGGATAAAAGAGGCCCGCCGCGCGAGAAAGAAAATTACTGGCGGTCCGAGCGGGAACTCGCATGATCGCAGACAGAAGCGGCGTCATCCGGTTGAAGGAGTCGATCAATGCCTAAGAAGCCATCGGCGTGGGAGCGGAAGCAACAGGAGCAACAGCGCGTAGCTGCGCTTGAGTGCGAGAACTGGAACCTAAAGCATCCGGTTGGGACGTTTGTCTGGTTGCGGAAGGATTCTGGAGATACTGTCCATACGAAGACTCAAAGCGAAGCCTACGTGTGCGATAGCGGCTACGCGGTGTGCTTTTTTGAGGGTGTGTCGGGATACTACCTGCTCAATCGCGCCACGCCGATTGCGGAGCCACAGGCGGTGAGCCAGTGACCATAATCAAGCAAAATGAAGCGATGGTCTGCGTCCACGTGGGCTGCGAAGTGATTTGGCATGGGCCATCGCGCGTCTGTCCCTCCTGTGGGTGGGCAGGAGTCACTTACCGGGAGATTGAAGCACTGGCTACAGGGTGTCATTCAATTTCAGGTGGAGGATGCCGATGACTTTGGTGCGCCAACCACGCGACATCTTAGCAATAGCCCTAAGGAATCTCAGAGTAGGAGAAGAGTTGTTCTGCACCTCAAAAACCTACGCACAGATCGTCCCACGCGTCCAAACTATCCAGCACGACCATCCACCATGCCATTTCAACATGTTTCAGAGGAATGGCGTGGGACATGTAAGGAGAACACGCTAAAGTGCTTGAAATGGTACAATTATGGGGTCAGGCGTTGCCACGCCGGACGAATCCTCATCGCTTAAGGAGAGCGACTATGACCCCACGCAAAAGTGTACCACCACCGTCAGGATGCATCTGTGGCGATCCCCACTGCGCGATTGCGTTTGGATTATGCCATTGTGGTTGCGGGAAGAAAACAACCATAGCGAAAGAAACGTCAAGAAGGGACCGCCAGTACAAGGGTTTTCCAGTCAAGTATATTGCAGGCCATTCCAGTGGCAGTAGGGTGAGGGAAATTGGACTAGAGGGAGCGAGCCACTTCAAAATTGACGGCGTGTACTGCCGTCTAATCTACCTCTCTAAAGGCCAGTACACAATCATTTGGGAATCCGATTACGACTGGCTCAGTCGATGGAAGTGGAATGCATATTGGAACAAGGCCACTAGAAGCTACTATGCAGTACGAACAGAAGTCCTTCCGGATGGTCGAAGGACGAGCGTATGGATGCATCGCGCACTCATGGGTATCGGCGACGGTGATGAGCGCACGGTAGACCATCGTAGGACCGCAGACACATTGGATAACCGGCGTCCTAATTTGAGATTTGCAACCATGAGCGAACAGATGCGAAATCAGAGGACTCCGATGGATAACACCTCTGGAGTTAAGGGTGTCTTCTGGGACAAAGACAGGAAACTATGGAGAGCCTTAATAACGGTCAACTATAAGGTAATTTTTCTTGGGAGGCGTAAATCCAAAGAAGCCGCCGCCGCGCTCTACCGAGCGGCACAAATCAAGTACCACGGCGAGTTCGCCAATTTCGACTAGGGAGATGACATGAACGATCTCGTACAACTTTCCGCGACAATTCCGCCGTTCCATCAATCGACTCAGACTTTGACTGCATGTCCGCGTTTCTATGTGGAGGCCGTGATTAAGCGGCGGCGCAAGCCGAGCGGCTTAGATGCCGCGAGAGGTACGCAAGTTCACAAGGTGTTGGCCCAATACGCCGCATGGTGCGCCCACAAGGGTGTGCCGATGGACTTCGATGTATTCGATTCTTTCGCCAAAGGCGTAGGTCCCACGGCGGCGTCCATCCTTGTAGGACTTCGAGAGAGCTACGCTTGTGATTTCGCCCATTTGTTGGCTACGGAGGTAGGAATGTCGCTCGACGAGACTTTCCAGCCAACTCAAGTCATTGGGCCGCTCGAAGGAATGGCTGAGGATAGCGGCCTCGATCCCGTCTACCAAGGAACGCTTGATGCGCTGTATGTGTTCCGCGAAGAGGGGAAGGTTTTGATCGACGACGCGAAAACGCACAGCCGTCCGTTTGATCCAGGCACGCCAGAGTACGCCCTTCAAGGGCAAATGTACTCACTGTTCGCCTTCCAACATTTTCCGTGGGTCAACGAAGTTACGTTTCGCCTGTGGTTCGTCAGGTACAAAAAATTGACTAAGACGGTTACATACACGCGGGAAGATTTGCGTACACTGATGGACGTTGTAAAAGCCGGTCGTTCAAGGCAGGTAATCATCCATGAAGACTATGACGGCGGAAAGGAAATCGAGGCAATCGGAAACGATGGATGTTTCTATTGTCCCCTGCTTTCAAATCGAGAGTGCCCGATCCTGCAAGACAATGCCAACGCACAAGGCGAACCTTCTGAATGGTTGAGTACCCGCCTCGTCTACGACGCTTACGCGAGAGCGAACAACGCACGGATGAAGGCGTGGGTACAGGCAAACGGTAAAAACATCATCCTGCGTGACTTCAATCAAAAGGCGTACAAATTCGGTCCTGTTGAGAAGGAGAGCAGTGTCTATCCGCTCTTCCGTAAGACAGAGAATGGGATTGCAATGGACGCGCAGGGAAACCCAGACTTGCCCATCGTAAGTTTGCTTTTGGACTATGCCCATGCTACGCCGGATGACACGAAGTGGATGGGGAACCTGCTGATTTCCTCGACAAAGCTCAATAGTTACTTGGGGGCTAAAGCCAGAGCGATGCTGGACCAAGCTGTGACAGATTCGGCGGATAAGATCACCAAAGCCACGCTCAAGGTGAGCAAGCCGCTCGACTCGATTCCCGACGAGGAACCGGAAGACGAGGGCGGCGAATGGGGAGAGGATGAGGAGTTTTGAGAATGGCCTCATCAACAAGAACGGCGGGCGGATCAGCCTGAAGGAACTTTGATGGCGTGGAACAGCCAAGACCTTCGCGAAGTGCTGGACATCTGCCAGTGTGCAGAGTATCTAGGCATTTGTCCAGACACACTCTACACGTATGCACAGGATGGATTTATTCCGGCGTTCAAGTTGGGCAATCGCTGGCGGTTCAAGCGCGAACTAATTGACGCATGGATGAGGGAACAGAGCAACAAAAACGGAAAGGAACAGGAATGAAAATCAAGAAGATTGAACTGACCGGCTTTAGAAATCACGCTCACTCCATCTTGGACTTGGGCGAAGCGGCCTTTGTTTGCGTGAGAGGCGCAAACCATAGTGGCAAGAGCAGTGTGGGGCAGAGCATATCTATGGGGCTAACGCCGTCCACATCAAGCCTTGATCCACAAGGCCGTGGCTTTGCCCGGAAGATCAAGCGCGGCGAGACGAAGGCCGTCATCACGCTAGACATTCAAGGGAAGCACCTAATCCAACAGACCGTTGTTTTGAACACCAACACCTCAGGCCGCACATCGCGTGCCGTGTGTTTGGACGACGAATCGTGGAAGCCGCTGCCATTTGAGAACTTCCTCGTGCGGTACAAGGACGCGCTCCTCGTGGTGTCCAACTCGGACTACTTCCTCCTCCGCATGGACGAAACCCGGCAGAAGGCATTGTTGGCAAAACTGGCGTTGCCGGAGCGGTACGACTTCCCGCCCGAGATCATCGCGGCTGTCCAGAGCGCGATAGGCGAAGGAGTCATCGACTTTAATGGCGAACCTTTCGCCGTGATCGAGAAGACGCACAAGAAAGTTTATGATGAACGCGCAATCGTGAACCGGCAGGTGAAAGAATTTCAGATTCCCGATTCACTTCCCGCTGTGACGGGAGTGGACTCGGAATCTCTGCAAAAGAGCTTGGAGGAAGCGCGTCTCTGGCGGCAGAAAGTCAACGAAGAAAAAGATTTAGCGGTAAAGGCGGCGAGTGATACGGAAGTGAAGCGGGCAACGCTCACCGCAAAGGCCAATAACCTACGCGAGAAGTGCCGGGAAATCAAGTACAAGATCGACGGCCTCGAAGCATCTGTCCTCGCCCCAGACAAGCTGGCCGAACTCCAGAAGATCGCGGAGAAGAGCGAGCGGTACACAGAACTCAACGAGCGCCGCGAGGAGATTAAGAGAGTCATTGATGGCCTAAATCTGGAAATCGAGCGGTTCAAAGCGATGGGTGGCGAAGGAGCAGTTTGTCCTACGTGCGACCGGGCCATTACTCAAGAGTTTGTGACAATCAGCATAGGACATGCTGAACTTCAGCTATCCGAAAGAAGGGCAGAGGACGTAAAGATCGTCGAGGAACTGAGCAAGATCGGCGACGTGAAATCGGCAGAGTCGGCACTCGCAAAGCATGTTGAATCGGCAAACAAGAAGGATCAGGAATCAAAGACACTGGCCGAAAAGATCAAGGAAGGTAAAGCCGCCGTGGCGGAACTGAATGCCCTTCCTGCTGCGGTGGATGTGGCTGCGAAGTTCGCTGCTGATCTCGCTGCCACAGACGCGAAGATTACCAGCCTTGAAGAACAGATTCGCCCGGTCATCGCTGCGGAGGAAAGAGCCACAGAGATAGCGACCAAGACGCGGGCCAAAGCCAAACTACAGGAACAGGCGGAAAGCCTCGACAAGCTAGTTGAGTATTTTGGAAAGGACGGGATCAAGTCCAAACTGCTCGCGGAGCACATAGGGTCGTTCGAGAATAAGATGAACGCGACACTGGGGGCGTTCGGATACAAGTGCGCGATGTCGATAGAGCCCTACGAGTTCTCCGTGCAGTTGCCCAGCGGTGATTCCTGTCCAGTCAACGAACTGGCCGACTCAGAGCAGTTGATGTTCTCAGTAGCTCTCCAATGCGCCGTTAGCAGGGTTGCTGGCATCGGCTTCATTGTTGCCGATAGGTTAGACACCTTTTTGCCATCTGAGCGCCGGAACGCCAACAGAGCTCTCTACACGGCCACTCAGGACGGCACACTGGAGCAGGTTGTGGCGATTATGTCGGATGAGTCAACTGAAGTGCCAAAGCTGGCAGGGGCCAAGTTCTTCATGGCGAGAAACGGGACAGTGACGGAACTGAAAGGCGCGGCATGAGTTTCCCATTCGACCACTTTGTCGAAGACAAGAACATGCCGCCGAACACACTCTACATCCTCAACCCGCGCTACAAGCTCGTACCGGAAGGTGATGGAAGCGGGGTGCTCAATGAAGTTTTGGACGTAGAAGCGACAGCTAAGGAATCGGTCGTCATCACAAACATAGGAGCACCGCAAAAACTGTAACGAGAAAGGAAAGAATATGCTGTACACTGAGGACATCCAGCGTTGTCGCGCTGGGCTAATGCCACCGAGAATGGAGGTTCTCAGGATGTCCTCACGTATTACATTACCACCTGGACTTTGCATCTGCCGCAATCCCAACTGCACGATTCCCTACGGCTACTGTCACTGTGGATGTGGCCAACAAACGAAGCTCGCCCGTCAAGGAAGAGCGGATCGGGGAGAAATATCTGGCCACCCACAGAAATATCTTCATGGGCATAATCCCGATAATCATGTTTCTCTAACCTTGGAAGAAGGATTGTGTATATGCAGAGATCAAAAATGCACAACACCATACGGTTTTTGTCACTGCGGATGCGGACAGAAAACCCCAATTTCTTCCTACGGAAGCGCCAAGTTGGGGTACATCCAAGGTAGGCCGAGAAAGTTTGTATCAGGGCACGATATTCGTACCGAAATTCCCCTAGTTATTAGGTTCTGGGAAAAGATAGACAAAAACGGTGAAATGGTGCGCCCGGAACTTGGAAGATGCTGGGCGTGGAAGGCGTCTACGGATCATAACGGATATGGCCAGATCAATGGGGAAAAAGACGATAGAGGAGAGCGCAAGTTCTGCAAAGCCCACCGGGTTTCATGGGAAATTTATTATGGTCCAATACCAGAAGGTCTAGCCGTCCTCCACCACTGCGATAATCCTCCATGCTGTAATCCAGATCATTTGTTTACTGGAACGAATGACGACAACATGAAAGACGCCGCCGCCAAAGGTCGTATGCCGAGAGGCAAGAACCATCATGCAGGAAGATTCACTCCAGAGCAGGTTCGAGAGGTTCGCTCCCTATTGCGAGAGGGTTACATGACTCAAAAGCAAATAGCATTCAAGTTCGGAGTAACAAGAAGTGCCATTCAAGGAATTCAGAGAGGAAATGCGTATGCCTACGTTGACGGGTAAGGTTGCTTGGTTTTCAGCGCCTAAGGGCTTCGGATTTATCACTAGGGAAGATGGACAGGGAGACATATTTGTTCATTTTACGGCATTGACAGAAATGGACGGCTACAAGCAACTCATCAAGGATCAGCGGGTAGAGTTCGAAATCGTACAAGGAGACAAAGGCGCACAGGCCGACGCTGTGAAGGTGATTTCCTGATGCCCAAGCCTGTCGGAGTGGGGAGCCTCTTTGTTAAAGACTCGCACGGCGACTTTATGCGCCTTACTGGTTCGCGCTACAACGCGATGATGGATAGGCTTGCGAAGAAGAAGCTGATCGACAAGGAAAATCCACCATTCACTTGTGACGAGTACCGGCAGCAAATTCTCGCGGCCATGAACGGCAAGGAAGATGGGTTCATTCAGTGCCGATACTGCCGTGGCTACTTTGGAATCAAGGACATTGGCTCTGACCACGCGATGCCGCTACACCTGAGGGGATCGGTGGGACTTGAAAATATCGAGTTTCCATGCAAGAGGTGCAACTCCATCAAGGGAAAATTGACGCCGGATGAGCTATTGAAGCTGATGAGGTTTCTCGAAATAGAGCTTCCATTGGCGCGGATGGAAGTGTTGAACAGGCTGGAAATCAGTGTGCAGTTAGTGATCGGACACAGAGCAAACGCGCCGATTATCAACGAACTGAAAGAACGCGGGGACTGGAAGAAAGTGCAGGATGAACGGAAAGCAGCGAAGAGGGCGAAGGAAAGTGGCTGGGGGGAGTTCTGATGAAAGCACTGAGCGTAAGAGCGCCGTGGTGGTGGTTCATTCTCTACGGCGGGAAAGACATCGAAAATCGCGAATGGTACACCAATGTTCGCGGGAGAATCCTTCTTCATGCAGGGAAGTGGTGGAAGCAAGACGAGGTTGAAGACGATATAGAATCAGCCCACTACATGCAGACGGACAGCGGACACGAAGAAACCGAACCTTTTGATTGGGGCGTAGGTGTTCGCGCGGTCGGCGGCTGCATTGTTGGATCAGTGGAGATCACGGCTTGCATTGACGGACAAGCTCGCCCATTGTTCAGGCCCGCTTGGTTTACCGGGCGCTACGCTTTTTGCTTGAAAGACCCCGTACCCCTTGAGGTGCCGATCCCATTCAAGGGGGCGCTCGGATTCTTTGAAGTACCAGACAACATTTTGCAAGGAAGGTGATACAATTTATGGGATGGCGGTGTAATCAGCACCGGCTCACGCCTCATCGTTCGGAGGAACGACAATGCCACCCCAAGAAAACAGTTTAGCACGATGCATTTGCGGCGACCCAAACTGCGAGGTGCCGCGCGGTTTCTGCCATTGCAGGTGCGGAAAACTCACCAACATCCCTAAGAAGAGCAACGCGTCTTGCGGATATGTGAGAGGAGTGCCAACAAAATACATGTGGGGGCACCAAGGTAGGATTCGCCCGACCATAGAAGAGGCGGTCCCGTTCAAGATCGATGGGGTTTATTGCCGCCTGATCGCGCTCACCCAAGGTTTCTATGCAATTGTTTGGGAATCAGACTACAAGCGGCTTATGCAGTGGAAATGGTTCGCTCACAGATCGAGCCACGGAAAACGCAAATGGTACGCATATCGGAATGAGATCACCAGCGATGGCACACAATTCCTGATGTCGATGCACAGGGATGTTATTGGCCTCACTTACGGAGACGAACTGAACGTGGACCACATCGACTCCGATGCGACTCTCGATAATCGCCGCAGTAATTTGAGGATCGCGACGACCGCCGAGAACGGCATGAACAGATACGAGCCATCAAATAATACGAGTGGACAAAAAGGCGTAACGTGGGTCAAAAGAATTTGCAAATGGCAAGCGCAGATATGGGCAAATGGGCAGCACTACTATCTCGGCGTCTTTGATCTTTTCAGTGACGCGCAACAAGCATACTTAGACGCAGTTAAGCGTCTCCACAGAGAATTCGCACCACAGGAGAGGAAAGCATGGGAAATCGCATAAGCAAGGAAACCCTGTTTTTGAGACACAATTTCACCGAAGATGAGCGCCTAAAGATGGGCGATGAGTTGGCATCTGCCTACAATCGACAGGCCGACATCGACAACGAAGAAAACGTGGTCAAGAGCCAGTTTAAGGAACGGCGGGCTACGATTGAGCAAAAGATAAGCTCTTTATCGCGCAATCTCAGCAACGGATTTGAAATGTCCAACGTGGAGTGTCGTCTGGAATGGGACTCACCTAATCCGTTTGAGGTGTCGTATGTCAGAAATGACACGAACGAAGTAGTTCGCACGCGCCCCATGACGGAGCAAGAGCGCCAGATGGACCTACCGTTGCAGGAACCAGCCACGGAAGCAGCGGTTGCTGAGTCTGTTGCCCAGTCCGAGGCGGCTGTGGAGGAGTTCTTTGACAAGGAACCCGAACCGGCAGCGGAGAAGACCGAGGAACCATCCCCACCGCAAGCAGCACCGGCCAAGGGTGGAAAGAAAAAGGCCGCAGAGGAGTTTTAAGCCTCAAATATTACTTGACAGTGTGATGCGAAAAGCGCAGGATACTTGTAATCCAAATGTATCCTGCGTTCGCGCTTGCTGGCTAAGGAGGAATATGAATGAGAAGCACACAGCGCACCCGCAAGCGGAAGGCGGTGCGCCCATGAGTGATGCCAAACGGAGCCAGCGTGCAGAGGACAAGGTAAAGCGCGTGTATCGGGTTTGGATCGCGCAGATCAATGCTCAATTGGTGGATGTTGAAGCAGAGAACGCGA
>Ga0182030_10012082_pt1 | contig 17354 bp, 16 predicted proteins | sample 812S3MmetaG_FD_121299 | JGI IMG/M metagenome (GOLD analysis project Ga0182030, IMG submission 121299) | Permafrost microbial communities from Stordalen Mire, Sweden - 812S3M metaG (Illumina Assembly) | ecosystem: Environmental > Terrestrial > Soil > Wetlands > Permafrost | place: Sweden...
CTCTTCCTGATTCCAACCGGGTGTGCGTGAGAACGCAGACCCCGTGAGGCGCGGTACCCAAGTGGTAAGGGAGAGGTCTGCAAAACCTTTATGCGTCGGTTCGATCCCGACCCGCGCCTCCATAATTTCAATAACTTACATCAAACTCTTGCCCGGCGATTCGGGGGCGTAGCGGAAACTGTAGCGACGGAAAGACCCCGGCGCGCCAGCCGTCAGTGTCGCGCTTGGCATAGCCGCAGTCTCGAACCGTAGCGCGTCCAGCCATGGGGCTAATCCTGTCATCCACACTTGTCTGATTTGCGTTCGCGCTGCAGCATCTCTGTCGTCGCGGCTCTAGCTAGGAGATCGCCCGATCCGCTTTGGCTTTGTCCGATCAAAGAGCGTCAATTTAATCAAGGCACCAATTTAATCAGTTGCATTCTCGCGATGGGCAAGGTAGGCTAGCGCTGCTCCCCACCCACATCGTTAAAAGCTAAACCAAAGGAGAACACAATGCAGCGCATCAAGTTTCTCTGTCTCGGAATGTCGTTATGTGTGGTGGCCGCCCCAACGGGCAATGCACAGTCAGATGTTTGCAAAGCGATGGTGACGAACGCAGCAACCAACGTCAACCTCAACACCGCCGACAACTCTTATTACATTTCGCTCTACAACAATTTTTGCTATGCGGACGGATCAACCAATGCAGCTGCCGTAAACACAAAGGGCTCAGCAATTGTCGATGCAATCCCGATTACTGGGTCACTCACTGCGACCGACAACATGTCGAAGTTCACCAATTTCTGCACAAACTACAAATCCATCGCCGCAGGAACGAGCAGCACGATTGTTTACCAATCGGCTGTTGTGGGTAAGAGTTTAGACGCCGCCAATCAGTGTTTAGCAATCATCACTGGTCACGGTATGTCTTTGAGCTACCAGGTCTCCACTCCCACGACTTTGTTAATCAATCTAACTGTCCCAGGCGGTCAGACAATGGTGGTTCAAGGCATCTCCGCTGACCCCGGCGTAGCGTGCGTCGGCCCCGATCTCGCACATCCGGGGACGACCATCACCTACGGGGTCGGAGTTGGGCAAAACCTGCCCGGTGGTTCGACGACGATTACTTGCAATCGGCCTGTCTTCAGCACGATCGGGAGCCAAACTATGTATGCAGCCGCTTCAGTTGCCGTCTCGACAAGTGTTGGCCCACTGAACATTTATTGGCCTCAGGATGCTGCACTGCCGCTTCTAACGGCTAACCAAATTCAGGCTTCCATCAACGGAATGACGTCACAGATTACGACTCTGACAGCCGCAGTGGCCTTCAATGCCTTACCAATCGGAACCATCATTCCATGGACCGGCTCGGGAGCACCTCCTGCTGGATGGGTTTTGTGCGATGGAAGTAATGCGCAATGTCCGAACTATAGCAATTTGTTCTTGCGTGGAGCGGGTCAAACGGCATTAGGTACCGTGGGCGGATCTGATACACACAGTCACGGTGCGGGTGCGTATGCACCTGGAACCACAAATAAAAGCGGCGATGGGAATGGATTCAACTCGGGCGGCACCAACTACCATGTTTATGTCTATGATGGCCCTAATGTGCCGAGGCATCTAGCAGTTCGATACATCATAAAAGTGTCAAACTCTTGACCCTTGCGAAAGGCGAACGGGAGGCAGACACTACTCCCGTTTGCCTCTCGGCATCTCGGCATCGTGCCCTAAGGAACGCCAAAGTCGGCCCCATTCCGCTGTAAGATCTATGCAAGGCGTCGTTTCGCAGCGGAACAGATAGCCACTCTCCTAACGCCATACGTTGCCGCAGGACGCCCAATGCAACGGCGTTGTTGGGAACGTGTCGCCTTAATGCTTTTGTGTTGCGGTACTGGTTCAAAGAAAGTCCCCTCTTCAGATCTTGGCGAACCAGCTTGGGTCAATACTGACCTCTTCCACCATTCTGGTAGTCACCCCCAGCTTGAGCGTTTTCAACAGATCGCAGAGAGAATCACCATCGATAAGGTCAATTGCTGGAGCACCGTCGCGTGTAGCTTCCTTCTTGGCCTCAGCAGTGAAAGTTCCAGTCGTTATGAACAAGCCCTTATCGGCGCGACCCACCATCGCCCCGCGGAAGTCTCGAATTGCACTGGGCGGGACACTTCCCTTGTACTTCTTACATTGAAAACGAACTTGGAACGAAAGTAGGGCGAGCCGCAGCACTCCAACCCCATCTATGCCTCCGTCGCCGCTCCGCCCCGTCACTTCTACCTTTACGAACCCTGATTCGCGAAGGACGCGCTGCGCCAAGCGCTCGAAAGCATCCGGTTTAAGTTGGTCGGTCAAGACCGCCAATAACCCGTCCTTCCAATCCTTAAATTCAGGCGAGAAGTCTTCCACTTCCCTGTGATCCTTGGGCTTTTTCGACTTCTCTTCCTTGTAGCCCTTTCTGACCTCAGATGGAATCTGCGCCACCTGCTCGGGAGTCAGAGCGTTGCCGCTCTGTGTGATCGCCCATACTCCTTGAGTAGGGTTCTCAAGGGCACCTGCCTTACCCAGGTAGGTCCTCGCCCACGCAAGACGGTAGGCTAACTTAGTCTGATGCTCAGTGTGCAAGACGTTCTGTACGGCATCAGGAATGTGCTCCAACTCGATCACTTTTTCCAGCAGTTCGTCATTGGTCGCAGAGCCGCCAAGAGCCTTGATTGCCTTTAGGACAGGCCACATGAGTTTGTCGTATGGTGGCACTTTTGCTTCGGTGGGCATCTCGATTGCTCCAATTTTGAAATCTGATTCGGCAGTGATTGTTGCGCAGCTCTAAGAGAAACTCAAACTTGCATTCCATCAAAGGACCGCGAAGACTGAATGGTCCGTGGAAACCAGCATAGGCCTGGCAGTCGTCGGCTGTCGTGACCTGTAGTTGGGAACAACGTCGAACTGATCGGTAGACAATGGCAGACTTCGATTCCCAATTTGTCCGATCTATGAACTCGAACGGGAGAGATAGCGCTCAAGCGACGAGCCAATCAGCCAAACTAAGGCGGATGGGGTAAGCCAGACGGCTAGGATTAAGCCGACACGGCCTACCAAAGCCGCGTTTCCTCCAACTGGTCCTACTGGTCTGAGGGACCAAATGATGAAAGCCAGGAGCAGTTCAAAAAGTACAATCGATACCGCATTGCCGTGCTCTTTCATATGGCGGTAAGATTCGACAAAATCGGGGCGCACCATTCGCTGCTTGCTCAGTTGATCGTAGAACTGATGTGTCTCATCCGGGTTTAGCAAGACCATGCACAGCAACACTAGCTGAGAGCCAGCGATTGCTACCAGGGCGATGATCCCAGCGTATTGGAGGATTCGAACGTGGCTGATTAGAACAAGGCCCACTCCGGCTAAGCCGATCGCGCCGATTATCGAACACAAACAGACATACACCCACAGCTTTGTTCCGGGGAGGATCTTTCTCGTCGAGTGGAGCGTCAACATCGGCACACTCGCCACATAGCAATAGACTGTCCCAGCGGCGGCCCAGAATAGAGCAGCGGCGGTTCCTGAAAAAGGGGAGGCAATGAATATCGCCGGAGATAGTGCTTCTCTATATGTTCTCCATAAGAGCGCTACTATCGGAGTACCGATGCCAACGCCCAAGGCGTATCGCATCGCATAATACTCCCACCAGCGAGAATTGCTGCTTGTTGGAGGCGGATTGTCCAAATGCGATTCAGGAGTCACCAAGCGAGGATATCAGTGTCCCACAGATCCTCGAAGCGTTTTTTGGCTCAAGCTCCGGTAAATACGGACCGCCTAGACTCTCGAATGCCCCAACGACAGCCGCCCCTTGAGTAAACGAAAACCTGTCAGTGTCCGACTTACCTACCTCGGCCCGATTATGTGCGCGTCATCCTGGCCGACCTCGCCGACCAACATCGCGATCAGATGCAAGCGTCTTCCCTGCAGCATTCCTATTGGATGGCTAATGTTCTTTGCGGCGAAGAGCGCTCCGCTTCAGCGATCCTCTCTGTGCCGACGAACTGCTCCAGTCGTTCCATTGCGCCTTGCTGGTGCTCTTGGGTTGGGTGAGCATATCGGAGCACCATCTGGATTCGGGAATGCCCCAGCATTGCCGCCAGTGTGACCAGATCGACACCGGACATGGCAGCTCGCGTCGCCCAGGTGTGTCGAAGATCGTACAGGCGGAACGGGGCGACCTTGCTATCCCTCACGGCACGATCATGGGCGTTATTCACCTTCGGGACGGACCGTGTGCTGTCTGTTTCGCAGGGGAACAGGTAAGCCCCCTCCACTAACGCCATACGCCGCTCCAGAACGCCTCGTGCAACGGCATTGAGAGGGACGCGCCGCTTTGCTGCCTTGGTCTTGCCGTAGAGGTTCTCGAGAACACCTTGAGCAAGATGAACATTCTCCCTTTGAACCCGATAAACCTCTTCAGGTCGCATTCCCGTTTCTAGCATCAGCGTAGCCACGTCGCTTAGCATGGGAGTCGCCTTCGCAAGATACTTTTCTTGTTCGCTATAAGAAACAACCCGAGTCTGCTCATTGTTCTCTTCGTAAAACTTGATTTTGCTCACGGGATTACGGAGGGGCACATCGCCCTTTAAGACATGATTGAAAATGGCCTTGAGACAGGCCAGCTCTCGGTTAACAGTGGCAGGCTTCACGGTGCGTTTCGTTCGCGGGCTTATTTGCGCGGAACGAGTCTTCTTGTACCGCTCGACTTCTTCCGGGCTGATGCGATCGAGCGGAGTGTCTACGAAGTGCTTCCGTAGAGCAACGGCGCTCACTTCGTAGCGTCTATGGGTAGCCGGATGCGCCTGATGCTCCAACTCGGACCAACTAAGAAAAGCTGCTAATGCCGACTTGAAGGCCGGAATCTTCTTGCGCTCAGTAATGCCCACTTCGCCTTTTGCCAGGGCCGTCCGAAACGCCGCTTCGATCAGACGAGCATCGCGAGCGTTGCGCAGCTTTGTGCTGCGCTGAATGTGCTGCCCGTTGAAGATGAAGTGATACCAGTACACTTTACCGCGCTTAAAAAGCGACATTCTCTACTCCTTCATGGCTTCTGCTTGCTTGAGTTTCTTTGGCGTTCCCGGGTCTTTCTCGTCTGTACTAAATGTGCGCAATATGGTGTGCAATAGTCCTTCTTGTGAAGTGTCCCCCTCGCAAACATTTGTTTGCAGTCAGCCCGCTTGCAGAATCTGTAACGAATCTCCCGGCGACGCTCAATCCAGGACAGCAGTCCTAAAGCGGATATCAGGCGATTGGACTCATCGTATCGAAACGTAATGTGCGGACAGTTCGTCCAGATATCATCGAGCCCGAACTTAGGTGCATATAGGAGCTGCCGCTCTAAATAGGAATACGGGCCATCGCTGTCGATCCTGTAGATGTCCTTTCCAATAGGCAGAGCAACAATCCTCCGCATCAGTCGTTGGGTTGCGCAGAAATCCGAGTAGGAATAGTCGTCGTCGTCTGGGAAGTACTCGTTTTCCCATGTGCAGTGGAACTTGTTTAAAAATTCAAGGGCGCGGCCTGGCGTGTTCGCGGCAAGAAACTCCGTCCGCAGCTCTAGCGCATCTGCATGTTCGAGCGCGCTCGACTCTTCGCGTTCGCCCCCATTGAACCATATCCCATCGTTCCTAGTCACCATCGTCCACACTCGCGGCGTTACATCCACGGAGATACGAACCGGCATCTCTGGGAAGAAAACCTGCTGTAGTACGTTATGCGTTATTTTCATACTGCGCCTCTTTGCCTATTGTTTATCACAGAGGGCAATTCAATGCAAGAAGACAAGCTCCACTCCGTACCATCTGCTGCAAAGTATCTAGGGGGACTCAGTACCTGGACGATCTACGCGTGGCTAAGTCAGGGCAAGCTGACCCGTACGAAAGTAGGGCGCAGAACGATGGTCAAGCAGTCCTCGCTCGACAAAGTCGTGCGCGATAAATAAGAACCACAGGAATGGAATGACACGCCACCCCGGTCGGGGTAGCCGCAACGTAAACGCGCCGTTTACGAATGTAAACGCCTGGAGATTTTGCAATGACTCGAACCCGCACTGCTGCGACGAAGCTTACACCGATCGAACATATGGCCCTCAACGAAGTGGCTCGTGCAAATGGGATGTCCCCTTCTGCGTGGCTCCGCAAGTTGGTAATTGAGAGCAATCCCAAGGCTACACAGGTAAGCGGTGAGCAGGTACTTCTCGCTGAGATGCTTGCGCTGAGAGCTATCGCAATCAATCTCCTCTTCACCATTGGCACGAGTTCCCCGCTCACACAGGAAGCGGTCGCAAAAGTAATCGCGTCCGCCGACAACGACAAATTGGCTTGGGCACTCGCCCAGCTTACAACTAAGGAGAAGTAGACATGAACCAGATGACAGTAAAACCTTGGCCGAGCCGTTATCCGTTCGGCGCGATCATTTCGATAATTCTCGGTCTGGCCGCATTTTGCATAGCGTTCGCTGTGCAGGTACGCCTCGAATTTGATCCGCTGCAACAGTATTATCTGAGCGATCTGGCCACACACCAGGTTGCATTGGCTTTGCATCTCCCCACGGAGAATCATCGCTGGGTGGGGGTTCTTCGGAACGGAACCGATGGTGCCTACGGAGTAAATGAGTATTTTGTGTATGGATCGATGCGCGGGTTGGACGGAACGGAATTCCCGTTCAAACTATCTCAGCAGGCGATTGCCTCGGGATGGACGTGCGTGTATCTGATGCACTCGAGTGTCGACCAAACGAAGCAGGTGGAGTTATGGTTTCGCCACATGGTTTACCCAGGAATCGGGTGGAGGAGATTCACCAGATTGCCGGTCATCATCGGAATGTTTGTGCTAATTTGCGCTCTTTGGCTCACCTCGCCGTTCGATCGTAATCGCCTGGCAGTGCGCAGATTTGGCAGGCGGCTTCGCGGGCCAGAATACGTTTCGCCCAAAGTCTTCGTTCGCAGATTGCGCGCCGACGGCGTGGGCTTCCTCCTAAAGGGCAAGGACTTCCTCGGGCGTCGTAACGATTGCTTCTTAAGGATTCCAAAGATGACGGAATCCTCAGGAATTCTCATTGGTGGCGATCCGGGGATGGGAAAGAGCGTGCTCCTGCACCAACTTCTCACGCAGATTGCCCAAAGAGGTGAGCGCGCAATCGTGTTAGATAATGCCGGAGAGTTTGCACAGCGCCATCTGAAGGAGGGGCGCAAAGATATCGTCCTCAATGCAGTTGACCTGAGGTCTCCCTACTGGGATCTCGCTAAGGAAATCACGCACGACGCAGAAGCGCGGACGGTTGCTCGCTCTATGTACCCTCCACGGCGCGAAGAGACACCCTTCTTTGCCGACGCCACACAGCGCCTGCTTGCCCACCTTCTGCGGAACCGCCCCTCGGTGGAGCAGCTGTCAGATTGGCTCTGTAAGCCCTTTGAAATAGACAAGCAGGTCCAAGGGACGGAGTTGGCATCTCTGATAGACAAACAGGCCGGACCACAACGTGCAGGAGTACTCGGAACGCTGGCAATGTTTGGGGACGCGTTGCGGACATTGCCAAAACGGTCCGAGGCTTCGCAGTCATGGAACACTAGCGAATGGGTAAAGGAGAGTGATTCATGGATATTCCTTACCTCGACACCAATGATGCGCGAGCAGCTGCGCCCCCTCCAGACCTGCTGGATCGACCTACTGATCCTACGTCTTATGAATGAGAATGCCGGCTCGCGTAAGACATGGATCATTCTCGATGAGTTGGCGAGTCTGCAAAACCTGCCACAGCTTGTGACCGCCCTCGTCGAGAATCGGAAGAGCGGCAACCCTCTCGTAATCGCATTTCAGGGAAAGAGCCAGCTTGAGACGATTTACGGCCCTATCGCGGAGACGATGCTCTCTGTTTTGGCAACGAAGGTTTTCTTCCGGACGTCAGAGCCACGCTCCTCTGAATGGGCTTCCAATGCGATCGGCAAGGTCGAATACGAGCAGTTGCGAGAAAGTGAGAGTACTCATCCGGCTCAAGGCAAGTCCCGGAGCGAGCACATCGAGTTCGTGACGCGACCTCTCGTAATGCCCGAAGAGATTGCAGGGCTTGCTCGGCTTCATGCATATGTCAAGCATGACAATCTCGTAACAGACATCGTCACGTGCTATTTGGATTTGCCGTGCAACGGTCCAGCCTTCATTCCTCGGTCCTCGGGACCGCACTTAGAGCCACCGGAACCGCCCGCTTCACCCGGCAGCGAAGAACCGTCGGGAAATGGAATCAATGAACTGCTATTCCGGTAGCGCGTCGGTGGGGCAAGGACAGACATGTTAACGATTTCGCAACCAATCAGTGCAGCTCAGGCGCGGGAGTACCACCGCGCCGAGTTTGCCAATGCAAGTGACAACTATTACACCGAAAAACAATCCATCGAAGGCAGATGGCATGGCCGACTCGCGACCGCGTGGGGACTTGATGGAGAAGTCAGTGAAGCGCACTTTGCTCGCTTGAGTGAGGGACAGCATCCACTCACGGGCGAACAGCTTGTGTCTCACCAAACGCCACGGTCCTATCTGAATCCAGAAGGAAAAACGGTTCGGACGCTGGAGCACCGCTGTGGGTGGGATGCGACATTTTCTGCTCCCAAAACGGTTTCTCTGACAGCGCTTGTGGGGGACGACCAACGAATCCTCATTGCTCACAAGGAGAGCGTAACCGCCGCTCTGGACGAAACGGAACGGTTTGTCCAGGCAAGAATCGGAGGAAACACACCGGCAGAGACAACCGGACAGTGGGTTGTCGCAAGATTCGAGCATGATTCCAGTCGTCCCGTAGATGGCTATGCAGCTCCGCAGATCCATACACATTGCGTTATCTTCAACCTGACAACAACACGCGATGACGTAGGTCATGCTCTCCAGCCACATGAACTATTTAAGAGCCAGAAGTACGCGACTGCGGTCTATCGCGCGGAATTGGCCGTCCGTCTCAAATCGCTAGGGTACGAGATTCAGCGCGGAGAGCATGGCAGCCCTGAGATCACTGGCTATTCGCGGGAATACGTCGATGCCTCCAGTCCCCGTCGTCGGCAGATAGAACAGCATTTGGCTGAACACGGTTTCATCGGTGCCGAGGCAGCTCAGATCGCTGCACACCAGACCCGAGGAAAAAAACTCAACCTCTCACGAGAAACTGTGGTCGCACAACATCAGGTCATGGCCGTGCAATATGGGAATCAGCCCGCCACCGTTGTTTCACAGGCCCATGGCCGTGATTCTCGCCAGAGTCTACAGCGTGAGCCATCCGATGTGGCGGATCAAGGGATACGTTCTGCCATAGCCCGAAACACGGAACGGGAAGCGGTCATAGACGAGCGAGCGGTACTTGCAGATGCTCTCCGGCATGAAATGGGTTTTGTCCGTACAGCCGGGGTGAAAGACTCATTTGCCACTGCGGTTCAGCAGGGCGCATTAATCGAAATGCCGCAAAGAGAGGGTCGGGGCAGCCGAGCTTTCACGACGCCGGAGATGAAGCAATGTGAGGCGGAAGTGCTGCAATGTATGGCCCGTGGCCTTGGCACCTGCGAGGAATTGGCATCCCCGTCCATTAGTCGATCCGTCCTTGAGTCTCACTCCTACCTGAATGAAAGCCAGCATGCCGCAGCCGCGATAATCCTGGGCAGCCGCGACCGGATCATGGGCCTAGAAGGTAAAGCGGGGACTGGAAAGACGACCACGCTTAAAGCAGTCTGCGAGGCGGCGAAAAAGGCTGGGTTTCAGGTGGAAGGATTGGCTCCTACCTCCCGCGCAGCCCTCAATCTCGCAGACGCAGAAATCCCCACAATGACACTGGCTCGTCATCAAATGAAATCGCAGGAGAAAGCATCCGGTTCAAAACATCTCTACATCGTCGATGAGTCCACCCTTGCCAGTACACGCCAGATGAACGACTTCATGAAATGCATCCGGCAACACGACCGGGTGTTATTTGTCGGAGATACACAGCAACATGAAGCCGTAGACGCTGGACGCCCCTATGCGCAGCTTCAGGAGGCGGGCATGCATTCGGCACGCCTAACCGAAATTGTCAGGCAAAAAGATGCAGGCCTTAGGACTGTCGTCGAGCAGCTCGCCGTCGGCAATGTGGAAGGCGCTCTATCAGATATGGCTAAGCAGGGGCGTATTCACGAGTTCGTCGGACGGAAGGAACGGATTGATGCCATTGTGCATTCCTACACGGAAAACCCCAAGGGCACATTGATCATCTCGCCTGATAATGACTCGCGTCAGGAGATTGCGCAGCGAATTCATGAAGAAATGCGGCATACGGGGCAAGTCAAGGGAGAGGAGCACACGGTTCAGGTACTCACCACTAAGCAGAATTTAACAAACGAAGACCGGCGTTGGGCCCAGAACTACGAACCGGGAGATGTATTGCGGTTCACGACGAGCAGCAAGGCCATCGGTGTCGCATCCCGGGAATCGGTTCGCGTCGCCGAAACCCAGGACGAGAAAAACCTGATCACGGTAGAGCGCCAAGACGGCAAGCGGATAACATACTCCCCTGAGCGAGTGTATGGTGTCACGGCGTATCGAGAGGCGGAACGGCGCTTTGCCGAGGGTGATCGAGTTCAGTTCTCCGCAACATTCCATCCACAAAATGTACCCAACCGGACGTTGGGAACTATCGACAAAATCAATGAAGCAGGCGATTTAACACTACAAATGGACTCGGGACGGAGCGTCAGTTTCAACCTCCGCCAGCATCCGCACCTCGATTATGGATATGCCGTCACCAGCCACAGCAGCCAAAGCGAGACAGTGGACAACGTCCTGATTCACGTGGACTCAGAACATGTTCACAAAGGGCTAATCAACAACCGTATGGCCTACGTGGCCATATCCCGCGCACGGTTCGACGCTCAGATTTTCACCAACGACGCAGAATCACTTGCATATGAATTGAGCAAAGACGTTTCTCATTCCACGGCACTCCGCCCAGACGAACTAAAACAAGCTATTGAATCGTCTAATTCTCATTCAGCTCGCGAAAGCTCCTCAGAACACTCTGTAGGTCTAGGTTTTTAGCGTCTATCCATTGCTGGATGCTGCCACGACGCAGCCTGTCCGACTCGACATCTAAAGCAATGCCCTGAGCTGATCGCGCAACTGCTTGCCGCCATTCCGCACGCATAAGCGCAAATGATGATCCTCTGGGTGGTGGACTACCTCGCAGCCTTTCGCCGTCGGCTTCTCTCCCAGCCGTTTCGTCGATTTAAGTATTGTACTAATCTTCGGCGACACACTTGGGTCGGAATATGCCTTCAAATCCAAACGGAGAATTGCCTCGCAGGTTTCCATGTTCCCTGTTCCCTCTACGACGGATCCCCAATCCAAGTCGGGCTGCCGTGGATTGGGTGGAAAGAGCAACCTGCCATAGTCAAGGAGGTCGCACAACGCCTCTATGCAGTCTCGGGCGTGAAAATTCAGATCTAGTAAACTGGTCGAATGGAAGAAATCGTTCCGGCGAGTTCGGCGCCCTTCCACTCTGCCTAAAATTTCATTAGCGGCACCGAAATCAGCCGCCCGCTTCACCTGAAAGACCGACCGAACTTCTCGCGTGATGTCGCGGAAATTCTTGAATCGGCCTCCGGCATGTTGATCCGTCCAGGTTGGAGTGTCTGTGATCAAGAACAACTTGCTCGCCAGTTCTGCTCCGTCGTCGCAAAGGATGAATGCGGTTCGATTGTATTGCTGGCCTGTGCGTCCAGAGAGATAGACTTCCATCGCAGCGTTGATCTCTGCTACAAGGTAGGGGAGTTTGCTCACCGTCTAACCCTCCTTGTGTTGTCTGAGCCGCCGAGGAGTTTGTCTTCGAAGTCCCGTTTTGCCTCAGCCCACACGGCGTCTGCGCTCTTGCGAAAGGCCGCAGCTTGTTTCCTCCGAAGAGTAACCTCATCTGAAATTTCTTTTTGCACCGCCTTCGGCGGAACAGGAATCGGCTGCGATAGGTATTCATCCATTTTCAGATTGCGAATGCCGTTGGTCTGAGCCTGCATGCTTTCTGTGAGCCCGCACCTATTCACGAATCCAAGGAAAGCGCAAAGGTACGCTGGAATTACTCTATCCGTTGCTCTGAGCCGCATTACAAAGTTGCTGAACGAAAGCGTGTAAGTCTTCGCCTGATCAGGCTCAATCAAAGCCACGCGCCCAACGGGTTGAAGCGGACCACCGCCGGATTTCTCCAAGACTATGTCGGACGCCCTGAGAGATCGAGTTTCATAGCTGCTTCTTTGAAGGTAACGAAAACGCACTCTATGACTTTCAAGGATTAGGCGGTCCGCTGTATCAAATTCAGTAGCTCGGATCACAAGGCAATTTACATATTCGGTATCAGCAACCAGTTCCTCAGGGCCGACGCCCCAGTCCCCGCTAACGGGGTGCTCAACGAGTCTCTGAAGTGGCTGAGTTTTGAATCGGCCACGGTCTATCACCTTGCGAAGCTTGCTCGTGGTAGGAGAGAACCTATGCGGATCTAGTCTCCGCTCTTGAAGTGTCTCGCCTAGCCGAACTCCCCAACACTTTGGATTCTGTACCGTTGGGGGCATCACAAATCCAAGACTTTCGATCAGCAGCGGGTCAACACCCTGAAGAATAGAATCAGCCTTTGCAAGCAGCATTTTTCGCTCTTCGCGCACTCTATCTAAAGAGTCGAGCAGCTCTTGCTGGTATGAAGGTTTCGGCAGCGGGACCCGTAGTGTCCTGATCTCTTGCGCATTGATATTGGACATTCCGATGATTTGACGGCTTTCACGGTCAATCTGATTTCGCCCTGCTCTGGTATTTAAGAATGCAGTTAAGAACGCTGGGTCAATTTGCGCGCGATCGACCCTGAGGCGCATTAAGTAGGAGGCAAATACCCACTCTCCCTCCTCTTCAAACACCTCGCACTTTCCTACAAGTTCCTTGGAATTGGTCCGATTGAACACGATATCACCAGGCTCAAGCCGCCATCGCCCCCTCTGCTCGTCATCTAGATCGATATACTTGACTTCGCGCAAGTCCCAACCTTCGACCTGAAGGTTGTTCATCCGCAGAATCCGAACACCGACCGGCTGCTCTGTCGCCCGTTCGGAACACCCATATTGAAGAATCAACTCAAAGGAAGAGATCGGGACCACCGGAAATCTAGCTCCCGCAAGTCTGCCTTCAACTTCATGAGTGAGGAGATTGTAGTTCACATCTGCTCGGTAATGTGCTTGGCCCCGGCGAACCGCAAAACAGCCGCAGCGAGCGGCCAATTCGGCGGGGCTTAGACGAAAAAAGGGTTAGGGTCCCGTTCGAATTTTCGATACTCTCCGAGTATTCCAGTGTTCCCCAAAACCTTTCGTAACCGTTCTTGCCACTCCTCCACTCCAGCGCCCAGAGTTGGGGCTCTTTCAAACACTACTTCTGTAGCGAATAGATCAGTCGTTTGGATCTCAATTCTGGTCTTGCTATTTTCGCTCTTAACAGATATTTGTGAAGTCTTTCGTCCGGTAGCGTCATAGCCAATATTGGGTGGAGAGGCCATGAATATCGCTTCATTATCGTTCGGCACCTCATCCGACGCACGTTTGCGCAGGAAGACTACGCTCGCCTTGACACCAGCGCCCGAGTGTTGAAATGCTTCTGGCGGCAGAGATATCACAGCCAAAAGTTGGAATCGGGCAAGGAGCCAATCTCGAACTCCCTGCAATGAGGAATTTGCCAAGATACCATCAGGCAGCACGACAGCCGCGCGTCCTGTGCCGGGTTTCAGAAAGTGCCAAATACGCTCGCAAAAGAGAATCTCTGTTTTGATGGACTTTCTTGCTTTGATAGGTTTTTTCCCGGCTTTAGAATCGCCGACCACTTCGCCAGCGCTCACGTCACTCTGTTCACCCTTACTCGCCAGAGAAAGTAGTTCCCAGCCCTCCATGTAGGCCTTTCCCTTCTCTGTCTCCTTTACCATCGCTCCAAAAGGAGGATTCGTGAGAATGAGGTCAAATGAATCTGGGCCTAGTCGTCGCTTCTGGTTTCCGAGTTTCGCAAATCGATCGAGGGCATCGAACCCGACAATATTCGTATGTCCATCGTCGTGGAGAATCATGTTCATCTTTGCTACTCGGCTGATCTCATCATTGATTTCGATGCCAAACAGCTTATCTTTTGCAAAATCGTGCCAGTGCCTGAAGCGCGCGGTTACTTCATCGTCATCGAACAGCCTTCCGGCCTCGTGCCGTACGTAGTCCATTGCGTAGAGCAGAAAGCCACCTGAGCCACAGGCGGGGTCGAGTACGTAGTCGTCCGCGCTCGGCTTCAGCATCTCTACGGCAAACTGAATAATCTCGCGCGGCGTGAAATACTGGCCGAAATCCCCTTTGAAGAAGCCATCAAGGAACTGCTCGAACGCGACGCCCTTTGTGTCGAGGTCGGTCTTGTTAAAGTTGATCGCCTCCAAATGAGAAACGCACATCTTCAATGTGCCGTCGTCCACTTTGATCTGTTCTTTGAAAACGTCCGGCTCGCGTTCCATCTCCGCTAGGTACATCGCTTTGATCCGCGCTGCGAGGATGTGCGCCGATTCGTCCGTTCTGATTTGAAAATCGTATGGATCGCCCTTTTTGCGCCCCTCCTTTTCGTCGCGAACCTTTACAAAGATAATTTTGCAGAACTCAGCAAACGCGGCGGGGGGCGACAGGCGCCCGCCGCCCCACAGAGTTTGGTGACACTTCTGGATTGCCGCGATGAGTTCGCCTTTGCTGACCGGCTTGATGTCAAGCCATTGGTTGCTGACCCCCTTGCGATACTTGAATTCGGGAGGCTTGCCGTAGTCTGTTGGCAGATCGGCAATTACATTTTTGTCACGCTCCAGCGCGCCAAATTTCTCATCATCGCAGTCAAGAAACCGGCGAGTAGCTCCTGCGACGACTCCAACATATGCTGCGCGAAACTTCGCTGCGTTGCCATTACCCCAAGCTTGCTCGACCGCCTGGGAAAACTCCGCATCGCTGGTCGCTTCCTTTTTGCATTCAATTACAGCGAATGGACGTTTGCGCTCGTCGTCCTTGAAGATCACCAAATCGGCGAAATCATTCGGTGATCGATCCGGGACTGTGACCTCAACGCCGATTCTATCGGGCGAGTACCCATACCGATAAATCAACTCTCCGTAGAACTCGGCGCGGACCCTTTCCTCCGGATCGGACCAACGCTCGCTTCGGCTGACGGCGACGTAATGGATTCGCTCGAATCTCCCGGTCTGATCCAGGCGCAGGTGGCCATCATCTTTGGCCTTGTCAAAATAAGATTTCGTCGGATTATTCACAGACCTCGCCCTTCGATTTTGCTGGTTGCCAGCCACCACAGTTTTGGTGATCGCAAATAAGTCTATCGTGGACAGCCTGTCTGCCAAACACGTAGCGACCAAAATCCTAAGGGCTCCGCCCCTCGCGCCCGCAAGGGGTCTCCCCAGGCTTCCGCGCTGCGCTTGTGCAGCCCTCCGCTTCGCTTCGCCCTCTGGGTGGGTGATTCCCCTCCCCTTGCGCTTGCTACCCCCCGCCCTTCGCCAGGAGGCGTTCGGCATTTGGTTTTCAAATGCCGACACCCACCGAGGCATAGACACGAGGAGAGTGACCATGAAAAGCAGATTTAGCCCCAATCAGCGCCAGACCGTCAAAGAAGTAATCGCCGCCAACATCAAAACCCTGATGCAGCAGTTGGAGGAGGGACACAGTGAGGCGTTCACTAGCTACTTGGCAGCCATGAGCCGCTTTCACCGCTACAGCTTTGGGAACGTTTTGGAGATCGCGCGCCAGCGCCCAGACGCAACCAGCGTGGCCGGATTTCACACTTGGAATCAGTTTGGCCGCCACGTGAAGAGGGGTGAAAAGGGCATCCGAATCCTTGCGCCGATCGTTCGCATAAAGCACGAGCAAGACGCCGCGACGGAACGGAGCAGCATCGTTGCGGGGTTCCGCGCCGCATACGTCTTCGATGTCAGTCAGACTGAGGGTGACGACCTACCCGAACCGGCCAAGGCGACCGGCGAGGTGGGCGAACGCCGCGGCTTGCTCTTTACCTTCCTTGACCAGCAGGGTATCCAAATCGAGTACAACGAGGCAATCGCGCCAGCACAAGGCGTCAGCTACGGCGGCAGAATCGCTCTCCGGCCCGGCCAGGCACCAGCGGAGGAACTCGCCACATTGATCCATGAGACCGGACACGAACTCCTGCACCGTGGGGACAGGCGAGCCAAGACAACCAAAACCGTCAGAGAATTGGAGGCCGAGGCCGTGGCCTTCGTGGTGGGCCAAACCCTTGGCTTGCAAATGGGAACCACTTCCGCCGACTACATCAAGCTATACAACGGCGATCCGCAGATGTTGGCCCAAAGCCTGGAGGCAATCCAGAGCGTCTCAGCGGTGATCCTAAAAGCAATCCGGCTTACCGTAAACGACACAGATTGACAGTAGACGCTTGCGCCGGCCTGATAAAGGCCGGCGCATCTCTGATATTGGTGTCAATGAGCTTGGCGCGGTTTGAGACGTGTGTACCGGCGGATGAGTCCTACGCTTCCTTTCTCGACGGGGACCTGTTCATCACTATCCCATCCGGTGAGAGACTTGCAAAATCGGCCAAGGCGCTGATTAACCGCCTGCTTGCGTCGGGCCGCGGGCTGGTCTGGCGCAGGCACTAGTGCCCGTTCATAAAGTGCCAGGATCTCAGGGGTCGACTCGATCCGCTTGAAAACGCTCAGCGTAAAATCGGCACGATCGAGAATCACCCACTGCCGAATGACGTTTACGAGACGCCCAAATGCAGCCTCGGGATGGTCGGCGTCGATAATGCCTAGCTTGATTGCCTCATTGCGAACGAGCATCTCGAGCACCATCGCCTCAGAAACGTTCTGCATTTGGGCAATCTTCTTGAGTACGTCTGCGATCTCCGGTGGTAAACGAAAAAGCGTGTCTTTGTTTGTCTGCATTGGAACTCCTAGATGTATAGTTTCACTACATTCTGAAAGATAATCCTCACCCCTCACGAATGTCAAATGTTATGTAACTCTACATCTGAAAACTCACAACAATGCTCGCCGAACAGATCTGCGGAAAGTCGACGGTGTAGCGAAACATGTAGCGAGTACCTGCTTGGCTTGGCTTGTACAGAGTGGATTCAGAACCAGTAAGTTGTCATAGTTTCAACATGGTACAACCCAGGACAAATCGGTACAAGCTGCCTTGAAAGGTCTGCAAAACCTTTATGCGTCGGTTCGATCCCGACCCGCGCCTCCATCATTTCAAACAAGTTAGCGGCTCCAGCGCGGAGCCGCTTTGCCGTTTGGTGGTAGAACTCAAACAGAGCGAA
>Ga0182030_10012084_pt1 | contig 17353 bp, 24 predicted proteins | sample 812S3MmetaG_FD_121299 | JGI IMG/M metagenome (GOLD analysis project Ga0182030, IMG submission 121299) | Permafrost microbial communities from Stordalen Mire, Sweden - 812S3M metaG (Illumina Assembly) | ecosystem: Environmental > Terrestrial > Soil > Wetlands > Permafrost | place: Sweden...
ACCATTAATATATATACCCGTAAACTTTCTCCCCACCCATTCTCTGCAAATCTAGGAACTAGTCCTATTATATAAACACGCTGTAGCATGTAACGCCCTTCCACAAGATCACAAGTATAGTCCACATGTTGTTCACATGCAAACTCAACACTTCTGACATGCTATACAAACCACAATCAAAAATTCAAATTCACTTCATCTAATTGCTTGAATAACAACAAACATAACTTACTGGGTTCAACCGGCTCAGCATTACCTATACTCATCTGTTTGCTAGAGCATTGCAAACTAGCGAGCAGTTCGATACTATAGTCACTGTTATTCTCAAATTGTCCAAACACACCAAAAAGTTCTCGGATTTTTTCCTTCGCGGCTTTAAATTAGAAGTTTAATGTTGAATAGCCCATAGCTTTATACATGTGTTTAAAAATCCGGGAGCTCTGAATTAAAAGAGTATTTAAAAAAAAGGGAAGACAAGGCAAAGAATAAAACAACTGCTTTTATTAAAGTAGTAGTAAATAAATTATAAAATATTCTTAGACTAATCTTAATATCTATTTTAAGTAAAGTGCGCTGGTTATTTAACTTGAGCTAGAGGTCTGGAGAGCATGAGCTTTCTAGTACATTATCATATTTTTATTATTTTATTTTTATGCCGAATTTATAAATAAGTTAATCAGCTTTATTTTGGTGATATTTTTTTATAATAATTGCTTTAGTAGTTTTTGATGTGATTACCTAAGCTTTAAGTTTAACATATTTAAGTCATGTGAGCAGAGACTTTTGGAATTTACTTTGCAGTATATCCTTATCAGATATCCTACTGCCAATTATCTCTCCATCACGACCTGTAAATCCAATTCCTATCAAGTCTACAGACTCGTTTCAGTTGCTTGGATGAACCTCACGGCCTGTATCAAACGTCATAATACCCTTCTTATCTGCAGTCTTACTGCCGATATCTTGCAGCTCACTACCTTCAATTATTGCTCTCCTCTGTCTTCGATCGACTCTTTGTCTCCAAGGCCGGTACAGTATAACTGACAAAATTCCAAAGACCACAATTGAGCCGCATATTACCCCGCCGATAATATCGAAATTATCGCCTACTGTATTCAAACCGGCCCAAGATTTGCCAGTAGGATTTGCAACGCCCGCTACAAGAGATAGCAATTGGATTGTACCAATGCACATAGCGACTGTGACGGTAATCGCTGTCAAAACGATAGAATAATACAGGATTGCGACGGTATCGCGTGCGAGTGATGTAGATGTATATAAAGTCATTATCAAGGCACTATTATATGTAGCACATTCCAGCTACAAACAACCCTGTTATTAAAGCTTGGAAAAGTGAAAGAAGAGGTGAGGGAGAGAGAATATTAGTGAAAAGAACGGGGAAGATTAATAGTAATTAGATGCTTTTTTTTGAGCTTCTTGAATAGAGGTAATATCAATGACTGCAATTTCACTATTTGTGTTAAGTCCTAATCCAAACAATACTTCTATGGGATATATTTTTCATGGCCTATTAATGATCTGTAGAACCTTATTTAGTACCTATCCTGAATAATTTTCTTTTTCTCTTTCGATTTTGAATCTACTATCACTAATAACCGTATTCTTAATTTCTCCCCCTCAAAATCCGTCTAAGTCTCCCTACTAATTTGTATAATATCCATGTATTGGCAAGACCTAACAAAATCAGGATTGAAGCGCTGACAGCCGTTCCCATAATTTTCCCTAATTTTTCTTTTCAAAGTCATCAAAACGTTTCTCCAGTGTAATTGAGGTAGTAGTACCTACGATGTAAGTAATGATAATAATTGTGAAGTGTCAAGGTTGAACTATACGTTGACAGTAACAGGTTACAAGCCGGAAGCAATTGGGCGCTGTGTCATGAGATCGATGACGGAGATGTGGTTGGTATTAAGGGTATGGCGGAGGCCAAAGAAATAGAAGAGCACAGCAGAAAACAAGAGCAGCAGATAGTAGCGAAAAACGACTACAACGGCTATCCAGACTAGAACATCAATCTCTACAATGCAACCAATAATTCTAATCGCGAGCAACGAGAGGTACTTGGGGAGGGTACAGAAATGAAGGTTTGACAGCTGGAGAGAGCCGCGGCCAGCATTTAAGGGGGTATTAGCTTCTGTTAACATCTTGACGACAAATTGATTGACTAAGTTGTGAAGAGAGAGAAGAAGCTGAGAGTGGAAGTTCTGCGATGGATCGTGCGGTGCCTGGGAAGGGCAAACCCTCCGGCCCCAGTGGAGGAGCAAAGACGGTCAGGAAAGGGGGGGATGTTGAGCAGATTCTTTTTTTAATCGGTCCAATGAAAACTGCACGATATGAGAGCACGGTGGGAGCTATTACCTAGTACCCCACTGCACTAAGATAGATTACTATCTCCAGCGGCCGAACTGCACGTGCCTCAACCAACGTCAACCGTATCAGATTCAAACAATATCTCATATTCCACTCGACACTTCCACCCTCTCAAAATAGTGAACACACCTCCATTCAGCCTTTGGGGACTGCAGGAGATCGTAATGGAAGCCTCTCCCCTCGTGCAGGAACAACATACAACTGAAGACTCCACGCTGAGGACGAGCTTTTCGAAGAAGGCAGCTTTATACCATGAGCGCATCCCTGGATTGAAGAGGCTACCCTTACCAGTAGTGGCAATAATTCTAAGTATTGGAGTGGCGAACATTCTCGTCTGGGTGGTCGTTGGCATTGTTCTGGTGAGCCCACCCAATTTCTCTTCGATGGGCGTGACTGACGGGTGTTCTTTTTCAGTTCCTCCACAGGTAAGATTCTTGTTTCAACCATGGACTAATAATTGCTATTAAGTGCCTAATGCTAATTGGTGTAACACGAGCAGAGCCCTCGTTTCTACAGCCGTCCTGGCCTATGTCCTTGGGCTTCGTCATGCTTTGGATGCAGATCATATCTCTGTGCGTATACAGTAGCTACTGCAGGGATCTGTGGCGTGAACTCGGTTTTAGATAATTTCAGAGCTGATTTTCGTGCAGGCAATTGATTTGACGACGCGGCGATTGGTAGCAGCGGGCCAGCGACCTGTCACGATAGGAATGTTCTTCTCCCTAGGACATTCAACGTTTGTGCTTTCCAACAAACCTGAACGTAGCAATCTGACAATTCCTCAGGATTGTTATTATAACATCGATTCTAGTAGCCGGTACGGCCGCCGCAGTCCGCGATAAGTTCGACAAATATGGCCACATCGGCGGCATAATCGGATCATCTGTCTCAGCCGGATTCCTCATTATCCTCGGCATCATGAACGTGTTTATCTTCTACAAGCTTGTCAAAGACCTGAACAAGGCTATAAAGACTCATCCTTCTCAGCATCGCGATTTCAAGATCACGGGAGCTGGCTACCTGTTCAACCTCTTCAAGAAAATGTTCAAGCTGATAGATAGGCAAGTAATCTCTCGACTTTTGAACTCTATCCCAACCTCGAGTCAACCTGCTTATAATCAAAAAGACCATGGAAATTATACCCACTCGGAGTGATGTTTGGTTTGGGCTTTGATACATCGTCCGAGGTCGCTCTCCTCGGAATTTCCTCCATCCAAGCCGCGAAAGGGACTTCTATGTGGCTAATTCTCATATTCCCAATTCTCTTCACCGGTAACCACTATCATTCAACCTCTGTGCAATTTATCTAACAAAAAGCAGCTGGCATGTGTCTCTTAGATACGACCGACGGGGCGCTAATTATGGCACTCTATACCTCCACGGCCCTAGCTCAAGACCAAATCGCAATCCTATACTATTCAACAGTCCTGACCGCCATCACAATTATCGTTGCAATAGTCGTCGGCGTTACTCAATTACTTACGCTGATAAGAAATGTTACTGAGCCAACTGGGAAATTCTGGGACGGTGTAGAGGTTGTCGAGGGCTACTATGACATCATTGGCCTTGCTATCTGTGTGTCCTTTCTCGTGTTTGGTGGCATCAGTGTTCTCGTATATAAGCCTTGGCGGCGATATATCGATCGTAGAAGGCAGGTCTTGGACGAGCAGCGGATTGAAGGAAGTGTGGAAAGGGATGCTCTGCTTGGAGAGGGAGATCTAATTGAGGGATATGATGAGGGACTTGAAGAGGACACAAGCCTGCATCGCCTAGGCGGAGACAGTCTTCGACCGATTTGATTGAGGTAAGAGGGACAAGAGCAACATCCATTCAGCCAGGCCCGTATTGTGACGATAAGTGTGTGCGAGGGATATATCCACCAGTCGTCAGTACGAATTCTTGCATTTGGTCAGTCTAACGGAGCAAGATCAAGATTCTTCCAGAACCAATCATGGAAGAATACGAAGCACACATAATATCTGACTTCTTCCTCGCACATAGGCCCATCTACGGCGCTCTCGTTCTGCAAGGTCCTTTGGGTTTGATACTCGTGAACAAAGCTCATTATTTTCTCGTAAGAACTAGCTTCTACTTTCCCGAGGCCAGGAATTTCAATGAAGCTGAGAATTTTCTAAGTTCATACAAAAAAACATGATACTGGTTCATTTCACACCGTAATGTCTTTTGCCTCGTCTCTCCAAATACTTCGCTCAGCACGGAAGTACGATTTGCACAATGCATCGGAAACGAATAAGGCATGTAGCATGCCTGATTCGGTTTGCGATCTGACAGAGGAGGATCTAGTCCGCCTGCTGGCAAGTCCATCTGCGCAAGTGTGGCAAATCAACTCAGCATCGATGATGGGCAAATGCCGGAAGGCAACTAAGTGATATTTGAATTCTCCACTATGCATGAGGCATCTCACCCTAGAATAGTGACTGGAGGACCAAATTTCTTTAAGAAATATAGCAGCGATGATCACTAGTTCATCGTTGAAGGTAATCGTGTTCCATCCAATAATTGTAGGTAGTGCAGAAAACTTATATGCTTCTCGCAAGCTCTTTTAAATAAAGCAAAGTTACACCATACACTGCCGAATACGATTTCGAAGTAGTGACAATAGAATTCAATACTTTCTATATGAATGTAGGTCAATTTCTCATAAATAAGTCATTTACAGCAGGTATAGAAGCGTGATTTATATCAAAATCGGTCTGATGGGCCACATAAACCTGCGACACACCACCAGCTCGCAAGACTTAGAAATAGTCATAAAAAGCAAGATAAGTAATGCCATATATTTATAACCTAGATACATGTATTCGTACAACATGTTGCCTATATCGCAGGCCAATCAGACACGCCATCGGCTCCAATCAGACCTCCTTCGCTATTCTCTAAATCCTCAGTCCTTCCGTCCTCCCCCCTTGTGGAAGGCCTTTCAGAATTTCATCCTGTTCTCTTCCCCCTCTAGTGTGTTGGTGTTTTGACTTTCTGTTACTCATGTCAGCGCCATCATATATCTTAGTACTATCCCCATCACCAAAACACTAAATAATGTGTCTTGTATTGCTAACCTAGGTATCGCAATAGATATTACTGGTGATGTCAATATGTAATTTAATAAAATGTATATTATATTAAGTTTATTGAACTTAATTGTAATATCTATTTAATTATCATATTTTATAAAATTATAGACTTTTGAATTTTTTGGTTGTTGTTTGAATTCAGTTTTTATTGTAATTTTATTAATAATTTTTTTTAATATTATTACATAGCTATAATAATAATAATATATAAACATATCAATATTTTATAAATATTAGTCTTCGACTTTAATTAAAAAGCTAAGTTATTTAGATTCACAAGAACAAAACCGGCCGCGCAAGCATCCATATCTGACAGCTCATTTCTCTGTAGAGCTAGATATGGTCTCAGCAAGATATTGGGAAGGAAGTGAAACTAATGTAAGGCTGCATTTGCAAAGGTTTTTGCAATGTTCAATAGTGGTACTTGTTGTAAATATAAATATCAGATCACTATTTCAGCTCGTATTAACTTGCGATTAGGTAGACGGCTGGAGGGATCGCTGATGTTGATGTGCTGAGACAGGCGGCAAGCCTGGGGAAAGGCTTTGGTTAGACTGTCGGGTTACCTTACACTAATTCTGGAAGTTTGGCTCTCTGGAGGTTCGCTAAGAGCAGATGGTTACGGAGATGCTGAGTGGCGTTCGGACGCTCCACAGGGGAATTTTCCTGTGTTTCGACGGTGCTTCGGGGCTGTCGAATCTGGTAGTCAGCTGAGGCTGCCCACGACAGGGTGAATTTCGGGCTGAGAATGCAACTCGTGCATCCTATGAATATTGAAAAATTATCCGTTCAAAATATTTGCATTTTATGCCTGAAGCCACTAAATACAGATTCCGTAACTCTTTTGATATACCATATATCCCAACGCCCGCTCCCTAAGATAAAGCACACCATCTCATCGCAGCACAATGGACTTAGTCTCTGCACGTTCCACCCAAAACCATCATTTACGGCCCAACAGGTGCACTCATGGTATCATTCCACCCAGCAGCTGCCTGAAATTTCCCCATCTGCGCTTTAAGACAATTGATTCCCCAATTATCGTCCCCGTTGTGAGACCTGGGAACATTTCCGGTCCAATCAACAAAGGTATCTCCGCTATCCACAGGCTGGCCCATTAATTTTGCTGGCTTCCACTGAAGTAGCGCTTTGCATGCACAGTGCTGGGCGTACCCTTCAAATTTGTTGAAACCGGTGAACGCATCGTGATTTTTATTGTAGCCTGGAAATTGGTTGGTGTAAGCTTGGAAATCAAATGATATGACGGAGGATCCGAGGTTGGTAATAGTGGAGTTGGAGAGACTGCAGGTGATGTGCTGTTTGTCCTGGGTTTCCCAAGGTCCTATGACCTTATGGGTTTCGTTGACGAAGGTGACGGTATTTAGGACGCCATCCCAGTCCATACACGTCTCATTCTTGCCTGGTACATTGAGGGCGACCGTTGCGGCGTTTGTAGCGTCGGTGATTGGGATGTTTGGAGGTGGTGCTACGTTCGGTGCTATTTCTACTCCTGTGTTCTCCGGGTCGGGATGACCTATAGGTATGAGAGTCAGTAAGGCTCGGGAACTGAGACGAAGAAGTGAAGGCCGGATTTTAGTTCCGGATGATAGCCGGCAAAGAGGCTAACGTGTTGTCTATTATGTGGGTCGGTTAGGGAGGTAAAAGAGCGCGTCGATTGATCTTACCGCCGACTGGTGAGCCTAAAACGATGGTGGAAAGGAAAAATATTGTGGTAAGCGCAGCTAAGTGCATGTTGACGAGGAAACCAGGATGACGTGAAGTCCCAATGTGAGGCAATGATAACAAGAACAAAGGATGTTCTACAGTTTCCGGCACTTTCGGTATAAGCGATCGAGATGAAAATTGACAATTAAGAGCTTGAAGAGAGTGGAGCCATTTTATATATCCTCCAGATATCTGCTGTGAGAATTGCAGGGGTCTTCATTGAATTCAAGGAGGGGTTTCTCATCCTTAGCGGTGATAGAGATCCACTTCCTAAGGACATTCAAAATTGAGGATTGATATAGACCCTTGGTTGACAGTGCTGACCGAGCAGGCGAATAATTCAAGCCCCGCATGAGCTTTGTCCAGGTTACGCTCCCATCTCCTCAATGGCTTTCAAATAATGGATTGACACATTTGCCGAGAGGCTAGTATAAGACGAGCAAACCAGTGGCTGCGCTGTGTCTCCAATAGGAACTCCCAAAACTTTGGTCCACCTGGAATCAGGCTTGGGTGGAAGGATGAAAGGTTTATTTATGGGACATTGGGAGTGGATGGATTCGAGAATTGAAAATCCGTCCGATCCTTCAGATATATTCATCGCGTAACGACAACGTCCAGAGCCAAATAGAAATATAACTCTCGGGATATAACTTAACGGGCGCGATCAATAATGGTCAGTTCTATGCCTTCTGAATTGTATGGAAAGCGAATTGTAGCATTGAAAGATGGCGAGGTAGCTCGATCGTGGGATTTGAAAAGGAGCAAACTCCGCCTCATTCACGAGAACTCACCCACGAGGCGACCCCGCGACCGGAGGTCACCTGACCCTGAATTTTTACAATTGATATTTTGAATTATGCGCCGAATCGTGGTAATCAAGTAAGAAATAGACGATTTCTATATAAATAATATAAAAATTGATTTGAAGCTTTCTATTGCTAAACTCACAATATCTGTAGAAGCGTTGCGGGTCTGTCGAATTTGGAACCCTCTCCGAAAATGCCAGAGGCCACAATGAGTGCCAAGTATAAAACAGTTGAGAGCATTCTTTATATTTTCAAGCCATATTCTCATAAAACTCGATTGAAAAGGCTCCTGAGGGCTTCAAATTTGCCCTCAAACTAATACAATTCGTTTTCCAACAGACCCCTTCAAGCACTATGCATCGCATCCCAAGCCAGACAATGACTATTGTAATGGCTCGGGGGCATATGACTGAAAAATATTAGAAGAGAAAGAGGTACTTGGAACTTTTTCGAAATACCCTTTGGATGGTTGCAAAAAAGATATGTCTCTAGATATCAGGGTAGCCTTCATCTCATCCTGTATACTAGGTATGAAAGAAATCCACATCCTGAAAACTTCGAAGTCGAGGATTGACATGGAGGACGAACACTCGGATTATAGTTTAACACGAGCAAGCGAACATTCGAGACTTCTGAGCGAGAATTGGTTAGCTTGCGCTCCTATCTCATAACTGTATCTGCTTTGCGGATTTATATAGTCGCTTGTATAGCATGAGCAGGCGAATGGCTGAAGATGTTCGCCAGAACTGCTCAAGTTGCATCTTCATGCTAAGAGACGCCTTCCAATTTTCATTCATTCAGGAAAAACTTTGCAGACTCGACGAAAGGATGTAATAGCGCCCGTCTGTGGCATACTGAAAGTCGCTTGATCGTGGGATCGAGAGGATCAAGCTCCGCCTCATCGGGAAGAATCCTTGACCACAAAACAGGAGATCTATTTAGAGGTCGTTCTGAATTGAGTGTGTATAGCTTGGGCTTCCAAGCGACATTGTTTGAAGGAAATCACACCAATAAAGTCGTGATGAAAAGAAGATAGGATCGAAGCAACCTAACAGTATGAGGCTGAGAATCCCCTGAACCCCTTAAAGTTTCCACCATGGAAAGATCTTCTCAGCACCCCGCATTAATTGATACGACCTTCTTCCTGTAGCAAGCTGCCGGTACTGGGACCCCAACAGAAAGTGCGGTGATATATAGTATCAATAGGAAAAATCATCGCAGTGTCAAGCACATTTTTATCTGGCACACTTGACGCGGTTTGCTGCCATCTCGCGTCCGGCGGCGAAGTTTTTCCGTCAATCAACATTTCTCCTGCCCCTCGGTCATACCCCACATCACCCCTTTGATGAGCCTCCTACCCTGAGCACTACGGCAGAAAGCCGAGTTCAATTGTATATATATCTGCCTGATTTCCTTCTTGCATAGAATGGATTTGATTTCCCCATTTTCTTGATTTTCTATCTCCTTTTTCCAGCCTCAATTGATCCAAGCACAACGTCGCGCGTGAAGAACAGAAGAAGCACACAGCAACACCATGACAGAAATCACCATCACCGGCTGGGACACTCGCGATGTACGATTTCCTACGTCCCTCGATAAGACTGGCTCCGATGCCATGAATGCAGCAGGTGATTACTCCGCTGCATACTGTATCCTCAAAACCGACTCGAAATTCTCCGGTCATGGAATGGTACTCCCCTCCCCTCCAACCCTCCTCCTTCCTCCTCCATTGCCGCAAATACTGACAATTTCTGCTAAACAGACATTCACAATCGGCCGCGGCAACGACATCGTCTGCGACGCCATAAACCACGTCGCCGACCGTATCCGCGGACGAACCCTCTCCTCCCTCGTCTCCAACTGGGGCGTCACCTGGCGCTACCTCGTCTCCGACTCGCAACTGCGATGGATCGGCCCCGAAAAAGGCGTGATCCACCTCGCGCTCGGAGCCGTCGTAAATGCGATCTGGGATCTTTGGGCCAAGACGTTGAACAAACCGGTTTGGAGAATCGTGGCGGATATGACGCCAGAGGAGTTTGTTGCTTGTATTGATTTTAGGTATATTACGGATGCGATTACGCCGGAGGAGGCGGTGGAGCTTTTAAAGAAGGCTGAAGTGGGGAAGGAGAAGAGGTTGAAGGATGCGTTGGAGAGTAAGGCGGTCCCGGCGTATACGACGAGCGCGGGGTGGTTGGGGTATGGGGAGGAGAAGATGAAGGGGTTGTTGGAGGAGACGCTGAGAAAGGGGTATAAGCATTTTAAGTTGAAGGTTGGGACGAGTGTTGAGGCGGATCGAAGAAGATTAACTATCGCTCGAGATGTAATTGGGTACGACAAAGGAAACATTTTAATGATTGACGCAAACCAAGTATTTCCCCCTCTTCGCGTATCCAAAATCTGTGCTGATGATTTGATAGGTTTGGTCAGTGCCAGAAGCAATCGAATACATGCAACACCTCAAAGAATTCAAGCCCTGGTTCATCGAAGAACCCACCTCCCCCGACGACATCCTCGGCCACAAAGCCATCCGCGACGCTCTCCGCCCCGACCATATCGGCGTCGCCACCGGTGAGATGTGTCAAAACCGGGTAATATTCAAACAACTCATAACCTCCGGCGCCATCGACGTCTGCCAAATCGATGCCTGTCGCATGGGAGGCGTAAACGAAGTCCTCGCCGTGCTCCTCATGGCCGCAAAATACAATGTCCCTATCGTTCCCCACAGTGGCGGTGTGGGTCTCCCGGAATACACGCAGCATTTGAGTACGATTGATTATGTGTGTGTGAGTGGGAAACTGAGTGTGTTAGAGTATGTGGATCATTTGCATGAGCATTTTGAGCATCCGGCTGTTATTAAAGGTGGTTTTTATCAGACGCCCATGGAGGCAGGGTATAGCGTTGAGATGAAGGAGAAGAGTATGGTAGAGTATGGGTTTCCGGGTGTGGAGGGCAGTTGGTGGAAGAGTGAGGAGGCTCGACCGATTTTAGAGGGTATTAAAATCTAATTTGCCTTTGGAATGGGAATGAGGGAGGAGCTTGAAAAGGGGGTAGGGACCAAGATTCCCTTCCGCGGGGCAACGATGGCATCCCGTATAACACTTCTTCGTGTTTTCAGTGTTATCCCGGGGGTCGAGAGTTTTCACGTTGGGCTCTCGTCCGCAGGGCAACGATGGCATCCTGTATATTAACTTGATATCCCATATTTCTTGATCAAATATTTCATACTAAATATCTAACCACTTATTCCAAATTCCCCCAACCTTATTCCCCCCATACAACCCCTTCCTAGTCGCTCCGCTCCTCAGCGATATAAAGTAATGTAAACCCCATAACCGGACTCAAATCACCCAACCCATCAACCATCGGCGCATAGGCCACCAAACCATAACTTGCTTTCCCGCTGTTGTATGACCGCGATTATATTCCCTAGAGGTAGCTTTGAGGTACTGCCGATGCGTCGCAGCAAGCGCATTTTATCTGTCATTTGGACTTAGATACATGGTATTGAGGTTAAACTAGGTGGTTGGTGGAAGAAAAGAATTCGGAGCATGAGAGCGCAGTGGGGTAAGTTCCATTTGGGCACGTGAGGACTTTTTTTGTATCCTGGCACCTGATCGTACCAGAAACAGCCCCAAGATTCTCTGGACGTTAAAGGGGGGGGGTTGAGTTATATTGTCGGTCTAGACTTCCGTGCGTGAGATGATTGGCTGCATGTTGCCGGTTCGATCGAAATCTCGATTCTAAATCGGGAAATCCAGTTGGCCATTTGTATTATGTGCATGGCTTGGGGATTGATTTCGTCGATACTACTAATTACTGAAAACTGATCTTCTCCTATCTTAAGATATGGGCTATCGATAGTATCGACAGCCTTCTTGTCGAGTTCTCCTTGACAAATGGGAATGGAGTGGGTTCTCCTATGTACCCATATTCGCAGTCGTGTGGATTCCCTGCTTCATATCCTCACGGAACTCGAAACGGACGCCAGTGCGACAATTCCTGGGGAGTAGAAGATATACCAAGCTTTGTGGAGTCGATGGATTTCCAGTCCCCACGCCCCGATTTTAGCAGGAGTTGTTGTCGACTTAGACGTTTTTCGTTTCGCCGGCGAAGAGACCGCGGATTGTGGAAACCCTGGTGATCTCGATATGAGTGTCATTTGTGACGGCCATGTAATAAGCGTTCTCTGCGAAGATGACGGTCCGACCTGCGCCGAGGATAGAGATTAGGTTTTGGACAGCGCTGTATCGTGATGTATAGAGGGATGTGTAGAAGAACCCAGATATGCGCGAGAGAAGAACTAAGAAATTCATCACTTAGATGAATGGCCAGGTGATCTGTAGAAAAGGAAAATAAAAGAGGATTGAAAGGTCGATATCAGCTAGGACGAATAGAACTCGAAATTTGCAAAATATTTGACGCTGGCTAGGGAATGCACTAACGATGGTTTTGTCGAGATTGAGTATAATTATGTCAACTCTTGAATAATTGAAATGAAAGAGGATTAGAGGTAGAAATGGTTGCATTCCTTTATAATTAATAACGTGGTAGCATTTACAGCTACGCCTCCAGGCGCGTTGGGCCCGTGATCTCTCACTAAGGGAAGCACGGGCAACTCACTTTGAGAGCTGCTAGTGGTAGAGAGAATATTTCTTATAGGATGAAGAAAGAATAAAAGGGTTGAGATTGAGGGTGGACGGTGGTACTGTACGATTCATGGTGGACGAAATTGGCATAGGGTGAAGAAAGGAGGCGCTCTTCGATAGTTCAGGCTTGGATGGTTTTGGCCAATCGGCATTTGCCAAAGGAGGCCAATAAATCTGGACTCAGGCTGCCAAAGGAGAAGCCTGAGATTTTGTCGTTATAACGTTCTGATGAAACAATAAGGAGGGTCGCGTTGAGAAAATCATGTCATCTCCTGGACTCCACGTGACTGGCGAATCCCCTCCGGATGTTTCAGCGTTTCAGGCTCAAACGCATTGGCCCCGTCAGGCAAAATCGCAACGTCTCCAGATGCTGAATTCTTGTGTGTCTGCCATTATGGCATCAAAGTTGTTGAAATCGGTTACAATTCTTTAATTTGTTGACTCCAACCTCGCCATATCGCGTCCAACATGGCGCGTCCAAGCTCGTCCAAAACGAGCTCGAAAGACTCAAAACCACCAGTCATCCCGCCAGCAGACGCGCCTAAATTAACCCAAGAGAGCTTCGAAAAGGAACTCAAAGCCTTGGCCTCCAAAGCAAAAGAAGAGACGTGGTCCAAATGGGCTGTTGAACAATCTTGGGTTCTCGTTCAATCCGGCACTCTTCTCACCCTTGCCGCCATATATTCGAACGTCTCACAACTCACATTATCACCCGTGTTTGGCTCCATTCCATCTTCGATATGGCATTCGAAAGGGGTAATGGCGGCGTGTTTTCTAGGATGGAGCTCAAATCTATTCTTGAGGAGGAATTTGCCTGTCAAGCCTCAACTTCTTCTACCCCTCATCGCCGCATACATCCCCGTGATGCAGTTCTTCCTGTTCAAGACCAGTGGATTTTTGGGTGCAAATTTTGGACCACCTATCATTGAAAGTTTTACATTCTTTCCACTTCTTCTATTATCCGTTTCTTGCACAGCGACGATTTTGGATGATTTAGAGATGAATCCTGGGCGCTTTCAATGGCTATCAGAGGCGGCACCAGGAATCCTTTCATACGCATTTTATAAGACTATGGAAAACGTGTCGGGAACTAGCATTACACGGACTATCGGAGCATCGTTCATTCAAACTCGCCTTGGACTTCAGATTCTCATGGCAGGAATCTACTCGATTTTTGCACCTTCAAAACTGGTTCTCTACGCAATCCCAGCTCTTTTGCATACTTTATTGTACAACATCCACGTGCCACTTCCATATACGACGAACTCTTTGAATACAACTATGAATGCAAGAGGGTGGTCTTTGATCGATCGTCAAGAATCACTGACCGGGTATATCTCCATTATTGAAAGCAAGGAGAAGGGGTTCAGAGCAATGAGATGTGATCACAGTTTACTTGGTGGAGAGTGGCTACCATCTGGGAAGAACCGTCTTCTTCTAGCTGAGCCCATCTATGCTATCTTTGTTATGCTAGAAGCTGTCAGATTGGTCGAGGTACCAGTCGCAATTCCTGACTCAGAGGCTAGTGCTTTGGTAATGTAAGTCAAATCCGTCTCACATCATGATTCCAAGCTTATGGGTTTCAGTGGCTTAGGAATTGGAACAACTCCAGCAGCTTTCATGGCGCATGGAATCAATACCACGATCGTGGAGATTGACCCTGTTGTTCACGAGTTTGCCACAAAATACTTTGCACTCCCGCCAATACATACCGCAGTTATCGCCGATGCTGTATCTTATGCTTCTCAAGTTGCTCAGTCTAACCAAAGATTTGACTACATTGTTCATGATGTGTTCACGGGTGGCGCCGAACCCGTGGATTTATTTACACTCGAATTTCTCACCGATTTGCGCTCGTCCCTAAAACCAGGCGGGGCCATAGCAATTGTATGTCACCTAATAATCTTCATTTCGAGTCACTAATAATTCTAGAATTACGCCGGCGATCTTCTTCTCCCATCGGCTCGCATCGTAATCCACACGATCAAAACAGTCTTCCCCACTTGCAAGATCTACCGCGAAATTCCAAGGCCAACAGCTGACGTCCTTCTAAAAGACGGCCGCGACTTCACCAATATGGTCATCTTCTGCACAAACTCCGAATCTCCTGTCACGTTCCGGAAGCCAGAAAAAAAGGACTTTCTAGGAAGTAGGACTCGAGAGACACATCTACTGCCAAAGTACGAAGTACTCGACGAGCATATCGAGTTTCTGAAGGAGGATGGAGGCGTTCTGACCAAAAATGATACCGCGAGATTCGAGGCATGGCAACAGAAGAGTGCTATGGGCCATTGGGCTGTGATGAGGACTGTAATACCAACGGAGATTTGGCAGGATTGGTAATTCTGTGATTGACGAAACAATGGCGGCGTAAGAACACGCGATTGTGTGGTATTTACTCTTGAACGGAAGACAACGAGTTTCCTGTTACACAAAGAATCGAGATTCCTATACTAACGTGTCGTTTGCTACGATTAGTCATAGGGAACAACAAAGAGAAGCTTCATATCAGAGCTTTGAACTTTGCAACGCTACCCACATTCTCGAGAACTCGGGCATTTACACTGTGGGATTTTCGACCCCTTATCAAACTATCTTCCTTCTATCTTAATATATACGATATCATAGGCGATCCTTCCTGCTGTAATTTGAGCATCCACGAGTACCATTGCTGTCGTAAGGTTTCAGCTAATGAAGAAACCCTTTCTATTAATGCCTTCAGAGCTGTCACTTCCTTCATTCTTGCTTCACGTTTGCTTCATCATCCAACAGGAGACCTCATCATCAATATCTCAAGCGAGAACATTTAGATGAGTTCAAGGCTTCGTGCGTCGTTCTACTTGCACCGGAGCGGTAGGCGGCCGTTCCTCCTTTCTTGACGAGTTACTTGATCATCCTCTCGCGAAGCCGCGTACACTAGCTAGGACTAACCCCCCGAGCGAGAGGTTTACATCGGCGCTCCTAATGGATCCCTTGTCAATTATACATGATCTCGTATTTTTAATATATCCCAAAGCGATAGAATGGAGTTTCTCAACATGAACATAAATATTCTTCCACATCCCCATTCTGCCCCACCCCGCGGTCCGTATCTCCATCACCCTACCCCACTTATTCCTTTATAGGTCCTCACAACATCCTCCTCACGCATTCAAACACTCTTCCTGCTCTTCTCAAGTACGCTCCTATCCTCCACCCCCCTATACCCAACCCAAAACTCAAATCTCAAATTCATCAACTCTTACCCGCTGTGCCTTATTCGCTCTCCTATCGAGTCTCCTATGCCCTCCTTTGCTAATCCCACAACCTTATCTTTCGAGGTGCAGAGCTGACATGCCGGACATAAAAGGCATCAGGTCCCTGCGAACAAGAGTACTATCACGCATAGCGTAGTTCTTTCCACCGGGATCCTCCCCCTTGGCGCCATTATCCTCCGCCTCTTTCCTAAATACCTTCACATTATCCGTTCTCACAGCTGATGGCAAATTTTAGCATGGTCGTCCTTATTACGGGGTTTGGGCTTGGTTGCATAATGAGCTATTTTACCTCGTTTGTCGTTTTTGATGGGGATTTGGATTGAGGAGGCATTCGCGCTAATGGATGTAATTGTGGAATAAACAACATAAATTTTTTGGGACGGTGCTGTTTGTACTGTTTCTTAGCAACTGGTTCTTGGGATCGTACACCATCGCAGATATACTGAATCCCAATCTACTCCATCAGAACCAAGCCGCACCCTTAAGGCTGTGATTCATATTCGGTATGGCAAGTGTTCGTTGGTATTGGGTGGGTTATGTGGTGGTTTGAGGATTGAAAGGGCGGATAATCGGATGAGCGGGGAGATAGCTGTTCGTGTTATTTTTGTGGCGTTTGTGGGGTCTCTTTAAGTGGTTGTGGTTAGGTTCATTACTTCTTCGTCCGTGAAGATTACGCTGTGCCAGGTTTCAGAAACAGGAGTGAGGAGGTTGCTGAAGTATGGGAAGTGGTGGGGATGGAGATGGAGAAGCGAATAGGGTGTTAAGAAGGGGAGCAGAGGAGACAGGTGTGTTGAACAGAAGCGAAAGTATTTATTTTGAATATCTGTGAAGTAGCAGGGACAAGGTCCTGCATATATAAACAAAACCTCACATTCATGGTATCATTACCATCCTCCATCAACCCACAACCCATAACCTTCTAACGCCCCCTACTCATTCATATAGAAAGGAACCTATACACAAACTAGCAACTACCAGCAGAACCCAGACTCTAGGCTCTTGTTGCCCAACACAACCTAATACCCACTATCCCACAACTCATCCTCGCTCTTGACCAACTCCGCCTGCACCCTCGGCGTCCCCAGACCCCGCTTCCGTTCCAACCTCTCCCTCATCTTTCTCTCCTCCCTCGTCACTAAGCGTGGCGTAATCGGTATCATCGGCGTGAACGGCTGATAAGGACTATACGGGGTCGCGCCCGCTGACCAAGGCACGCCCGCGGTCGTCATACCGCGATCCCCTAAATCCTTGCGTTCCAAAACCGTCGTCTTGGTGCCGTTTGCTTGTGCGAAGCTTGTGTAGGACGGGGAAGTGATCGAGGGTTCAAATTGGCGGAATGGGAGAGCGCGAGCGTTTTGGAGGTTCGCGGGCGCGGATTTGTTGGGAGGTTGTTGCGAGGGGGTGGGCACGGGAGTGCTGGTTTTGAGTGTTGGGAG
>Ga0182030_10012085_pt1 | contig 17353 bp, 16 predicted proteins | sample 812S3MmetaG_FD_121299 | JGI IMG/M metagenome (GOLD analysis project Ga0182030, IMG submission 121299) | Permafrost microbial communities from Stordalen Mire, Sweden - 812S3M metaG (Illumina Assembly) | ecosystem: Environmental > Terrestrial > Soil > Wetlands > Permafrost | place: Sweden...
GACAGCCTACTGAACGAACGGGCACGGAGTGCATTGCGGGATCGGTATGTTGATCCCAGTTGGACGGGCTGTTGCCAGAAACGCAAATGCGATCATCGCGAGCAGAACAAGCTTCTTCATGGGGTACAGGTTTCCTTTCCACCTATTAACTTAAGTGAGTAAGCTGAGTACTATACTAGACGTGACCATACCGGTATAGGGTGTTTTCGCGAAAATTTTCCAAAAGTGGAACATTAACCGGTACCAAGGTCCTAGCCAAGCCGTTTCTAAAGGTAGTCACCTGGTAACGTTTTCGTTTGGCCTGGTATAGAATGAAATCGGTAGCAGTACCGGACGGGAAGGCTCATCCAGCCGCTCCAGCCCGGCTGCGGAGGAGCCGAACTGAGTAGTTTCGGACTAAATTCGCACTCCACACTCGCACCGGCGGCCCAATTGTGGCGTAGAACTCTGTCGCGGATTTCTACCCACTTCGGACGGCTGGTTTTCCTTGCGTCTCTACGAGATGCAACCACCGGCCGCTATTCTCATGATGAGTTGTTGCGACTGCTGGGCACCGAGGACACCGACCGGACCCTCTGCCGCAGCCATCATCAAGTCTTCTCCGAGTGGCTCGGCTTCAGTCTTTCCGAACAGAAATCGGACCTGGACGAGTTTCTACAGGAACCGGCCGGTTCCCGGCGCCTGACGCATTACCGCAACTTGGTGCCGCCCACCGCCCGGGATGTCGAAAAGCAGCTCTATCTCACGGATTTAGAGACTTTGATTGGATTGCTCCAGGTCGAGGATGTCGAACTCTTGACGGCTCGAACAGCATACCCACTCCAATAACCTGGCCCACCACGTCGATCTCGGCCAGCTCGAAAATAGCCGGCGGCCGCTGCGAAGCAGGGTGCGCGAGCACAATCAGCCGGTCCTCCGTCAGGGCGCACCAGCCGCAGTGATACCCGCCGCGGTGTTCCAGGAAATAAATCGGCCGGTCCCGTTCGCTGCTCCAGCCCTCTCGCACAATCTTTCGGCGGTTCTGGTCGATTAACACCATCGCGCCAGGCTGGATAATGGGGGCCATCGACCAATCCTCCATCCCGATCAGGCCGTAGCGGTAATGGCGAATATCCAGCCCAGCGAGAAAGTGTAGTGGCATTTTTCCCCATCGCCGCACCAATTGACTCAAGAATGTCGTCTGATTGGTGTCGATTTCGGGGTCTGCCAGCAGGGGAATGGTGGCCGGTCCCTCAGCCGAAAAACCAATCGCGTGCGTTTCATCCAAACTCACCGCAAACCCATCCGAGGGAAGTTCATCGAGCGGCACTCCGTACCACCCCAGCGCCATTCGCAACTCCATCCGGTAAATCGCGCACAGCGAGTATAAACGATAAATCGTGGGGACTGTGCCTTTGTTTTCAATATCCGCCAGACGGCTCAAAGCAATCACGAACTCCTCGCTGGACCGGCGCCGCGCGATCACCTGGCTGGCTTCCGAAACGTCCCGATAGGTCAGCTTCAGCCGTTCTCTCACCTGCTTCAGTTTTTCGCCGGGTCGCTCCATGCTATGATCCTCGCTGAGGGCCATCCGGGCCGTGTCGACGGCGGCGGAACCCCAGGGAATTGTACCCCTGCCTACCCTGCTGCTGCAAGACAAAACGTCTGTTTTTGTTCTGAATTCGGAACACCGCCAAAAGGACTGAAGTGAAGCTGATCGTAGGCATCTCCGGCGCAAGCGGCACAGTCTATGGGCTCCGGCTGCTCGAACGCTTACACGCCGACCGGACCCAGGAAGTCCACTTAATCCTCACACGCTCCGGCGAGAAGACTCTGTTCCTTGAAACCGGCAAGACTGTCGCGGATGTCAGGAAACTCGCCGCCCACTCCTACTCCAATGAGGATATCGGCTGCTGCCTGGCCAGCGGTTCCTTCCCAACCGATGCCATGGTAGTGGCTCCCTGCTCCATCCATACCATGTCCGCCATCGCCACCGGTATCAGTTCCAACCTGATGGTTCGGGCCGCCGATGTCGTCCTAAAGGAAAAGCGCAAATTGATTCTGCTCGTCCGGGAGAGTCCGCTTCACGTTGGCCACCTGCGAAATATGACCGCATTAGCGGAAATGGGCGCCATCATTGCACCGCCCATTCCCGGCTTTTATCATCATCCCCAGACCGTCATGGACCTGGTGGACCACAGCGTGGACCGGACGCTCGACCTTCTCGGCATCCCCGACAGCCTGGTTCGCCGCTGGCAAGGGGGAACTGCATGAAGGCTGCGGCCCGAAAGAAAAATGCCGCGCCCATCGCCTTTCAAGGCGCGCGGGGCGCCTTCAGCGAAGAGGCAGCACGGAAACTGGTCGGCCCCGGCGTACAGGTTCTGCCCTGTGAACGCTTCGAGGACCTGTTCCTCAGCCTGAAGTCCGGCGCGGCTTCGGGCGCCGTCGTGCCCATCGAAAATACGCTGGCCGGATCCGTTCACGAAAATTACGACCACTTGGTGAATTATGAATTTCCAATCGTTGCGGAAACCAGCGTCCGCATCGTACATAATCTAATCGCACCAAGAGGCGTTTCCTTTTCTAAGATTAAGCGGGCTTTTTCCCACCCCGTGGCCCTCGGCCAGTGCCTGGATTTCTTTGCCGCCCAGCCGCAAATCGAGCGAATTCCCTTTTACGACACCGCCGGCAGCGTCAAAATGATTACCGAAGAAGGACTTACCGACGCCGCCGGCATTGCCTCAGCGGTAGCCGCGCAGATCTATGGAGCCCGCATCTTACGCCGGTCGATTGAAAGCGACCGGCGGAATTTTACCCGCTTCTTTCTTCTGCGGCGGCCTGCCGACGCCAAACACAGCCTTCCCGCCGCCCCCAACGCGCAGTGGAAGACTTCGCTGGTGTTCAGCACGCGCAATATTCCCGGCGCGCTGTTCCGCACCCTAAGCGCCTTCGCCCTGCGGGACTTAAATCTCACCAAGATTGAATCCCGTCCGCTGCGCGGCAAACCCTGGGAGTATCTTTTCTATGTCGACTTTCTGGGAAGAGTCGACACCCCCAACGCCCAAAATGCCCTGCGCCACCTGGGAGAACTGGCCGATTTTCTGCGCGTGCTGGGTTGTTATCCCAAAGGCGCGTAGAACAATTTACAGCAATTGCGGCAGCACTTCGCCGGCCCGCCCCCGCAAAAAGCAATCCACCAGCGACGTTGCCGCCGATTCGTCCGGATTGATTTCGATGATCTTCGCTCCCGCCTGGCTGGCGTACGGGATCAAACCGGCGGCCGGATAAACCACCGCCGACGTGCCGATCACCAGCAGCACTTCCGCCGTCGATACCGAGTGCTCCGCTTCCTTCATCAGGCCGGCGGCCAGCGCCTCGCCGAACCAGACCACCGCCAGCCGCGCCAGCCCTCCGCAAGCGCAATGCGGCGGCAATTTCGGCAAGGGCGCCCGCCGGTCCGGCCAGTTGGCGCCGCATTCCGTGCACCGCATGCGCCAGATGTCCCCGTGCAGTTTGAGAATTCTGCCGCTGCCCGCGCGGTCGTGCAGGCCGTCGATGTTTTGCGTGATCAGTGTGAAGCGCGGCTTGCGTTTCTCCAGTTCCACCAGCGCGTAGTGAGCCGCGTTGGGCGCGGCGTTTGAAATGCACACTCGCAGCGAGTCATACCATTCCCAAACCAGCCGCGGGTCTTTGGCGAAGGCCTGGGGAGTAGCCAGTTCTTCCGGGTTGTGATTCCTCCACAGCCCGTCGGTCCCACGAAACGTGGGTACGCCCGATTCCACGGAGATGCCCGCTCCCGTCAACACCGCCAACGATGTGGCATCCGCAATCCAGCCGCGGGCCTGATCCATTTGAGTCGTCATGCCAGTTCTCATTGTGCCGTTTCGAGCACCGCCAGGGCCCGGCGAACGCCTTCCAGAGCCTCTTCACCAACAGCGATTGAACGTGCGGCCTCTGTCTGGTAGCCGGACGCCGCGCCAGAGGCGCAATGCCGCTCAACCAAGGGGTCCATGCGCAGCACCGCGCCGCCATTCGCCCGGGGTCGCCAGCGGTCGAACATGCGCGCCGCCGGGAACCCCGCGAAGATGCTGATCAGCGGGACTCCCGCCGCGGACGCCACATGCTGGCCCGCCGAATCGTAGCCCACATATAACCGGCTGCCTGCGACGATCGAGGCGAATCCGGCGAACGAACCAGTCCAGTAGGTTACCTGTGCGCCGGAACGCTTCACCGCCTGTTCCACGCGCGCCGCCTCTTCGCCCCCGGCGCCTTTATCGATGCAGATGCTTGCCCCGCGCGAGGCGAGCAGACGCAACAGTTCTTCTTCAAACGGGTCCGGCAGCCGCTTGGCCGGATTCTCTCCAACCCCCAAGCTCACCGTGATATCCGCCGTTTGCTCCGCCGGCCCCACCAGCGCCGCATACGGACGCGCGCCAACAATCCCCAGAGTTTCTTCGGCCCACCGCGCAGCCAGTTCCGACAACGACTCGCTTCCGTTTCCGCCATAGGCGCGGCTCTCGAAAAGCCGGTAAGAATCCTCGGGACAAATCGGCAGCAGGCCCAACTGCGTGAGGCGCGAATCGGAATCGATGGTCAGCGAATTCGGCGCGCCCAGCAACGCGCTCAGTTCCTGGCGCACCGCCAGGCGTTCCCCTAGCGTGCCGCGCCGGTAAGCCAGCGGCGCATGGCCAATGCGCGGATCGGCGGCGAACAATTCGTAATTCTTCGCCGGCCCCACGAACCAAATCCCGGCTGCCGGAAAGCGGCGCCTGGCGGCGTCAAGCAGCACGCTGGTCACGGCGATGTCGGCCCCCAGAGTCACGCGTGAAAGCACGAACACCCGCGCCGGCTCACCCGCCACCGCCCGCACCCGCCGCACCCGCTGATAGCGCGCCAGCAGTTGTGCGGCGTCCGCTCCCTCCACTACAAGCGCGATGGCCTGCGAAAACCAGCGCGCGTACACGTCGCACAGCGCCGGCTCGAAACGGTCCGCCAGCCCTTCCGCCAGAATCGAAAACAGCGCCCGGCTGCACGGCTCATCCGCCAGCGCGCGCGGCAGTTCATCCGGTGCGTCGCCCGCAATCGCCCGCGCCAGCAGGTCCTCGGCGAGTTCGTTACACGAAGTACTTGTCAATCAGAATCCCCAACTTCGAGCGCGTAGTCGGCGGCACGTGGGCCCGGTCCGTCAGAATGGCGTGAGCCAGCGCGGACCCGCATTGGCACGTGCGCTCGCGGGGCATCGCCGCCACCGCCGCAGCCACCACTTTGCAAGCGTTTTCGGCGTTCTCCACCAGGTTGGCGATGATGTCGCTCACCGTCACCGCGTCGTGATCCGCATGCCAGCAATCGTAATCCGTCACCATGGCGACGGTGGTATAACAAATCTCCGCCTCCCGCGCCAGCTTGGCTTCCTGCAGGTTGGTCATGCCAATGACGTCCATGCCCCAGCTTCGATACACGTTGGATTCGGCTTTGGTCGAAAAGGCCGGCCCTTCCATGCAGAGATACGTCCCGCCCCGATGGACATTCACGCCCGCCGTGCCGCAGGCCGCCCCCACTACCGCCGCCAGTTGGGGACAGACGGGGTCGGCGAAACTGATGTGCGCCACCAGCCCTTCGCCGAAAAACGTGGAGATGCGGCCGCGCGTGCGGTCAAAGAACTGATCGGGGATCACAAAATCGAGCGGCCGGTGTTCTTCCTTCAGCGACCCCACCGCGCTCAGGGAAATGATGCGCTCCACACCCAGCGATTTCATGCCGTAGATGTTCGCGCGGAAATTCAGCTCCGATGGCGAGATCCGGTGGCCGCGTCCGTGCCGCGCCAGAAATGCCACCTGCCGCCCGCCCAATGTGCCCAGCACATAGTTGTCTGACGGGCTGCCGAAGGGCGTCTGCGTGCTCACCTCCTCGGCCACTTCAAATCCAGGCATGGAATATAGCCCGCTGCCCCCGATGATTCCGATTTCCGCTTTCACGTAGCACTCTCCTGAACCAATTCCAACAATACCCCGCCGGCCGACGCCGGGTGTACGAATACATAAAAATGACCGCCCGCGCCGCGCCGCGGTTCATTCAGCAGGCGCGCGCCCGCGGCACGCAGCCGCTCTACCGCCGCATTCAGATCGGGCACCCGCAATGCCATGTGGTGCAGGCCCGGCCCGTGCTTTTCAAGAAATTTCCCAATCGGTGAATTCGCCGCCGCGGGCTCCAGAAGTTCGATACGCGAATCGCCCGCCGGCAGCATCGCTACATGCACCTGCTCCGCCGCCACCGTCTCGCGCTGCCCCACCGCCAGGCCGATCGATTCGTAAAATGCCGCGGCCTGCTCCAGGCTCTTCACCGCAATCCCCAGGTGGTCGATCAAAATGCAAGAGGCCCGCTCCGGCCCGCTCCACACCCGCACCGCCGCATCGCGCGCGGCAATCGCTTCCAGCAGTTCCGCAATTCCCTGCCCTTCCGTGGCGACGGTTTTCACGATGGCCGGATGCCTTCCATCCGACAGGCTGAGCATCGCTTGCAGTTCCCGCTCCACGCGCCCGGCTCCCGGTTGATCGGCCTTGTTGATGGCAAAAATGTCCGCAATCTCCATGATGCCTGCCTTGATGGCCTGCACATCGTCGCCCATGCCGGGCACCAGCACCACCACCGTCACCTGCGCCAGTCCGGCGATTTCGATTTCGTCCTGCCCCACGCCCACCGTTTCGACGATCACGAAATCCTTGCCGGCGCAATCCATCAGCCGCACCAGACCGGCGGTGGCGCGCGCCAGCCCACCCACCGATCCGCGGGTAGCCATTGAACGGATGAAAATTCCGGGGTCGGCATGGTGTTGCTGCATGCGGATGCGGTCGCCCAGAATGGCGCCGCCGGTGAGGCGGCTGGTGGGATCCACCGCCAGCACCGCCACCGTTTTCCCCTGCTCGCGCAGCGCCGTGGCCAGCGCATCCACCAGCGTGCTCTTGCCCGCGCCGGGCGGACCGGTGATCCCCACGATGCGCGCGTGGCCGCCCGATTCCTCCAGCTCCCGCAGCGCTTCCAGTGCGTTTGGATCGTTGTTTTCAATTCCCGTGGCTGCGCGCGCCAGCGCGCGCGCGTCGCCTTCGCGGATTTTTCGGGCCAGTTCGTTCATCAGCTTTTCAGCAACTGCCGCGCAATCACCAGCCGCTGAATCTCGCTGGTCCCTTCCCCAATGGTGCAGAGCTTTACATCGCGATAGAACTTCTCCACCGGGTAGTCTTTAATGAAACCGTAGCCGCCGTGAATCTGCACGGCTTCGCCGGCAATCCGCACCGCCGCTTCGGAAGCAAACAGCTTGGCCATGGCCGATTCGCGCGTCACCCGCTGGCCATGGTCCAGCATCCAGGCGGCGCGATAATTCAACAGGCGCGCCGCATCCAGGTCCACGGCCATATCCACCAGCTTGTGCTGAATGGCTTGAAATTCCGAGATGGGGCGGGAGAATTGTCTGCGCAGTTTGGAATAGCGCAGCGCCGCATCATACGCGCCCTGCGCCATGCCGATGGAAAGCGCTGCGATCGAAATGCGCCCGCCGTCCAGCATCTTGAGGCTGTCGACGAACCCGTCGTTCTTCCTGCCCAGGAACTGGCTTTGCGCCAACCGGCAGCTTTCGAAAATCACTTCGCCGGTGGCGCTGGCGCGCAGCCCCAGTTTGTTCTCCTTCTTACCGAGACGAAAACCGGCTGTGCCCTTGTCGATAATAAAAGCGGAGATGCCGTGCTGGGCCGCGGCCCGTTCCGTCACCGCCATGGCCACGCAGACATCCGCATAGTGCGCGTTGGTGGTAAAGGTCTTGGCGCCGTCCAGCACCCATGTATCGCCATCCAGCTCGGCGTGCGTGCGCGTGCCCGCCGCGTCTGAACCGGCTTCCGGTTCGGTCAAAGACCAGCATCCCAACCACTCTCCCGAAGCCAGCTTGGGCACATAGCGCCGCCGCTGTTCATCGCTGCCACTCTTGAAAATGTGATTGGTGCAAAGCGACGTGTGCGCGGCCAGAATGATGCCCACCGAGCCGTCCACGCGCGAAAGCTCTTCGATAATGATGGAGTAATCGATGTACCCCATTCCGGCGCCGCCCAACTCTTCCGGAAAGATCGCCCCCATGTAGCCCAGCCGGCCCAGTTTGTGAATCACGTCATGCGGGAAAATCTGCGCTTCGTCCCACTCCATCACGTGGGGGGCAATTTCCGCCTCGGCGAATTCGCGTACCGCTTTCCGTAACTGAATCTGTTCCGGGGTGTACTCGAAATCCACAGTGCGCGCGCCTTAGACGATTTCTTCCTTGTCGGCATCCCAGCGCACAGTGCGCTGCCGCAGGAAACTATCCACCGCCATGCGGCACGCAATCGAAACGCGGTATCCCACATCGAAACCGCAATTCGGTTCGCGGCCGGTACGGATGCAATCGAAAAAATTCTGCGTGTGCGCCCGCGGATCGGTGCGCGTCACGCCCGCCATTTCATTGCCGTCCGGCCGGTTCTTTTTCTCCGGAGCGTAGCGGATAGTCTGCGGCGTGCGCGCAATCGACCCGGCCGTGCCCAACACATCCTCGGTCACGCCCAACCTTTCGTTGCCGAAGCCGGAGTCCCAAGTGAACAACAGTTCGTCGTGTTCCATCGCCACGGTCATGGTGTCGGGAACCTCGCGCCCGTCTTTCCACAGGTAGAGCCCGCCCGTCATGGTGACGGCTCGCGGAATCTTCAGCCCCATAGCTTTGTACCAGAAGGCCAGCTGATGGCAGAGGTTTTCCGTCACGTTGCCGCCCGAGTAATCCCAGTAATAGCGCCAGTTCAGGTAGCGCGCGGCCTCAAAATCGCGCGCCGGCGCTTCGCCCAGAAAACCCTTCCAGTAAATGTTCTCCTCGGTCATGTCTGGATAAACCGGCCGCGCCCACTGCGGTTTTCCATGGGGCGTGTTGCGGTACATCCGCGCCTGAATGAAAGTTACCTTGCCCATCAGTTCGGGCTTGAGGAATTGCGCGGCATCCGCCAGTTGGCCGCTCGAAATCCCCTGGTGGCCAATTTCCACCGTGCGTCCCGGCGCCCGCTCCACCGCCGCCCGCATGCGCTTGGCCTGTTCCACCGTGAAGGCCATGGTCTTTTCCTGGTAGACATGCTTGCCCGCGTCGAGCGCCGCCACAAACGGTTCACTGTGCAGATGCTGCGGCGTGGCGATGACGACGGCATCCACCGCGCGGTCGTCCAGCAGTTGGCGAAAGTCCATATGCAGCCGGGCATCGGGCGCCAGCCGCGCGGCGTCCTGCAGCCGGCGCGTATATACATCGGCGATCCCTACGCATTCCGTGTTGGGACAAGCCAGCGCTTCCCGCAGTAGTTCCGTGCCGCGCGCGCCCGCGCCAATCAAGCCGAAGCGCACCCGTTGGCCGCCGGCCAGCACATTGCCGCCGGCCAGCGTGCCCGCCAGACCCGTGGCGACCTTTCCGATGAAGTTACGGCGCGATTGCATGGCTCGACGGCTGCTCCTTAATACTGAAACCAATTCCTATGGGATAGGGCTACTCCGATTATATCGGATGGCATCGTAAACTGGACGGGATGATGTGCCGCCAATGCGGGAAGTCCCAAAGCGCAGCGAGGATGCCGAACATCAGACCGCGCTATTGATCGGCGCCGTCGTCGCCCACCGGGTGGACCATTTCCGCAAGAAACTGCGGCGCGCTGAGATTCGTGGGGCAGCCAATCCTGGCTGCCGCCGGCTTTCCAGGCGGCGCTGTTCCGCCGCGGCGCTCATGCTTTCTCAGGTCTTCCCACCTTTGTCAGCGCCTTCCCACTTGCTCCTGAATCCTCACGCCCACTTCCTTCCCCGCCGGCACTTCCACGGCCAGAATGCCCGCCCGGTCGGAATCCGCCTCGTACATTTCCTCGTCGTCCACTTCCACTTCATACGTGCGTCCCGGGTTCAGGCCCACCAGGTAGACCGCGCCGCCGGGCTCCAACGTCACGCGAAACTTCTTCGCCGTGCGCGTAAAGCACACCGCCGCGGGCCCCAGCAGCACCGGTTCCGTCGCGTGCGCCTCTTCAATCGGCCGCACGCGGCCCTCTTCAAATACCTGCATCACGCCGCCGAACAATCCGAACCACTTTGCCGTATCATCCCAGCTGGAGCGCGCGAACAACTCGTTCGAATCCTTGCCATGCCAGGCCAGCGGCGCGTGGTAGTAGCTCAGCCCGGGCTGATACGGGTTCGCCCACAGGAATTCGTAAGGCGCCGCGAACGGGCTGCGCATCAGGAAGCGGTCGTGCATCAGCCACCCTTGCAGCATCTGGCTTTCCAGCGCATTCGTGTCGAAAGCCACCATCGCCATATCGGCCGCGCGAGAGGCAGCCGCCACACGCAGGTCCGGCTCGTCCATTTTGGGCTCCACGCCCACGTAGTAATCGTTCTCCGGAGCGGGAAACACCGCCGGGTAATAACTCAGCAGGTGTTCCACCGGATAGTCCGCAAAAAACGCCCGCGCCGATTCCCGCAGATCCAGGTTGGTGTTGTCGCGCACCGCGTGCAGCAGTTCATAAAGGTCATAGGCCTCATCGCGCTTCACCATCTCGCGGCCCGCCGCCAGCGCCGGCGCCATGCGGCCTTCCCACCACGTGTGAACCGTGCGCTCCAATTCCCGGCGCGGCACATCCGGCACGTGGTCGAACAGCGCCAGCGCCGCAAATACGCGGCTGCGCACCGCCGGCACGCTGTCGTCGGAAGCCGTCTGGCTCATCCCTTTCAGCAACCGCTCCGTCAGGTCGCGCCGTTGCGCTTCGGTCAGCAGATCCTGGCACCAGTCGAATACCAGGGCCTGCTGCCGCAAATCGGCCGTCGCACCCAGCGCCCACTCAATCGCCGCCCGCCCCGCGTTCACGTCCTCGCCAACCTGGTAGTACAAGGCCTCAGCCATTCCCGGTTCGGGCATGGGCGCATGGCCCGCCATCAGCGTGAAAAACTGCTGCCACCGCATGGAGGTGCGTTCGCGCTCGCGCCGCAGCAGCCGCAACCGCGCCGGCCGCAGCAACAGCCGTGGGTTTTCCGTGGTCACCACCACCGGATCGTTCGAGACTACCTTGCGGACCGCCGTGGGCGACTGCCCAGCGGCCGCCGCAGCCCACCATAACACCGCCCAACGAGCCACACCCGCCCTCATATCTCCCGATTGTGTCATAGCGACACAGGCTCCGCCCATCTCACCCCACGGCGGCGCATCCGCCTCCGTTGCAAATCACTGGGATCAAACATCCGGCAGGAACCACCGCTTGGCGCTCGGATTGCTTCTTCTCCATGCGAACTGGCAATAATCACGTTGCAAAACCTGCCTCCCCGCTGCAACCGTCAACCCGACGAACAGTGGGCTGCGGGGTCCAGCGTGCTTGTCAGTTGCCGTAAGAGGGCTGAACGCCGAACGGTTTCGATCTCACCAGGGGGTCAAGGTAGCGGTAATTGTCTGGTGTTTCTGGTGTGGGAAAGAGGACGCGGACCCTTCCAGGAATCAACCGATTTTGCTTTTTCGATCAGATAGCCCGACGCCGGATCCCAGCCCAAACCTGGGCGAGCCGCATCGGATAGGTCCCGAAGGTCTTGGGCCCGGTCCGGTGCGGTTTTTCTCTTTTCCTTCTCCGTGCTGCGTCAACACTCATGGGTGGCATTGGGCGGTTCCGCCCGCGCGTCACAGTTTCCCGAATTGGACGTAACCCGCGCGGCGCGCGCTCTCCGGAAACCATACGCTGGCCGCTCTCCGCAGCAGGATTGCGCTTCCTCAGCTGCAGCTTTTCTCCGCTTCTCCAGTGCTCCGCGTTGAAGATTATCTCCCCGGCTAGTAGCTCAAAGTCCCAGTTCGGGGCGCTTCTTCCGGGTTCGGCAGATACAAGGTCTTGCAGTGCTCACAGCGATACACTTCGGCGTCTTTGCCGTACTTCTGCTTGACTTCGTCGCCGAAGAAATACCAGCGCTTCAGATGGCCGGCGCAGAGCTTCCCTTTTTCGTCTTTCTCGCTGCAAGCGCGCATCCGCGGAGCGCGCCGCTTCACTTTGGTCCCATCGCTCAGCGTGTCCACCAGTTCGGACACCGGCATGGGCTGATCCGAGGCCGCGTATTTCGGGTTCGCCATATTAGAAGCACGAGTATATCAGGTGGCCCGTGGCGGCGGCGCGTCAAGTTATAATCGGGTTTCTTATTCCCCGATAAAAGGAGTCTTTGCTTTGCGAAAAAAAGTCACTGTAGTTGGCGCCGGAAACGTCGGAGCCAATTGCGCTTTGCGAATTGCCGATAAGGAACTCGCCGATGTAGTTCTGGTGGACGTGGTCGATGGCGTCCCTCAAGGTAAAGGGCTGGATATACTCCAGTCCGGTCCTGTCCAGGGATACGACGTCTCTCTGGCCGGGTCGAACACTTATGAACTAACGGCGGATTCCGATCTTGCCATCATCACCGCTGGTTTTCCCCGCAAGCCGGGAATGAGCCGCGATGACTTGCTGTCCGCCAACTACGAAGTCATGCGCATCGCCACCGAACAAGTGGCTAAGTACTCACCCAACTGCATCATCATCGTCGTCACCAATCCGCTCGACGCCATGACGCAGGCCGCACTGTGGGTTTCCAAGTTCCCGAAACAGCGCGTCGTCGGTATGGCCGGCGTGCTCGATAGCGCCCGTTTCCGCACCTTTATCGCGCAGGCGCTCAACGTCTCGGTGGAAAACGTCACCGGCGTTGTGATGGGCGGCCACGGCGACACCATGGTGCCTCTGACCCGCTTGAGCAGCGTCTCCGGAATCCCACTCACTGAGTTGATGGACCAGGCGACTCTCGACGCGATTGTCGATCGCACTCGCAACGGCGGCGCCGAAATCGTGAAGTACCTGAAGACCGGCAGCGCCTATTACGCCCCGTCGGCCGCCGCCGTTGAGATGGCGGAATCCATCCTCAAGGACAAGAAGAAGGTGTTGCCCTGCGCCGCCTATCTGGAAGGCGAATACGGCATCAACGGCCTGTTCGTCGGAGTCCCGGTGAAACTGGGCGCCGCCGGCGTCGAGAAGATTTACGAGATCAAGCTGCTTCCGGAAGAACAGGCGATGTTAAACAAGAGCGCCGCCGCCGTGCAGGAACTGATCGACGTAATCAAGAAGAAGTAAGCCCGCCGTAAAACGGGGACTGCTACCAATCCCGCCTTTGGAATTGGATAGCTGTCCCCGCTTTGCCCAGCCAACAACCCCTCACCAGACCTGCTCGCTCTTTCTCTCCCCCGTCACGAGTCCACCGGTCCGCCATCCCGGCACAACTCCATCAGGATCTTCTCCCGTTGCACTGCCGCCGTCTGGACGGCCGAATCCATCCCTAGCCGGTACAGCATCCCGCCGATCGCGGCGGCGACTCCCAGGACCGCGACGAATGCCGTCTCGCTGCGCAGCGCATAACGCGCCAGATAGGCCAGCAGCACCGGCAGCAACAGCAGCGGATAGAGGAGCATCACTAGCACTTGCCCGCGGTTGCCGCTGCCGCCCCCGCCGCGCCCCACGCGCTCCGGATTCAATGCCCGCGGATAGCGCACCGAACTGATGTTGCCGACTGCCATCAGGTACATCGCGCAGATCGTCACCACCGCCATGGTTTCCAACAGTTGGCCCGCGCCGAAGCTCATGCGCAGCGCCAGCGTGATCAAACACAGCACCAGGGTTTCCAGATACACGAAGAACAGGCAGGCAATGTTCTTACCCAGCAGCACCTGCCACATGGGCTGCGGCGCGGCGAAATAAAATACCGCCGCCGAGCGGTCCAGCCCAAAGCAGTTCCAGTAAGTCACCTGGCCGATCAGCGTCAACGCATACACGCACACCACCGTCAGAAAGTTTCCCGGGAAGTCGCCATGCGCGGCGCCGCGCGCCGGCAGCCACACCATCAGGCCGAACGAAAATCCCATTACGAAGACCATGCGGAAGCGCGCCGACCGCGCCAGCGTGCGCAGCTCTTTTTCCACGATGGCTGCCAGCGGGTCCCTCCACAGCATGCCGGGAATGCGGTAGAGCGCGCCTCGCCAGAACTGCGTGCGCCCGGAGACCGGCTTGAGTGAGGTGGCCTGCGCGGCCACGGCGTCATAGCGCAGGTGTCTTTCGAACTGATGGCGGCCGAACCAGCCGGCTCCGAGCGTCCAGGCGCACAGCGAGAGCCAGGACAGCCACGCAATACCCGTTCCCGGTTGCGGCGGAAGCAGCGTGCGCGCCGCCGCGCTCCAGGGCGATCCGAAGGCCCCCGCGCCGGCGCCGGCCGCGTACAGCCACTTCGGCCGGAACCCCGCGCGGATCAGCACGCGCGGCCCCATCCACACCATGGCCATCACCAGCGCCACCAGTTCGCGCACTTTGCGTTTGGAGAGCAGCCGCTCCAGCAGGCTGCGCGTCCCCGAAGAGAGCAGAAGGTTGAAGGCCACGAACCACAAAGCCGCGACGGCCAGCCGCGGCAGCGCCCACAGGCCGCCCACCGCCCGGTTGGCCAGCAGCCCCGCGGTTCCGCCCGCCACAACCATCACCATTTCGAGGCCCGTGATCAGCCGCAGCAGCAGTTCCACCAGGAACAGTTCACCGTGCGGAATGGGATAAAGCAACAACTTCTTCAGGTCCAGCGCGGCGCCCATGCTGGCGGAAAGCACCGGCATTACCTGCCAGTAAAAACAGATTCCCAGCAGGACGATGGGCGTCAGGTAGCGCAGCCGCTCTTCACCGGCGAAGGCGGCATAATAGCCGGCCGCTACGGCCAGAAAACACCAGAAGCCGTACCACACCACCGCCGTCAGAATACTGACCCCCAGGCTGCGCCGCGACCCCGGCCGCATGCACAGCAACTGCGCCCGCAGGATGGCGACAATCATAGCCATTCCAGCCGCTCCACCGGAACGTCCCGTCCCACCAGCCGCACAAACACATCCTCCAGGGATTCGGCGCCGGAACGCAGTTCATCCAGTGCGCCGCTGGCCACAATCCTGCCGTCGTTAATGATGGCGATGTGGTCGCACAGCCGCTCCACCACTTCCAGCACGTGCGAGGTAAGAAAAATGGTGGCGCCGCGCTTCACCTGGTCCAGCAGAATCTCCTTCATCAAGCGCGCACCCACTGCATCCACGCCTTCAAAGGGCTCGTCCATCAAAAACAAATCGGGGTGGTGGATCAGCGAGGCCGCCATGGCCACTCGCTTGCGCATGCCTTTGGAATACTCGCCGATGATCTTGCGATCCGCGTGCAGTTGGAAGAGATCCATCAAGTTGCGCGCCCGCTCCACCGCCACCGGCCGGCTTAGGTCGTACATGCGTCCCACGAATTCCAGAAACTCCGCGCCGGTCAGCCGGTCGAACAACAGCGATTCGTCGGGCACCAGGCCGATGCGCCGTTTGATTTCCAGACCCTGCTCCGGCAGCCGGTAGCCCAGAATCTCAACCGTGCCGGTGTCCCAGGGAATCAACCCCGTCAGCATCCGGATGGTGGTCGATTTGCCGGCGCCGTTGGGTCCCAGGAAACCAAAGAAAGAGCCGCGCGGCACTTCCAGGTCGACGCCATCCACCGCCGGCTTATGCCCGTAATATTTTCGCAGGTCGCGAACCAGAATCGCCGGCGACGACATGTTCCGAGTATAGCTTCCAGCCCAGCCGCGCTGATTTCACCACCCCGTACTGCTATCATTGAGTTTCATGTCCCATGCCATTCCCACAGTCGTCATTGTGGGCAGGCCCAACGTTGGAAAGTCCACCCTCTTCAATCGCATTACAGGGCAGCGGCGCGCGATAGTCGGCGATGAGCCCGGCATCACCCGCGACCGCATCCACGGGCTTGCCGAACACGAAGGCCGCCGCTTTGAAGTGATCGACACCGGCGGCATCCTGATCCACGACCAGGAGTATATCCCCGTCCAGATTCTGCACCAGGCGGAAATGGCGCTGAAAGACGCCGCCCATATCATCTTTCTGGTGGACGGCCATGCCGAAATCACGGCCTCCGACCGCGACCTGGCTTCGATGCTTCGCAAGCTGGGCAAGCCCGTCACCATCGCCGTTAACAAGATCGATTCCGCAGGCCGTGAAGTGCTGGCCCACGAATTCCACGCCCTCGGATTTCCGGAAGTCTGCGCCATCTCCGCCGAGCACGGCACCGGCATCGACGCCCTGCTCGATAGCGTGACCGCCGGCTTTTCCACCGAACCGCCCGAGGCGCCGCCGCCCGAAACCGGCATCAAAGTGGCTATCATCGGCCGGCCCAACGTCGGCAAATCCACGCTCCTCAACGCGCTCACCGGCATGGAGCGCGCCATCGTTTCCCCCGTCGCGGGAACCACCCGCGATGCCGTGGATGAGAAGGTGGTCCGCAATGGCGTGGAGTACGTCTTCGTCGATACCGCGGGCATTCGCCGCAAGGGCAAAACCCACGACATGGCCGAAAAGCTGAGCGTCGTGATGGCCCGCCGCAACATCCGCATGGCGCACGTGGTGCTGTTGATTCTGGATGCCACCGAAGGCGTGGTGGCGCTCGACGCGACCATTGCCGGCTACGCCCACGAAGGCGGGCGGGCGGTCATCGTGGTGGTCAATAAGTGGGACGAAGCGCACGGCGTGCAGGGCAAAAAGAAGCTGGATTTTGAGCACGAAGTCCGCGACAATTTCAAGTTTCTGGAATACGCCCCCATTGTTTTCCTGTCCGCCAAGACCGGCTCCGGCGTCCGCACGCTGTTCCCGCTCATCAAGGAAGTCTACGAATCGGCCTCAAAGCGCATCACCACAGGCGAATTGAACCGCTTTGTGGAGCATCTTCACTTTGAGGAACGTAAGATTTTCTACATAACCCAGCACTCCATTCGGCCTCCGGCCTTTGCTATCTTCACCGACCGCCGCGGCCCACTGCACTTTTCGCACGAACGGCAGATCATTAACCAGATCCGCAAGCGTTTCGGGTTCCGCGGTACACCCATCCTGCTCCAGACCAAGGCCAAGGGCAAAGCGGCTAAACGGTAACAGAACTTGATTGCCATTTCCGGCGATGCACTTTAGACTAGAAAAGTAATCATGAACCAGACTGTTTTTATTTTGGGAGGACTGTCGCATGTGGAATAAGAAACGCGATGAAGAACCACCCAAGCCATTTTCCCAGGGAATCGTTCCCCCGCCGGCGCCGCCGGCGCCTAAACCCTTCGAGCCGAAAAAGGAGACTACACCCGTGTCTACACCCGTGCGAGCGTTTGAACCCGAGAACCGTGGCGCCGCGGCTACCATTGGGAAATCGGTCAAGGTGGTCGGCCAGATATTCAGCAAGGAAGACCTCTACGTGGATGGCACCGTGGAAGGCACCGTGGAAGCCCTGGAGAATAAGCTCACCATTGGGCC
>Ga0182030_10012087_pt1 | contig 17350 bp, 14 predicted proteins | sample 812S3MmetaG_FD_121299 | JGI IMG/M metagenome (GOLD analysis project Ga0182030, IMG submission 121299) | Permafrost microbial communities from Stordalen Mire, Sweden - 812S3M metaG (Illumina Assembly) | ecosystem: Environmental > Terrestrial > Soil > Wetlands > Permafrost | place: Sweden...
AGGCTTTTTGCTTTGATCTCTGTCATCGCCAGCTCCACCCTACGTCACATAAATCAGTATCGAGGCCGACGCGTAAAAACTTCGACTGGACTTGTTGCACTTACCCGACCTCTTTTCAATTGTGGCCCACGGGGAGCCATCTTTGTGAGAGGTTTCAAGGACGCTTTTCAAGTGAAATAGGCTGCCGTTTCTGCCGACGTTTCGATTTAATACCGTCAAGGGAGAGCAAGAAGCTCTCGATTAGAGAGTCTTTTGTTCGAGTGTATTTAGGAATCAAAGCAAGGACGCAAATATCAATGGATTGGTATGAACCTGCATCGGGAGTTATTCTTTACATCATTGTGTCGTCCAATTCGACGACAGGCGAGAACTTCCGGGCAGCCGCAACAGCTTAAAATTGACCAGCCATGTGTACTTGTAAATGCACAAATTCTTAGATGATTCGACTATGCAGTTTTCTCGTCATCATAGTTCACGAGCAGGCTTTCAGTATTATATTGTGGACCGTAGAAAAAACTCCAAAATTTCAAAGTCTGTTTTTAGACTCTTGTTTAGCTACTACTCCCCGGCCGCGCTTCTTGGGTCTGGGGTTCCACCAAACATATCTCCGCGCGTACTTTGGGAGTAATTCCCGCCTACCGAGTATGGATCATGGGGCGTGAAATTGTCTCCCGGAGTTGGACAGCTCATGGTGTTTATATTTGGTGTAGATCTTTTCATCTCTACTCCAGTCTCGAGAAGGCCAAGACTCAAGTTCGACGCAAATCTTCCTCCATGCCCAAGCCCTGAAACGAAATTTCGAGGTGTAGGTAAGCATTTGATTGCGTGAAACTGATTCAGACATTGGGCACAGATAGATATCAGCTTTCGAATCTAGTTTTCCTCTTCATGCCTTGAGTTTGTGGTGAACTTGACCGTCCTCGGTCAAGTCCAGCCATGATTCTTTCTGCTGCACTCTTTTGACCGATCCTCGGAGTCCCCGCTCTAGAAGAATCTCCGGATGCTGGAACAAAATCTACTGACTCTCTCTGACCTCTGGCTCTGTCGTCTTCCTTCTTCTTGAGAATATTTTGTTGGCTCTTCAATAACCGTTCTTTGAAGGCACATTCAGGAAAGTTACTTGGGCTCCACTATTGGCAAATTAGTATGGGCTTGATAGAAGTTTGAAGAGTTGAAAGGTCGAATTCTGAATATCCAAATGAGGGAGGAACTCCCAATGTCCAGATCAGGGACATTCTTTTGGATCAGCTCTGAAGCCATGTTGCAAAACTCGGCTCCTAAATACTATACAATCAAGGACCAAAAAGACATACCAAGTGCTTTGGTAATGTTGTAGCATACTGTGCTTCCTCATCAATATCCGAAAATTCCATAAGTTTCTGCATCAGGCTCGGATTCTTCAGAGCTGACGATTTGGAAAGCTTCTCATTGAAGTGTACGCCTTGCTTTTTGAGATCTAGAAAGTGCTTGAATTTAATACTGGTGCTGGCAACCGGAGATCCAGGGGGCGATGGTGGGATGTTGTAGTTTGGAACCGTAGGAAGAGTCAGATCTCGTAATAGAGCTCGTTGAGCGGAATATGGAGACTGAGGCAGTAATCCAACATCATCCGGTAGTGATTGTGCCGTATCCTCAGGAGGCTTTGAAGGCCCCACCATCGGACCAGTTGTATCGGCTGCTTCAGAAAATGATGTAGGCCAACTTGGCTGAATTTCTGAAAGACTGACGGTCAGTAAAGCAGCTATGGAGGAAGATTACAATTCACTTATTAAATCGTACCAATATTGTTGTTTTGCGGAAGGGCGCTTGGCGCCAGTTTAGTAGACTGTCATCTGAGATGTTAGTATTGGTCTACCATGTACTATCATACGGGCAAGCAACTACTCACGTGTAGGGATGGATGAATCGGTTTCTGAGCTTCTTCGTGCGTGCTATCGTCCTCATCACTACTACCGTAATTTACTAGGACCATTATGACGTGCCCCAAGGCTGCAGTATCAGGAGTCTTGCAGTTTAATTACGCAATAAAAGACGAACTCTGAATTTGAAGCTGAGATTCTCGCTTAAATAAATTAGTCGCGCTTGCAGCTGATTCGCGTCTATCTGCCTACGCTGTACCTCCAACATGAGCTTCTGAACTTCGACATAACCTTTCAACTTCTCACGATCCTTTTCGAAACATCAATTGCAACTTTTCGTTATCTGCAGTCATGAACCATCTACCACAAGCTTGGGGCCGGGTTTGTTCACCAATGCTATTCTCAATTAAGTTGGAATCTTGCTGATGCCATCCTAGCCCAGGGACGACATTTACGGAGCTTACGACCATTCATACCTTCAGAATAATGGCCCGAATCAGCACACTCAGCAGCCTGTTGTCACTGGTACATCCGTAGTAGCTCTGAAATTTAAGGACGGTGTCGTGATTGCCGCGGACAACTTAGGTACATCATTTTTATGGTCAAGCTCCAAACCCTCTGTTTCTGACTTGTGTACTCCTCATCAGCATCTTATGGCTCTCTTGCTCGATTCGTGGATGTCAAGCGGCTTCGTACTTTCGCGGACAGCTCTGTCGTCGGTTTTGGCGGTGACGTTTCAGACATGCAATATTTGGACCGACTCCTCAATTCACTCGACACCGAAGAAGCTTATAGTACATCTGGCCACACTCTTAACGCATGTAACCTCCATACCTATCTATCCAAAGTATTCTATAAACGCAGATCCGACTTCAACCCACTTTGGAACCAAGTACTCGTGGCAGGACTAGATGAGGAAAGTAGACCATTTTTGGCCAGCGCAGATTTACTGGGTACCACATTCAGTGCGCCGAGTTTGGCTACTGGATTCGGTGCGCATCTGGCTCAACCCCTGTTGAGAAAGGTGGCACCCGATGAAGACACTGCAGCTTTGTTGACAAAGGATCAAGCTTTGGAGGCGGTAAAGGAAAGTATGAAGGTTTTGTTTTACAGAGATGCTAGGAGCTTGGACAAGTATTCTATTGCCGTGGTCACGAAGGCTGGCATTGAGTTGAAGGAGGACGAGAAGTTGGAGAACCAGAGTTGGGCATTGTGAGTTACATGGAAGCCGATAAAGACCTCTAATAGATACTAATCAATACCCTAGTGCGGACCAAATTCGGGGGTATGGCACCCAAGTCAATTAGGGATTACTGGGAGCTCATCTCTGTTGTACTATTAGATAATGGATGGCGAATGGCACAATTGAAAACAATAGCTTTTTTTTTTGTGCTCAGAAATCCAACTTTAATAGTGAAAACATGGTGTAGGTTTCGAACAATCTCGTTCGGGCTGATCGTCTTATTAGTTGACTTTATTTTTCTTCCTGATTCAGTGACAACGGCGAGCGTATAAGTCACTGTTAGGCCTCTGGTGACAATCCCATAGTGTTTCAATTGATCCTAGACCAGCCTCTATGAAGGGCATCTAATAAGTAAAGCATGCGTAATTTTCGTTCCTATTTCCGGCTCCCTTCCCCCTTCGCTAATTCATTCATGAAAACAAACCGGAAACGTTCATCCATCATTCGACCGTAACAGACTTAGCCAAGTTACGGGGGAAATCAACATTCAAGCCCTCTGCTACAGCCAGCCAGTATGCCATTAATTGAAGCGGGATGACATTGAGCAGACCTTGTAGACAGTCAACCGTCTTTGGGATTTCGATTTTTTCAGCTTGGCCAGCCTTGAACTCATCGTCGTTAGGGTTGCAAATGACAATAGGCTTGCCGGAACGGGCAATGACTAAAAAGGGTCAGCTGTGAGCTAGGAGTTGGAACTCGTAATTGGGGAAGGTACCTTGCTGATATGCATTTAAAGATTTTGCAAAGATATCATCGCGAGTGAGAATCATGATAATGGGAAGGTTCTCATCCACTAATGCCAATACGCCGTGCTTCAACTCTCCAGACATCACGGCCTCACAATGAAGGTATGAAATCTCCTTGATCTTCAAAGCTCCTTCCAACGCAGTAGAAAATTGGCTTCCTCGGCCCAAGAGGAGCAGACTCTTCTGGTGCTTGAAGACTCTGGCACAGAGTTCCTTGATAGGTTGATCAAGTTTCAAGATCTCCTTAATCTGGTCTGAGATGTGACCGAGACCATCCATGATGTCCTCTCGTCTTTGCCGTTTTGATGCTCGATCCTCGCTCAAAGACAATGCAAACATGATCATAGCTATAAATTGCGAGGTGTAAGCTTTTGTTGATGCCACACCAATTTCGGGGCCGGCATTCACATGCACACCGCAGTGTGTAAGAAGAGAGATTGAAGAGCCCACAACATTGACGATACCAACAGTGAGTGCCCCGCGCTCGAGACAATAACGTAAGGCCATGAGCGAATCAGCTGTCTCTCCGGATTGAGAGACGAAGACGCATGTATCATCACGGAATACCGGTGCTTGTCGGTCGAGGAAATCGGAAGCAAGCTCAACTGAGATTGGGATCTCCGTTAACTCTTCAAAAGCACCGCGAACTGCCATGCAGGAGTGATAGCTTGTGCCGCAAGCAATGAAGATGATCCTTCTGCAGCGACGAATTGTGGCAATATATGATCTCAATCCTCCAAGCGTCACGAGCTTGTTTTCAACGTCGAGACGACCTCTCATGGTGTTGACAACTGACTCGGGTTGTTCAAAAATCTCCTTTTGCATAAAATGGTCGAACTTTCCCTTCATGATCTCCTGGAGCTCTAACTCAAGAGTCTGAATTGTTCGGACATTTGAAGAACCATCGGCCTTCGTGAGTCTGTGGATGTTAAGGGAACCTTCGTGGATATGTGCAATATCATCGTCTTCGAGGTACATGACCTTCTTGGTGTGCTCTACAATAGCCGAAGGATCAGACGAAAGAAAGAATTCCGTTGGCATTGGTGCACCATCGTCGGTCATGAATGCACGGGACTGCGATCGGTGTAAGAGTGACTTGTCAGGTGGCGCAAGAAGGTTACCAGCTGTTAGAAAATTGCCAACGTTGGACTTCTTCAAAGCAACGTTCTGAGACGCCTGTTCAGCAGGAAGAGGTCCATCCTCCGTGTATTCGACATCGACGAAATCCACCTTCATTCGCTTTTGTGTTCGTACTCCAATGACCAAGGGCGAGCCTTTTCTTGCTGCAATCACTTCATGTGGATAATGAACCGACTTCATCAAGAGTCCGAAAGCCCCCTGTAACTCCTTGATGACAGCCTTTGCCAAATCCGTGAAACCAATCGTTGGATGTTGATCATAGAGGTATTTTGCAAGCTTCGCGATACATTCGGTATCCGTCTCAGTCTCAAATTTGAAGCCCTTAGCTGTCAAAAGTGTCTTGAGTTCCTTGTAGTTGGTTATTATACCATTATGGACGACGGAGAATTGCCATGTTGGATCGGATCTAGACTGATGCGTTAGTCAAGGCCATTTAATGCCATTCCAATCATGTACCTGTGAGGGTGGCAGTTGAGGCGAGAAGGGGGCCCGTGAGTTGCCCATCTTGTGTGTGCAATACCAGCATGTGAATCGAAGACTTTTGTAAGGTCTGGTTTCTCTTCCTCGATGAGCTGCTTCAACTTCGCCACTTTTCCGACCTCCTTGAAGGCAAAGACCTCGTTTTTCTTGTCACCATCAACAGCTAGACCGGCAGAATCATAGCCACGATATTCGAGCCTGGACAGACCATTGACGAGAGTGTCGAGAATGTATTTTCTGTCTTTCTCGACGAGATAGTTGATGTATCCGAAAATACCACTATCAAATGCACTTCAGTAATTGAATTGCCACTGTTTTCAATGCTCATTGACATACCACATTGTTACTTGGTGAGAATTACGGGACTTTGTTTTGGCTGATTGGTAAAGAAGGGCCCCGAATTAGCAGACAGAAAATTCCCCAGGGTATGTAGTATTTCGGTAGCGAATGGCAAATAGTATGAAAGGGTGATTGGGGCCAAGGAATCTAGTGAGAAGTAGTAGAGGGAGGTTGAAGATGGAGTGTGGGAATGTAGCAGCTGAAGTACTTGATTGATGTGTATTCGCGAAGCCCTTGAAACACGGCTACTAGTAGATCCACTAGCTGAGTCGATTTACGAACGGTCTAGGTAAGGCAATAAAGTAGCAAACATCAGCACGGAATAGCGCTTGAGGCTGAAAGCCAAACGATTTCACCTCCTACTTGTCGTCTGACATTTGAATTATAATTCTTGCTGTTTCCGAGAGGAATCCATCGATTTGTCCCGCCGTATTGATCTTCGATCTTGGTACTGAACATGGGAAAAAGGGGCCTGTAGTTGATGCTTAATCTATTTACGAGCTTCAGCCACAGGCTAACGACTGCCACGTCTATATTAAGAAGCGGAGGCGCGGATCGTCAGGCACACTTTTTGAGGCGGAGCCTTGTGAAGTGCGTACGGTACCAAGATTCCATCCCAAAATCTCATGGCTAGCCAGTTTTGGTACTAACCATGACGTACGAAATAGGGGTTCTCGTCAAAGGGTTCTATTGTCGCCTCTGGAGGGTGATATAGGAAGATGAGAAAGAAAAGACGCTGTGCAACAAACGCATCTTGCTGCAGCGAACTTCTTTCTCATTTTGTTTCTCATTGCTATCAAACCTACACTTTCATGCTGATCAAATGGGAGCACCGTGGGTGCAATATCTGTCATTTCTGGTGGTATTGTACAGGGTCAAGCCTCAAATTACTTGCTCTCAGATGCCATAGCGCCAACGCAATAAATGACTCAGAGCTTTTGATACTCCAATTTACCCTCTAATTTCTTCGATTCCGCTACCTTTCGGACTGCTTTATTGAAGTCGTCTTGGTTGACTGCATCTCGGTAATCCTTGATGGCGAACAGCCCACTACACAAATTGTCAGTTTGTAGATCATATATATGGGGTATGTGCTTACGCTTCTGTAACAACATTGCGTAAATCTGCCCCGTTGAGCCCGTCACTCATCTTCACCACACTTTCAAAATCAATATCACCCTCAGTAACTACCCCTGCGGCATGGATTTTCATGATTTCCAACCGGCCAACCTCATTCGGAAGAGGGATCTCGATCTTTCTATCGAGGCGGCCAGCCCTAAGAAGAGCCGGGTCGAGTGTGTCGGGTCGATTTGTGGCCATTATTATTTTCGTCTTTCCAAGGTAATCAAATCCATCCAGTTGATTCAGCAATTCCATCAAAGTTCGCTGAATCTCACGATCTGCCGATGTTCCCTCAGAGAATCTTCGTCCTCCAATTGCATCTATTTCGTCCATAAAGATGATGCACGGCTCATGTTCTTTAGCATATCCGAACATTTCTCTGATCAGACGTGCCGATTCTCCGATGTATTTGTCGACAATAGCAGATGAGACCACTAGAAAAATTAGAAGCTGAATAGAATGTGGGGTCTAAACCTTACCCTTTAAGAAGTTCGTTTCTAAACTGCTAGCCACAGCCCGAGCCAGTAAGGTCTTTCCTGTTCCTGGAGGACCGTACAATAGAACCCCTTTAGGAGGTTTGATTCCGACTCTGAGGAAGAGCTCGGGATTCTTCAAAGGTAGCTCAATGACCTCTCGCAACTCTCTGATTTGCTCGTTCAAACCTCCAATGCCACCAAAGCTGACTTGTCCTGGATCTTCCAATGACATATTGTAGACGAGAGGATCGACTTCTCGGGGCAACATTCGCATTATTGTTAAGGTGGTCATGTCGAGCGCAACGCGGGTTCCTTGCTTCAACTGGGCTTTATCCACTTTCGACCTACATCCGACGACATATCGAGGGCCAGAGGAAGCTTTGACGATGACTACAAGATGACACCAAGGTTAGGTGGTGCATACTTAAGAATTGTAAAGTGACTTACATCTCTCATCATCAAGCTGTTTCAGTACCTCTCCGATAATCTGGCCGACACTCTGCAAAGCTTTGATGTTTTCTTCCGTATGATCAAAGTCCTTCTGCAAAGTCTTGATCTCTATTCGCAGGGCTTTCAGCTTTGCTTCCCATTCCCTAGACTCCAAGAGCTTGGTCTTGAACGATGCTAGCGCGTGTTGACGCTCTTCATCACTTCCTGATGACATTTTTGATGGGAGGTATGATGAAAAAAAGGACAGGGATTTCTAGAGGTGAGTAGAAAATCAACCGGGGAGGATTTGAAAGGGGTTTGCGATAGATAATTTTGCAACATGTAGCTACAAAGGCAATAAAGTTAAACGCGAAGCCTTAGTTGCCTAGGCGATCTCACGTGCTGATGAGGCTCAAATCATAAGTTAGGTAAGGTAATGTAAGACTTACATGGTACGCATAATTAGGTATGCTTTGCAATTTATCAGGTCCAAATTCCTACGGAATTGACACACAAGGAATGGTAATCTTGCAAGCTGTTGGACAACGAGCTCCTTGTTGAAGTCTGGTTTCGCCCTCACATCTATCTTATCAGTACGCAATCAGATGGTGAGCTTCTCGATGCTGAGAGAAGACCCCGAAAATCCTTTTTAGTATATCAAATGTCTTGCATGGTCTATGACAATGATGTTTTGTATACTTTTAATTCTTACATTAAGTCTTTTGGAAACTTTGGACTTGGTAGGTGTCTTGAAAATCTTTGGATACACGAGTTCAGCCGAGCTTCAAGCAGTGATCATAAGAGCTTCTGACTGACTCGGTGACCGAAACATTCGGGACGAATCTGGCCAACAAGCACCTCATAGTAAGAAATTGTTGCTTTGAGAGTAATGGCCTACAATGTGTCAGATTCCTGCGGTGGGAGAAGCCTCCTGGTGGCCATGCCCGTTGTGAAATGTATCAGAGAGCATCAGCATAGTGAGTGAGTTGAAAGGATCGAATCGACATTGATCATTCCATCGAATAAAATTCGGGATCCGGCGAAAGAATATAAGGCAAATATTCGGGTAAGGAGCTTTAGGTATTTTTCCTACAACTACAACGCTCGGAGAACTTGGTGATAATAGAGCTCCAATGAAAGTACCGGAGGTAGAGGTGTCGTTGATATAGTTTACCGATCTATACATGCGTGACAAGCAGAAACCAAATAGTAGGTACATAAGGCAAGACACTGTTACTTTGATTCTTTGAATTCGTTTGGGAGGAACTCGGGAGAAGCCTAAAGAAAAAACGGGGATTAATACGTGAATGGGCGCTACTAATACGACTACCTAGTAGTACCCTTGTCCGAGCACTCAAACCGACCCCTCCATCCCACCAAGAAATTTGCTCCGTACAGAACTCTTCAACGCAAACTGACCTTCATCAACGAAGCCCAAGCACCATAAAGCACGCCAAGTCACATCCAATTCAAGGTGAGCTCTTTTCCACTCATCACCATCCATTCTCTTTAGCCAGCTAAATACTCTTTAATTATTTCCATTGAGGTAAATTGTCAGAGATAAGGTGCGGTGGCTGTCGTTGAGGTGGGGGGTTTCCAGCTAACAATATTGCTTATTCCTTTCTTCAATAATTTACGGATCAACTGACAACCATTTCTCTACTAGATTTAATCAAATCCACATTAAGGTGAGCATTTGCCATTGTCCTTTTTCTTTCCTTCATCAGCATATTACCGATACCTGACCCTCTGCACAGATCCTAAGTCAACATGGCTATTACCAAGATCCACGCTCGCTCAGTTTACGATTCTCGTGGTAACCCCACTGTCGAAGTTGATGTTGTCACTGAGACCGGTCTCCACCGAGCCATTGTTCCCTCCGGAGCTTCTACTGGTCAACACGAAGCCGTCGAGCTCCGCGATGGCGATAAGACGAAGTGGGCTGGTAAGGGTGTCACCAAGGCTGTACAAAACGTCAACGAGATCATTGGCCCGGCTCTCATCAAGGAGAACATCGATGTGAAGGACCAGCCAAAGGTCGATGAATTCTTGATCAAGCTTGATGGTACTCCAAACAAGGGCAAGCTCGGTGCCAATGCCATCCTCGGTGTTAGTTTAGCCGTAGCTAAGGCCGCCGCAGCTGAAAAGGTAACTAAAAATACTCATACAATGATTAATTCTAACCGGACCAGCAAATCCCTCTCTACGCTCACGTATCCGATCTCGCCGGAACTAAGAAGCCATATGTTCTCCCCGTCCCATTCATGAACGTTCTCAATGGAGGGTATGCGGTCTTATATTATAGTGGTGAGCCAAATTGACGTTGAATAGATCTCATGCCGGTGGCCGCTTGGCTTTTCAGGAGTTCATGATCGTCCCCTCGTGAGTATTCCCGTAGCCGCAGTACCGTACATGATCTAATTTCTTACAGGTCTGCCCCATCTTTCTCCGAGGCTCTTCGCCAAGGTGCCGAAGTTTACCAAATCTTGAAGAGTCTCGCAAAGAAGAAGTATGGACAGTCTGCTGGCAATGTTGGAGACGAGGGTGGTGTTGCGCCAGATATCCAAACAGCCGAGGAGGCTCTCGAGCTCATTAGTGAAGCTATTGAATCCGCGGGCTACAAAGGAAAGGTACACATTGCCATGGATGTTGCTTCGAGTGAATTTTACAAGGAGGATGCCAAGAAGTATGACCTGGACTTCAAGAACCCAGACAGCGACCCAACTAAGTGGATCACATACGAGCAGCTCGCAGATCAGTACAAGGAACTGGCCAAGAAGTATCCCATTGTTAGCATCGAGGATCCATTCGCTGAGGATGACTGGGAGGCCTGGAGCTACTTCTACAAGACCTCTGACTTCCAGATCGTCGGTGATGATTTGACAGTCACCAACCCCATCAGAATTAAGAAGGCTATTGACCTCAAGTCTTGCAACGCCCTTTTACTCAAGGTCAACCAGATCGGTACTTTAACTGAATCCGTAAGTTTTAGTGACAGTCTAGCTTTTCATGTGTGGCATCCTGCACCAGATATGACTAACAGTATTCTCTTGCAGATCCAAGCTGCAAAAGACTCTTTCGCTGCTGGCTGGGGTGTTATGGTGTCTCATCGGTATAGAATTGTCTTGTAAAGCATTTGAAAGAAAATACTGACCAGGCTCTAGATCTGGAGAGACCGAAGATGTTACTATTGCCGATATTGTAGTTGGTCTTCGTGCTGGTCAAATCAAGACAGGTGCTCCAGCTAGATCTGAGCGCTTGGCCAAGCTTAACCAGGTGAAGAGTGTATTCACTTTTAAAGAGCGAAGGCTAACTCATCTTAGATCTTGAGAATCGAAGAGGAACTTGGAGACAAAGCCGTGTATGCTGGCGAGAGCTTCAGAACGTCTGTCAATTTGTAAATAGCTTTATTAAATTGCTGATAGTGGCGCGCGTAGCTAGGGTTGTAGTAAGGGCATGAGCCAGCCTTTCGAAATAAAAAATGGGTAATGAAAGTATGAAATGCAAAAGAGCCATTATGACTGTCGAAACCCCTTTATTTGTGAGTCTTATGCAACAAAAACTGTAGAAGATATTTCCCGCAGCTTAAAGCGTGAGAGATAGAGTGGAGTGGGAAATTTTGTTGAAAAGAAAGGGCTAAGGCTTGTTGTTAGTAGAGGAGCTGAATGGATAGTGAATTTTAAATATCCTCTTGAAAAGTATTGAATCGTTTTAGAGGGGATGAAATATTTTTATATCATTGTTTTCCTAAGAACAGTGCAGGTGAAAACAGAATTCTTGGGCGTTTCTTTGAGACGCGGTATTTTAAGCGATAAGATCCCGTTTCGGCCACGATCTTGTGCGTCGCCCACATTCTCCTTTGTACCTCCAACAAACAATCACAACAGAGATCTATACACGATCCGGCACATCTTGACAGTATTCGCACATAGGAATCCACAGACTCTCTAATCTATCCAAATGGCTGATCGCAAGTGGGGTAGGGTCGTCTGCTCAAACAATTATCACGAAATCACTGACGTTGCACAGACGATGAGGAAGACTCATCCACACCTCCATCTTCACCTCCTACGGCTGCAGTTGTACCCCGGCGAAGTAAATTTGATGATGAGGAAGACAGCGACGATGTCTTGGATTCGTGGGATGCAGCACCCGATTCTGACGTACGTAATACTCTGTCCTCGAATCACACATGTTGCATGAAGAGCATGCTGATATCAATATACAGGCTGAGCGCGAGAAAGCTAAAGTTGCTGCTGAGAAAGCTGAGAAGGCAAAGGAGGCCGAGAAAGCCGCGAAGAAGTCCAAGGCTCAGCGCATAGCTGAGCGAAAAGCCGAGAATGAGCGTCGCCTCGCAGAGCAAGACTCCGATGATAGCAGTGAAGAAGATGAGGCTGCCAGGCGAGAGCGCCTTCGAAGGACGGAACAGGAATCGGACCTGAAGCATGCTGAAGACCTATTCGGAAACATCGGTATCAGCAATCGCAAGGTTACGACTGCAGCGAACGCTGTAGTGGTCGATGCTAAGGATCCAGTGGCCACTGTCGATTTGACGGCGCTTCCTCTCTTTGATCCCAAGACCAAGTTACAATTCGAAAAGCTCCGCGATACACTCGTCCCGGTTTTGGCCAGCAACTCCAAGAAAGCCCAATACGTTATCTTTCTTCAGGATTTCACAAAGCAGTTGGCTAAGGATCTCCCCAGCGATCAAATCAAAAAGATCTCTAGTGCTTTAACTACGCTCAGCAACGAGAAGATGAAGGAAGAGAAAGCTGCGGAGAAGGGAGGCAAAAAGAGCAAGGCACAGAAGACGAAGGTTGCTCTCGTTGCAAGCAGGAATACCACAACCACGGCTGATGTAAACGCGTATGATGATGACTTTGGAGAGTGCGTGTTCCGAAACTTTTGATAAGTTATCAACTAACGATGGTCAGTGACGATTTTATGTGAAGCAATTATCGCCAGAACAATGCGCTTCGACTTCCTTCAGGACAACCACGCCAGCAACAAGTGGCCCACCTCGCGCCTTCGCCCCATGAACTTCGGATCATAAGCAAGTCAAAGTGGCACGTAAGTCCGGATAATCAAGAGAGATACTCTACGGCCCGACAGTGACAGGACCGTGGGGTTGGCACTCAGATGCAAGAATGCAAGGTGACGCAAAGGAAAGATTTTGCAGCAGTTTTTTTTTTTCATCATAGACGGCAAGCTTATGCCACTCGCAGAGCAGTTTTTATTGTCTTTTGGCGTGGATTTTGCCTGAAGCGTTACGTTGAGGGTATGCAATTAGAGCTTAATTATTAGTTGAAGAAGTGATTGCTCCTCAACTTCAAGAAGAGTTCGTGACTTTTGTAAGGCCTCTCCATCTCCCTTATGTTGTCTCTCGGCTTTCGCAACATTCTGTTGCAGAAGCATAGACATGTCCATAACGACACTTCATCCTTGACTGTATTGCCAACTCAATTTCTTTCCTCCAACTATCCATACTGTATCTTAGTCGCGCAGATCAAGGCATCCTCGCATTCCGAGGACAGTTTGACAGTTCATCACGGTCATGATATCGCTTTACTGTTGGGTGGATCTCTTGGCGCTCTAGTCACACCTCTGTGCGGCTCATTTCTCATAAACGCAAGTCTAAAAGACAGACATGGACAACAGTATCCCGTAGTCGGATCTAGGCTCCAGGCAGTAATCTCTTGGAATTATCTTTTACACCACTTTCAGATGGCACGCCTCCACAACAGTTAATTCTTTAAATTCTAGCGATTGAGGGGCACCTACCTCTTTCAATTCGACTTCATATCCAAATGAGATGCTCGGTTACTTTGGATTCAGATTTTGTCTATATCCTGATATCCAAATCCTGATCTCTGCTGCTTAAGATTGTCATACAAATTCAGACTGGATCTACGTTTCTTATCCTAATTGTTTAAATCTGTCTCGCAAACACAAATGTTCCTCAAGCAATTATCTCTTTCCTATATTCTAGGGCCTGTCTGTCGATCTGCTAGATTTCGTTCTGAGCTGATAGCTAGGGCTACATGATGAGAGATAGCAACAACTTCAGCTCCCTCGTCCAGAATGATGATCTCTAAATCCATCCTGCCATTCTTGATCTGTTTTGTTGCAACCCGTACGAAAAGCCACTCAACGCCCCCCTTCGGAAGCTGTTTCTTGATGTCCAGATTTAGCAATACTGTTGGGTACCAGAATTTCGCAGATTTTAACGGGCTTCCTTTGGAGTTAAAATCGTACGGATTTTCTTCATTGAGAAATGATTCCGCCGGCATTGGCCACATGTCGCAGACGTAGCCTAGAGCGGCATTCGTGAACTTCTCTCCTGTCGACAATCGAATCCATTCGTCTGCTATATTCTTCTGCTTGTTTCCCTCGCGAGGAAAATAAAATTGAGTCTTCAACGTGGCTTTTCTAAACTTGGAAAAGGGCATTTTCGCATGGCGTGCCCATTGCCCATCCTTATCGTTGTTCAGGAGACCAAGGCACACTGGAAGAGGTGATGGATGAAGCTGGTAGCCGGTATTAAAAGTAACACCTTCTTCGGTGGTCATGTTGCTATAGATTAATTAGTTGGTAAGTCTTTTAGAGGCTAAAGAACCGAGCTCTCAATACCTGCGGTGTCTTAGGATAACCTACGGAAATATACGGCTCCCAAGACGAACCCCAAGAGCTCGGCTCCCCAAAGTGACGAAATCAAGTGCAAGATAAGACTTACCCGTTTGTAATGTATCCTACAACCTCTTCCCTGGAATCGGAGGAAGCTCCTTGAGTTAAGACGACATGGATCACTGACGTCTGGCGACCTAGCTTGGTGTCTCGGACTGTGAATAGAGCCTCTCCTATCTGGGTTCTTCGTAGGAAATCAAGGTGGAGAGCGAGAGTGTGTGGTTGGTTCTGCGAGGACAGAGTTCCATTGAAGTGAGATTCGGCGACCCTTAAAAATGTAGATGTTACAACGCCTCCGTGTGGAACTTGGATTTTTGCATTAGTAGGCCTAGGAGCCAGGTCCAAAAGACCGAGATTGTGAACAGAGTACTCACCAGAACCTATTGCCCAATCCTTAAATTTGAAGTTAACTACGGTATTTGGAAGTGCAGCTGAAGCAAGGGTTGAAAGACAGGTCCTTGAATAGAACGTATCTCGAACTCTCAACTTGCAGGGAGAGATGGTAACTACTCACATCTGAAAAGTCAGCTGAATAGGTATGAGAGGTGAGACGTCTGACAGCAGTGGCCTCCGCGAATGTTTTCGACATTGTTCAATAAGGAGATACTAGGTAGTGTAATGCTTGCACCAGGTACTTGAGGTGCACAATGCAAGGCTGGGCTGGGGCTGGGCTTTACCGTGAACCGAGGCCTAACTAGCGGCGCCCAGTTCTCTTATCGATTACAGATTCAGGACCTCACAGTTATTACTCCATTCGTGTTTCAAGCTGCATTGTAATGGAAATATTACAACTTCACGGCGCTATGCTCTATTTACGTTTTGGGTATGTATCTAGTTCTCAGTATGTAGGTATGTCCTAGGTTATATCGGACACTGGGAGCGTTCCCTTCCAATAAACTTGTTTCCCTGGTGAGAAGGCCTTGTCTCAACATGAGGATGTGACTACTGTGTGTACATGACAAGACACTTGGAAAATGAAACCCCCCGCCTCAATGACTCGCAGTAAAGGCGATCTTGCACAGCCTTATGGCACGGCAAAATATACGTCAGCAGGATCGGTCAGGGAGAATCTAGATGTCTATCTATATTTGGAGCAATCATGGTCGTCAAACATGCAGAGGACTTGTAAGATTCGAGGATCTTTCACAAATCTTTCTTCTTTTTGTTTTCTCTATATCTGAAACGTAAATTAAGGTCACTACTTAATTTAGCCCCCGAAGCGAGGCTTCTCAGGTACCTCGACCACCATTATCATATACTGTCTCATCATTCTTGAATCAGTTGTTCTTTGGATAATCATCCTTCAACATTCACCTAGATGCTATTGATTATTCATTCATCCACTGCCGACTGCTTTGTCGCAGCGAGAATTATTGTCTTCCCTTAAGGGCACCTGGTTGGTGGGGTAAATCGAGAAGCATGGGAAATGTCAGTAGCAAACCCGACGAAGGGGCCACGCTGTATCTCAGGGATCAAGGTCGATGTCAGTGCCTCGAGAATGCAGTTTAATGAGTTCAGTGCTAATACCAGTCTCTGCAGTAACTATTTCGTCCTTGTCCGTCACCAACTCTCGACGGCGAACGGTTCTGAACGTGGTTCCAAATGCCTTCCCTGCCACGAGGGTATCTGCCACGCGCGATCTTGGAGACAACAGTGTGGTTGAATATGTCCAAGTGAGTAATGTTCCCTGTCTAAGGAGAGATACCTTTTCTCCACAATACTTGAGCTGAGAAGACGATTTGCCAGGATCCTGAGCCTTCCCCCTTAGCAACGTCGCCGAATTTTATTCTCAAGCTCAACAACGACGAAGAGCTTACGTTCAATTTTACTTTCGTCATTCGAAAGGCACCCCAGTCTACGGCGACAACCAGCGCTGCGCAGGATGCTGGTCAGAACCCCGTGGATACTGTCATCAACGGCCTCACATACGTCTCAGCTTCTACTGCCAAAGAAGTCGAGACTTTGGTCACTCGGGAATTTCATGCTGATCCAAATTTACATAAGAATGCGAATGTACAATTGGTGGGAGATTTCTCGACCGGCGGTAGTCCGTCAGTATCTTTTGAGTGGTCATGGAAATGGAGACCTCCTAAGCCTACAGAAGATAGGGGAGGTGGTTGGAGAAATAACTGCAGTGTAGGCTGACCTTCCTGCAAGAAGCTGCTCCTTTGCTGACAATTCAAAAGTTCGTCGAATATGATCAACGAGCACATAGATTGAACACACTGGCTAGCTTTTCATTCTGGGTATCTAGTAAGTTTCCAAAACCCTGCGTTTTATCAAATTACTCACCCAACTGCCAGATTATCAACAGTATTTGAGCCAGCCCAGCTCACCCTCTCCACAATTTAGTCTTGTTCCTCCACCAAAACTTCGAGTACCGTCTTCGCAGTCCATGGATTCCCGAATGAGTGGAACAGATAATCGGGAGTACGAAGAGCCCCCGTCACCAAACATGATGGCGAGTGAAGGGCCCCTCGGTATCACTTCGCTGCCGGTGAGGGATACCGTAAAAGTTGACGTCTTGTGTCAGCGACCTGGAGAAGATATGAGCGCCGCCGAGGATGGACCTTTATTTCGAGCCACTATGAAGGCACTGGAGCAGAAGACTGGCAATATGCGACAGCGTATGAAGAAGGTTTTAAAAAGAGCCGAGGCAGCACATCTGGCGCAAATGGAATGCAACAGCGCATTTGCGGGCTTCATGGATGCACTTCGGGAGGCGTCATCGTCAAATGCTAATGCTGTCCAGCCAGCACTTGAGCATTACTTTGATAAGATTGCGCGCGAGATTTTGCAGTACGAAAAGCAAAATACCGTCAATTTACAAAG
>Ga0182030_10012088_pt1 | contig 17350 bp, 22 predicted proteins | sample 812S3MmetaG_FD_121299 | JGI IMG/M metagenome (GOLD analysis project Ga0182030, IMG submission 121299) | Permafrost microbial communities from Stordalen Mire, Sweden - 812S3M metaG (Illumina Assembly) | ecosystem: Environmental > Terrestrial > Soil > Wetlands > Permafrost | place: Sweden...
CCAACGGTGGATGAAAACAGCCAACCATTGGTCGACCAGGTGAGTGCCATCGGACCAAGGTTGGGAGTGGTCGGCTGCTCTGAGCCGGCCAGTACCTTGGCAACTCGAGTGTTGGGGTGGATCACGAGGACCGCTTGAGGGTCGGGAATGCGGGATGTGCCGCCAAGGGCCCCTGTTATGGCAATCGTGGATCCATCTGGAGAGATTGCAGCGTCACCAGTTGTCGTGACACCAGGAGGCAACTGCACCGATCGCTCAGACCCGGTTTGGACATTCGATACCTGGACGGAACATCCGGAGATGCAATACGGTGCCGCCGTATTCCAAACGACGAGGTTGCCGCTGGCACCGAGCACCGTCGCATTGGCAAAGACACGGACCACCTGATTGGTCAACGGATTCCAAACCTCTTCTTCACTTCCGTAAGCGGGGAGTTCGGAAAGCACCATGCCAGCAATGCCAGCGAGGCCCGTCGGATACCAACCTGCACCGCCCGGCAATGTCACTGGAGCACCTATCGGCCGACCGGCACTGTCAACCAATTGAATGCTCCCCATCTGGGGTGCGTTGTAGTTCGAGCATCCAATGATCGGTTGACAAGGTTGTGACCAAATCCACGCCTCGTCCCGGCTCGGGCCGCTGAACACTCCTTCCGATGGGCCCAGGTCGGCTGGAGCGGTGTTGATCCCAACTGGATAGAGCCACGCGGTATCGCCTCGGTTCAGGAGAAGTGAGTTCCCGACCGTCACCATTGCCAGATCACGGCTGCCCCCGTACGGCGCAGGTAGTGGCAGCACCCGGCTGTGGCCCGAGTCGGCGTCAAAAACCCGAAGGTCATTGAAGGCATAGACGAGCGTCGCCCCGGTACGCAGGTGCGATGGCCATCCAGGTTGCGTGTCGATTGCAACAGATCGTGTGATGGAGCTTGAGAGCAGATTGAACGTAAGGCCAAGGCCGACCAGAGAAACAACGAGGGCCGTCACGATCATGATCCAAATGATTCGGAGGCGTCGCCTACGTCGGCGGGCCTCCTTGAAGAGCAGCTGCGCATTTTGCTCGTCTGCTGCCGTGGGCTCTTCAAGCAGTAACGTCACGCGACGATCCTCGCAACGTAAGCCCGAGGTCTTACGGGAGACCTTCGATGATCTGGATTACTTCGTCTCGGCGATAGCCCTGGTTGCGGCAGTACTCGATGAGATCTCGAATCTTGTGAACGACCGCACCTCGTTCGGCCGACCCCGCCACAGTGATCCCTCGTCCCCGTTGAAAGTCGAGGAGTCCTTCATCCCGGAGGATGTGGAGAGCACGGAGGACTGTGTTCTTGTTCACTCCCAGGACTGCAGCCAAGTCCCTGGCCAAGGGCAGGCGCTCACCAGGACCAGCTTCCCCCTCGGCGATCGCCCGACGGATCTCAGCCGCAACCTGATCGTGCAGCGGGGTGGACTCGGTTCGGTCCACTTCGACGTTCAACATGGTGCTAGTAATGGTAGAACTATTCTGGGTTTGATGTCCAGAGGATCCGACCATGAACCACCTGCCCCAGTCGGGCCCGTCGGTAACAGGTCGATAGCCGCCCCGCTCCACCGCGACGAGAGCTTGCTCCGGTGTCCGGCATGTTGCCGAAAAGCCCGATGGCTGAGAGACAGAATGTGGTGGTGGACCCTCTCCCAACGATCGAAATCATCGACGCTCTCACAGGTCGCCAACTGTCCGATGCGACCGATCTCGTCTTCGAGTACATGGCGGCGACACTTGACGAGGTCGGGTGGCCAATTCCGGCGCAGCCGTCGGACCTTCCAGAAGACTGGCGACGCGAGGTCGACAACCTTGTTGTGTCCTACCCTTCACCGGGAATGTTCCTCGTTGCCTACCGTCACCAGCGACCAATCGGTGGTGTGGGCTTGCAGGTGAGGGAGCCAGGAACCGCCGAAGTCAAACACCTCTACGTTCGTCCTGCCGAGCGAGGAGGCATTGGACGTCTACTCATGGAACAGCTCCATACACGGGCCGCCGACGGTGGCATCCGACGCCTCGTACTCGACGTACTCACGAGCCGAACTCACGTTATCGAGCTTTATCGACAACTCGGCTACACCGATACAGAGCCCTATACCCATGAGCCGGTGCCTGTGATCTTCATGGAGCTGCTTCTGACCCAGCTCTAGGGCCGCCGAGCCAAGTCTGGGTGGCTCAAAATGCAGTTTGTCGAGCGGCTACACCCGGCGACCGGGCTACCGAGCACGTGCCGGTCGGTGTCATCCTGAGTGCCCCACCGAGCGACTGGTCGGCTCCGCCCAGCTATCCCGCAAGCTACCTTGCGACTCTGAATCCGGGGACTGGGTTGGTTGCGCCGGTCATCATCGATGGCGTGCCGTACGTTCCCCAAGGTGGGCTGGCATTCGTTCAGGGCCATTCCAGCAACGCGGCCAGCCCAGCGGGACCCCCGCAAGGGTGTCCCGCTGGGTCCGCCAAGTACCCGGGCCACATCGACCAGACCACCGTCCAGCACTCCGCTTCGGAGCAGCTCGCCGACGGTCGAAGACGCCTGGGGCAGGGTGATCTCAGCCCTGTGCCCAGCCAGCCATTCAGGGGACATGACGATTCACGTTTCACGCATGCCCGATTCACATCGACCCACAAGACACAAGCGAGTGCCCGTCAAGATCGGTTGCGGTTACGGGATTGCAGGACGATAATGCGGTCATCGGGAATGGGCGGCTGATGCTCGACACAAGTCAGTTCCCGGGTCGGATCCCTCTGTGTCACGGCGTGATGAAAGGACCCTGGAGATGCGAATGTTGATTCGTCGAGCTGGTGCGTGCTTGTGCGCTATCACCCTTGTGCTGACTGGAATGGTGGTTGCCGCCCCGCGGGCGAGCGTTGTCTGGGTCCCGAAATGCGAGACCGGCCCCGTATGATCGATCCAAGATCTCACCGTGCTCGATACCCAAGGCATCGAGTCGTGCCCCTGGCCAGGATTCGGGTTCTTCTCGACTAGCGCAACCAAAGGCGACGTGGTCGAGTCCGATTCGAAATTCATCGAACACGTCGCCCTCAAGCTGGTGCTGATTTGCGTGGATTGCCAACATCGGCTCAAACCAGATCGCCGCTCGGAAATTGTCCTCGTCGATGACCGCAACAGGCGGCGACTCGAAGAGGCGCTCGTACCACTCGATGCTTCGTTCGAGATTGGAAACTGTCAAGGCGTAATGATTGAAAGCTGGAAATGATGACATTCATAAGCCCTATATATTCCCGGAATCCCACGCTCAAGCCCGGCGTTCGGGGACACTTCTGATTACCCAGGTGGCCATCGCCAACATGTCGACATGGAAGATGTTCCCGTCACTGCCTACGCAACTGCGGGCGGCCTCAACATCGCTTACCAGGTGATCGGTGGCGGGCCAGCCGATGTCGTGTATGCCCCTGGCCTCGTGAGTCACATCGAATCCGCTTGGGACGAACCCGGCACTTGCCCGCCACTGTCGGCGGATGGCGTCGTTTAGCCGGCTGCTGCTGTTCGACAAGCGAGGTTCAGGCATGTCGGATGGAGTGCCTGCCTGGGACAAGCCGACGCTCGAACAGAGGATGGACGACATCAGCGCTGTTATGGACGGCGCCGGATAGGAGCGCGCTGCCATATTCGCGACGGCGGACGGCACGCCAGTAGCGATGCCATTCGCCGCGACGTACCCTGAGCGGGTCACGGCTCTCGTCCTATGCGCATCATCAGCCCGCATGCTTGACGCAGCGGACTATCCCATCGGACTGCCGGCCAAGTCGGTCGAAGAGGTCCTCCGGCCGATGAAGGAACGAACTCTCTACTCGTTCTGCCCGCAATAGAGTGCGACCTGTGCTGCGGCCCCACTCCCGTTCCCCTGTATTGCAGCGGCATTTTGTTCCGTTAAGGCGGCTTGCGCCTTGCTCACCGTTGTAGTGGCTTTGGCTTTGATCGAGGCAGGCAATCCGGAGACCTCGGTGGCGAGCTGGGCCACCTGAGCCTTGTCGGCATTGAAAACGGCCAAGACCGCCGTAGGACCGTTGGCATTGCCGACTGCTTGAAATATTGGGACGAAGGTCGAGCAGAAGCTGGTTCCCTTGCCAGTTGAGAAATATGCAGGCAGAGGGTCGCCGTTCCCGTCGACTCCGCAATAGGTGTCGATGCCCCCACTGGAGGTTTCGGTGTTGAGGACGTTCACGTTTCCGGTGGCAACAGCCTTCCGTGCGACGGTAACTTCCTGCTGTGCCTCGGTGCCGACCGTGCCAGGGGGCAGATTGTCGGCCATGGCGGAAATGGCGGCCTTGTTGTCCCTGAGCACGGTCAAGAACCCTGCATTTGAGGTGACATTTGCGCCGGCCTTGTCGATCTTGATGTTTCCTCCGCAGAAGGCTGCCTTTCGGGTCGCGACCGTTGTGGTCGCAGTCGAGGAAGAACTGTTGCTGCTGCAACCTGCGAATCCGACCGAAAGGGCCAGCACCGCCAAACCTGCCATGAGCTGCTTACGCATCTCGCACATCCCTTGTCCGCTCCAATGGATTCGCCAACAGGGATACGCAGGACCAAATCGAAAGCACTACGTCCGCCGTCGCCTCGCACAAACTACCTCAGGGTTGGCCACGACAGCCAACTCTGGGCTGGCCACAAACCCTCGACCATGCCGCATACGGATGACCAATCATGTCGAATCCGGTGTCACCAAGGTGCCGGTCAGCCACGGTCGATAAGCGCCCTGCACCCGGCTATCGGGGGCAGGCTACGACTACCGACCGGTGCGGTCCCGGTGCTTACACCCTGGCCAGCAGCAGGGTCGTCGCATACCCTCCTCCAGTTCCTCGTGAGTCCGACGAATACGCCGATCTCGGGTGATCTGCTACTTCGCATCCTCGAACCAGCAGATGAACTCATTGCGGGCCAGAGGCGTGATGTCCTTCCAGGCGTCGAGTGCCATACGTGTTGCTGATCAGCACTTCGCGCAAATCCCGAGGAAGCTTGTGCACAACCCCACCGGGCAGACGGTGGCTGCTCATGGCACTACGGTAGTCACTTGCGGCGGAATCGACCGAGCGGAGGCATCATGTCGACTTGGCGATCTGAGGCACCGACGTATCCAACCGTCCCGACAATAGGTGGCATCGGCACTACGTGAAGGTGGGTGCCTCGGCGGGGGCGAGGACGACTCAATCGCGAACGAGCTTCAGTGCGAGTTTGGGAACAACGAAGGATGCGAGAAAGATCGGCAAGAACCTTTTTCCGGTGCATCGGAAAGCAATGACATCACCCTCGACGGCATCGAAGATTTCAATGCTGCTCGACTTGCGGCCATCGCGGATTTGCAGGGCATGACGCCCAGAGTCGACTGGAATCTCGATTGTGCTGTTCATTTCGACGGATCCGCTCCGCTTGCCGTCGACGAAGATGTCGTACGTGCCTCGGCGAACCTCCGCTCCGATTGCCTTATGCGTGACCTTGAGGGTGGCCGACACCGATAGTCCTATCTGATCAGCCGATCTGAATCCATGCATCCCAGTCTCGCCTTCCCGAAGGCAGCCTGCCACTCGGCCACGGCGATGGCCGCCGACCAAACTGTTGTGGGCCACACTTAGGAACCCGAGATCGTCTTCCGAGACCGAGGGAGGGAAGGTCACGGTAGGTGCCAGCGGTTGGTCGCCTACCGTGACCGTCATCACCGTCGGCGTTCGAGTCACCGGGACGGGGCACGGGGCTGTCACCATCACCGCCTAATCTCGACGCGCCATCCTCAAGGCGGACCGTGACGGTGCCGATGGGAATGCTAACAAGGGGCCCAAATTGAGACTGGCTGTATGGGATGAGCGGCTTTGAGCCGGCACCAGGATGGTGGCTGGCATCCGACGGGAACTGGTACGCCCCTGAACTGCACCCCGCCGCGCAGGCTCGGCCACCTGAACCGCAGCCGACTGCTGCGCCCACTGCCCGCCGACCCCGCGGGAGCTGGATGCTCCGCCCTCGTCGTGCTTGCTCTCATCTCCTTGTACTGGTTCGGAATGGCAGTTTGGGTGGCCAGCAAGGGCAGCCCCGTCGCAGCGTATTTCCCATTCTTCATGGGACTGCTGTTCAGTGTGGCGGTCTGGTTCAACTATCGGACCTATCGGGCACGCGTAGCGCCGTTCAACCCCACACCTACCGTTTTGGACGGCCTTCCCTCGTTTGGCACGTACGAACCCGGGGGTCCACCCGCAACCACCGGCAACAGATGGGGGAACTGGGCTCGCTACAGCGTTCGCATGCGCATCGTCGGAATCGTCCTTTTCGGTGGGATGATCCTTCTCTACGATGCAGGTGGGCACCTGCTTCTGGCATTGAACAAAACCCCGGTCCCGGTATCCGAGGCGCAACTTCCCCCTGTGACGTCAAGTCCCCCAGGGGATGTAGCGGTGCAGTCCGACCTCGTCGATGCGGCGGCGACTGCCCGTGCGGTGTATTCAGCCAACCAGCGGACCTTCAGTGACGTCGATGCGGGTCTCATGCAGTATTCGGAGCGCGGCAACCATCTCTCGTTCACCAACATCGAGTCGCCACCGGGGACCCAGGTCGTCAGCGTTTCGGCCGGCGGTCCGGTGGCGACCCTGGCGGTCTGGGGCACCGACAGCGACAATATCTGTTGGTTCGCTCGCGTCGACATGCTAGTGAACGGCGGCGCCCCACCAGGTGGTATCCAGTTCGTCGGGGTAAGGTCCGGTGCCTGTGAGGCAGCGTTGGCCCCACAGGGTGTGTGGGCTGACGAGTTCCCGCCGGAAAGCTGAACGGGGAGCGCTCCCGTCGGTCCCGAGCGGCCCCATGGGCCATTGGGAGTCAGTCACTTACAGCCACCGTCAGTCGCCATTGCCGTCGGGCGCTATCGAAAATCCACGGTAGGCACGTCCATCGATTGACTCCACCTCAACCCACAACCTTCCCCGTAGGCTAGAAGCATGACGCCCGATCCCCCGGCTACGACCCAAAGCGCTTCAACTGCAACGGCGCCGCCCGTAGCGCAAAACGGGGCCGGTGTGGGCAGCGATGCCGAGACCGACCGTAGCCCAACGCGTAAGATGGTACTCGGCCTACTTCTCATTCTCCTCGTGGTGGGAATCGCCCTGGTCATCGCGTTCTTCGGTGCCGTACGACATTGGCTGGCGCTTCACACCGGAACCCTCCACGGAGGGCCGGACCTGTACTACAACTTCTGGTCCGGCTTCGGTTCCGACCTTGGTGAGGCGACGCTCATCAGTGCGGTCGGGATCGGGGTGTATACGGGTGTCCGTAAGGTCAACTGCCACACCAAGGGGTGTTGGAGAATCGGCCATCACGCATTAGAGGGCACTCCCTATATCTTGTGCCGCCACCACCACCCAGGTGTACCCACAAAGGGCGCCTCACACGAGCACATCCTGGAACAACACCGAAAGTATAAGGAAGCTCAAAAGGGAGCTCGATAGAACCTTGGTCAGATTGAGCGGCCTATCCGGCGCACGCTCCAGTCAGCGTTGATCAGAGTTGACAATTCCACACGCCCGGAAGTACCGGTCGGTGGCACCCAAGTAATAATCATCCGGAAAAGGTCGGCGGTCCCAGACTCCAAACTGGGCTGCCCCTACTTCACTTTGGCAGTTGACTCGTTGTCCGGCCCAAATCCATCGCAAACGATGGGTCCGCAATACCCCGCAAAGCTATAGACGGCCACTACGTCTTGGGGGTACGAAGAGTACGCAGGGTCGGTGGCGATGATGGCGCAATCCCCATAGGTTGAGCAGACGTTCTCATTCAGGTAGTAGTCATGGACCGCTCCGCTTCCACCGCCGTTAGCCGTAATAGTGGCGGAGGTGGTTGGGTCGCAGTCGCCACTTGAGTCGCAGAGTTCGACAGTGACCGGGTCGCCCGAAGGAAACCCGGTGATATGCACGGAGACCTTTTGCAACCAGTAGTAGCCCTCGCCGTACTCATCGGGAGTCAAGAACACCGTGAGCGGCTTGAAGGTCACCTCCTCGGTGAGAGTGATTGCGCCGTTGTCCGTTGCCTCGATGTAGCAGACAAACGGTTCTTCTACGCAACCGACGGGGGCCTGTGGATTCATCGGTGCGTAGTCGAGGGACCACGACCCACTTTTCGACGTGGTCGGATTGCCGATGTCCCCGCACGAGGGGTTCGACAAGGACGGATCGGACGAACACAGTTCGACTCGGACATTGAGGTCACTGGTCGGCCAATGTTGCCCGCTGATGTGAGCGACCCGGTTGCCCACAAGATTGGCTGATGGCCCGACCTTCAAGGTCGGAGGACTGGTGACACCGGCCCGAGCAACCGGCGCTGCTCCAGCAGTTTGGCTCATGCCCACCGAGACCATGAGGAACACGACCAGCGGAATGACGAATGAGAGAGGTCGATGCCCTCGTTGTCTCTTAGATCGGGCCGGTTCAGCGGCAATCACCGTGCGTGCACTCATCGTGCACCCCTTACGCCCCCCCAACGAACATTGTAATCCTGCGCTGAATCCTCGATCTCGTCAACCGCGACGTACTCAGAGGGCGCGAACTATCCCGCTCGGTGCCGCACTCGACTATGAACCTCAGCCGCCAGGTGATAGCTCATAGGTATCGGTCGGCCACAGGCCTAACCGCCGCATACCCGGCATCGATAGGGGACGTGGTGGGGAATGGCTTCCCGGCTTGATCCATCGCGTGTCTGAGGACCGGTGAACCAAGGGTGTCCCCGACCCCGTAAAGGTGGAGCAGTAGCTACCCGGCGAAGGCTATGGGTGCGAAGGTGTAGTTGCCTTTGGCTCCCGTGGTCGCCACGATCACGCACGATCCGGAGCAAGGAACCAAAACCGCGCTGAGAGGTCGTGTTTCGGCACTTGATTGAACAGTGAAGGATTCCGACCCCGATCCGTCTCCGTTGCTGTCGGTGAGACCGAAGGGCTGGGCGGCCAATTGGCTTCCGCACCCCAGAGGACTGACCTGCAAAGGTGACTGACACTCAGAAAGGAAGAACTTGATTCCCGGCACACCCGGTCCGAAACCCTGGACCTGAACAGTTACTTGCTGACCATCCTGAAGTCCTATCCGAGGTGAGACCGTCACCTTTTCTGCCGTCAGAGTTACAGCCTTATTTGTCGTCGAGGTCGTGGACTGGATGGCCGCCGGTTCTGATGGCCCACCGCCGCATGCGGCAGCGAGGAGGACAATCGAGATGATTGCGACCCATTCCCCGATCGTCGACCGCCTCACGCCGAGGCGCTTTTCATAGAGCACCAAACCCCGTCCTCGACCGTCAGGACCCGGTTGCTCACCCATCTGTAGCTGCCATGGAGGAAAGCGTCGAATTGGGCGCCGAGGCAGAAGCTGCAGCCGCGCGAGCTGCCGCGGCTCTGGCTGCTGCCTCTGCCGCGGCTCTGGCCGCTGCCGCAGCCGACGAACCACTCGACACGCCAATGTCGACCGATGAGCCAGGGACCACGAAGGCACCCGGAGCTGGGTTTTCCGAGACGACCGTTCCGGCTACCTGTCGACTGGGCACGGCATCGACTTGACCCACGGACAGGCCGGTGTTCCGCAATTCCGATACCGCCTGCACCTGACCGAGACCGACGATATTCGGCACCGCCACTCGTGACGAGCCACCGCTGGTGGTCGTCGTTGATGAGGGCAACGTCGTAGAAGTAGGAGCAACGGCCACTGGGTGCCGATCTTTCCTTGATCCCAGGCTGACTCCCACGACCACCGCCACGAGCAAGGCGGCGGCAGCGATCAGCACCAGCAGCTTTGGACTTGGCATCTGAATGGTTCGCAGTCGGCGCTGCGACCTGATGTCCTCCGCAGAGACCGACCACGGTGAGTGTTCGGACTTCTCGTACATTTGGCGGACGAGCTCTCGAACCTGCTCTTCTTCAGCCAACATGTCCATCCCCCTTTGGGGTTGACGAGGCATTGAGACTGCGGGCGGCCGTTGACCTTCCTCGACTCAGCCACGACTTGACCGTTCCTTCCGGAACCTTCATTTCGAACGCAACCTCCCGCACCGACAGTCCGGCCCCATCGTGAAGAATGAGGGCGCGCATCTGGGTCTCGGGTAGCGAGCGAAGGGCCGCTGCGAGCATTAGGTGGGACTCGTCAGGGGGTGGCACCGACCGAGGAGCATCGACGCTCCTTCGTCTGACCTTGTTGCTCCTACTTCGGCTGATGATCAGGTTGTAGAGCACGCGCCGAGTCCATGCCAGCGGATCATCGTACTTGCTGATCCGGTGCCAGCGACTCCAGGTCCGTAGAAATGCCTCTTGGGTGAGGTCTTGGGCAACCTGCAGATCACCGGTGAGTAGGTAGGCCATGCCAATGAGGGATTGCATTGCTGTCCGGAAGAAGGCATCAAATGAGGCTGAGTCGTCTCCATCCACTGCACTCACGAAAGCCTCCGCTCGGTCCTCCGGGACAGTAACCACAACTACAACACGCCCGAGTTCTCCAATCGGTTGCAAGAAATCGTGAAAACTCCCGGCGGCGACTTGTCCACACGCTCAGATGTGTTGTTACACGGGTGATCAAGGGGCCCTGGACTGAGGTTCATCCCACCTGCTTGACTCGGCTGCATCGTTGGGTTCATGAGGACCGGCGCTCAGCCTGGGTAATGTCCGACACCGAGGCGAGCGCCTGTCCAGGCGATCGCCCGATCGCGATCGGTGGTGGCGTGCTGATACCGCAGCGCAGCTGCAGCGCTCGCGTGGCCCATCCGGGCCATGAGTTCTACCGTGCTCGCGCCGGTGGCCGCAGCCCAGGTGTTGGCGCTGTGCCGCAGGTCGTGGGAGTGCAGATACTGGAGCCCGGTCTGGCGGCGGGCCTTGTCCCACGCCGACTGCAGAACGTGCGGGCGGAGCGGTCCACCCCTCTCGCCGGTGAAGAGCCTGCTGTCGGACGGTGCGGCCACATGGCTTGCTAAGTGGTCCTCGACGCGGAGACGATCACGTCTGGAATGGCGATCGTACGCCCGAGGACTCTGCGACCTCCCCACCGGTGCTCCGGCTCGTCGGCCCTTTCTTGAGGAGCCGTTGTCGCACCGTCGATATGTGAGTCAATGTGCTCGACGTCAGAGGTCTCGGTGAGCGAATTGGCACTTCGTCGTTCGCGCTTCCTGCGACTGGACTTGCCCATTCCCTGAGGGTTCGAGCCAGGTGTCATATTCCTCCGATATGACTTGTTCGGCTCCGGGTGGCCGCCGCGCTGGCGGCGGCCCCCCGCCTCCATCCAGACGTGGTCACCTCCCAGTTCTTGGTGCGTTACGGAATCAAGTTCGGCCTGGGACGGCTGCACTTGATGAATTGGCAGCTCAGATTCTCATCAGACCGTGTGAGGATCTCCATTACAGAGATCAAGGATCAGACGCTGCCCATTGGCCGTGTCTATGTAATGGCATGCTATCGTGATGGCATGACGAAGAAGACAACTACCATCCGCATGCCGGAGGAACTGGCAACCAGTGTCGAGGTCGTCGCTCGGGGCCGGGGCATCAGCGTCAACACACTCGTCATCGACGCTTTGACCGCCGAAGTCGAGCGGGTGCGCCACGACGAGGAATTCATGGGCAAGCTCCGTGAGATTATCGAGCGCGACCAGGAGATCCTCGACCGATTGGCTCAGTGAGGTACATCACATTGGCTGAGGCGCTCGTCGTGGCCGAAGCCGTAACTGGCCTTGACCTCAAGACATTGGCCCGGAGCCCTCGGATCGACCTCCTTGACTCAGCGCTCCACGCACCTCAGGCCTCCTTCGGAGGTCAGGAGTTCCATCCGGAGTTCATCGACAAGGCCGCAGTGCTCGCCGTACGGATCGCTCGAAACCACCCGCTGCTCGACGGCAACAAGCGGCTCGCCTGGACCTGCCTTGTCATGTTCGTGATGTTGAACGGTCACCGACTCAAAGTTCCCGCTGATGACGCCGTATCGACCATGTTGGCCGTGACCGCTGGCGAAGTCGATGAAGTCGGTATGGCTCTTTGGTTCAACGACCGGGTTGAGGTTGTTTCGTAGGGAAGGGCCCTACTCTCATCGAGGTCACCAAAGTGAGTGGGACTCCGAGCCGGTGGTAGGGGCACCCCCGCCGTCGGGCAATCAGCCCATCGCTACACCGCTCGAGAATGCCTTACCGGGCTGAAGAAAGACCTGGATCAGGAGGATTACAACACCGATAAGTAGCCCTGCGGCCACCACGGCGACCATTCGCCAACCGACAAAGCCCGCCCGCCGTCCGGCCACGAACCCCCAGTAGCCGAGGGAAGCTGTTCCGAGCCAAAGCGTGATCCGAATACCGTCAGTGAGGGAGACGCCGAAGGCGTACAAGACCGAGACGACGGCGACGGGCGGCGCTGCCAGTAGGAGAAATGGGGCTTGAATCCGAATGATCCCGCCCAACTCCTTGCGACTCAGAATGCGCCCAACCTCGACGTGCTGCGCAATCGTTGCTGAGAAGACATGTGCAAGGAACATCGCCAGCACGGGTCCCACGATCACGCCAACCACGTCGATCAGTCTCAGACTTTGCCATCCGTCGTAGATGATCAGCACGCTCATCATGGTGATCGTCGCATACACGATCCGGTCCACCAGGAGGGGGCGAGATAGCCTTTCGAGCGTACGAGTCACTGGTGGCGGAACGTCTCCTCGGTAGGACTTCTCGTCATGGTAATTCATGCCGGTCTTAGCGGATCGACGGGAAATCCTTGGGCAAGTCACGGCGACTCCTGAGCCGAAAATTGGCCATCGACCCTCTGGGATCTCGCTGATAGCTTCTGGCAAGGAGGTCATCGCCATGACGCTGAAGCAATATCCCGAAGGCCTCCGTTTTCCAGGTGTGATCGGCCGGACAGCCGATGAGTCAAGTCCGGCATGGCCGACTGTTCCCAGAGCCCCCAAGGGCTCCCCGAACGTCTTGTTCATTGTGCTCGACGACACCGGTTTCGGTCAGCTTGGATGTTTCGGTAGCCCGATCGCAACGCCCAATCTCGACGCCCTGGCCCAAGATGGTCTCCGCTTCAACAACATGCACACGACGGCGCTCTGTTCGCCAAGTCGGTCCTGCATCATGACGGGCCGAAATCACCACTCGAACGCCATGGCATGCATCACAGAGTTCAGTACCGGTTATCCCGGATACAACGGCAACATCCCCTTTGAGAATGGCTACCTCTCCGAGATCCTGGTCGAGCACGGTTACAGCACGTACATGGTGGGCAAGTGGCACCTGATTCCGGCCGACCAGGAGACCGGTGCAGGTCCCTACAACCGTTGGCCCCTTGGGCGTGGCTTTGAGCGCTTCTACGGCTTCCTAGGCGGCGACACCAGTCAGTGGGACCCAGACCTCGTCTACGACAATCACCAGATCGAGCCGCCTCGGACGCCAGAGGAGGGGTACCACCTGACTGAGGACCTCGCCGATATGGCCATCCGATTCATCGCTGATGCCAAGCAGGTCGACCCGGACAAGCCCTTCTTCTTGAACTTCTGTCCTGGTGCCACCCACGCCCCCCACCATGTGCCCAAGGAGTGGGCTGATAGGCACGCAGGCCAGTTCGACGATGGCTGGGACGCGTATCGGGAGCGGACCTTTGCCCGGCAGAAAGAGCTTGGTATTGCGCCCCAGGATGCCGAGTTGTCTCGTCATGATCCCGACGTTCCCGAGTGGGAGTCGCTCTCATCCGACGCCAGGCGGCTGGCCAGCCGAATGATGGAGGTGTTTGCCGGATTTCTCAGCCATACGGACAACCACATCGGCCGAATCCTGGACTTCCTCCGTTCGATCGACGAGTTCGACAACACCATCATCATGTTTGTCTCGGACAACGGGGCCAGTGCCGAAGGTGGGGTGGACGGGACGACCAATGAGGCGCAGTTCTTCAACAACGCCCCCGAGACCATGGAGGAGAGCCTTGCCGTCATTGACGAGATCGGCGGCCCCAAGCATTTCAACCACTACCCCTGGGGATGGACCTGGGCCGGGAACACGCCGTTCCGTCGCTGGAAGCGTGAGACGTATCGTGGCGGAGCCTCAGACCCATTCATCATTCATTGGCCCAACGGAATCAAGGCCAAGGGCGAAGTTCGCCAGCAGTACGCACACATCATCGACATGGTCCCCACAGTTCTGGACCTCCTCGGCATCGAGGCTCCCGAAGCGATCCGAGGCGTGGCACAGTCACCGATGCACGGTGTGAGCTTCGCCCACGCCCTCAACGACGGGGCGGCCCCAACCAATCACCACACCCAGTACTTCGAGATGCTCGGTCACCGTTCCCTCTACCACGACGGTTGGCGAGCGGTCTGCCCGTGGCCGGGACCGTCTTTCGCCGAAGCTGGCGTGGGCTTCGGCCAGCCGATCAGCTCTGAGACCTTGTCCAAGCTCGATGCCACCGGCTGGGAGCTCTACCATGTGGATGAGGACTTCGCTGAGAACGTCGACGTCGCCGCCGACAACCGCGAGCGGCTCATTGCCATGATCGCGACCTGGTACGCCGAGGCGGGCAAGTATGACGTACTGCCCGTCGACGGGAGCGGGATTGCTCGGGTCCTCATTGAAAAGCCTCTGCTCGCTCCGGCCCGTGACCGCTACATCTTCTTCCCCGACACCCAATCCGTGCCGTTCTTTGCCGGGCCGAGGGTCCTGAACCGTCCTCACAGCATTATCGCCGACGTGGAGATCCCCGGCGAAGGCGCCGAAGGTGTGTTGTTCGCCCAGGGAACCGCCGCTGGCGGGTACAGCTTCTACGTCAAGGACGGACTCATGCATTACGCCCACAACTATCTTGGCAAGGCCACCTACACGGTCGCTGCAGATACCCCGATACCAATCGGATCTCACGCCCTCCGCTTTGAGTTCGAGCCCACCGGTGAACTGGATTTCCTGAACGGAAAGGGTGCACCTGGACTTATGCAGCTCTATATCGACGATTCGCTCGTCGGCAATGCCGAGGCTGCGACAACAGTCCCCCTCGCCATTAATCCTGGGGCACTGACCTGTGGCGCCGACCCAGGTTCGCCGGTCATCGACGACTACGAAACACCCTTCCGGTTCACCGGGACGATTCACCGAGTCATCATCGACTTGAGCGGCGAGCTCATCACCGACCCCGAGGCCGAGCTACGCCTTCACATGGCGAGGCAGTAGTACATCGGGCGACTCGATAGCGCCTCGATTCGAGCATCCCAGAAGTGGATTCGGTCGGGGGCACCCCAATAACCCTGCTCCCACACTGACCCGGCACGGGCGCGATCACGAGGATCGGCGCTCAGCCGGGACGGTCTCAGACACTGAGGCAAGTGCCTGTTCCCCGAGTGAGCTGAGGGCGGAGGCGATCGCCCAATCGCGATCGGTGGTTGCGTGCTGATACCGCAGCGCAGCTGCAGCGCTCGCGTGGCCCATCCGGGCCATGAGTTCCGCCGTGCTGGCGCCGGTGGCCGCAGCCCAGGTGTTGCCGCTGTGCCACAGGTCGTGGAGGTCGAGCCCGGTCTGGCGGCGGGCCCTGTCCCACGCCGACTGCAGAACGTACGGGCGGAGCGGTCCACCCCCTCTCGCCGGTGAACAGCAGGCTGTCGGACGGTGCGGCCACGTGGCTTGCCAGGTGGCCCTCGAGCGCGGGGACGTTCACGTCTGGAATGGCGATCGTACGCCGGCCCGCTGCCGTCTTCGGATCGCCTATGAAGAGCTCACCCGTAGCCAGGCTCACCACCGCCCGCCGGACGGTGACCGTGCAGTGGAGCAGGTCGACACCATCCCGACGCGGGGCGAGGATCTCGCCTCGGCGCAAAGAGCACTACGACGCCAGCAACACCGCTGCGCGGAACCGGGGCACGATGGCATCGGCCAGGACCTGCCCCTGGAGCACGGTGATGTTCGGCCGTTCGGGTGATCGCTCGGCGCCGGCGCCCTTCACCTGGCAGGGATTCTTGACCATGAGCTCGTCGGTGACCGCCGTGTTCATGATCGTCCTCAGTAGGCGATAGCAGCGGGTGGGCGTCGCCCGACCGGGCCCGTCATCGCCGCTCAGCTCGGCGTACCAACTCCGGACGATGCTGGGCGTGATCCTGGCGATCTCGACCCACAGCACAGACGGTAGGTCGGCGCTGTGACGGCGCCCAGAGCCGTAGGCCATGTGTTCGCGCACGGAACGCGCACGGAGCCCGTTCCCGCCGACCTCTCCACAGATCAGCTAGCCGCACAACCTACCCCTGACCAGCCAGAACGCCGAGCAGTCCCAACGGGGTTCGAACCCGTGTCTCCACCTTGAGAGGGCGATCGGGACCGTTCAGCGTGTTCGGTTGATCTGCTCCAGTCCTGTTCAGATTGGGTGCCTGTCAATCCAGCCCGCTTGAGTCAGCCGCAGTTTCGTGGAGTTCAGTAGCAATCCCAGTAGCAGGAAGACGACTCGCAACTCAGGTTGAGACGGCCCATTGGCAGGCCGCTCCGTTCCGAGCTCCCAGATCTGCACAAGGGGGCGTCCCCTATCCGCGCTGCCGGCCAGGCACAAAGAGTTTCGTAGTACACTTCCTCTGTGGAGATTCTCCATTCGGCCTATCGCCATGATGTCCAGGCCGACGATATGCAGCATGTTCTGAACAACGCATTGGTTATCGAAGAGGTTGCCGAAGATCCGATCCGGTATCTAGTGCTCGGACCTGACCGATCAGGGAATCTCCTCGAACTGGTGGTGATGGATCGGCCGCAGGGTCCGGCAGTTATCCATGCCATGCCGATGACCGAGCAGTACCGAAGACTCTTGCCAAAGGGCTGGTGATCAACATGAAGAGCAACGGGACGAAGGCGGATGGAACTCCGATTACTGACGAGATGATCGAGGAGATGGCCGACGAAGCCGAGCGGGGCTACGACGTCGAGAGCATCCGTCGCAGGCAGGGCGGGCGGCCATCGATGGGGTCCGCACCTTCATCAGTCGAATCGGTTCGCTTGGATCCCGAACTGAAGCGTGGCCTGTTGCTGCGGGCTTCCGAGGACGGCGTCAGCGTTTCAGAAACCATCAGAGAGGCGCTCCGCCAATACGTGCAGGCGGGCTGATTCGATTCTGGCAGTCCCAACGGGGTTCGAACCCGTGTCTCCACCTTGAGAGGGTGGTGTCCTAGGCCTCTAGACGATGGGACCCTGTCCGGTCAGGCCCTCCCGGGACCGACCATCACCTGCCTCGTTCATCGAGGTAGGCGTGCCACTGCCCCAAAGGGAGCCGTGAACGCTCGGGGGGGAGGGCTCGAACCTCCAACCTCATGAACCAGAATCATGCGCGCTGCCAGTTGCGCCACCCCCGAATGGGCGAACCGCCAATTTAGCCGACCCCGGGTGA
>Ga0182030_10012089_pt1 | contig 17349 bp, 14 predicted proteins | sample 812S3MmetaG_FD_121299 | JGI IMG/M metagenome (GOLD analysis project Ga0182030, IMG submission 121299) | Permafrost microbial communities from Stordalen Mire, Sweden - 812S3M metaG (Illumina Assembly) | ecosystem: Environmental > Terrestrial > Soil > Wetlands > Permafrost | place: Sweden...
CAGCTCGCCCCCCTGCTCATTTAACTTGCTAATGACGCCACACCTTGACCAGGAATTTCACCATCTAACATCACCCCAAATATTGTCTAGACATTGGGGAGCACCTCATGCTCTTGTTCATTCGGAACCGTTTCGCCGATAATGAAGGCTTTGTCCCTGTTTTTTGGCTTTGTCGACTCGGTCTTCCAATTCGCATTTGTGTCCACAACATATCTTGGCATTTTCGAGACAGTGTCAAACACATCTTCCATCTCGTTTGGACGCGGGATGTGTTTTCCGTTAAGGTCACACCAACTGAACGAGTTGGTCATTTGTGCAGTGAGCATTTTACGCTCACCTGCCGTAAGCGAGCGAAGAAATTTTTCGCAATCAGCCCACACCAGTAGATATTGATCCTCCGTAGTCATGTCTTTTCGACCTCAATTCATTGTGGTTATTAACAATGCGTCAATACACCAGCACCAGCACCGCCGCCTCTTGAGCCGACTTCACCACGTCCTCGAACTTTTCATCTTTGGAGTTTGCCTCCTTCAACTTGGCCGCAACATCAGGTACGGACTCAAGGAAGCCCAAAAGAAAGCTGCTTTTGACGGCGTAATTCACATTTTCCGGCAGTGCCCCTGTGGCATCCAACGCCGCTTGCGCGCTTAATCTTGCTGCGACGATGCCCACTACGTTCCCGCGCTCATCTACGAGTGCGCCACCCGAATTCCCCGGCTGCACTGGCACGCTGATCTGGAAATAACGCGCATCGTCCTGGCTACCGGCCAGCGACGCGATTTCGCCCTTGGCCAGCTTGGGCGAAAAGCCCTGCAACCCGGTTGCCGGGAATCCCACCGTGGCCACCGTGCTGCCCAACCTCACGCCCCGGCTCGCCGCCACTGGCAACGGTGCAAACCGCCCTTCCGCCTTGAGTAACGCCAGATCATTTGCGGCATCCACCTTCACCACCCTGGCGTCAATGAGTCCGGCGTCCGTCAGCAGACGTACCTTTACCGCCTCTTTGACAACGTGAAAATTGGAAACCAAATAACCATCGTCCGTGATGAAAAAGCCAGTCCCAGTGAATCGAGGCGCGGCACCAACCGCTGCCGAGTCTGGGCCATCTGCTCGATTCGAAGCACCACCTTCTTTGCGAGCAACGAATTCGCGGGAAAGGCGTTGGCCTTCTGCAATTTGGGAATGCGTCATAGAACTGGCGATGTCATCGCGGTTGTGGATGGCGTTGGTCTGATTTTGTGCGGAAGCGAGGTTGTACCACTTGTAAGCTACGACATAATCCTTCGGTACGCCCCATCCAAACCTGTACATGGCGCCCAGTGCTTCTTGATCACCGGCATCTCCTTGCTCCGCCGCTCTCCGGTACCATTTGGCGGCATTAAAATAGTCCTGGACAACTCCTTTACCCGTCAAATAGCGATATGCGAGCATAGACTGATAGGCTGGGCTTCCTTGCTCTGCCGCCTTTCCTAAAAACCGAGCCGCTTCTACGGGGTCTGGGTCTATCCCGTCGCCATCGGCGTACATCTTACCGAGGGTCCATTGCCCATCGGCGTCGCCTTGCTCGGCTGCTGCCCGATACCACTTCGCCGCTTCCTTGGGGTCCTTCTTCTGCCCGAAAATGCCCATTTTGAGATTGAATGCGAGCGTCAACTGATCCTGAACATTACCTTTCTCCGCAGCTTTCAATTGAGAAGCTGCGAAGGAATCGCCAGCTTCCGCCACCTTGCGGCGAAACTCAGCGGCCTTTTCGTACCACTTATCCGCTTCGACCCGGTCTTGTGGAACGCCGTGCCCGGCGGAATAACATGCCGCAAGGGAGCATTCTGCATCCGCGTTCCCCTGGTCAGCAGCCTTACGGTACCACCTGACGGCTTCGGCGTAGTCTTGCGGGACACCGTTGCCCTTGTAAAACGCGTCGCCCAGCGTGTTTTGTGCGACCGCGTTTCCCTCTTCAGCCGCTTTGCGGTACCACTTTACCGCTTCCGCAAAATTGGTTACCATGCCCAGTCCTCCGTGCGAATACGCATCAGCCAGTTCGAGTTGCGCGCCCGCGTGCCTGTTTTCCGCCGCTTTTCGGTACCAGTTCAGCGCTTGCGCATCGTTAGTTGCCACCCCCCACCCATACCGATACGCACCACCCAGCGTGTATTGTGCCTCGGCGTTCCCTTGGTCAGCCGCTATGCGATACCAGTGCAGCCCTTCCGCAAAGTCGGCTGTCACTCCCATCCACCCATTCAAATAGGCTCCGCCCAGCTCGATTTGTGCGTCAGCATGGCCCTTTTCCGCAGCTTTAAGGTACCATTTGATGGCTTCGGCGAAATCCTGCGGAACCCACACGCCACGCTCATACATGTATCCAAGAATTGACTGTGCGTAGGCATCGCCCTGTTCCGCCGCTTTTCGAAACGGCTTCGCGGATTCGGCATTGGTCCAAAGCGCCGCTTTGCGATTCCACTTCGCCTCTTCGACGTAATCTCGTGAAACCCCAAGACCGCTGTTATACATGAAAGCAAGAATTATTTGTGCGTAGGCATCGCCCTGTTCTGCCGCTTTTCGCAAAGGCATGACGGATTCAGCATTCGTCCAAGACGGCATGAGTCCGAGCTTCGCTGGAACGCTCGAGGGGAGCGAATCGAAGGCATCGAATGGATTTGAGAGCAGCATCGAACCCGAGTTTTTCGGGGGCGGAGCGCCCTGCACGGAACCAAGCTTGGTTTCGCCAGGTTGCACCGGGAGCGGTACAAACCCAAATGCATTGGTCGGCACCGAATTGCTCGCGGCGGGTCTTGCCGGACTGAGCGGGACAAACAGAGGTGGATATGAAACAGACCCAGGTGCATTTGTTCCCGTCGCGTTTGTGGCAGGCTGTTGCGCTGGCAATTGAACGGCCACAGCCACCATCAGGAGCAGCGCGGACGCCAACGAGTTTGGCTTCATGTCGAAAGGTTAAATCCGGATTCAATTTTCTGGCAAGTTCCGATTTCGCACCGTCAGATCCCTGTTTTCACCGGCAACGCCGGACGACTCTCGGCAGCCAAATGGTCGCACCCACGAGTCTAGCCCCAGCGGCCTCAGAGGGACGCCGTTCTTTTCCGTTGCGCCCAAGCCATTGGAAATTCACAACGGGGCCGGACAATCTTCCTCCTGCTCCTGTTTGCCGCTCTTTTGGCCATCACCTGCCCCTTTCACCATTCACCATTCCAAATTCACTATTCTCCAAGACCGCCCTTGACAAAAATTAGAGCCTATGATTAAATAGGGGGCGTGAGGCACGAAGGCGAAGTTGCGGGATTCGTCCCGGAGGAGGCGGCCGGCCGCATTGCGGATTGCCGCGAAAAGGCGCAGGAGGCTCAAAAAGTCCCGATTCGGAATCGGGATTGCGCCTTCTGTGCCTTTTGGCGGTTAACCTCCATGGCGGGATGCGGATGTCGGATTTCTTTACAGGAGTTCACGGAGTTCCGATTCGGAATTGGGATTCTCTGTTCTCTCCGTTTGCTCCTGTTCAATCCCATTTTCCGTATCTGCGTTAATCTGCGTCCATCTGCGGGCAAATGCCTTTATGAGATGCCCTCCAACAGTGGCTTTTTGAGCCTTTTGCGCCTTCTCGCGGCAAATCAGCATAAATGCCTTGCCATCAACAACTTACAACGAATCTGGTGTCTTTCCAATCAAGCCTAATCAAGCCAAATCAAGCCCAATCAAGGTAAAACGTGCCTAATCGTCCCTAATCGCGGTATTCTTCTTATGGAGCGAAATCGCCAAACAACCCAACGGATTCTCGGACCAAGTGGATTCCAATCCGTCCGGTCGTCAATAGCCTTGGAGAAGGAGGAAATCCGCAATCCGCAATCCGAAATCCGCAATCACCCCACTACCCCTCGTGGTGCTCCTTGCGCGACACCACAAGCGTTCCACTTAATTCCACTTAATTCCACTTGTTTCCACTTGTTTCCACCTAGTTCCACTTAGTTGCACTTCCCGCGGGGTGAACAAGATAGTTCAAAATGAATCGTGAAATGAAAACAATCACCTATCCTCTACCTCCCAACCACAGTGAATCAGCGGATCGAAATTCAGTACTCACCGGCTCACTGCCTCCAGCCTCAGTGACTGCGCCGGCCGGTCCGCGATCCGCAATTCCCCAACCCCGCGCTTGTCATTTTAGCGGGGTCGGCTACGTTTGGGGCATGTGGAACAAGTTGTTATGCCTGGCCCTCCTCACGGGCGGTTTTGCCCTCCCCGCGGCCACCGTGCAACTCAAGGACAAAGCATCCGTCAGCGGCGCCATCCTGGCGGAAAAGCCCAATGAAATTGTGATTGATATCGGCTACACCGTGCTGGTCATTCCCCGCGACCAAATCCTGGAGTTGCTCAACGATAAAACGCCCGGCGCAGCCATCCCCGCCACCGTCCCGTCGCCGGTGGTGATTCCAAACTCGCCGGCCATTCCGCCGTCCGCGGCTTCGACCCGGCCCGGACCGATTGCGGAGCGGGGATTCTACTCTGCCGGGACGGGCCTCCTCAAAGAGCGCAGCGTGCGCGAATTGGCCGCCGAACTGGGCGGCGCGGTGGTCCAGGTGCGGACGCCCGCAGGACTGGGTTCGGGATTCTTCATCAACGAGGATGGATTTCTCATCACGAATTTTCATGTGACAGAGGATGAAACTCAGATTTCCGTGGAGGTCTTCCAGCAGAAAAACGGGGAGTTGGACCGGCAGACCTACAAACAGGTCAAAATCGTCGCGCTCAATAAATTCGGTGACCTGGCGCTGCTCAAGGTGGAGGACAAGGACGCGCCGAAATTCGCGCACGTTACCCTGGGGGATTCGGATACGCTGGCCGTGGGCGAACGCGTTTTTGCCATCGGCAGTCCGATGGGTTTGGAGCGCAGCGTCACCGAGGGCATCGTCAGCACCAAGACCCGCCAGTTGCAAGGTTCTCTTTATTTGCAGACCACCGCCCAGATCAACCCGGGCAACAGCGGCGGCCCGCTTTTCAACATGCGCGGCGAGGTCGTCGGCGTGACCAATATGAAAATCACCTCTGCCGAGGGTCTCGGCTTTGCCATTCCGGTCGAGTCGGTCATCTTTTTTCTGCGGCATCGCGATTCGTTTTCCTACGATAACGACAATCCCGGCAACTCCTACCGTTACCTGGAACCGACGCATCGCCTGAAGAAAACCGCCGCCGAGTAACGCGCGGCGCCGCCTCATGAAAATCCGCTGCCTATGGCTTCCGGCCTTGCTGTTGTGCGCCCGGGCTGCCGTCGCCGCCGAACGGCCCGCGCAGAAGCTGCTGCCCAAGGACACCGTGATGGTTGTGGCTGTCCCGGACGCCGGCAAGGCCCTGGAGGTTCTGACCAATTCCGCCATGGGCCGGTTGTGGCGCGACCCCGTGGTCAAGGCCTTCAAGGACAAATTCAACGCCAAGCTGCAAGCCGCCGCGGTTGAACCCCTGGAGCGGCAATTGGGAATCCATTTCGCCGATTACCAGGGATTGGTTCGGGGCCAGATGACCTTCGCGCTCATTCCCGTGGATCATCCCGCCAAGCCGGATGGACATTACGCTGCCGTTTTTCTTCTCGACACCGGCGACCAAGCCGCGCAACTGGCCGCCAACCTGACCGCAGTCAAGAAGAAGTGGATCGAAGCCGGGAAATCGCTGAAGACCGAAACTATCCGCGGGACCGAATTCGCCACATTCGTGATGTCCACCACCGACCTTTCACTGGATAAACTCCTGCCCGGCCTGGTCGCCACCAACGACGAGGACATCCTGCCCCAGGCGCCGCCCGAAAAGGTGGAATTGATCTTTGGCCAATCCGGCTCCCTCCTCATCGTCAGCCAGTCCAGCCAGGTCATCGAAAAAATCCTCGCCCGCCAAGCCGGCGGACTCCTCCCCGGCCTGGACGAACAACCGGACTTCCAGCGCGATTTCGCCGCCCGTTTCCAGGACACGCCACTTTTCGCGTGGGTCAACATCGGCGCGTTAATGGCCGGACCGGAAAAACCGCCGATCCCGGCGGCGGGCCAATCGCTCCTGGGTGAGGCCGCTGCCGCCGACGGCGCGATGGTCGCCCTCGGTTTGACCGGGCTGAAAACCGCCTCCATTGCCTGTCGCGACACGCCGGAGGGACTGAACCTCCAGCTCTTCATTGGCGCGCCGGAATCCTCCCGCCGCGGCCTCTTGCAAGTCCTGGCCATCGAAGCCAGGGACTCCGGGCCGCCGCCGTTCGTGCCGGCAGACGTGGTGAAATTCAGCCGGATTCGTCTGGACCTGCCGAAAAGCTGGCGCTCCCTGGAAGCCACATTGACTCAACTCAGCCCCGCCTACGTCCAATCGATTGACTACGTCCTCGGCCTGGCCGGCAAATCCGACAATGAGAAATATGATCTGAAGGCGGAATTGCTCGCCTGGCTGGGCGATGACATCATTAGTTACCAGAGGAATCCTATTGACACCACCCTGGGCGACCTGAAAGACGCGCCGGAGCTTCTCCTCATCGGCTCCCCCAACCCGTGGAAGCTGGGCGTCGCGATCAAGACCGCGATGGGTCTTATCGTCCAGTCAAGCAGCATCAAGGACCGCGAATTCCTGGGGCGCAGAATCTACACGGCCACCCTGCCCGTCAGCCTCCTGAGCGGCAGCCACACAACGTATTTTGCGGCCAGCAGCGGATACGTCGCGCTGACCGGCGACGTGGAGATGCTGGAGGAGTTCTTGCGCAGCAGCGACAGCGACAAACCCGGCTTGAGCCGGGCGCCCGGACTGGCCGACGCCGCGCAAAAAGCCGGCGGCGGCATGAGCGCGGGCATCTTCACCTATGAAAACGAAAAGGAGCGCAAGCGCGCGCTGCTGGAAACCCTGCGCAAGGAAACCATTTCCGCGCCCGAGTTCCTGGCTTTATTTGGCCTGCAACTCAATTCCGACAAAGTCTCCTTGAACCTGGAATTCAATTCCGAGAAAGTCTCCACCGTGCGGGAAGCCGGCCAGTTCAAAGACTGGTGCGATTTCTCCCTTCTGCCGCCCGCGAACACGCTAACCAAGTACTTCAATTTTTCGGTCTGGGTCGGCGGTTTCACCCCGGACGGATTCAGCCTCAATTACTTCGCGCCCGCGCCGCCAGCGGGGAAATAGACGCGCCAGCCGCATTGGGCTCAGACCGATCAGTCGGATCTGACCGATCCTTGCCCTCACTCCTGCGGATAGACCAGGATCCGGTCATGCACCAGTATGATCAAGTCGTTCTTGTGGTCGCCAGTGACGTCCGCTACCAGGGCCTCGCGCGGCTCCATGTCATCCACGCGGCGGCCGCGGAAGGTGCGCTCTTCAAACACCTGCCAGCGCGTGCCCGGCACCAGCTTGTGCGGCGGGACAAAGCTCACCAAATCCAAGTAGTTCCGCGCCGTCTCCAGAAACACCAGGTCTTTGCGCCCGGAGTTGTTCAAGTCGCCCGCGATGACATCGGCCAGATGCCCGTCGGGGATCGGCGTCTCGTAGCCGTCCAATTCCGCCAATTCCCAAACATCCCCGTCCAGCGCCATCGTCCCCACCGCGTTGACGCCCATGAACGCCAGGCTGTTCGGCTTGCCGCTCCCCATGCCCACCGCTTCCAGCCGCGTAAAATCCGCCACCGGCAGACGCACGTTCCGCACGACCTGCCAGACCCCCGCCGCGTCGCGTTCGCACAACGTCAGCGCCTTCTGATCGGCATCCAGCAAGAACAACGAGTCCACCGTGTTGGTCCCGTTCCGCAAGGGCGCCGCCCCAACGATCCGCGAACTGCTGGACGCCCCATTGATCTGGTCCTTGACGTGGAAAGTCCATGCCGGCTTGGCATCGTTAGTCGCGCTGCCGCTTTCCTGTTGCAGGACCACGGCGCGGATAAAGTTCTTTTGTGCCAGGAGCAATTCCAACTTGCCATCGCCGTCCACCTCGGCGGCGCTCATCCACGGCTGATCGCTACTGCCGCCGGGAGGCAGAACATCTTCCTCGTCAAACGTGTGGCTGGGCGTCTGGATCAGCACCTTGATTTTTTCGTAAGGAATCAGCACCACCAAGTCCGCCAGCCCGTCCTGGTTGGCGTCGAACATCGTCATCGAAGCCGGGTTCGCCTTGAACTGCGCGCTTAACGCCTGCGTGCGAACCGGTCCCGCCGCCGTTCGCGTCGCCAGCACCCGCTTGCCGTCCTGGTCCAGAATCACCGCCAAAGTCGGCGCGGCCCCGGATTGCAGCGGCCCGACCGCCATCGCCAGCGGCCTGCCTTCAAATGGCAGAATAGTCGGAAACGCGACCCGCCCGCTTTTGTCCAAATGCGTCACCCCGATTTGATGCTCCTCGCTGCTCAGCACGAAAATCTCCGGTGTGCCCTTCTGCTCCCAATCGCTGACGGCCAGATCGGTGACACCGGTCAGCGTCGGAAAGGTCTTCGCCGGGCCGAGGCTCCCGTCGGCCTGTTGCAGATATACAGTCAACTGCCCGCTATCCGGCTCCGCCACCAGCAGGTCCGAACGCCCGTCGCCATTGACATCCGCCCACAAAATGCCCCGCCGCGGCTGGGTTGTTCTCTTCAGCGGCAACACCTGGAATTGCCCGCTCTTGAAAGCGCCGGAAAGCGGCTCGGCCGGTTTGCGGTTCAGGCCGGAGACCTGCGCGCGGCCGGAATTCTGGGCTATGGTGATCAATTCCATCTTGTGGTCTTTCAGCAAATCATCCGCCAAATAGGAGCGCACGGATGGAAAAGTAAAATGAACTTCCGGCCCAAGCTGTCCCTGCGCGTCTTGCAGCCGGAACCGGAACGGATTGGGGCTGTCCCAATTGATCAGCATCAGGTCATCCCGCCCATGGCCGTTGATGTCCAGCACCTGGAGGCTCTTGACCGTGCCGGAGAAGGGGATTTTTTCCGGCTCGGCGAGCAGGTGGTCGGCTGTTTGGGCGATGTAATAGATATTGTTCTCCCCGAGCAAAACCAACCCGGGCCGGCCGCTGCCGTGCAGGTCGCCCGTCGTCAGCGCGTTGGGACCAAGCTGGCCGTCGTCAATGGGAAACCGTTTCGGCGCGCTCCAGCCGTTGGTGCCCAGATTGTAGAGCACGACCAGTTCCTTGGGATCGCCGTAGTAGGCCAGGTCCGGCCGCCCATCCCCGTTCAAATCCGCCACCACCAGCGACGAAATCCGCTTCTCCGACGCAATGGACGTGATCTTAAACCGCGCGTCCGGCGGGAGTTGGTTGATTTCCTTTTTCATCCCGTCGTCCGCCGCGGGGAGATTCGTCTTGCCGGTCCGGTTGTAGAGAATATTGATTTTCGCGCGCGCGTTGTTCACCACGATCAGATCATTCAACCCATCCCCGTCCATGTCCGCCGCATGGAGCTGGCTGATGCCCATGTCAAGCGGATAAATTTCCGGCCCGCTGAAACCGAACGAATTCGTTTCCGCGCTTGCGCCCCGGACGGTCGAGATCAACAAGCCCCAGCCCAGCGCGCCCAAGAGGCGGCCCGTCGCGATCAAGGAGGTCTTCATCATGGCGGGGCCAAGTTGCCATCAAACGCCGCTTCGCGCCAGATTATTCCACGACTTTATCCAATGAGGGTGTAATGAAAAGTGGGTGAGATTGATCATTCATCCTCCCAACTGGAAATGGTCTTCCAGCCTGATGACTCCCGGGCATTTTCTTGAGCATTGATTTTCCTCTGTGCTCAACGCAAGATCGCCTGCATGACAAAGGCCATTCGCAACATCGCCCTGATTTGTTCCGCCACTGCGCTGGCTTCCGTCTCCGCTATGGCGCAAGAAAATGCCATCGCCACACCGGGAGATTTCGGGACGGTGCCGCAGCCTGGGACGCCGGTCTGGCAGGTTGGCGTCAATACGGGCTATGTCGCCGGCGGCGCGGCCAAATTTGACGGCGCGCGCCTGGCCGACTCCGACGCGTTGAATTCCAAGCTCCAGGCTGGCGTCGGTTTCACTCTCCCTGAATCAGGATTGGCCATCAACCTCGGTTTGTTCTCGGACAATTTCTCCCTGGAGCAGGTTTCCGGCGCGCCCATTCCCGAGCACATCCACACACTCCGCTTGAACGCCGGCGTGGGTCTTCGTCTGGGGCAAAAATGGACTTTCAGCGCAGAAGTCAGTCCGTCCCTTGACCGGTTGGATGGCGTGCGTGGCGACGATGTGGGAATCGCCGGCGGTGTGCTGGCGAGGTATCAGGTCAACCCGTCGCTTACGTTGGCCTTCGGCCTTTTCGGATCGCCGGACAGCGATGTCCCCGTGATGCCGATGATCGGGGCGCGCTGGCTCATCAATGACCGTTATACCCTGGAAGTGGGAATGCCGAAAACCCGCCTGTCCTATCGTCTTGATTCCAAATGGGGTTTGTATGCCGGCATGGATTTCAACGGGGCCGTTATCCGCACCAGCGACGATCTGGGGACCAAGACCGGTTTCCCCCAATACAACAACGCGATGGCGGTTTACCGCGATATCCGGCTCGGCGTGGGCACGGGCTATGAGCTTGCGCGCGGATTGCGCGCCGAACTGGAAGCCGGCTATTCTGTTTATCGCGAAATCAATTACTTCCGGATTGATGACACTGTCAGGTTTCACCCGTCCCCTTATGTCCGCCTTGGTGTGAATTACCGCTTTTAAGCCCGCGTTAATAAATTAGAAATTCAATCCATGAAAGCTCTCGCCATCAATGGAAGCCCGCGAAAGGGCGGGAACACCGAAATCCTCCTGCGCAAAGTCCTCGCGCCCCTGGTCGAAGCCGGCTGGGACACCGAATTCGTCCAACTCGGCGGAGTCACCATCCGAGGATGCCAGGCCTGTCGCCTGTGTTTCAAGACCAAGGACTCCGCTTGCGGCCAGAAAGATGACTTCTTCAACCGCTGCTTCGCGAAAATGGTTGCTGCCGACGCCATCATCCTCGGTTCGCCGACTTACTTCACCGACGTGAGCGCCGAAATGAAGGCGCTGCTGGACCGCTCCGGCCTGTGCGCACTTGCCAACGGCGGGTTGTTCCGCGGGAAGATCGGAGCCGCCGTGATCGCCGTCCGGCGCGGCGGCGGCACGCACGCCTTCGACACCATCAACCACATGTTCCTCATGTCCGGCGTCATTGTCCCCGGCTCCACGTATTGGAACCTGGGATTTGGTTTGGACAAAGGGGATGTGGGCAAGGACGACGAGGCGTCGCGCAACATGAATGATCTGGGCCAGACCATCGCCTGGCTGGGCGCCGCGATTCATAAATTCCCACGGAGCCGCCCGGCTGCTGCCGTCCGCAAATGAACCGTGCCGCTCGCGCCACAAACTCCTTGACTCCCATGCAATTCCGCAAATTCGGCAAACTCGAATGGAACGCCTCAGTGCTTGGTTTTGGCTGCATGCGCCTGCCCACTGTGGACGGAAATCCGCACAGCCCAAACATCAACGAAGCGGAAGCCGTGCGCCTAATCCGCCTCGCCCTGAACCGCGGCGTGAACTACTTCGACACCGCCTACGTCTATCACGGAGGCAACAGCGAGACCGTGCTTGGCAAGGCTCTGCGCGGCCATCGGAACCGGGCGAAAATCGCAACAAAATGCCCGGTATGGATGATCGAGAGCGAGACCGACTTCGACCGGATTTTGAACGACCAATTGCGCAAGCTCCAGACCGATCACATTGACTTTTATTTGCTTCATGCCCTGGACAAGAAACGCTGGAGCGAAATCGTCCCCAAATACAAACTTCTGGAAAAGTCCGAAGCCGCCATTCGCGACGGTCGCATCCGCCACCTGGGGTTTTCATTCCACGATGATTACGAGAGTTTCCCGGCCATTCTCAACGGCTCCAATTTGTGGTCCTTCTGCCAGATTCAATACAATTACATGGACACGGAAAACCAGGCGGGCGTCAAGGGATTGAAGCTGGCCGCCGCCAAGGGGCTGGCCGTCGTCATCATGGAGCCGCTCCTCGGCGGCCGCCTGGCCAATCCGCCGGCGGCCATTCGCCAGGTCTTCGACCGCTCCGGCACGAAGCGATCCCCGTCGGACTGGGCGCTGCAATGGCTTTGGGACCAGCCCGAAGCGACGGTGGTCTTGAGCGGCATGAGCACCTTGGAGCAATTGGAAGCCAACCTTGATTCCGCCACCCGCGCCCGCGCCCATTCTTTTCAAGCCGCGGACTTCCAATTCATTGCTGAATTGCGCGAACAGTACCTCAGCCGCGCCGCCATTCCCTGCACCAAGTGCAGCTACTGCATGCCCTGTCCGAACGGTGTGGACATCCCCGCCAATTTTCAAATCTACAACGACGCTTTTCTCCACGAAGACATTCCCGGCGCGCGCTTCCTTTATCAGATTTTTGTCCCGGGACCCGCGCAGGCCGCCAACTGCGTTTCCTGCCACGAATGCGAAGACAAGTGTCCCCAAAAAATCCCGGTCAGCGAATGGATGCCCAAGGTCCACGCCCTGCTCGGTGCATAGGAAGCAATGCCATGATCTCCCAAAGCCCTGTCTTTCCGCATTTCAACCCGGTCCCGTCCAAGTTCCTGGCCATTTTCATCCTTGTGCTCGCAGTCTTCTTTCTCCTGAAACTTGCGATCAAAATCTGTGTCTGCTTGTTCCTCTCCTCCTGCCTCGCGCGCCTGCCGGAGCCTTATCGCAAGCAAAAGCCGGGCATGGTCTGGCTGCTGTTGATTCCCTTCTTTTCACTCGTCTGGAACTTTTTCGTATATCCGGAAATCGCGAACAGTTTCCGCTCCTATTACGGGGCGCGGGGAAAAAATGGTGTTGACGACTGCGGCTATGCCTTGGCGCTCGCATACTGCATTTGCGCCGTCTCCGGGCTGGCACTGTGGATTGTTCCATTGCTTGCCGGGGCCGGCGCCGTTGCAACCCTCGTGCTCTGGATCCTGGTGCTGGTCAAGTTCAGTTCGCTCAAGGCGCAAATTGGCTTTGACGCTGTCCCCCGGCCCGCCATGCCGCTGGGTGCAGTCTGCCCCAAATGCGGCACTGCCGCAGCCCCAGGCGTCAAGTTTTGCGGCGCGTGTGGTTCTCCGGTTGCGGTTCCGGAGAGCGCGGAACCCGTCTGCCAAAGCTGCGGCGCCAAACAGGACCGCGGCGCAAAGTATTGCCCTCGTTGCGGGAAACCGCTGCAACCATAAGGAACACTATGTCTGACAACACCCAAAATCCCGTCGCCGGTGCAGGCCTTTGCCCAAAGTGCGCCGTGCCCCTTGCCGCCGAAGCGAAATTCTGCCCGGCCTGTGGCGCGCCGGTTGCCTCAACAGAACCGGCCGCAATGTTCTGTCCGCAATGCGGCGTGAAAAATGACGCCGCCGCGCAGTTCTGCAATAGCTGCGGCAAACCTTTGACTGCCACCGTGCGCAGCGTGGAATACGCCCCCATCCGGATGCCTCCCATGCAGCCCGCCCTGTCCCGCGCTTCCAACAAAATCCCGGCGGGGATTTGCGCGATATTGATCGGGGGCCTTGGTGTTCACAAATTCATCCTCGGCTACAGTGGCGCCGGGGCGATCATGCTGGCTGTTACGCTCGGTTCCTTTGTCTTGGGCATTGCGACTTGCGGATTGTTATGGCCGGCGATGGGCGCCATGCACATCATCGGGCTTATCGAAGGCATCATATATCTGACAAAGTCCGACGAGGAATTTGTCCGGATTTACGTGGATGGCCGCAAAGAGTGGTTTTGATTCTTTACAGCCTTCAGGACTGAAGGGAACAACTGCCAGCTCATCGGGGGACCGCCACTTGCTGAAGTATCTTTTGGATGACTTCGACCACGCTCACCCCTTCGATCTCAAATTCGGGACGCAGGATCAAACGGTGATCGAGCACGGGGGCGGCCATGGCTTTGATGTCGTCGGGGGTCACGAAGTCGCGCCCGGCAATCGCGGCGGCGGCGCGGGCGGCCAGGAGAAGCGCCTGGGTCGCGCGCGGACCGGCCCCCACCAGTACACTCTCATGGCGGCGCGACGCGCGCACTATGTCAACTATATATCCAAGCAGGTCGTCGCGCACGACCACGAGCGCGAGCTGCCCGCGCAGGGCGGCAAGGTCCCCGGCGGACAGCGTCTGGCGGACAGCGCCGGAGGCGAGGGCGGCTTCGGGGGAATCCTCGCCGAGCATCCGTTTGGCAAGGGTCAACTCGTCATCGCGCTCGGGGAGGTTCATGGAGATTTTGAGCATGAACCGGTCCTTTTGCGCTTCCGGCAGCGGATAGGTTCCCTCGTATTCAATCGGGTTCTGGGTGGCGAAGACGGTGAAGTTCGGGTCCAGCGGATGCGTTTCTCTGTCAATACTTACTTGCCGCTCCTGCATCGCCTGGAGCAGGGCGGACTGGGTCTTGGCGGGGGCGCGGTTGATTTCGTCCGCGAGCAGGAATCCGGTGAAGACCGGGCCTTTGATGAGGGCGAATTCATTGCGCTGAAGGTTGAATACGTGCGTGCCCGTGATGTCCGCGGGCATGAGGTCGGGCGTAAATTGGATGCGACCAAATTCGCATCCCAGCACGCGCGCCAGGGTTCGGACCAGCAGGGTTTTGGCAACGCCCGGCACCCCTTCGATCAGGGCGTGGTGGCCGGTGATAATGGGGATGAGCGCCTTGTCAATAACATCGCGCTGGCCGATGATGACTTTGGCGATTTCCTGCCGCGCGGCGGCGAGGGCTTCTTTGAGCTGGTCAAGGTTGGGAGTCATGGAGGGTGGTGGATTGGGCTTTTTGGGGATGGGAATAATAGGACGTATAGGACCTATATGGAAATGGCTGGGGGGCGTTGGTAATGGGGGTTAGAGGCGCTGGGTTAGTATTCTCCGGATAGCTTGCCAGGTTTCGACGGGGCGGCGCGCGCCGGGTGGAAGGGCCTTTTCTTCCTCGATGATTGCTTCGATGGCGGGAAGCCGGGCGGCGGCGCGCGGCTGGCGGGCGCAGGCGGATTTCCACTCGGCAAAACAGGTGAACAGCAGGTCGCCGGGCGCAATGCCGCGCCGCAACAGGCTCGCAAAACCGGCGCTCGCCTGCTTGCCCTCGACCAGCGCGCCGCGCCCTTCGTCGGCGTCGCCGGGAGGCGGCGGGACCAGGGGCACACTGTTTTTCCAGAGGAAAAGGGCCGCGATGAGAGCCAGCGCCAGCAGCACGCCCTGCAAATGGTACTGCCGCATGAGACCCGCCACGCCGGGCCGCTCCTCGACGCCGAGGTGAGTTTCGTCAAATATAATTTCGCTCCGGCCGCCCGCCAGCCACGCCAGCAGCTCCGCATGCCGCTCGCGGCGAAGGCTCTCGTTGCTTACGAAATAGGAGTCGGTGGAAAGCACCAGCGACCCCGCGCCGAAGGAGCGTTCGACGATTACCGGATGTCTCCTCCGCTGGTAAAGGGTCTGCCAGTTTGTGTCCAGGATGTCAAAATAAGCCCCGCTGTGCCACGAAATCCGCGTCGGCAGACCGGGCGGGGCATGGACGGGCGCGGCCCATTCGGAGTGGCTCAGGCCGTGTTCGTCAATCGCGAGATCGTCGTATTTCACACCCAGGCCGGTCTTGGCCAGAAAGGAAACGTCTTCGGGGATCAGCGACGGTTCTGAGTTGGTGTTGGTGTTGTCGCGCGAACGGGGTCGGCGGACGGCCGATGAATGCGGCGCGTTCGTCGCCGGTCGCGGGCGCGGCGCGGCGTTGGTGAAGAGGAGGCTGTCGTCCTGCTCGCGGTCGGCGAAGGGCAGGAGGGAAACCACCAGCCGCCCGCCGCTGAAGACAAAGGACTGAAGGGTTTGGAAGTCATCCGGCGGCATGGATTCCAGGTCCTCGCGGGTCGTGCCCAGAACAAAGAGGACGCGGCGCGGGCCGCCCTCGAGTTTGGAGTTGCTCTGGAAGAAACGGCTGACCGAAAGGCCGGGCAGATTTTGCAGGCTTTCGTAATACGCCTTGACGCCCAGCGGGTCCGTGCGAAGCGAGGAATACGGAGGGTAAATATCGCCCGCGTCGAAGCGCATCTGGAACAGGCGCACGATGCCAAAAGCGAACCCGGCCAGGCAAAGGGCCAGCAGCGCCGTCAGGATGTGGCGGGATTTTAACATGCGCGGATGCGGGCCAGGTTGAATTGGAACTGCACCAGGGCGTCCTGCGTGACCTCGTGCAGCCCGTACCAGGCCCAGTCAAAAACGGCCACGTTCTCGCTGAAGGCGTTTTGCACTTCGGACTCCGCGCGGGCGCGGCGGCGCAATTCCGCTTCATATTCCCGGTTGGATTTGAAGACGGCGATGGAAATCATCTCGCGCGAGGCCAAGTGCGCCAGGCTGGCCAGGTAAAAGGCGCGCAAGGCCAGACGCAGGTTGCCGTCCTCCACCATTTCGCGCGCCAGCTTGAGCCAGCCGTCTTCGGGCAATTGGTCGGCGCCCACATTCTCGTCGCTAAGATCCGGCCGGGCAGGCGCCGCCTCGGCGAGGAGGACCGCAGGCCGGCGGCGGCGGCGGACAGCGCGGAAAATCAACACGCCCAGCACTCCCGCCAGCACGGCGATCAATATGAAGAGGAGAATCTTCAGTGAGTAGATCAATCCGGCGCTCCAATCGGATAGACCGGCCGGCTTGGAGTACCTGCCGGGCCACAATTTGGACAGCATGTCCGCGATCCAGCGCAGCACCTCCCGGAGCGCGCGGGCGACGGCTTTGACGGCCTCCTGGATCATGTCGGAGAAGGATTGAAGGGCGCGGACCAGCCAGTTTTTCGGGGCATCTGACTCGGCCTTTTTTTCGCGCGGCATCCGCCAGGCAAACTCGCGCTTCTGCAGCACCTGATCAATGGACTGGCTGAGTTGCTCCGGCGAAATGGCTCCCGCGGCCGGTTGCGCGGCGGCATCCGGCGCGGCGGCGGAGGCCGGGAGCGCGCAGCAAGAGAGAAGGAGCGCCGACAGCAATGCGATGCGAAAGATGTGCCCGGCGGGACGCCTGCCACAGCGGGCGGGGACGCCCGCGCTCCTGGATCGAGTGCCAGATGTGGAGCACAAGTTCATGGTCGCGATGCCAGGAGTACGCAGCGCCAATTCATATTGCCCGAAGGGATTCCATGAATTGGCTCCGGGAGCAAGCAAAAACAGTGACAAACGCTCGCGCAGGGCGCAGGACAAGAATCTTCACCGGGGAGGCAGGCGGCGGAGCCAAGAGACCACGGGACTACGGACCACGGGACTACGGCCTCCGGGCTTGCGCCGGGGGGAAACCGGCGGCACACCCGTTACACCGTTACATTACCTATGAGAAACGGCGCTTTTCGACCCGTTACGTAACCGTTACATGCCGTTACACGGGTGCGGCAGCAAGAGACCACGGGACTGCGGACCACGGGACTACGGCCTC
>Ga0182030_10012091_pt1 | contig 17348 bp, 16 predicted proteins | sample 812S3MmetaG_FD_121299 | JGI IMG/M metagenome (GOLD analysis project Ga0182030, IMG submission 121299) | Permafrost microbial communities from Stordalen Mire, Sweden - 812S3M metaG (Illumina Assembly) | ecosystem: Environmental > Terrestrial > Soil > Wetlands > Permafrost | place: Sweden...
CTACCATCTTGGCGGGGTTGCTGGCGTCTGCCGTGCCAAAGGTGTCGGCCTCGCGCGCGATGCCGGGATAGATCTTGCTGTCGGCAGATTCCATGGTGAAGGTGAAGACCGCTCCCTGGGGCACGCCTTCCTGCGCGGTCATCTCCGGTGCGGGGTTGTGTGTGGGGCCCAGGATGAAGTTTCCGTCCTCCTTTGCCGGAGCGTTCGCGCCGTCGGGTAAGTCTTTCGCCGTGACATAACCGGGCGTGTTGGGATCGCGGGTCGGCGGCGCCGGGCGCGCCGGGCGTGCGGCCGCGGCCGGAGCTTGCGCCATTGCCGGATGTAAAGCAGTCGTCAGGCCGATCAGGAACGCGATGCTCGGAAGACGGAACATGAGGGACTCCTTTTTCTCTCCATCAAGAATACCTCTCTTAGTTTGCCAACTTCCGCACCATCCGTCATCCGCGAGGGGACGTGAGGGTTGCGATAACATAAAGGGCGATCGCGAAAGGCACCTTCAGCGGTCGATACCAGAGTGCGTCGAAGGAGGCAACCAATGAAACTGGGATTGATGGGTTCCGCGTGGCTGGGCTCGCGCGTGGGAACCGCCGAAGGCATCCGCCTGACCAAAGAGATCGGCTTCGACACCATCGATATCTTCGCCGACCGCCTCATGCAGGCTGCCGGCATCCGCAACTGAACCACCACACCGCGAGGGGATAAACACATGGCACGAGGACCGCTCAACCAACAGGAAGTCAAACAGTATCGCCAGGACGGCTTCGTCCTGGTGCGCGGCATGTTCGACCAGGCGGAGATCGAACTCCTGTCCCGGTCGGCAAGAGCCGACAAAGCGCTCGACGACCACGCCTTCGACAGGGCCGATGACCAGGGCGGCGTCGTCCGCCTCTCGCTGTGGAATCATCCGGGCAACGGCATCTACGGCCTGTTCGCCCGCTGCCGCTCGCTCGTCGATTCCGCCGAATCGCTGCTCTCTGGCGAGGTCTACCACTACCACTCCAAGATGATCATGAAGGAGCCCAGGGTGGGCGGCGCCTGGGCCTGGCACCAGGATTATGGCTACTGGTATCAGAACGGGGTTCTGTTCCCGCTGCTCACCAGCGTCTTCATCGCCGTTGACCGTGCCACCAAAGAGAACGGCTGCCTGCAAGTATTGAAGGGCTCGCATCTCGCCGGCAGGGTGGACCACATCCTCACCGGCGATCAGGCGGGCGCCGATCCCGAACGCGTCGCCGAACTCCTCCAGCGCCTGGAACTCGTGCACGTCGAGATGGAACCGGGCGATGCCGTCTTCTTCGACTCCAACCTGCTCCACCGCAGCGATCAGAATCGTTCCGAACACCCGCGCTGGTCGATGATCTGCTGCTACAACGCGGCGCGCAACGATCCTTATAAGGATGCCCACCACCCGCGCTACACGCCGCTCGCCAAAGTCGACGACGCCATGATCCTCGAAGCCGGCGCTAAACATTTCTCCGAGGATGCCTCCGATGTCGCCTGGCTGGACCCCGGCAGGGACACCAGCGCCTCCAGCCTGCCTTCGGTGGGGCAGGCTTCAGCCTGTCAATCCGAGCGAAGCTCGGACTGATCTTCTTAGAAGTTCAACTTCAGCGCGAACTGAATCTGCCGCATCGAGGACGACGTCGAGGTGATCTTCCCGAAGGTCGAAGAGGCCGCCGGACTTGAGCCATTGTTCCAGCTCGTCTGGCCCCCCATGGTCAACAACACGTGGTTGGCAGCGTTGAACATCTCCGTGCGAAACTCGAGATTCTTGTGCTCGGTGATGGGGAACAACTTGATGATCGAGATGTCCTGGTTCCCCATCCACGGTCCCCTCAGCTCGTTGCGCCCGCAATTGCCGAACGTGCCGGAGACGGGATTGGAGAATGCCGCCGGGTTGTACCAGCCGTTCTGGTTGTTACCGGGCAGAACCGGGTCCACTCCCGATACGCAATTCAGCCGGGTGGCGTTGGAAACAAAATTCGTTCCCCCGGAATCCCACGCGGAAGTGTCGACCACACCGCCGCTTTGCAGCGTGGTGATGGTGCTCAGTTGCCAGTTGCCCACCACCTCGTTCACGATCCCGCCATGGTTGAGGAGTTTCTGGCCTTTGCCGAAGGGCAGCGTGTAGAGGATGGAACCTACGAAACGCTGCGGAATGTTGAAATCCGAGGGGGCCTTCTCGCAGGTATTGGGGCAAAGCGCATTCTGGGGCGAGAAATCGGCTCCCACCGTGCCGCGTATGGCGCTGGTGGTATCCATGGACTTGGAAAATGTATAGGCAAGCAGGACATTCAGGCTGTTGGAGATGCGCTGGGTGAACTTGGCGCTGAGGGCGTTGTAGCTCCCGACGGCGTCGGCAAAGAGATACTGGATTCCGGATGCTCCCCATTCCGGATAAGGCAGCCGCTGCACCGCGGGTAAGCTCGCGTTGAGGATTCCCTGGTTCTCATCCGCCAGGTAGTCCAGGTGGCGGCTTTGGGAGCCGCCGTAACCGAATTCCATCGTCGTCGATTTGCCGAGCGAGCGTTGCAGGTTCAGCACGTACTGAATGCTCGAACTGTCCGGCAGGTGCTGGGACGCGCCCCAGGTCAGGCTGACCGGCACGTTCACCGGGAGCGTTGAGGTATCGAGGAAATTGTTGTAGGTGAATGTCGGCACGCCATAGGTGGTAGGCGCCAGAGTGGTGGCCCGGCCGCCCATTCCGCGAGCCAGGTCGAAGATGGAGTTCTTGCTTTCCTGCGAGTAGAATATGCCGATGCCGGCGCGCACAGACCACTTGTCCGAAGGGCTGTAGGCGATGCCTATGCGCGGCGCGAAGTCGCCGTAATTGGTATTGATCAGCCGGGAGCCCATTCTCCCGTCCCGGACGGTTTGCAGGGGCGGCGACCCGGCGATTCCTCCGTTGGCCGACCAATAGGGCACGTACCGGAATTGAATGCCGTCGTAAAAGCTCCCGCTATCGCCCGTGCGGACGTAAACCGGTTGCTTGCTCTGATCCTGCACGTCAGCGACGTTGGGAAGCGGCTCGTTGAGCTGGATATTCGGTTCGAGACCGTTCTTATCGAGTAACGGTTGTGCGACCTCCCACCGGAGACCGAGGGTGACGGTCAGGCGCGGGCTGACGCGCCAGGTGTCGTCGAGATAGGTCGCCCATTCGTGGTTGCTGAAATTGGCCTGGGCCAACGCGACGGCGACAATGCCTTCGTACGGATCGCCCAACATGAAGTCCGCGCCCGAGTAGCCGCCCGATTGCGTGGCGGTTGTCGCGCTGGTCGCGGTGATGGTGTTGGTGAACCGGCTGTCGAAATAGAACTGGCCGCGAGGGAATTCATTTCCCAACTGCGGGAACTGGTTGATCCGGTACTCACCGCCGAAGCGCAGCGAGTGCTTCCCGATCACCCAGGAGAAGTTGTCCACGAACTGGTAATACTTGTCGTTGATCTGGAACGGGCTGCTGGTCGGGTTACCCCAGGTGGTCACGTTGTTGGCAAGGAAGTTGATGTTGGGTATACCCCAGGAATTCGGGTCCGTGACCTTTACCGGCATACCCAGCTCTCCGCTGACATTCTCGATGCCCGCCAACTGCTGGGTGATATTGTTGAACAGCGAGTTGTAGCCGAACCGCGCCTCGTTCACTTTGGTGGGGGAAAGGGTCCGGACGTTGGAGAGCACCCACTGGCTCGCCCGGGTAAACAGAACATTCCCGTCGTTGAGCCCCAACGTGGGGTTGGTGGCAAACTGCGACTCGTCGTTCCAGCTATAGCGGCCGAACCACTGCGATTTCGAGCTCTCGGTGAAATCGATTCTTTCGGTGAGGGTGTCCTTGTCCACCGGAGTCACCAGGTTGAACTGATAGTTCCGGTAAGGCGCCCCTGGCGCGGCGGGCTGATTCGGCAATGGATCCCACTTGAGAAGAAGTGTCGAGCCCGCGCTGATACGGCTGGCGGGAATCTGATTGTTGGGGAACATTGACTGCGTGATATTGGGGTACGTCCCGCTGCGCGAGTTCGGGTCAGCCAGCGCATACCCGGCGGAAAGGATGGAGGAGAAGTCGCCGGTGCGCATCGGCCCCGTCAACGTGGTGCCTAAGGATGATGTAGTCAGGCGGGACTTGTATCCCTCGAAGTTCGACATGAAGAACAGCCGGTTCTTTCCGTTAAAGATCTTGGGGATCCGGATCGGGCCGCCCAGGGTGTATCCGTACTGATTCTGGCGATAGGGCTGCTTCGACGGAGAAGGGTTGGCGGCGCTGCGGGTGGCGGAAGTGAAGTCGTATGGCCGCGCGTCGAGCTTGTCGTTGCGCAGGAATTCGGAGAGGGTTCCGTGGTATTCGTTGGTGCCCGGTTTGGTGGAAACGTTGACCTGTCCGGCTTCGCGGCCGAACTCCGCCGGATAAATACCCGTTTGTACCTTGAATTCCTGCAGCGCGTCCACGGAAGGCTGCAGGATATAAGTATTGAAATCGATGTCGGTATTAGTGACACCGTCCAAGGTATAGTTCTCCCAGGTGGCGCGACCGCCCGAAAGGGCGATGGTGAGACTGCCGCGCGAGCCGCCCAGCCGGCCGCTCGCCTGCGCGGCGGGGACGAAGCCGTAGGTCACGTTGGGGCTCAACGCCACCAGGCTGAAAAAGCTCCGGCCGTTCAACGGCAGGTCCATGATTCGCTGTTCCTCGATCACGGTGCCCACCGTCGCGTTCTCCGTGGCCAGCAACGCCGCGTTGGCCGCCACCTCGATGGTCTGCGTCGATTGTCCCACGGTAAGCGCGAAATCGACCCGCGCCGTCTGTTGCACCTGGAGTTCGATATTCGTCTTCACCACCGTATCGAAGCCCGCCAAGACCACCTTCACATCGTAAGTTCCTGGCGTCAGATCGGGGAAACTGTAGATTCCCGAGGTATTCGTTGTCGAGGTCCGCGCCACGCCGGTCGCGGTATTGGTAACCGTCACAGTCGCGTTGGGAACCAGCGCGCCGGTCGAATCTCTTGCTTCACCGGTGATTTGCCCACCGGTTTGGGCGAACGCTATAGCAAGCGCCGCCCCCAACAATCCCATCAATCGTGCCAGCCTTCGCATGTAAAGACCTCCACCAGCCAGACATGGACGGAGCGAGACTATCACGGAACAATGCCCAAAGCAAGGGATTCTGAAGTAATTGAAATAACCGGGCCTGAAATACTGCCGGCGGGGCTTTTCGCTTGCAACATCAACCTAAGAACCCCGATAATCCTATTTAGGAGTGCAACTCAAACTCATGGCCAGCGCATCGGAATCGAATTCCACCACCCGCCGCGCCTTTCTCGGCGCAACCGCCCTTACCGCGGCGTCTTACAACCGCGTGCTTGGCGCCAATGACCGCATTGGCGTCGGCTTCATCGGCTTCGGCCTCATCGGCAAACAGCATGTTGCCGACTTCAAGAAGTTCGACGACGTCGAACTGGCCGGCTTGTGCGACGTCTATAAGCCCCGCCTCGAAGAAGGGCTCCAATACATGGGAAACCCGCGCGCCAAGGGCTACAGCGATTTCCGCCGCATGTACGACGATAAGGACATCCAGGCCGTGGTGGTCGCCACGCCCGACCACTGGCACGCCCTGCTCACCATCATGGCCTGCGCCGCGGGCAAAGACGTTTACGTCGAAAAGCCCATGACCGTCTTCATCGACGAAGGCAAGTGGATGGTGCAGGCCGCCCGCAAGTACAACCGCATCGTCGTCGTGGGCACGCAGCGCCGCCATGGCAAGGGCGTCAAGGACGCCAAAAAGGTCGTCGACGGCGGCTCCCTCGGCAAGGTCCATTCTATCCGCCTGGCCTCCTACCGCAACATCTATCCCGGGTTCGGCAAGACCAAAGTCGAGGATCCGCCCGCCAATTTCGACTACGATATGTGGCTCGGACCCGCGCCCAAGCGGCCCTATCAGGCGCACCGCGGCCTCTACCACTTCCGCTGGTTCTGGGATTACTCCGGCGGACAGATGACCAATCTCGGCGCCCACCTGATCGACCAGATCATGTGGATCATGAACGTCAAAGGGCCCATGCTGGTGCAATCCGGCGGCGGCCGCTTCGCCCTCGAGGACGATGGCGAGACACCCGATACGCAGGACGCCATCTGGACGTTCCCGGGCTTCACCATGACTATGTCCATCCGCGAGGCCAACGCCATGCGCGGCGATCCCGCCGCCCGCGGACAGTTGTACCTCGGCACCAAGGGCAGCCTGGTGCTCAGCGGCGGCTATGAAGTCATCCCGGAAAATAAGATTGACCCGGTCAACGATATTCCGCGGTTCATGGGCCAGCCCACCGGCGGGCCGGTTTACACCTCCACCAAACCCGAGCCCTGGATCCAGCCGTCCAAAGGCGGCGTCGAGTCCGATGCCCGCTACGGCACCGGCGGCGAAGACACCATGGCCATGAACGAGCGCGACTGGCTCAATTGCATCCGCTCCCGCCAACGGCCCCTCTGCGAGGTCGAAGACGGACATCGCGTCGCCACCACGTGCAACCTGGCCAACATGTCCCTGCGCCTCGGCCGCTCCATCCGATGGGACCCGGAAAAGGAAGCTGTCATCGGCGACAAAGAAGCCGCCGCCATGTGCGTGCGTCCCTATCGCGCGCCCTGGGATGGCGTGCTGCGGAGTATCGTTAAGGTTTAGCATTACAAACATGCCTGAGGCGGAATGTGGGGCAGGATGGCATCCTGCGCGCGACCCCGGGGGATGCCCCGGCCAACCGCCGCTGCTTGGGCAGGGCCGATTGACAATCGGCCGCGGCTCGATAAACTGCCCTGCAACTGTGCCGCTCGGTCTGCCAGTTACGCGAAGGCGAGGCTTTTATGCAGAATACCTATCTTCAATGGGTCATCGAGAACACCGCCACCATCTGGTGGCACGACTCCGCCGAAGCGGCGGAGTTGGATGTCGCCCTGGCGCGCGGCGCCGTCGGCGTCACGACCAATCCCTATCTGGCCAACATCGCGTTGCATAAGGACCGCCTGCTGTGGGCGCCCGCCATCCAGGAGGTCCTTGCCCAAAAGTTGCCGCCCGAAGCCAGGGCGGAAGCGCTGGTGCGCATCGCCGTCACCCGCACCGCTGAAAAGCTGCTGCCCCAATACCACGCCAGCCATGGGCTGAGGGGATTCGTCTGCGGCCAGGTGAATCCGCTGCGCGCCGGCGACCGGGAGTCCATGGCGGCCATGGCGAACCGCTTTCACCGTTGGGCGCCCAACATCGCGGTGAAGCTCCCCGCCACCTCCGCCGGGCTGGATGTGCTGGAGGATTGCGTCGCGGCAGGCACCACCGTCGCCGCCACGGTCAGCTTCACCGTGCCGCAGGTGCTGGCCGTCGCCGAGCGGCACCGGCAAGGCATCGCGCGCGCCCGGGCCAACGGCATCGAACCGGGAAAATGCTTCGCCGTAATCATGATCGGCCGCCTCGACGACTACCTGCGGGAAGTGGCGCTCGACAATCGCGCCCCGGCCACCGAATCCGACATCCGTCAGTCCGGAATCGCCGTCGCCAAGCGGGCCTACTCCATCTACCGGGAACGCGGCTACCACGCCATTCTGTTGGTGGCCGCCCTGCGCGGCGAGTATCATTTGACCGAGTTGGCCGGCGCGGACCTGGTGATGTCCATCGCGCCCGCTTTCCAGGAGCTGTTTGTCTCCCACGACCTGCCGCGCGAGCGGCGCATCGATGCGCCCGTGCCCGCGGACGTCATCGAACGCCTCAGCCAGATGCCGGAATTCCTGCGCGCCTACAATCCCGATGGCATGTCCGCGGAGGAATTCGTGGGATTCGGACCCACCCAGCGCACCCTCTGCCAGTTCTGCGACGTAGGCTGGAAACTGATCGAGAATCTTCAGTAGTAGGCAGGACAGGCCTCCTGGCCTGTCCCGCCTCGCCAAAACGCCGCTCTCAACACATTCTGTTGAGCTATACTCTGAATCATGGGGCGACCAAACCGCCAACCCCGCGCCTGGATTCCCACCGCCAAGGCGGTTGTTCTCCGCCGTTCCGCCGGCGCTTTGGCCGACGTGACCCCGCTTCTCGCCCGCGTGATCGAAGCCTTGGGAACCAATGCCGCCGCCCGCCTGCTGGGCGCGGATCGCGCTCAAGTGTCGCGCTGGAACGCGGGAATTGAACCGATCTCGAACGAAATGGGCCGGAGAATCGTGGATCTGCACGATGTCCTGACGCGCATCCTGCGTGTGTATCCCAGCGAAGCCGCCGCCCTGTGGCTGGTCGGGTCCGAACCGCTGCTCGGAGGCGCGCGCCCCATCGACGTCCTCGTTCTGGAAGGCGCCGCGCCCGTGATCCGCGCCATCGACGGGATCGCCGAAGGGGCCTACGCCTAGCCTCTGTGCCGATCCTGCATCGAGTCTTTCCCTATGTTGCCGCTGCGGCCGCAGACGAGCCGGGTGGCGCGCTTTACGTCCCGCCCCAGGGTGGCGGAAGACTCGATAACCCCGGAATCTACTCGATCCTGTACGTGAGCGATGCTCCCGCCGGAGCCATCGCGGAAGCTTTTGGCCGCTTCCCCGAATGGAACGCGAGCGTCCTGGAGGGTTCTCCGAGCCTGCCCGGGAGCGCCCGCGCCATCGCCCGCTTCCACCTCCCGGACGATGCGCCGGTCTGTAACCTGGACGATCCCGCGCTGCTCAAAACGCTGCGCCTCCGCCCCTCCGATATTGTCAGCCGTGACTATGCCCGCAGCAAAGCCTGGTCCCGGAGGATATACGAACAGCGAAGGTGGTTCGGTGCGCGATGGTGGTCTTACTACGATTCCCAATGGGCCAGCTTTGGGCTGTGGGATATCAGCCGGCTGCAACTCGATGAAGTGAAGCTCCTCCGATTGGACGACCCGGCCCTTCTGGATGCCGGCAGGACCATTGCCCGGCGGATCGTGCTGCGTCCGCGCAAAGTCTGAACTGCGTCGGGCGAGTATCAGCCTACCCTTCTGTCAGGCACGCGCTTTGCCACTGCCGATTTTGCGCAATTCCAGCACCAGGCGCAAGGCCTCGTTCACTGCTTTCTCGCTGCCAAAGGCCTTCCGGATATCCGGGTCCAGCAAAACAAGATTTGTGCCCGCATGGTAGCGTTTCGCGTACTTGCCCCGCACCCCTGCCTTGAGCAACTGCCGAAGATCGTACTCAGGGCGTAACTCGTCGTTCATCTTATCGCTGTGTTTCCTCATAGACTCGTTGTTCGTTTCGGGTCAGTTTTCGAGCGCTGATGATCCGAATCCTTTCGTGGCGTTCTGCATGCGCGACCATCAGAAGTCGGCCCCGATTTGACAACCCGATGGTGATGGATCGGTGTTCGTCGCCGGAGTGGTCGGGGTCGGAGGCTGTGGTCCCGAGAAAATCGCCTAGCACGGTGGCGGCCTCGGTGAAAGAGACCCTATGCTTACGGAGATTATCGGCCGCCTTGCCGGGGTCCCACTCGAACTCCATACGCCCAGTGTAGCCGGTTCTCAGTTCAGCAGCCGACCGTGGAAAACGTTTTGAAGACTGGCAGCACTGAGAAATGGGTGCGCGGGGGGATCGCTCAGACTGCGGAAGAATCGTCGCTCTGATCGTAGAAGCCGTCCTGTCCTAAATACCAGAGTAGTCTGTCGAGCGCGCGGACCTTGTACGGGCAGTCGGACAGGTCTTCTGGGCCTATTACGGACTCGACTTCGTTATAAATCCAAAGCCACACGTCGACGAAGCTAGAATACTCTGACTGATCCCGTATGGGGGCCAGATGGCAAACCCGGCTTATGATCCCAAGAGCACTCACCGCATTTCGATCAAAGATGGGGATGTCATTCGGATAGCAGCACCACAACGCCTTTGAGGTAAGCGATGTGACCGCGCGTCCTTTCCCAGTTTTGTTGCGAGGCGCAACCGTGTCAATGCGATGTTTCAGTTTGCTGAACTCGGAAACAATTTTGTTCTTGTCCCGGTGCAACGACTTTTCCTCTCGTTCGTCGGCAAACGCGATAATCTGGCCCGCTATCGACGCCCTGGTTTCCGTGGAGACCCCCATAAGCGCCTTGTAGCGGTTGAGCCAATCGACAAGTGATTTCTTACGATCGGCAATGTCCCGATCACGCTGGTCAATCGCCTTTATGACCGCGTCGTCTGCACCCGTCTCTGGGCCGCCGCGATGCCATCCCTTTTCAACAAGCTCCTTCGTGAGCTGCCTCAAATTCAGCACGAATCGCTCCTTGCCTTTGGGATTTTCGGACTCAATTATACCTCTGCGCCGCCGCGTATCTGAGGCTGGATTCAAAGACCGGTATCTTAGCGGCGGTCGTCAACTGGTCATTTCCGGGTGGCCGGCCGCCTCCGAAGCACTCCACTTTGACGGGTCCTCATCTGGTTGAAGTGTCGCCGGCCTGCGACCCTCCAGACACAGCCTTCTGGGAGAATGCGGCCGAACGGGGTCCGAGACTGGTACACGGGCACCCGAAGTCATTTTGGCAAGGGCATTACCAACCCTTACATCGCCAGGTTCGCCCGCGCGTACTCGATGCACTTCCGGTTGTTCTCGTCCTCGGCCTGCAACTGCGCTTCCGGGCTCAGCCCGCTAATCCGCTGTAGCGGCTTCTTCGGACGGTTCTTCTTTACCAGCGCCAGCACCTTGGCCAGATCGCGGCCCGGCAGCGGGCTGTAAGCGTCGTCGAACGTCGCCCAATACTTCGTGGTGTCCACCGGGATCTTCAGCGGATCCCGCGTGATCATTTCCAGTTCGAACACCATATTCCGATCCTTCTCCCGCAGCAACGCCACCATCTGCTTGAGGTCCAGCATTCCCTCTCCCATGGGGACTTCCGATAGCAGGAATCCGTCCTCGTATTCCTCCACCGCCATATCCTTGATATGCGCAAAGAAGGTATGCGGAGCCAGCGTATGCAGCGTGTCCATCGGGTCTTCGCACAGCGCGATGTTGTTGCCGAAATCCAGGCAGACGCCCACCCATTCGCTGCCCAGGTGCCGCAGCCACGCCGCCTGCTCCGCGCTGCGCCAGCCCTTGTGATTCTCGATCCCCAGCCGCATCCGGTGCTTGCGCAGCACCGGCTCCGCCAGCTCGATCCACTTCTGGCACTGCTCGAACATCTTCTTGAAGGGATCGAGCGCATCGAAATCTTCGTAGCGCCGCCCCGTCATCGCCGCATGAAACGCCAGTGCGCCGGCTTCTTTGTACGCCTTCACCTGGGCCTCGAATGCCGCCACATCGCTCTCCTGGCGCGGCAGCCTGGGATCGCAGATGAGGTGCATGTGATAGGCCTCCACGCGCTCGCGGAACTTCTTGATCGCCTCGGCGTCGATCGCCGGCGGATTCGTCTGCACTCCCCCCAGGCCCAGCCCATGGCAGTGCTCCACGATGTCGAAGGGCTTGCCGCCGCGCCGGGCAGCTTGCATGTGCACCGCGAACGCCGTCGGGGCGCCGCCCATACGCGTCTGGTCCGGCGCCTGCCAGGCTTGGGACCGTGAAGGGGAAGCGATCCAGGCCGTCGCCGGACCGGCCATCGCCAGAATCTGTCTGCGTGAAACCATGTTGACCTCGCTCAAGAAAAATACTCCACACCAGTGAATTCACAGAAGTGCGCCAGCTCGCCCGTCCAGTCGCCGTAGACCAGCGCCACGTGGTGCTCTACGGCCTCCCGCATCATCGTGGCCAGGAAAGCCGCGGCCGTCGGTTCCGGCCGCACGGTCGCCACGCTGCCGCGCACGCCTCCGCCTGTCTCGATTACCTGGCAGCGCGCCACAAACAGCCGCCACTTGCCCTCCCGCGGACGCAGCAGTTTCGCCAGCGTCGCCGTGCCCTCCGGGAACGGAAACTCCACCGTCGCCCCCGTGCCCGTGCGCATGTGCACACGAACCAACGCCCGCTTCGCATCGCCCGCCAGCGACGGCGCCGCCGCCCCGCAGTGGGCGAACTGTATGGCGCCTTCTTCTTCCAGGTAGGCCGTGATGTCGAAATTGAACGTCGGCGTGCCTGCCAACCGGTTCAGCACATACGTGGTGATCAACGCCGGCAGATCGATTTCGCAGGTGTTCGGCACGCCATCCTGCGACATCAGGGCATGCGCCGCGCACGGCGTGATCTTGTGCTGGTCGCGCAGTTCCGGCCAGCAACGCACGCAGTAGGCGTCGAGCTGGTTTCGCGCCACCAGTTCCCGAATGCCGACGTACAGGCGAAGGTTGTCCTCTAGCGCCTGCTCGCCGATCTCCCGTGTGCCGCCGGTTTCCGCGATGAGGCGCCGCGCCGCGGCCGCCGCCTCGTCAGCCGATGCCGCCCGCGCGGCTGCGAGCAGTGCGTCCAACTCGAGGTGGACGGCGTGCGCGCCCACTACCTTCTCCAGCTCCGCTTCATCCACCGCCGCATCCAGCATGCCCGGACACGCCGCGCCCATCATGCCGAACCGCGCCCGCCGCAGGCTGCCGGCAACCTTTCCCGCCTTGGCCGCGCGCACCACTTGCCGCACCTGCCCGGGCGTGACCTGTCCCACCAGCCACACGAAGCGCTTGCCCGACCGCCGTATGTTCGAGCCCGACGCGGTCAGCCCGCTGATCGGGGACGGCATCGGGATGTCCTTGTCCAGGTACGGCAGCGCCCAGATCAACATCGGCACGTCCCCGAGTTCGCCGGCCAGCGTCAGCGTGATCTCTTCCGCCACCCAGGTGCAAAAGAACAGCAGCACCACGTCGATCGCGCTCTCGCGCAGGCGGGCGGCAATCTCTACCGCGTCCGAGACAGTCCGCGGAGTCTCGGCCGCCATCACCTCGCACCCGGCGCGCCGCAATTCCTCGATCGCGTCCTCCCGCTGCCGCGCCACCGGCGCCAGATCGTAGATCGGGTGCACGCACGTGACGAACCCGATTCTCAACACGTCGGTGGGCATCTGGAGCGAGTTTATGATATCTTGCAGTCTATAAACAAGACCGTGACCTACCGAAATGAAAGGAAGCAGCCATGGAACGTCGGGATTTCGTGAAAAAGTCGGTGAATGCGGGCATCGCCGCCTGGACCGCCGCGTCCGCCAGCCGCGTTTTCGGCGCCAATGAGAAGCTACGCGTCGGCTTGATCGGATGCGGCGGCCGCGGTACCTTCGACGCCCGCCTCATGCGCGGCACGCCGGAGGACATCCAGGCCGTAGCCGCTGAAAACTATCACGACGGCAACCTCGATCCCCGCCTGAAAGAGCCGCGCAATGTCGAGATCGCCGCGCTCTGCGACGTCAACGAATCCAAGATCGCGGCCGCCAAGAGGTGGGCGCCCGCGGCCAAAACCTTCGCCGACTTCCGCAGCCTGCTGGCCGACAAAGATATCGACGCCGTGATCGTCGCCACCATGGACCAATGGCACGCGACCATGCTCATCCTGGCTTGCGAAGCCGGCAAAGACGTCTACCTGGAAAAGCCCGTCATGTACCGCGTGGCGGAGGCCAAAGCCATGATCGAGGCCGTCCGCCGCACCAAGCGGATCGTGCAGATAGGCACCCAGCACCGCTCCGCCGATCACATCGCCGAGGCCGCCAAAATGGTGCAGGGCGGAAAGATCGGTGAGGTGCATTTTGTGCGCGTCTGGAATTACATGAGCCGCATGGGGTCCGCCCCCGTCCCCGATAGCGAGCCGCCCGCCGGACTGAATTGGGACTTCTGGCTCGGGCCCGCCCCCAAGGTCCCCTTCAACCGTGCCCGCCTCACCTACCGCTCTTTCATGGACTATACCAACGGGCTCATCAGCGATTATGGAAACCATCGCTTCGATTCCGTCCACCAGATCATGGGAGCGGACACGCCGGTCAAGGTTTCCTCCTCGGGAATGAGGTTCGACAAGGATCGCGCCGGCGACATACTCGATCTCCAGCAGGCCACCTTCGAATATCCCAGCTTCGTCATGAGTTACGAGGCCTGCGTGTACAACGGCCACGGATTGGGCGGCAGGACGCCTGGCATGCGCTATTACGGCATGCGCGGCAGCGAAGACCGCCCGCACGGCATGGCTTTCTACGGCACCGAGGCGGCGCTTTTCGTGGACCGTCTCGGCATGGAACTCTACCCCGAGGTGCGCGGCGGCGGCCGCGGGGGCCGCGGCGGCCAACCCTCGGCCCCCCAGCCTGCCCCCGCCGAGAGAATGCACATGAACGAGGACGAGCCCACGCCGCTGCACACCAAGTACTTCGTCGATAACGTGCGCGCCCGCAAAGAGCCCTTCGCCAATATCGAGGTGGGCACGCGCGCCACCACCATCGCCTGCATCGGCAACGTCGCCTACTGGACCGGCCGCAAACTGACCTGGGACGCCGCCAAATCGAACTTCCACGACGACGAGGAAGCCAATCGGTACCTCTTCCGTCCCTATCGCAAGCCTTGGGATCTGGTGAAATTCGGGTAATTGAACAAAGAAACCGCTCCCGCCCCGGGGTACCGTCCGGGTCGGGAGCGGTTTGCAAATCGCCAAAGGAGTTGTTGTGACACTCGATCGGTCCACCCGCAGAGAGTTCCTGGAACACACCGGCAAACTCGCCTCCGTTCCGCTCATCGGCGCCGCCATGGCCGCCGGCCCATTTCAAGCCATCGCCGTGCCGCAGCTCAAAGGCAAGGCGAAATCCGTCACCATCCCGACCCACGAGTTCGCCGGGCCGGCGGGTGCGCCCTGGATCGAAGAGCGCCTCGATTTTCCGGCAACCTGGGATCTCCACGTGATGGATATGGCCGGGCACAATCTGCCGGCCCTCACGCCCCAGCAGATCGCCGATCAGTGCGGCCTTCCCATCGGCACCAAATCGCTGCGCGAGCTCGCCGAGGGAAAAAAGACCGTCGCCATCACCTTCGACGACCTCACCCGCACCACGCCCGCCTACGCCGTGACGCCGTGGCTGGTAGCCGAGTTGGCCAAGGCCGGGATCAATGACCAGAACATCCTCTTCATCGGCTCCTTCGGCACCCATCGTGCCATGACGCAGGAGGAGGTCGCCCGGAAACTCGGGGCCCCCATCGCCAGGAACTACGCCTGGGTGAACCACGACGTGTTCGACAACGTGAAGGAAACCGGCATCACCACCCGTGGCAACAAAGTTCTGCTCAACCAGACCTTCCTCGCGGCCGATCTGAAGATCTGCATCAGCGGCATCAAGGTCCATCAGGACGCCGGCTACGGCGGCGGCGCCAAGGCCGTCCTACCCGGTCTGGCCGCGCTTCCCACGGTGGAATACAATCACACCCAAATCCTCACCAAGGTCAAAACCACCGGTCCCGTCAAGATTTTCAAGAACGACATGCGCCTCGACATGATCGAAGCCGCCCGCATGGCCAAGGTCGATTACACCCTCCAGATCCTCTACAACGACCGCCTGCGCCCCACCCGTATCTGCGCCGGCGATATCGTCGACGCCCACCACGCCGGCGTTCGCGTGGCGGCCAAATCCTACTGCACCCCGACCTTCAAGGACGCCGACATTGTCGTCGCCAACGCCTATCCGCAGAACGCCCAGGCCTACCACGGCGCGCTCTGGATCAATTACTCGGTTCGCGACGGCGGGACCGGCGTGCTCATCGTCCAGCATCCGCTAGGCCTCGATCCGATTCACTATCTCAACAACCGCCTCGCGGGACGCAATGGCGCCACGCAATTCGACCTCACCGCCCGCCGCGTCAGCGGTGGCCGCGGCAACGCCCGGCAGACCAACCTGATCGTCTACTCGCAGTACCTCACCCGCAACCTGAAGAACAATTACCGCTCCGGCACCTTCTTCTGCGATCGATGGGCCGACGTGATCGCCAAGCTCACGGAATTACATCCCCACGATCCCAAAGTGGCGATCTACCCCTACGCCGGCATGCAGCACCAGGAGATCGAACTGGACGGGTGACCGCTTCCGTGGCAGGGCTATGATGGAACTATGGAAACCTACACCACGCGCCTCGAAAAGTCCGGGCGGATCTTGGTGCCGGCATCGATCCGTCGGCGGCTGGGTCTCTCAGAGGGTTCGCAAGTCGTCGTGAAAGTGGAACCATCCGGCGCAATCGAAATCACGTCCCGATCCCAAGCCTTAACCAAGGTGCGAGCGGAGATCCGCCAGTACATCCCGGCCAGCCACGATCTGGCGGCAGAGCTGATTCGGGACCGGCGGGCGGAAGTCGAGGCGGAGGATTCAGAGGCACCACGCTCGTGAACGAGCTGTTTGTGCTCGATGCCTCCGCCCTCCTGAGCATCTTGCTCGATGAGCCTGGCCAGAGCCGTGTGATCCAGATTGTGGACCGCTCGCTGATACACGCTGTGAACCTCGCGGAAGTGATTGGGCGGCTGGTGCGGGCGGGGATGCCGCCGGATAAGGCCGCGGCGGTGTTGGGCGGGCTGTATCTGGAGGTGGAGGAGGAATTTGAGACCGCCCAAGCTGAGTTGTGCGGCGCGCTGTTGGGAACGCGCCGCGATCTCGGGCTGTCCCTCGGTGACTGTGTATGTCTGACGACGGCGGCGTCCTTGGGAGCAATAGCCGTTACGGCAGATCGCCGCTGGAAGGAACTGGACGGCACGGCAGTAAATGGTGTCACCATCCGCGTGGAACTCATCCGCTGAATAGGTCTCGCTTCGTCTACTCCGCCAGCGCTTCCGCCGCCGCCGCGATCGTCTTCGCAATATCCTCGTCCGTGTGCGCCGCGCTCACGAAGGCCGCCTCGAATTGCGAGGGCGCCAGATACACTCCGCGATCCAGCATCCCCCGGAAGAACCGCCCGAACCGCGCCGTGTCGCACTTCTTCGCCGATTCCCAATCCGTCACCGGCCCGTCGGTGAAGAAGTACGTGAACATCGACCCCACCCGATTCACCGTCACCCCCGCGGGCGCCGCCGCCTGCAGCCTCGCGCCGCACGCTTCCAGCCGCTCGTACACCTCCGGGTGCGCTTTCAGATGGCGCAGCATCGCCAACCCCGCCGCCACCGCCAGCGGATTGCCCGATAGCGTCCCCGCCTGGTAAATCGGCCCCGCCGGCGCCACCATGCTCATGATGTCCCGCCGCCCACCGTACGCCCCCACCGGCAGCCCGCCGCCGATCACCTTGCCCAGCGTCGTCAGATCCGGTCGGATGCCGTACCGCGCCTGCGCCCCGCCGTACGCCACCCGGAACCCCGTCATCACTTCGTCGAAAATCAACAGCGCCCCGTACCGCGCCGTGATCTCGCGCATGCCTTCCAGGTAGCCGGGCAGCGGAGGCACGCACCCCATGTTGCCCACCACCGGCTCCACAATCACCGCCGCGATGCGCTCCCCATGGGCGCGAAACGCCTCTTCCAGAGCCTCCAGCGAATTGTAGGGCAGGGCAATGGTCGTATCGGCGAACGCCTTCGGCAC
>Ga0182030_10012092_pt1 | contig 17347 bp, 11 predicted proteins | sample 812S3MmetaG_FD_121299 | JGI IMG/M metagenome (GOLD analysis project Ga0182030, IMG submission 121299) | Permafrost microbial communities from Stordalen Mire, Sweden - 812S3M metaG (Illumina Assembly) | ecosystem: Environmental > Terrestrial > Soil > Wetlands > Permafrost | place: Sweden...
CTCGGAGCGCCCTTCGGGCCCGTCGCCGGCAACCAGGCCCAACAGCCCGGGGATATCGGCGAGGGCGGGCGGCGGAGGCGCGGCGGGGCGCGGCGCGGTTTCCCGCGTGCGGTCGCGGAAGTTGGCTACCGGGAAGACCTTGGCCATCTCATCGCGCACGAACCGCTGGGCGTCCACCGGCTCGAATTTCCAGATGGTGGGGCAGGGCGAGAGAATTTCGACGAAAGAAAATCCCAATCCTTTGACTTGGTTTTCGAGCGCCCGGCGGAGCACCTTGGCGGCGGCCATGATGTGCTTGGTGGAACCCAGGGAAACGCGCTCGATGAAGACCGGCGCCTCCAGGGTGTTCAGCAGTTCGCAGACGTGCAGCGGATAGCCATCGGTCAGCGCATTGCGGCCCAGGGGCGAGGTGGTGCTCTTCTTGCCGAGCGGCGTGGTGGGAGCCATTTGCCCGCCGGTCATGCCGTAGATGCCGTTATTCACGAAGACGATGGTGATGGGCTCGCCGCGGTTGGCGGCATGGATGATTTCCGCCGTGCCTATGGCGGCCAGGTCGCCATCGCCCTGGTAGCCGATCACCACGCTGTCCGGACGGCTGCGCTTCACGGCCGTAGCCACTGCCGGTGCGCGGCCGTGCGCCGCCTGGATGTTGCCCACGTCGAAATAATAGTACGCGAATACCGAGCACCCCACCGGGCTGATGAGCACCGTGCGGTCTTCGATGCCCAGATCGTCGATCGCCGCCGCCAGCAGTTTGTGGATGATGCCGTGGCCGCATCCGGGGCAGTAGTGCGTCTGGTGCTGCAACTCGCCTTTGCGTTCGAAAAGGTTATAAAAGGCCGAAGCTTTTTCGTGGGTGATTGCCAGGCTAGCCATGGACCAGTTCCTCCTGAAGTGCCTGGGGCGCCAGGCAGGACGCGAACTTATGTTCCACCGCCTCCAGCACTTCCTCGGCGGTGGGCACCACGCCGCCGACGCGGCTGAAGAACTCCACCGGCTTGCGGCCTTCGAGCGCCAGGCGAACGTCGTCCACCATCTGGCCCACGCTCAGTTCGGCGACCATAAAGCCCTTCACCTGCAAGGCGAGCTCGCGGATTCGCTCGACCGGGAACGGATACAGCGTGAGCGGGCGCAGCAGGCCGATCTTGTGCCCGCGCTGGCGGCCGTGATCGACCACCGCCTTCAGGATGCGGCCCATGATGCCATACCCGATGAGGACGACTTCGGCGTCCTCGATGCGGTAACTTTCCGAGCGCACCGCGTAGCGTTCGGCCTCGTGGTACTTGGCTTCCAGTTTGCGCACGTGGCGCTCCATCTTCTCCGGCTCCAGGAAGATGGAAGAAATCAGGTTGGGACGGGAAGCCGCGGTGCCGAGAACCGCCCACGCCGGGGGCGCGGGCACGGGAATCGGATCGGCGAAGCGGACCGGCTCCATCATCTGGCCGATGTTGCCGTCGGTCAGGACCACTACGGGGTTGCGATATTGGTCGGCGAGGTCGAAGGCCAGTGCCGTGAAGTCGGCCATTTCCTGCACCGAGCCCGGCGCCAGCACCAGCGTGCGGTAATTGCCGTGGCCGCCGCCTTTGACGATCTGGTTGTAATCGCCCTGCTCGGGGGCGATATTGCCCAGCCCGGGACCGCCGCGCATGATGTCGGCGATCACGCAGGGCAGCTCCGCGCCTGCCAGGTAGCTCATGCCCTCCTGCATCAGGCTGATGCCCGGTCCGCTGGAGCCGGACATGCAGCGCACCCCGGCGGACGCCCCGCCATACAACATGTTGACGGAGGCGGTTTCGCTCTCTGCCTGGATGAACACGCCGCCCACCCGCGGGAAGTAGAGCGCCGCCGCCTCGGCGATCTCGCTGGCCGGAGTGATGGGGTATCCGTAATAAGCTCGGCACCCCGCCAGAATGGCCGCCTTGACGATGGCTTCGTTGCCCTTGGTGAGTTCCGGTTTCATGGCATCTCCTCTACACCACTCCAACCATCTCGCGCGCCGTAGGCGCGACCGCCCGCTTGCGCACCCGTATGCCGCCCGGTTCGGGACAGACGAAGTAGCAGATGCCGCAGCCGCTGCAGCCGTTGCCAAGGTAAATGGCGGGGTGGTAGCCGTAGCGATTCAATTGCTCGGCAAGGCGCAGGACCTTGGGAGGGCAGGCCTCCACGCAAAGGCCGCACCCCTTGCATTCCTCGGAGTTCATTTCGACGGAACCGCGGTCCGGCTTGATGTTTGGCGACATTTCGATGCCTCCCGAGCGGATAGACCCACCTCAAGTTGGTGCTACCGTTGCCCGCTTTTATTATAGTTCCAGATTAACAGGTCTACAACGGCCTTTTCCGGCTTTTTCGGGGGAAACCCTACGCGCCAGAGCGCCGGCGTGCTTCAGGCGGCTGCCAGCGAGCGAAACGCGTCCAATATGTACTCCACCATGGGCTCGGTAATCCCCGGGAAGACGCCGATCCAGAAGACCCGATCCATCACGAAATCGGTATTGGCCAAATCACCCACCACGCGGTACGCCGCACCTTGGTAGGCCGGCTGGCGGGCCAAATTGCCGCCAAACAGCAGGCGCGTCGCGATCTTGCGCTGTTCCAGGTGTCTGATCACCCGATTGCGCGTGAACGGAGCCTGCTCCCGCACGCCAATCGGAAATCCGAACCAGCTCGGGTCCGACCCCGGGGTGGCTTCCGGCAGCACGAAAAACTCCGCGAACTCACGCAGTCCCTCGTATAGCGCCCGGAAATTCCGCCGCCGCGCTGCGATAAAGCCGTCGAGCTTCTGCAACTGCGCCACGCCCACCGCCGCCTGCATATCCGTCAGCTTCAAGTTGTAGCCTATGTGCGAGTAAGTATATTTATGGTCGTAACCGTGCGGCAGCCCGCCTAATTGCCAGTCGAACCGTTTGCCGCAGGTATTGTCTTTGCCGGGCTCGCACCAACAATCGCGGCCCCAATCGCGGAACGACTCCACCAGCGTGCGCAGCAGCGGCTGGTTGGTCAGCACCGATCCGCCTTCGCCCATGGTGATGTGATGAGCCGGGTAGAAACTGGTGGTCGCCAAGTCGCCCCAAGTCCCGACTTTGCGACCCTGGTAAGTGGATCCCACCGCGTCGCAGCAATCTTCGATCAGCCACAGCCCGTGCTTCTTCGTGAAGGCGCTTACCGCCTCCAGGTCGAAAGGATTGCCCAACGTGTGCGCCAGCATCACCGCGCGCGTGCGCGGCGACAGTGCCGCGTCGAGCTGCGCCACGTCTACGTTGTAAGTTGGCACGGTGACGTCGACAAACACCGGCGTCAGTCCGTTCTGGAAGATGGGGTTCACGGTGGTGGGAAACCCGGCGGCCACGGTAATTACTTCGTCGCCCGGGTTCAGCCGCCGCGCGCCCAGCTTCGGCGAGGTGAGCGCCGACACCGCCAGCAGATTCGCCGACGATCCGGAATTGACCAGCACGCACTCGCGGACACCAGTCCAGCGCGCGAATTCGTGCTCAAAGCGATCCGCAAACCGGCCCGTGGTGAGCCAGAAATCCAGCGCCGAATCCACTAGCAGGCCCATCTCCGCGCCATCGAACACCCGGCCCGCCACCGGCACGGGGCTCTCGCCCGCCACAAACGGCCGCGCGGCATACGTTTCGGCGCAGTAGCGCTCCACCAGGCGCAGAATCTCTTCGCGCAGGCTCATTGTGCCAGGCTCCCCCGCGCCCGTCCGCCGTTCTCGCCCGCCACAAACAGCCTGGAGGCATAAGTCCCGGCGCAATATCGTTCCACCAGCCGCGGAATCTCCTCGCGCAGGCTCATTGTGCACCGCACAGAAAGTCGCGGTACCAGGCAATCGTGCGGCCGATCCCCGTATCGAGAGTAAATAGCGGCGACCATTGGAGCATCTGGCGCGCCCGTTCTGCGCTCAAGTATTGGCGCCGGATTTCGTTGGACGCCTGGTTGAGCACCAGCGGATCGAGCGGCGAATTCATCGCCCGCAGGAGGCGGCCCACCAGCTCCATCACGGTAACTTCGCATTCATTGGAAAAGTTGAATGCCAGCCCAGCCAGCTCCGGGCGCCGGTGTAACTGCTCAGCCAGCAACATATAGGCCGCCGCGCCGTCTTCCACGTAGAAATAGTCGCGGACATACTGGCCGTCGGAGCGGATCACCGGGCGCTCGCCGCGCAGCACCGAGCGGATGGTGCCCGGCACGATGCGATTCCAGTTGAGGTCGCCGCCGCCGTAAAAATTGCCGCAGCGCGTCACCACCACCGGCAGGGAGAAAGTGGCCGCGTACGCCTGCGCTATCAAGTCGGAGCAACTCTTGCTGACATCGTACGGATGGCGCCCCGCCAGCGGCGTATCTTCGCCATAGGGCAACTTATCCTGGTGCCCGTAAGCCTTATCCGACGAGGCGATCACCACCGACCGGACCCCAGTTGAGCGCCGGCAGGCCTCTAGCATGTTCCAGGCGCCCTGAATATTGCTTTCGAAAGTGGAAATCGGGTTGCGATTGGCGATTCCGACAATCGTCTGCGCCGCCAGATGAATCACCGTATCGGTCTCGTATTCCCCGATGGTGCGTTCCAGGCAATCGCGGTCGCGGATATCGCCGCGCACCACCTTGACCTGTTCGACCAGGCCCGCGCGCACCAGCTCGCACTGCGGCACCCAGTCGCGCACCAGGCAGACCACGTCCGCGCCGGCATCCCGCAGACGTCGCGTGAGCCACCCGCCCACCAGCCCGGTGGCGCCCGTCACCAGCACGGGCCGGTCTTGCCAGAAATTCCGCGTCATTTCCACAATTCGCAGTTTACTCCAGCGCGGCATGGCGCGCCGGGTTACGGCGACTGGGGAACGGCCCTGGGCCTTTCCTCCGCGTCTCGGCAGTGAAATTCCTGGCCCGCGGGGCGCCCAAACTGCCACTCGCCAGGAGAGCGGCGGACTTAATTCGGCGAGATCCGGAAGTCCTGCAGGCCGATTTCATCGCTGCCCGGAATGCGGAAGCCGAACTTACCGCTCACATCCGAGCCGGGCAAATTCCACTTATCCAGCTCGATCCATTGCCCGCGCCACACACTGAGCGTCACCAACGGCGGCGCGATGTTGACGATGATACCAATCGGCGCCCTCTTATCCAGCCCGTGCGGCGCCTTGACTTGCTCCGACTTACTGCCGTTCTTCAGCTCGTAGCGCGTGATATTCTTGTCGTCCAATTGATAGAGCAGGTAGTTCTTTGCATCCCGGAATCCCACCACCCACTCGACATGTCTGCCTTTCACCGAATCCACCGTGAACCTGACGGTTCCCTGCGCGATATCCGGTGGGGCCAGCACAAAGTCGCCGCCGCGGTGGACGATCATGTTGGCCTGGTGGACCCATCCGCCGGTCTTCATCCAGTCGTCCAGCCCGAACGTGGGACCCGCCGGCGTTTCAACTGGCGCCTTGGGAACCTCCACGTGACGCAGCGGTACGGTCGCCGTGACCGTGCCTCCGGCGGTTACCTGAACCGCCGTCGCGGCGGTCACATACTGTGGCGCAGACACGGTCACCGTATAATGGCCTTCCGGCACCGTGACGCCGGGTCCGGTCACCTCGCGGTCCTGCGCATCGCCGTCGCGCCGGATCCGGATGTGGGCATCCAACCCGGCGGGGTTGATCTCGAAGCGCAGCATCCCGGTAACCGGCGTGGCCTCAAGCGCTCCCTGCAAGTCCACCGTTTTCCCGCTCGCAAAGGTCTGGTCGCTCTCCAGTTGTTTGAACTTGTCGTGCCGCAACGTCACCGTATGATGGCCCGGCTCGATGCCGCCTACCTGGAATTCCCCGTCGGGGTGGGTGCTGCCCAGGCGAATGCCGTCCACCAGCACGTCCGTGCCCGGCGGCGCGTGGTGAACCGCCAGGATCGCCTTGGCCGGCGTCAGCGTGAAAGAAACCTTGGCCTCCACGCCGCGCGTGATCTCCACCGTCTGCTCCACCGCGGGAGCGAAACCATCCTTTTGCACCGTCACGGTGTATTTCTTCGGCAGCAGGTACACCACCAGCCGGCCGCGCGTGGTGTCGCGCTTGTATTTCTCGCCATTAATGAAGAGGTGCACCTGGTCTTCGTTAGTCTCCAGCGAGAGCACACCGAGATCCTGCGCCGATCCCAGCGAGATGTACAGCGTAGCCGAGGGCTGAGCCTCGAAGACCATCTTGTCGTGCTGGCCGGTGGGCGTGTCGATGGCCAGTTCGTGCGTTCCCGCCGCCAGTCCCTCGAGGGGCATCCCGGCGGCGCCCAGTTGGCCCACCGCCTTGCCGTCCAGCGTTACGCGGTCTCCGGCGCCCCCGTAGAGGTATCCCTCCCCGCCGAAGCCGGCCACCAGGAAGCATCGCAAATTCGCGGTGTCGATGGAACCCGCCAGTTTGGGCGGCGCGCCTGCCACGATCTCGATCGGAATCGACGCCGTGGATTGGCCGCTCTTCACCGCCAGGACATGTTTGCCCGGCGTCAGATTCGGAATCTCCGCGCCGCCTCCCTGAATCTGCCCGGCGGGAGCGTTATCCAGGCTTACCGTCCCGTCCGTCAAATCGGTAAAGATCGAGATGCGCGGGGCCAGCGGGGCGAGTGCCAGGTTGATACTGGTGGCGGCGCCCGGTCCCACGGAGACGGTCGAAGCGGCGATCTGGTAGCCCGACAAGCTCGCCTCGACCTGATAGTTGCCCGGCGCCAGTTCCTGCCGGCAACTGGAAATTCCACAAGTCTCGCCGTTGACCTTGATTTCCGCGCCCTGCGGCGTGGAGTGCAATTCGATGGCGTACTTGGAAGCCGCCTTGGGCACGGTCTTCTTGTGGTGAGCAACCGTGACGATGAGGGCGATGAGCAGCAGCAATCCCGCCGCGGCGGCGGTCCCGACCAGCAGCCTCCTCGTTTGCCCGGTCATCGGCGGCCGAACCGGACGCGGCGCCACCGGAGGCGGTGGGGCTCCGGGTGGCGGCGGCGCCGCGGGTGGCAGCGCCACAGCCGCGGGCGGCGGTGTCCGGACAGGCGGCGCGGGCGGCGCCGCTTGGGGCACTGGCGTCTTCGCCGTCAATGCCGCCGGTTCCGGCTCCTGTGGCGGACGCGGAGTCAGCAAGGCCTGCGCGATGGGAGCCGAGACCTCCATCGTCTGATCTCCCGGCGGCGGCGCCCGCGGCGGTTCCGCGGATGTCGCCACCGCCGGTAGGTTGGCGCTGGTGCGCGGCTGCTCGCGCGCCGCGATGCGCGCGGTCTGCCGTTGTTTTTCCGCCAGCCCGCGCTGCAGGGTGGCCTGCAACTGTTGCAGCCGCGGCTCGTTGGGATACGCTCCGAGCCCTTGCGCCACCACCGCCGCGGCCCCGTCGAGGTCGCCATCGGTCTGCATGCGGCGGGCCTGCGCCAGGCACCAGGCGATGAAATCTTCCCGTTTGCGGTCCGCGATCCGGCTCGCCAGGCTCTGCGCCGGAGCGTGATTGGGCTCCAGGTGCAGCACTTCCTGGACGATCGTGTCGGCCGCTTCCCAGTCCGAATCCACCACCCGCCGCGCCTGTTCCAGCAGCGAGTTCACCAGCACGGTGCGAATCACGGTGTTGCGCGGATCCAGGCCGTACGCCTCGCGCAGCGCCCCCAGGGCGTCTTCCGGTGCGCCCCGGTCGCTGTGCTCCCGCGCCTTCGCCAGGCAATCCAGCGCCTGGATGCCGCGCTCCTGGCTCTTGCGAACCAGCTTTTGCAGCTCCAGCAGTTCCGCCTCGCCCGGGAACTCGGCCAGCGCGCTCTCCACGGTTTGCATGGCGCGCTTGTAATCGCCGCCCTCCAGGTATTGATCCGCCTGCTCCACCCAGCGGGCCTTGGAGTTTTCGTGCGCCTGCTGATCCCGCCGCTTAATCAACCGCTGAATCTCAAATGGCAGCCCGGGCTGGCTATCGTGGATCGATTTCAGGATCTGCCACTGATCCAGCGCGTCGTTGAACTGCCCGCGCTCCTCGAAAAAGCGCGCCTTGGCCACGATGGAATTCACCAGGTCGCGCTTGTCGCGCACCAGCCGGATGGCGCGCTCGAAGTGCGATTCCCCGGGATACAGCTTGAGCGCTTCTTCCAGGATGCCGGCGCGGCGATCGAGATCGGGTTCCGCCTCCACCTTGCGGTCGGTTTCGGCGATCACCTGCGACAGTTTCTGCCGCTGGCGCTCTTCCACGTCGAACTTGAGCGCCTGAAATAGCGCGTGGTTGGGATATTTCGCCAGGTACTGCCGGCACACCGCCATGGCGGCCTCGAAATTATCGGCCGCCAGGTTGCGCCGCGCTTCCTCGTAGGAATTCTTCAGCGCGTTGTGCTCGGAGTGCACCTGGTTGTAGAAATTCTGGTAGGTGCTGCTGCGCCCGGTATCCGATTCCGGCAAATCGCGGTCCATGGACACCAGCACTTCCAGCTTGCTGAGCGCCGACGTCACTTCGCCTTTTTCCCAGGCCTGCTGGGCGCTCTGATAGAGCCGCGCCTTTTCTTCGCGCACCTTCGAGACTTCACTCTCGCGCCGTCCCACTTCGGCCAACAGTCCCAACGCCTCGGTATCGTTGGGTTTCATCTGCACCACGTTATCCAACGCTTCGCGCGCCTGCCGGAAGGCATGATTATCCAGGTGCTGCCGGGCCAGCGCGATCCACTCCGAGATCTTCTTTTCGCGGCGCTCGCGTTCCACCTGGGATTTCAGCGAGAGCGCGGCGGCGTCGCCCGGGTCCAGTTCCAGCGCCTCTTGAATCTTGCGCAGCGCCAGCGGATACTCGGTGGCTTCGAAGAAACGGCGCGCGCTCTCCAGCAACTGGCGGATGCGGGTTTGCCGCACTGCCTGGTCCACCTGCCCGCGCAGCAGGGCGATTCCCTGGTCCAGGTGGCCTTCCGCTTCCAGTTCCGAGAGCACCTCGCTGGCGAACACGTAATCGCCCGCTTCGAAGCTCTTGGCGGCGCGCTCCAGACGCGGCTTGATCTTGCTCGAATCGAAATACTCCAACGGTTCGTTGCGCGACGCTTTTTGCAGCGCGTCGGCGAACTCGCGCATGTTGAAAAAACGGTGCCACGGCTGCTTCGCCATGGCCTTGTGGACCACCTGGCTGATGGGGTAGCCGACTTCGTGGTTGATTTCGGAAACCGGCGGCGGGATGTGGCGCAGAATGGACTCCACCACTTCGCTTTCGTTGGCGCCCTGGAACGGGCGCAACCGCGTGAGCGCTTCGTAGGTCACCACGCCGAGCGCAAACAGGTCCGACAAAGGGCTCGGCGGCTTCATCTGCAGTTGTTCCGGCGCGATGTAAAACAACGTCCCCTTGAGAGTCGTCTTGGAGTGGCCGCTAGCCTCGCGGGCGATGCCGAAATCGATGATCTTCACCGAGTTGTCGTCCATCACGAAGATGTTGCTCGGCTTGACGTCGCGGTGAACCAGTCCCTGCTCGTGCGCCGCGTGCAGGCCGTGAGCCGCCTGCGTGATGATCTCCAGCACTCCCGCCACGCTCAGCCGCGGACTGCCGTCTTTGATCAGCCGGTCGAGCGTGACGCCGGGCAGCAGCGGCATCACGAAGAACGGTTTCTTGACGCCGTCCTGGTCGAACTCCCCAATGTCGTAAATATTGATGACGTTGGGGTGAACCATGGTCGCCAGGATGCTCCACTCCTTGTAGAACAACTGCAGGGTGGCGGGGTTGTCGATATCCAGGATGGTCTTGAGCGCCACTTCGCGCTTCATCAGGCGGTCGAGTGCTTTATAGACCACGCCCATGCCGCCGCGGCCCAGCACTTCGCGAAGCTCGTATCGCTCCTGGAGATTGGTTCGCTTCAACGCCAAGTCATGCACCTCTCAACCGCGGCTTGTGATATATTTCCAGCATACAATGCAACCGCAATCCAGGCTCGGCGACAATTCCCTGGTGCCCGCGGACAACCACCATCAGTGCCCGCGGTGCGCCCACGTCTGCGTGGGCCCGGCCGAGACCGGGTCGCCGGACGTGAGCGCCAACAACCGTCCGGCGTTGCGTGTCAGCGACTCCGGCCGCCATTCGCATTGTTGCGGCCCCAACACCTGGGTTGCCACTGCCGGCAGCCAGACGGTGTTGGTCAATAACCTGCAAGCCCACCGTTTGGGCGATAGCGACCGGCACTGCGGGGGCCCCGGCTACATGATTCAAGGCAGCCCCGACATCCTGGTGGGCGGCTAGACCCCCAGCGCAGGCGCTTCGCCGCATCACGCCGTCCCTTCCGGATCGTTCGTCAACGAGCCGGGATTGACCCAGGGGTTGGACGCCAGATCGCTCGTGCCTTCCTCGGCGTCGTCGAGTTCCGCGCTGTCCAAACCGCCGCTATCGTCGGCGAGCGCGTCCGCCAACTCTTCGTCGGCGTCATCGTCGCCCGATCCCGATGCCATCTTGGCGATCTTGGGATTCGCCGCCCCTCCCAGGTTGCTGCTGGGGGCCAGCTTCGACAGATCCGGCAGCATGGGCATAATCGGCGTGTGACTGCACGTGCCCGCGGGCGCCGGCAGATTGCAATTCAACCAGACCATGGGGCTGCCCTGAATAATAATGCCTTGCGAATTCACCGAGATGAAGCAGTTTCCGGGCCCCGGCAGGCCGCCGCCGGGGCCGCTGCCGGGCGGGGTCGCCGCGGTGCTGGCCGGGGTGTTGGCGGTGCTTGCCGGTGCGGCAGTAGTGGCGTTGGCGGCGGCCGGAGGACTGCTCGCGGGAGCGCCCGCGGTCGCCGCGGTGGCGGCGGTGCTGGAGGTGCTTGCCGCCGTTCCGCTGGTGGGAGCATTGGCGCCCGCGGACGAAGCGGAACTGCCGGCGCCGGCGGTGCCTGCCGCCGGTGGGGTGGTCGCATTGGCGAGCGCGGCCACATCGCCCACGAGAGCACTAGGAGTCTGGCTCGAGCTGCTTGAACTTCCGCTAAAAGCATTTATAATTGCACTCGCATCGCCCGAGAGAGCGGCGGCGAGTGCGCCCGCTGAAGTGCCCGGCGACGTCCCAGTCGCTCCGGGTGTCGATCCGGGCGCCGCGCTCGATGGCGTCCCAGTCGCTGCCGGGGTTGATCCGGGAGCCGCGCTCGATGGCGTCCCAGTCGCTGCCGGGGTTGAGCCGGGCGCCGCGCTCGATGGCGTCCCAGTCGCTCCGGGTGTCGAACCGGGCGCCGCGCTCGGTGTCGTGCCGGTCGCTGCCGGGGTCGAACCGGGCGCCGCGCTCGGTGTCGTGCCGGTCGCTGCCGGGGTCGATCCGGGAGCCGCGCTCGATGGCGTCCCAGTCGGTCCGGGCGCCGAACCCGGCAGCCCGCCGCCGGAGAGCATTCCGCCCATCCCACCGCCCGATGACATGGTAATCCCCCCACCCGCCGTCAGATTGATCACTCCGCCGGCCACGATACACACATTGCCTTGCGCCTTCAGCACGATGTCCCCGGAGGCGTTCACGGCAATATTCCCGCCCACCGTCTGCGAAACATTCCCGCCCACCTTCTCGTTGTGATTGCCCTTCACGGTGCCGTGCTTATCGGCTTCCACCTGCTCGATCTGGTTCCGTTTGACGTTCAGCGTACGGTCGCGGGTGATGGCCTCGATGGTGTCGTTGCTCACCGTGATCTGCATGTCCTTCTGCGCATGCAGCAGGTAAAGCTCTTGTCCCATGGTGTCGTCGAAGCGCAATTCGTTGAAATCCGCCGTCTTTCCGCCTTTGGTCGAGCGGGTCATGATGCCGCTCCAGTTCTTCCTGTCCGGTAGTTTGTAGGGCGGCCGGTTCTCTTCGTTGTAGAGACAGCCGGTGATCACCGGCCGGTCCGGGTCGCCTTCCAGAAACTGCACCATCACTTCCATGCCTACCCGCGGGATCCAGATCTGGCCCCAGTTGGGACCCGCCCAAGGCTGCATCACGCGAATCCAGCAGGAGCTGTTTTCGCTCGGCGCCTCGCGGTCCCAATGGAATTGCACCTTTACCCGGCCGTACTCGTCGGTATAGATTTCCTCGCCCTTGGGCCCCACCACGGTGGCCGTCTGAATGCTCGACACGTCCGGTCCGTCGGTCTTCCGCGTGGGGCGGAACTGCACCGACGACGGAATTGCCGAAAAGGCGTTGTCGTAGCTCGCCGACGCGGAATCGAACCCCGCGCCGAAGGAGCCTTCGTGCGCGTGGTGTGTCACCGCGGTGATCAGGTAGTTGCCATCCAGATCGGCCCGCGGACAATTGGAGATATCCACGCGGTACCCCGGCGCCAGCGCCCGCACCGTACCCGAGCCGGTTAGCACGGCGTGATCGTACTCCAGTTCCTGCTGGCGCAGCGAGCCCCAGTCGGGCGCGTCCTTGGGCCATTCGAACTCGCCCGGATAGTCGTAAATCTCCAGCACCCGAGAGCCGGACACCTCTTTGTGGACGTCGCCCTCGTGATACAAGCTGGCCTTGGGGATCAGGAAGTTGTAATCTTTGTGCGCGTACTTGCTGGGCTTCACCACTTTGCGCATCTGGCAATCGGTGATGGTATCGTCGCTGCGCAGCACGCCGCCGCCTTCGTCGTGGGCGTACAGCACCGACGGTTGAAACGGGTTGGGCAGGTGGGCCGAGAGGTGGTCCACAATCATCATCGTGTGCTTTCCCTGTTCGTGCTTGAAGTAATAGTAAATACCCTCGATCTCCGCCAGGCGCGAAATGAAATCGAAGGCCGACTCCCGGTACTGGCAGCAGTTAATCCAGGGCGCGTGGCGGTCGCCCAACTTACTCACGTCGTACTGGCCGCTGAAACCGGCGTTGTCGAAGGTGGTCTTGATCACCTCCACTACCGTCTTATTCTGGTAGACGATGCAATTCTGCGTCTGCGAGAGGAACCACAGCCAGGGAACCATCTCGGCTTTGTAGTAACCCAGACGGCCTTCGTGTTTCGTCGGCTCGAAGTGGATTACGTATCCGTTGAAATAGCGGAAGCTGTTGTCCGCCAGCCGGATGCCCACGGTGACGTTGCGGTTGAGCAGTTGCTGCCAGGCGATGGTGAAGTCTTCGGAGACCAGTTCCAGGTTGAAGTGAAAGAGCTCGGACATCTGCTCCGTCCCGCTGAAGGCGTTGCACAGCAGCGAGCTGCCCAAGGGGCTATCGAAGGAAAACAACCGGTCGTTTTGCGAAATACCAGCCATAGATCACCCCGGAACTGCCGATTCACCGCAGATACACAGAGACGCGGAGAAGAACACTCTGTCCGTGGGCGGTACGAACCACGGCATCTCCGCCATTATCTGCCTCAAGCATGACGCGGCGCCTCCAGTCCCCACCGCGCCAACCTTATCCGCCTCTTCTCTGTGTCTCCGTGTCTCTGCGGTGAAAAGTCTTCTCCTTCCACAAGTACATCACCGTCTCGTCGGGATCGCGGTCGAGCGGCTTGGTGAACATCCAGCACACCCAGCCCAGCGACGCCTGCGGCACGCCTTCCGCGCCCAGCGACATCCGCGGCGCTTCCTCGCGCTTCAGAATCAACTGCGCCTCCACGTCCAGATCGTCTCCGCAGAAGAAGCGCGCCAGCGCCTTCAGCGGTTCGTGAGCCGAGCCCCCCGGCAGAAAATCGCGATACTGATCGAGCGGCATAGGGCCCAGCCGCACCCGCACCACCGATTGCTGGTCCCACACCTCGTCGCCCAGCACGATCCCCACGCCCAATTGTTCCGAGCGCGACGAGCCGTCTCCAAAACACGTCCGCGACCCCGCATCGAGCGGCCGCCACGTGCCCGCAAACGGCTGCACTTCCACCGGCACCTCGAAATAATCCTCCAACATTTGCCGGAACGCGCCGGCCGACCGCGGATACTGCGCCAACAGCCCTTCGTAGCCGATCAGCGCCTGGTCCGGCACCGCCATGCGATTCTGCAGCCCCTTGGTGCCCATGCCGATCAGGTCCAGCAGATACCCGGTGAAGTCGTCCTGCCCGCTGCGCTCATAGGCCACCGGAAAGCGGTATTTCTCCCACGCCCGGTAGAGCAGCGACGTCAGGCGATGGTTGAAGATGTCGAGAAAGTCGCGGATCGTCGTATCGCGCGCATAGAGCCGCTCCACCACCAGCTCGGAGTAGCGCGTCGGCAGCATCCCCGAGGGGCCCATGAGCCCGAAGAAACTCACGGTCATCTTCAGCGGACCATCCGGGTCGGGGTTCTCGCTCAGCTTTTGGATCTCGGTGGGCGGAAAACTCAGCGACGTGCGCGCGCCAATCCGCACCGCCTCTTCCGACGGGCGGTCGAACGATCCGATGGGATTCTCCGCCCCAGCCAACTGCTGCAGCAGCCGCACCGCCTGGAAGAACGAGAAATCCCCCGGGCTGGTGCGTAGCCTCTCCGGCAACGCTTCCAGGGTTAAAGCAGGATCCGGTTCCCGGCTCTCGGCGCCCATTCCTTGAGGAGCTCCTTTCTCTGGCGGGTTCGCACCGCCAGTTGGCTAAAGCTGTTCATCGACACGTACTGCGCCAGAAAATGTTCCAGCATGTTGGAAAACAGGTAGACGCCGCCGCCCACGAAGCGATCTTCGTCCAGGTCCAGTTCCACCCGCATGCCGCGCACGTAGGAGATTCCATGATCGCCGATCACGCGCGCGAAACGGCGCTCGCTGCGCACGTCCAGGATGCCATCCACCTGCTGCTCCAGTTGCGGGGACGATGCCTGGTACAGGCGCAGGATCTCCTGCAGCGCCTCGCGGCCTTCTTCCACCAGCGAAAGATAGTTCAGCGACAGGTGCGAAATCAGCCGCCACAGGGCATCGCGCCCCACCGCCGGGCGGAGCGTGGGCGTCGGTTTGCGCAGCGCCACGATGCGCGCGATGGCCGAGCTGCCTTCCAGGTCGAAATCGCCGTTTTCGTCGCCGAACGGCAGCCGAGCGGGCAGGTCCCCATTGGAGCAGGTGCAGCGCACCGTCAGGGTATCCAGATCGAGCGTCACCGGCCGCCCGGACAAATCCACCAGGGACAGGAAAACTTCCGTGCTGTTGCCGTGCTCGGGGCCGGCCTGCCGGCGGGTAGCGTTCCAGAAAGTGGGCGCCTTTTGCCGCGTGCTGTGCCGGAATGAGAAAAAGGGTTCGAACTTGACCGTCTCGCCGGTCTTCTCGTAAATGCACGTCACCTCGTCCACCGAGAAGACCTCTTGCACCCGGTGGTGGCGGAAATCCGGCGCCACGCGATACTCGTACTTGGTCTGATCCATCTGGATCGGCTCGGCGGTGTGCGCCGTCAGGTTAATGATGGGGGTGCAGCCGAGCCGCAGGGTCCGCGGCCCCACGCCGGCTTCCAGCGTCTCCTGGCGGTCGGCCCGCTCGAACGGGGCGATCAGGAAGACGATCTCCACGCTCTCCTGAAAATTCGCCGCCCGCGCCGCGTCCATGCCGCGCAAGTCCAGAAAGAAGAATTTTTCCGGGAACGCGAAGTATTCCTGCAGCAGCCGGTACGCCGCCAGCGAGCGCTGCGTATACGGCAGCAGGCCCTCGTCGTCGGCGAACCCCACGGGCCGCAGCGCATCCGGAATCAGCTCGATGGGACGCTGCCGGAACTTGGGCCGCGGATCGCGCAGCAGAATCGCCCGGCAATTCCCGCACAGCAATTCGTACAGCGTGTGGATCAGCGCCGGTTCGCCGTTGAGATGGAAGCGCAGCACGCTCAGCGGCAGGCTCGCCAGCTTGACTCCCGGCCAGCAATCGAGGCGCACCCGCAGGGCCGCCGCCGTCCCCGGCGATTTGACCGGCGGATCCAGCCGGTCGAGCGACGTCCACTGCGCCTCCACCACGCTCATGGGCCACGCTTCCGCCGGGTAGCAGGTGCGGAAGGTGCAGGGCATGCCGTCCACCGGCCGCGAATACAGAATGGAATGGCGCGGCACCTTCACCGAGGTGGTCAGCTTGCCTTCCCGCAAGTGGAATTCCGCAATCGACATCGAAGGGATGGGCCGGGTGTAGTGCGGATACACCATATTCAGCAGCGCCTGGGTGATCTCCGGAAAATCGTCGTCCAGCCGCATGTGGATGCGCGCCGCCAGAAGCGCTACCGCCTCGATCAGCCGTTCCACGTGGGGATCTTCGCAGCGGCTCGGTTCCAATTGCAGCCGCGACGCCACCTTGGGATACTGGGCCGCGAATTCTGCCCCCATCTGCCGCAGAAAGGTCAGCTCGCGTTCGTAATGGCCCAGCAGTTCATCGCGCACGAGTTTCTCCCACCTCGTATTCCCCTTTGGTGAGCTCCAAAGTGGTGTCGAAGAAAACCCGCGCCGGCGCCGGTTCGGTGCGCAGCAGCCCCTCGATCTGGAAGCGCAACAGGTGGCTATCTTTGGCCACCGGTTTCATGGAGACGGTGACATTCTGCAGACGCGGCTCATACGTCCCCACCACCGTTTCCACCATGCGCGCCAGCCGGTTGCGATCCTCCCCGCTGCTCATCGCCACCCCGGTGATGTCCGGCAACCCGTAGCAGTACACCGAGCGCCAGAGCTCCTTAGCCGAGGGCGGGGGCTCCACCGGGCAGCGGCGCGAATTGAGCAGCCATTCCAGGTCGCGCCGCACCGAATCCTTCAGCTCCTTGAGCGACTGATTGCGCGAATCCGCCGCTTCGTTGCGGTTCTCCGGCTCGCGGTCGATCAGCCGGTCGATGAGCGAAGGCTGGATGACGCGCTGATTGGGTTTCTTCGCCACGGTCACCTCAATCCGAGCGCCCGCGGAGGATCCAACCGGCAAATCTGCGCATACAGCTTGCGCTTTTCGCCGGCGGTGTCCTGAGCATCGTCCAGGCAGCGGTACAACAACACCAGCGGCTGGGCAACCAGATCCGGAGCTTCCCAGTGCTCCAGGCCGCGCCGTTGGATTTCTTCCGCCAACTCCTCCAGGATGGGGCGGCCGATGTCGTTGTTGCCGGTGGCCATGCAGACCTGGGCCAACTGCACGCGGCGCTGGAATCGGCCGCGGCCGCTCCGCTCCTGCCCCACTTCGCGCGACAGGATGTTCAGGGCTTCCTCGGTCCGGCCGGAGCGGGCCGCCTCCATGGCCAGATCGTAAGCGTCCGGGGGGGCCGGCTCGCCGCTCTCGTCTTGCGGGGTGCGATCCACCGGCGGTGGGGGCGGATACCAATTCTGTGGCGGCGCCGGGGCGGCCGCCGGCGGCGGCGCTTCCGGCTCCGTCGACGGACCGGGCAATACCCCCTGGTCTTTGAGCCACTGTACCGTTTCCGCATTGGCCACCGGCGTATCGTCGGCCAGGGTCCATTGCAACAGGTACGGCATATCGGCCAGCAGCGCTTTCAGCCCGGACAGAATGGCCGCCGCCGCGGCATCGGCGCCCGAGGTCTGCAAAGCGCCGACGGAGTAGCGATGGATATCCAGCCAGGCCCGTCCCCAGGGCCGGCC
>Ga0182030_10012093_pt1 | contig 17347 bp, 15 predicted proteins | sample 812S3MmetaG_FD_121299 | JGI IMG/M metagenome (GOLD analysis project Ga0182030, IMG submission 121299) | Permafrost microbial communities from Stordalen Mire, Sweden - 812S3M metaG (Illumina Assembly) | ecosystem: Environmental > Terrestrial > Soil > Wetlands > Permafrost | place: Sweden...
AAGTTCAGCAAAACAAAGGATGAGTTCAGCGATCCCACCCATCGGACAAAAAGACGTCCGATGGATGGGGCACAGTTTCATCCACCGTGGGTCGGCGACGCCGGTGGGGAACTAACAAGAAACGAGGTTCCAGTTGCGTTGTGGTTGGCCAGTCAAAAGGCAAGGAATCCGGAGTTTTTGGAACAGATTCAGCAAATTAGCCCCCGCTTTGCGGGGATAGCGAGTTAGCAAGTCAGCGGGAGCATCAATCGACACAGGTTTCATGCATCCGTGGGGTCGACGAAACCGGTGGACGATTCAAGAGATCGCTTTAGAAGGAAATCCAGAAGCATTGACGGAACAGAACAACAATCCGGATAACATTGCGGAGTCGGCAAACGACCAGATTGCGCCGGATGGAGTGTCCTCTCGGGAATCTGCTGCGCCGGAGCAAGCATCGGAGCAGGTGAGCGCTCCCGATTTGGTGCTTCACATTCAGCATGGCCCAGACGAGAAGGCTGCGGCCAAGGCGGCGGCGGTGCAGAAAAAGCGGGACGAGAGCTCCGAGGAGTCGCCCTTTTCCGTCAGCGTTGGCCAGGTTTACGACGGACCGTTGGACTTGCTGCTGGACCTGATCCGCAAGCAGGACATCGACATCTACGACATACCGATTGCGAAACTCACTGCGCAGTTTCTGGCCTATGTGAACCAGTTGAAGTCCTCGGATGTCGATGTGGCGGGGGAATTTATCTACACGGCGTCGCTGCTGATTCACATCAAGAGCAAGATGCTGCTGCCGCGTGCCGGTGCGGGTCCCGAAGAAACGGCCGAAGATCCGCGGCGCGAGCTGGTCGACCGCCTGCTGGAGCACGAGCGCTTCAAGAATGCCGCGCAGATGCTGCAGCAGAAACAGATGCTGGAGGCGGCCACCTGGACCAATCCTGGATTTAAGGAATTCAATAACGATGCGGCGGCCGAACCGGAAATTGCGGCCGATACTGTCGATTTGGTGCGGATCTTCCGCGAAATTCTGGAGCGCGCGCGCAACCGGCCCGTTTTAGACCTCCAGGAAGACTCGGTAACGGTGGGTCAGATGATACGGTTTCTTGGCCGCCGGCTGACCATGGAAGACAAGCCGGTTTCGCTCCACAAATTGCTGAGCCACACCCGGTCGGAGCGGGCCCTGATCGCCACGTTTCTGGCGCTGCTCGAGCTGGTTCGGCTGCAAGCGATCCTACTGCGCCAGGACCGCGCCTTCAGCGACATCTTCATCAAGAAGCACACCAGCTTCGAAGCCGTGATGAACGAGGGCCTCGCCAACGCTCGGGACGATTGGCGCTAGCCCTAGGTTATAACATACGTTAATACGTGATGTATGATGTTGCCAGGAGGCTCTTCCATGGCCACAACTGCAAAGATCATTTCCGTTGGCAATTCCGCTGGGATTATATTGCCCAAGGAGACTCTGGCGCGGCTGAATATCAAGAAGGGCGATACGGTATATATCACCGAGGGCGCGCAGGGTATTCGCCTCATGCCGTTTGATCCGGACTTTGCCACGCAAATGGAAGCGGCACGCGAGGTAATGCGGGAGAACCGCGATGTTCTTCAAAGGCTCGCGGAGTGAATGAGCCAGTCTGGATCAGGCAAGACGTAGTTCTGGCCATGCACGAGGAGTCCCTTATGCTTCACGGCGGACCGGAGGGTGTGCGCGATCTGGGGCTTCTGGAGTCCGCTTTGGCGCGCCCGAAGAACCTTTTGGCCTATTCCGAACAGCATCCCTCTCTTGCCGAATTGGCAGCGGCCTATGCCAAGGGGATCGTCGCCAATCATCCGTTTGTCGATGGAAACAAGCGCACTGCTCTCATTGTTTCCGTAACATTCCTGCGTTTGAATGGCTTCCAATTGACTGCACCCAAAGAGGACCGGGTTCTCACCTTCTGGAACCTGGCAGCGGGCGAAATCACTGAAGCTCAACTGGCGGTCTGGTTTGCCGAGAATACGGCTGCCCTGCCGGAAAATCACGGTAAATGAAGGCTCTTCAGCCGGTTTCCGGTTTTAGGCAGCCGATTTCCCTTTCGCTCCCCCTGCCCAGTGGGTGTAGAATCTGTGAAGCAGAACCAGACTCACCTGGTTCACCGAGCAAACAACTGCGAATCTATGCGGTTGTTGGGGTTTTATGGACGCCAACTTATCCGGCTCTTCTCTCTTCGGCCACAAGCCATCCCATTTCTATTTATATTGCGTTTCTGTTGTTGAGTCCTTCACTAGGAGGCCCAGGCGTGCCCGGAATGTTTCCGGCCGCATTGGAGACTTCTAATGGCAGACCTGGCAACTCTTGTAGAAGCCATCCCCTCCAGACCGTCCTTCGTTGAGCGCAGAACGACAAAGCGTTCAAGCCGCGCGGGGATCGTAGCTTTTCTGGTCGCGTTCATGGGCGGGCTAGGGTACATCGGCTTTCATGTAGCGAGAGATCTCAACAACGTAACCATCACCAGCGTATGGCCCTATCTTCTGCTCGCCCTGGCGCTCCTGATCGCACTTGGATTCGAGTTTGTCAACGGCTTCCACGATACCGCGAACGCCGTAGCAACAGTGATTTACACGAATTCGCTGGATCCGAATGTCGCGGTCGTGTGGTCGGGAATCTGCAATCTCGCCGGCGTGCTTGCTTCCAGCGGCACGGTGGCCTTCGCTGTGGTCACGCTGCTGCCTGTCGAACTGATTCTGCAAGTGAGTTCCGGCTCCGGGTTCGCGATGGTGTTTGCATTGCTCATCGCCGCCATTTTATGGAATTTGGGCACCTGGTGGTTGGGTCTGCCGGCTTCGAGCTCGCACACCATGGTGGGCTCGATCATCGGCGTAGGCATCGCCAATCAACTGCTCAGTACCCAATCCGGCACTTCGGGCGTGGATTGGGAGCAGGCGATCAAGGTGCTCAAGGTGCTGTTGATTTCGCCTGTCGTTGGTTTTGGCGCGGCAGCGCTGTTAATGCTACTTTCCAAGTTCCTGGTGCGGTATCCCTCGCTTTACGAAGCGCCGAAGAACAACCAGCCGCCGCCGTTTCCCATTCGCGCCCTGATGGTGCTGACCTGCACCGGCGTCAGCTTCTTCCACGGATCCAACGACGGGCAGAAAGGCATGGGTCTGATCATGCTGATTCTGATCGGCACCGTGCCAACGGCCTATGCATTGAATCACGCGGTCACCGCGCAGGATATTCAGGACTTCATTGCCGCATCCGAGCAGGCAGGGCACATTCTGGACCGGTATGTGGACAAGACGGGGGTCCTGGGCGCGGATGCCCGGGCTGAGGTTACAGACTACATTCGGACCAAGCAGTTGCAGCCGGACACGATTCTTGCCTTACGCGAGCTGGTCGAGGACCTGAATCACGAAGTTGCGCTCTACAAGGTGTTCAAGTCCGTTCCCGCGCAGGACCAGACCAATGTGCGGAACGACATGTACGTCGCCAGCGAAGCAATCCGCCTGATGCAGAAGAGCCACAATCCGGCCTTCACGATTGAAGAGAACGCGGCCTTAACCACCTACAAGGCCAGGGTGGACAAGGCAACGAAGTTCATTCCCGATTGGGTAAAGGTGGCTGTGGCCCTGGCACTGGGCCTGGGCACCATGGTTGGGTGGAAGCGCATTGTGGTAACCGTAGGCGAAAAAATCGGCAAGGACCACCTGACCTACGCGCAAGGCGCTGCCGCCGGCCTGGTAGCGATGGGCACCATCTTTGCCGCGGACAGGTTTGGCCTGCCGGTGAGCACGACGCATGTGCTGAGTTCTGGCGTGGCGGGAACGATGGTGGCCAACGGCAGCGGAGTCAGGGTCACTACTGTCCGAAACATCGCCGCAGGCTGGGTATTCACGCTTCCGGCCGCGGGGCTGTTGTCGGGCCTGCTCTACTGGCTTTTCCGCACGCTTTCCTGACCTGGAATCAGGCCGAAAAAGGGGCGTCCGTCCCGGCGGACGCCCCTTTTTTCGGTTGATGCATCCCGCGGCCAGGAGCGAAACGCAGCCTTCCCGCCTGGCAAATCCATCGACACAAGCTGAATCCACTCAACAGAACCAACCAATCTGCCGATATTCTCCCCAGATGGGACCAATCTCTATGCAAACTGAACTGACAAAAGAACCTGAGGTCTCTCCGCAGGATTGGACTTCGGAAATGCGCTACGTTGCCCGCCAGCCAATCCTGAACCTGGAGGGACGGGTCCACGGATACGAGTTGCTATTCCGGACAGGTCCTTTGGGAGTCTCCCGAGTGGATGGCGACATGGCCGCCCGAACCATGCTCGACAATGCGGTAATCTTTGGGCTTGAACGGTTTACGAATGGGCTGCCGGCTTTTGTGAATTGCAGCGTCGAGGTGCTCACTGAGCAGTTGGTCAATGTCCTGCCCCCGGCGGAGACAGTGCTTGGCGTACCGTCAAGTCTGGCAAAGACGCATAAGCTTATTGACGCATGCCGGGAACTGAAGGGCCGCGGTTACCGGTTGGCACTGGACGATTTCACGTGGAATGCGAATCTGGAACCGCTGCTGCAGCTAGCCGACTACATCCGCGTGGATTTCGACCAACTCGGCGCAACGGAACGGGAGCATCTGCGGCGTCTGAAGTGCGACTCCATCACGGTAGTTGCCCAAAAGGTTGAAACGCAGGGCGATTACAAGCAAGCCCGCGAGAGAGGCTTCACGCTGTTTCAAGGGAGCTATATTTGCCACCCGGTCCTGGTGAAGAAGCGCAAGGTGCCCGCAAACCGGCTCTTTCACTTTGAGATTGTGCGCGAACTGCACCACGATCCCATCGATGTCAGGAAGTTGGGCAAGCTGGTCATGCGCGACGCCTCGCTGACCTACCGGCTGCTGCGCCTGGTAAACTCCGCGCTTTACCACACCCAGCAGGAATTGCGCTCGATCGAGTCGGCGCTGATCATTCTCGGCGACAACACGCTTCGCCGCGTCATCTCGGTTGCAGTGCTTAGCGAGATGAATGGCGGACAATTCACGGAGGTCCTGCGCATGGCCTTGATGCGCGCTCGTTTTTGCGAATTGGCCGCCGGTGAGTGCAAGATGGACGGTTCCGAGCAGTATCTGCTTGGAATGCTGAGCCTGGTGCCTGCCATGCTGGGTCTCCCCATGGAAGACATCGCGCCGTCGATGCCCTTGCGCAATGAGATTCGAGAGGCGCTGCTTGGCAAAGCGAACATACAGCGCAGCCTGCTCACCTGGCTGGAGTGCCATGAACGGGGCGATTGGGCGCCATGCGACCAGATCGTTCAAGCCATTGGGCTGAACCGGGAACAGCTCATGCGGTGCTATGCCGACGCCGTCGTCTGGGCTGAAGCCGCACTCCGCTCCTCCGTCTAAGAATCTGTCTTAAACTACAGTTGTAGATAGAAAACGGGCAGGGGTGAGCCTCGTTTCCGGTAGTGACAGCGCAGCGCGTGGAATTGATGGTGTCTTCGCTATTCGGACCAGTGCAGCAGATGTTCAATGCCGTGCCATCTGCGCCAGAGAAGGTGAGCGAGGAGGGGGCGCAGTTCGGGCACGCTGAGCGGCACCTGCCCAACTGGAGTTTTTTCTCCCCGTGCGCGCAGAATGGCCAGTACAGCCGTTCGCCTTTGCTGCCCGAACCTGCTGAAACCCGCTCCCAGGCCAGATTCGGCAAGCTTTGCGCGAGTGCATCCACGCGCCGCTGCTGGCGATCAGGCCATGCGCCCGCAGCAACTCCTGCTTCCAACCCGATAGACGTGTCTCCATAGCTCTCGCCGGAGAGTCGTATCCCAGAGCGATTTCAGATTATCACTATCTACAACTGTGGTACCAATACTACAGTTGTACTTGTCTTTGGGGCGCTGGTCCAGGCCTGAAGGCCGCGGATTTTGGCCCATTTTCAGGGGGTTAAAACCCCTTGCTCCCTCCGCAAGAACTATCTGCAACTGTAGTACTTAGAGCATGTGGATTGCCCTGCGGGGGTAATGTCCCGGCAATCGTTTCGGCCAACGCACACGAGGTTACCGGGGATTGGGTGCCGTCGTTGAAGATTGGGAAAGTGCGGCCGTTTGGGGTGGTGGGGGCCGGGCTGCTGCTGAATGAACCCAGCAGCGGGCAGGCAAATACCACTTCTTCAAACAAGCCGGTTTTTGTGTACGGCGCGGGACTGGATTGGGGTTTGCTTCCACACATCGGAGTGCGGCTGCAATATCGAGGCAATCTCTACCGCGCCCCAGACCTGACGACGCTCTATGGATCGAACGGGGCCTTTATGCATACCTCGGAGCCAATGATCGGTGTCTATTTGCGGCTGTAATTAAAACACGCAATGACACCGCGGAAGGATGAATCCGAAGTTTCCTTGTAGTGCGCGGTTTTGCTCAGAAGGTGATACGCCGCACCAACGAAAATCGATGCTTGGCGCAACTTTCAGGCGAAAGCGGTGTCCAACCACAGGGAGACATCCTTGAGGGGTATCGGGGACAACCCCGGACCCGGCGGCGATCGGCAACTTAAGCACGGATCTTCTGCAATTCTTCCTCTGCCCTCTGCAACAAGTTCTTTTGCCTTTGGCTGTGCATGGACGAAAGCACCGCCTTGAAGGATAACTGTGTCTGAACACGAGAGCCTGTTATTAACTCTCCCGCTCCCCGCGCGAAAGTCGATAACAGGCTCTCACCTCCCCATTTTTCAAAGGATGGCAATGAAGACAATGACTGCAAGTACACCGCAAAAGTTCCTTTGGGTATGCACCCTGCTCACTGCCTGCTCGACGGTTGTTCCAACTGCAGTTGCGCAACTTGTAGCTCCCCGCATCCACGCAGAGATCGCCAGCGCAGAGCAATCGACTTTGAAGAACTCGCGGCACCCGCTGGCGCAGGTTCAGTTTGACGCTGGACGGATGCCTTCAGATACGCGGCTCGATGGCATCAGCGTGGTCTTCAATCGTTCGGCGGCACAAGAGGCGGATCTACAGGCGTTGATTGCCGCGCAGCAGAATCCGGCATCGCCTCAGTATCGCCAGTGGCTGACACCGGAGCAATTCGCGGCGCGGTTCGGCATGGCCGATGCGGATTTGAACAAGGTGCAGAGCTGGCTTGAGCAGCAAGGGTTTTCAATCGACTCGGTAGCGCGCAGCAAAAACGCGATTCACTTCACCGGCACGGTGCGGCAGGTGGAGGCAGCTTTCCAGACGGAGATGCACTTCTACAAGATCGAAGGTAAGCAGCATTTTGCCCCGTCCACGGCTCTGAGCGTGCCATCTGCGCTCGCCTCCACGGTTCTGGGAATCACCAACCTGGATGATTTTCGGCCGCAATCGCATGTGGCGAAGAGGAAAAATTCAAGTGTGAAGCCGGCGTTTACCTCGAGTGTGTCGGGGGCCGTGCATTTTGCGCCGGGCGACATTGCCACGGTCTACGATATCAAGCCGCTTTACAACGCCAGCATCACCGGGACCGGCCAATCCATTACGCTGGTGGGCCAGTCGGCGATTGCGGTGAGCGACATCGAGGCCTTTCAAAGCGCGGCTGGATTGACGGTGAAAGACCCGACCCAGTTTCTGGTGCCAAACTCGGGAACCTCGACTGTTTATGCCGACGGGGATGAGTCGGAATCGGATCTGGACCTGGAGTGGTCGGGCGCCATTGCTCCCGGCGCAACCATCAATTTTGTCTACGTAGGCAACGGCTCGAACTATGGCGTCTTCGACTCACTCGTTTATGCCATCGACCAGAAGATCGGCACCATCATCAGCTCAAGCTATGGCCAATGCGAAGCTTCTCTTCCCGGCACCACGCTCGGATCGGGAGCCTCCGCGGAACCCGCGCTGGAATCGGCGTTTGAGCAAGCCACCGCGCAGGGACAGACGATTGTGGCGGCATCCGGCGACGATGGCTCAACCGACTGTTTTGTTGGCCTTGGCCAGGGGAACCCTCCCGCATCCGAGCAGGAAGCCCTCGCCGTCGATTATCCAGGCAGCAGTGCTTACGTGACCAGTATGGGCGGGACGGAAATCTCCTCGTCCAGCTCCGCCTATGACACATCGGGCACCGCTTACTGGTTGGCCGCGACCGGCTCGGACGCCATCACTTCGGCGCTCCAATACATTCCGGAGGTTGCCTGGAACGACGAAGATTCGAGCTGCACCGGGACCGGCTGTTTGAGCGCGACCGGCGGCGGCGCCAGTTCGCTCTTTACCAAGCCAAGCTGGCAAACCGGTGTGGCCGGAATTCCCTCTGACGGTCAGCGGGATGTTCCGGATATTGCTCTTTATGCTTCGCCGGATTTGCCCGGTTACCTATTTTGCAGCAGCGATCCAGCCGATTGGTTCCAGGGACAACAGAGCAGTTGCACCTCCGGATTCCGGGATTCGTCGACCGAGGATCTGACCTTCGCCGGGGGCACCAGCTTCGCCACGCCAATCTTCTCCGGCATTCTGGCCCTCATCAACCAGAAGCAGGGATACACCACGGGCCAGGGCCTGGTCAACCCAACGCTCTATACTCTGGCCGCTGACAGCGCGACCTATGCATCGGCATTCCACGACATCACCTCGGGAAACAACGATTGCCTGGTTTCGGCGGATTGCAGCAGTTCGACCGGCTTCTCTGCCGGTGTGGGCTACGACCAAGCAACCGGACTGGGATCGATCGACGCAACCGCTCTAGCCACCGCCTGGCCTGCCAGCTCAGGAACCGCCCCAACCTTGATTCCGACCACGACCACCGTTACGGCGTCGAACAGCGCACCGAACGTCAACACTTCCGACACCTTCACCATCACGGTTGCAGCAGCCTCCGGCAGCACTCCGGCCGGCATCGTGAATCTGACCGTGGACGGCGGGACAGCTATCCCCGAGACCCTGACCTCGAACGGCACCTTCGTTTACACCACGTCGTTTTCCACTGCCGGTCCCCACACCATCCTCGCTGCTTACGTGGCCGACACCACCTATGCAGGCTCCACCGGCAGCGTAACAGTGAATGTTGCGACCGTCAGTTCGGGCAACGGAACAATTACTCTTACATCGACGCCGAGCACCCTGGCAGTATCCCAGGGCACGTCGGGAACCGAAATCATCACGGTGACTCCTTCAACCTCGCCCGCATACACGGGCACGGTGTATCTCACCGTCAGCCTTCCCAGCTCACTCGATAACTTGTGCGGCGGGTTCTCGAACTCGAACTCCGCAGGCGATGGAGTCGTGTCGATCAGCAATGCGGCGACCCCTGTGACGAACGCAATGGTATTGGACACCAATGCTTCCGATTGCGCGTCGACAGGGGCGATACGCAAGAGCGGCCTGCGGCCACTGCGCAGCCTGCGCGCGGGGAATACGCCGAAGAACAGTGGAGCGAACCCGGTTCCGCTTACGGTTGCCTTTGCCGGGCTGCTGCTGGTGGGCTTCCTGGGACGCAGTTCGCGAAAGCTGCGCGGCCTGGCGGGGCTGATTCTGCTGGCCGGCGTGGGGCTGGCGGTTACAGCCTGCAGCAGCATAACCGACACCGTTTCCAATCCGCCCAAGGGGACCTACTCCCTCACCGTCACCGGCACGGACTCGGTCACGTCGAGCATTACCAATAACACAACGTTCAGCTTCGTCATCAACTAAACGCGGTTCAACCAGGCCGGCACAGGGGCAGACATTCCGAAGAGGATGTCTGCCCCTTGCTGCATGGAGATTCGGAAGCACGACATCCATCGCATCAAGCGAAAGAGTGTCCCCAATTGCACTAACCGCATCGTTAACGGAGCGTATGATCTCTGCGTCTTCGGCGTATACGCAGATGTGCCGGCCAGATAGATTGTGGGGTCGAATACGCATATTCATTGTTTACAACATTGGTTCCGGCAGCGCGCTTTCTCCGCCGCTCAACGCAGCCGTTACCGTGCATTCAATTTGCCGGGATATGCTGCGCATATGAACTTCCAACTGGGCAGAGAAATTCTTCTGGCGGTTGTATTCGCGTTTGCAGCGAGTCTGGCTCAGGCAGAGAATGCGGGCGCGGGTGTGCCCGCGAACCTGAGTTCCGATCAGATTGTGCAACAGATGCAGCAGCACACCCAGGCCCAGACAGAGGGGTTGAAGCAGTACAAGGCTCTGCGTCACTACCAGGTGGAGTACCACGGATTCTCGGCCAGGGTCGCCGCCAAAATGGATGTGGAGATAAGCTACGACGCGGTGCAAGGCAAGAGTTTTCGCATCGTCTCGCAGAGTGGCTCGGGCATGCTTTGCGATAAGGTCTTGAAGCGTGCCGTCGACAGCGAAAAAGAGGCCTCGCAGGACAAGCGGTCCTCGGCGATGACTGAGGCGAATTATCGGTTTCATCTCGCCGGAATCGAGAGCGTTGCGGGCCGCCCGGCGTACATTCTGGATGTCGAGCCGCTGACGGAGAGCAAGTTCCTGTCGCGCGGAAAGATCTGGGTGGATGCGGCAGACTTCGCAGTGGTAAAGATGGAGACGGAGCCGGCGAAGAGTCCTTCATTCTGGATTGCGCGAACGCTCATTCACTACACGAGCACAAAGACCGGCGCATTCTGGCTTCCCGAGCAGGTACGCAGCGAAACCAAGGTGCGCATCGGCGGCACAGCCGTGCTGACCATCAACTACGGAAGCTACGAGATTGTGCCGGCCACGATTCTTCAGGCAGCAAGCTTTTAGAGTGGTGAATCCGACGCTGGTTGCTTTTCTCAGAACCAGATTCTCCAGGGCAATAAGCGCCCCAAATGGAGGTCCCCTTCGACTCTGCTGAAGTACGCTCCGCTCCTCATGAACAAAGAAGTGAAGGGGCTGAGATTTCGTGACGTTTAGCAAGCCAGCCTCCGCTTCGCGGAGATAGCGAGTTAGCAAGTCAGCGGGATCCCTTGACTGCCCCCACACCCGAATCTGTTCATTGCAGGCGAAACTCGCAATGCGAGTCAGGCTGCTCCCTATGAACAAGGCTGGTTTAGGGTCGAGGATCCCCGCCCTTGCGATAGGAAAAAATCGCAAGAACGGGGCACGGAGCGGTTTTGGCGGAACCGACGCGGGTTCATTGGAGCCGGGTGCCCCATCCTTGAATCGTTTTGGGATTCAAGGGTGGGAGGCCACAGAAGTTAAGAGCAATTCAGTCAATGGCTGCCGGTCTGCATGATCGGATCGATCCGCGAACTGCATGTGCCGCCGGCCGCTAGTTTCCACGTCGATCCGTCCGCGTATGTGACAGAATTCAGATCGATCGCACTCACCGCCGAGAAGCCAGGAACCGCCAGGTCAGTTGAAATCTCCTTTGGTTCGGCCGGGAATTTGACGTCGAAGGTCTTTGTCGCGTCGGAAGAGTCCTGCGCAGACAAGGTCGGCACCACGCGGCCTTTGTTCGCAAACCCATGCACCGTGACGTTTGCCGCGACTACACGCTTGGAATTCGGACTGGTAACGATCAGATGAAGCAACTGCGCGATGCCCTTTATCCTGACGCCGTTGACCACCATCGGGTTTCCGCCGGGTGCTTGCCTGGCATTCAGCAAGACCGGACAGCCTGCCGGCTGCGGAAGCTGGATGACCGTCGTCTGAACCGGTTCCATTCCGCTAACACCAAAACCTTGAGGATTCGCTTGGGCAGCCAAAGCGGCCGATCCCAGCAGGACCACGAACGAAACGGCAGCAGCACGAATCATGAGGAGTCTCCTTGGCAGGGTTTCCCCGTTGTTTGACGCGGATACTCGCGCACGGTAACAACCTACTCCAGCCGCACCTCGGCTGCAAGTGGACCGGGGTCGCCGGTGCGCCCATCCGGCCCTGTCCGCTGTGTTACCGTTGCAATACGGCGACCCTGAGCCGGGCCTTATTTCCCGGTCCGTTCCGAATGCCTGTGAATGGCCAGGAATCGGGGTTCTGCCGAGCGAAACCATCGAATGCCCCAACAGCCGGAATTGTCGTCGCCCCCCTTGCCCGCGAGCCCGGCTCAACAGCCTGGACTCGCATTGGCTTCCGACGCTACAGCCGGGCCCGCACTGGGCGCAACTCCAGGAAAACATGGACCCCAACGCATCCCCCGCTGGCTTGAGCGCGCCGAACTGTTCCTTCGCGTGCTGCTCCGGATGTACATTGGTCTGGCGGTTTGTTATGCACCGTGGTCCAAGCTGTTCTGGGACCAGAATCCAATTTTTCTGCAGTTTCCAACGCTTTCAGTCTATGCGGCCCACGGAGCGGTGCGGGGCCTTGTGTCGGGGCTGGGGCTTCTGAATTTGTGGATTGCATTCCACGATGCGATCCGGCACGGGACGGATAAGGAATGACGGACGGAGAGCAGGGACCAGGGAATAGGGAAGAGGGAATAGAGACTAGCGATCAGGGACCATTGGCTGCGAGTGAAGCGGCGAGTGGGTCGCCCGAGGCGCTGGAAAAAGCTCCGCTGGCGTATGAAAACCCGGCGTTCCTGAACGGCGCCGACGGCCGGCTGATCCGCATTATGGCGGAGTATCTGGAGCCCCTGGCGCGGTTCCGGCGCGAGCAGATTCAGGACACAGTGGTCTTTTTTGGGTCGGCGCGGTTTCGCGGCCGTGAAGAGGCCGATCACGCCCTGGAATTGCTGGAGAACACAGGTTCCACCCAGGCGGCGCCAAGCCACGAACAGCCCGCCAGCGTCCCGGAAATTGTGGAAGGCACAGCTACGGAACTGCAGCGAAAACGCGCCGTGGCAGCGGTGGAGATGGCGCGCTACTACGAAGACGCGCGGCGTCTGTCGCAAATGCTGACAACCTGGGCAAAGCAGATTCCTTCCCGCCGGCACCGGTTTGTAGTCACCTCAGGCGGTGGCCCAGGGATCATGGAGGCTGCCAACCGCGGGGCTTACGAAGCCGGCGGCAAGACAATTGGATTGAATATACGGTTGCCGTTCGAACAGTCGCCGAACCCGTACATTACTCCAAGCCTCAACTTCGAGTTTCATTACTTCTTCATGCGCAAGCTGTGGTTTGCTTACCTGTCGAAGGCGCTCGTCGTGTTTCCGGGGGGATTCGGGACGCTGGACGAGATGTTCGAGATTCTCACCTTGGCGCAGACCCAGAAGCTGGCCAAGAAAATCACCGTCGTAATCTACGGCTCCGACTACTGGAAAAAGGTCTTCAACCTGCAAGTCCTGGTCGACACCGGTGCCATCTCCCCCAAAGACATCGACCTGTTCCAGTTTGCAGACACTCCGGAACAGGCCTTCGAGATGTTGCGTAAAGGGCTTACAGAGAACTACCTGGCAGTGGAGGCGGCGGCCGGCAAGCAGGCGACGGCCGCGGTAGCCGCAGCCACGGCAAGCAAGGAACTGATGGCCGGTTGGACGCTGGAAGATTTCCTCGGGCCGGAAATGGCCAAGACCAGCAAGTAGCGAATGGGCGCTTTGAGCGCCCAGCTTTATTTGATTTGCTTCGACCACTCCGGTTCGTTTGAATTGTCATCCGTGTCGTTGTTGTTTTCATCAACCGGATGACTCCAGCCGTCCAGCGTTTTGCCGGTGGCTATGTCCAGCAATACAGACTCACCGGACCATCCACCATGCAGAGGACTCATTCGGAAAGCGAGCTCTCTTCCGTTCTTCATGAACGCCCAACTCCAAATGGCCATGCCAGGACGCAAACGTCGCAGGATGTGGTCATTTCGCCAGACCACCAATTCCAAGGGGACTGGATAGGAAACACAACAGGCCGAGCTGTAGACGAGCCAACCCACAGCCCTGCCGTCAGGGGCGGTTAGGATTCTTGATACGTTTTCCTGATCTCTTTCAGCAGGAATAAGGCGGTCGCTGCCGTTGGCTGTGACAATGTGAACTCTTCCCTTGTCATCCACGTATGCCTTTGTAACGACAGGCTGGGCCGCGTCAATCGCAAGCGAGCAGGTTGCGGCAATGCAAAGAAGAAACGTTAGAGCGCGCACAGAGAATCATAGCGATCTTCAAGAATTCCGAGGCAGTTTTCTCTGATTCTGCTAGGCTTATGTCAATGGGAGGTACGCCGGTCATGGCTTTCGAGCCTGCTATGCGTGTCGAGACTTGCACTAAATATCACAGATCTTTAAGTTTTCTGGGTATTTAGCCTGGTTTTCAAGGGAATTCCGGTAACTTTTTTGATTCCTTCGCGAATTGAAGGGTAATTCGCGCTATCTTAACTTCCCATTGACGAAAGGAAGAGGATACTGGGTGCAGAAATCCGGAACGAAACGCGGAGAAGGAGCGGATATGGCCAGATCGAGCATCTCGTATCTTTGGCGCGACCCCCATGCACCCAATGGTTTTCGCACCGGTGTTTCCCTCCACAGCCATACCAACCAGTCCACGGAAACGCTGGACTTCCTGGCGAACTTCGGCAATCAGTATCCGGTGCTGCGACCGTTTCTGTCGCGGATGGAGCGCCGGTCGGAGTCCATGCACGGCATTCGCATCAATTACGCGGCGGCCTACTGGACCCCTCCGATGACGCCCAGGCTGGCTTTTGACCTTGAGCGCAGTCAGATCGAAAGCCTCAACCTGGCTTCCATGGTTTCGATTACCGACCATGACACGATCAACGCGCCCATGCTGCTGCGGACCATTCCCAGCGCGCGCCAGATTCCGGTTTCCGTGGAGTGGAGCGCCCCCTACGGAGATCAGTCGTTTCACCTGGGGGTCCACAACCTGCCCAGCGCGCGGGCGACCGAGTGGATGGCAACCCTGGCCGAATATACCCGGCACCCTGGCGACGCGCGCCTGACCGAAATTCTTGCCGCGTTGAACGCGGAGCCGAATGTGCTGGTCGTGTTCAACCACCCCATGTGGGATCTCTACCTGGTGGGCCGGGAGAAACACGAATTTCTCGTGAATGAGTTCCTGCAGAAGAACGGCGCATTCCTTCACGCGCTGGAGTTGAACGGCCTGCGGCACTGGGCAGAGAACCGCGCCACCCGGCAGTTGGCGGAGAGCTGGCACATGCTGCTCATCTCCGGCGGCGACCGTCACGGCGTGGAGCCGAACGCCACCATCAACCTGACCAACGCCACCAGCTTTACTGAATTCGTCCACGAGATCCGGCGAGAGAAGAAGAGCAGCATGCTCTTCATGCCGCAGTATGCCGAGCCCTGGAAGCACCGGATTCTGCAGTCGACCATCGATGCGGTGCGCAACTATCCGGAGTTTCCGCAGGGTTCGCGGAACTGGGACGAGCGCGTGTATCATCCCGACCGCAATGGGGTCATCCGGCCGCTGAGCGAAATCTGGCCGAGTGGCAAAGCCCCCGCTGCGATGCGCGCGATCATCGGCTCTGTACAGCTGATGGGCCGCGGCCTCGTTTCAGGTGGATTGCGCATGGCCTGGAGCGAAGCACACCAGTTGCGGCTGGCTCTCGGCGAACACGACAGCTAAGCCAATCGCATCCAAGCCTACGTGCTAGCCGAAACCCTCAATCCGATGCTCGCCGAAGCGCCGTGTGTGCGAATGCCGCGGGTGGCCTACTTTCCCGACTCATTCCACGAAGTCAACGGAGTGGCGCACACCAGCCGCCATTTTGAGGCGTTCGCCCGGCGGCGGAATCTTCCCTTCCTGTGCGTCCGCGCCGGGGACCGCGCCAAGGCCCTTATGGAAGACGGCAACGTGTGGACACTGGAACTGCCGCGCGGCTTTCTGTCATTTGCCCTGGAGAAAGATCTCCGTTACGATCCGGCGTTTCTGCGCCACATTCCCCTCATTGGCGAGGTGCTGGACCGCTTCAAGCCGGACCTGATCCACATTACAGGTCCCAGCGAAGTTGGCATGTTGGGCGCCCGCTTGGCGTACGAAATGGAGTTGCCGCTGGCCGCGAGTTGGCACACCAACGTGCATGAATATCTGGCCCGGCGATCGGACTGGGTCCTAAAGCTGCTCCCCAAACAATCCATGGTCACGGAGCAGACAATCGAAGACCTGACCATGGCTGCTGCGGCCAAGTTTTACTCTATGGCGAGGGTGCTGTTCGCTCCCAACCCGGAGCTATGCGCCCTGTTGGAACGAACCACAGGGCGGCCCTGCCACCTGATGCCGCGAGGCGTGGATGCGGAACTGTTCGCGCCGGACAAGAGGAAGCGAGAGCCCGAAGATCGCGACCATGTGCTCGGGTTTGTGGGACGGATCAGTGTCGAGAAAAACGTGGCTCTGCTTGTTCAGGTCCAGCAAGAACTCGAAGCCATGGGCCACAAGAGCTTCCGGTTTTTGATAGTCGGCCACGGCGGCGACGAAGGTTGGCTGCGCGAACACCTGCCCAAAGCGGAGTTTGCCGGTGTGCTGCACGGTGAGGCGCTGTCAACGGCATACGCCAATATGGATTTATTCGTGTTCCCCTCGCATACTGACACATTCGGCAACGTGGTGCTGGAAGCGCTGGCCAGCGGAGTACCGGCGATTGTGACCCCAGACGGCGGCCCAAAGACCATCGTCGGCGACGGAGTAACCGGCCGCATCGCCGAGGATGCCGGCTTTGCTGCCGCGGTTGCGAGCGTGCTCGGGAATCCAACGCAGCACGCAGAGATGCGCCGAGCCGCGCGTGCCCATGCCCTGACCATGAGCTGGGACTCGGTGTTTGAAGGGGTCTACTCGGCCTATGAATCGCTTGTACCAGTGAAGCTGTAACCACAGACCTGTCATCCTGAGCGAAGTCGAAGGACCTGCGGTTGCTTTTCCGTCTCTCCGCCGACGGGACTTCCTCCCCGCAAATAGGTTAAGTATTTGAAAAACAGGGAGTAATCGTATTTTGCGGTCACTAAAGTAGGCATGAAATACACTTTTGGGTAGTTGTTGTACGTTGATTTGTGCGATATAGAACACGCATGTATATTGCGCGAGTTCCCAATCGCACTTCGCCCCCGGCCATCCTCCTCCGCGAGTCCTTTCGCGAAGATGGAAAGGTGAAGTCTCGCACCCTGGCCAATATCACTTCCTGGGCTCCGGAACGGATCGAGGCGCTGGATCGAGCCCTGCACGGAGACTTCGATCACGCCGCCCTCAGCGAGCCGACCGTGGGTCCTGTCTTCGGCTTGCTGTTCGTTCTCAAACAGGTGGCCGATCAGATCGGCATTTCCGCTGCTCTGGGCTCCCGAGAGATCGGTAAACTGGGGCTGTTTCTGGTCCTGTCCCGGATCGCTCATCAGGGTTCCCGCCTGTCGGCCGTGCGCTGGGCCGAGAGCCAGGCGGTGGCCGAAGTGCTCGGCGTTGCCGGGTTTCCAGCAACGAAACCAGTCCCATACGGTCGAACCGGGACTTGGGATAAGCGGCGTTCATGTGCGACGCGCCGCCGTTCCACCATGGGCCATGCCCGCATCAGGTTCCTTGCCCGTGTGTAAGCACGCTTCCAGTGCCGCCATAGCAGAGCCCGCAGCTTGCGCCTGATCCA
>Ga0182030_10012094_pt1 | contig 17346 bp, 15 predicted proteins | sample 812S3MmetaG_FD_121299 | JGI IMG/M metagenome (GOLD analysis project Ga0182030, IMG submission 121299) | Permafrost microbial communities from Stordalen Mire, Sweden - 812S3M metaG (Illumina Assembly) | ecosystem: Environmental > Terrestrial > Soil > Wetlands > Permafrost | place: Sweden...
GAACCTGAAATGCAACGCCCGCCTGCTCGTCCGTCGGCAAAAAAACGTTGCTCATCGCGATCTTCATGCGGCCTGCAGTTGCGCGCGCGATGCGGCGGAGGATTGCCGCGGTCGAAGCGAGAGCGGACGTTCCACCGCCACGAAGAGTACGGCCGAACTAACGTAGACGAACGCGATCGTGAACGGGAGAGCGATGACATAGGCGATCAAAGGGTTGACGTTCCGCAGCGGACCGTGGGTCAGGAAAACGGCGACGATGTGCATCGGGATCGAGTGCATCAGGTAAAACGAGTAGCTGATGTTGCCCGTCCAGCGCAGCCAATTAACGCTGAACGCGCCGGCAAGGAGTCCGCCCGGGCGCAAGACCACGAGTGCCAGCGCGGCGCAGGCGATGAAGGTCGGGATCACCTGTAACGTTCCGGTCTCGGCCGTCCACTCGCCGTCGGCCGATCCGCTCGCGCTTTTTACCGCGCACATGATCAGAATCAATACCGCGCCGGCGAGGGCAACGGCGACGAGCGCGACCTCTCGAGAAGGCGTCAAGAGAGCGCTCAGGCGCTCGGATGAGAGAACCTCGTAGACGAGGATCCCGCTGACGAACATCAACATCCGGATGCGGGTGCTGTCGTACCACGCAAATGCCGGGAAGTGACTGCCGAATGCGACGACGATTCCGACGTACGCGACGACGATACCGGCAAAGAACAGCACGCGCGATGTGCGCGACCAGCGATGCAACTGGAAGGCGTGGACGAGCAGCGGAATCGCGAGGTAAAAGAACCACTCGTAGCTGAGCGACCATGCCGCGCCGATGAACGCGCGAATGTCGAACACGCCGGGAAGAAACAGCAAGTTCTCGATCAGGTACCGGCCGCCGGCGACGAACCCCAGCGGAATGCGCGAGGGCGCAAGATGGAGCGAGACCAAACCGAGATACAGCGCGAAGACGACGAGGAACGTGGGGTAGATGCGCTCGAGCCGGCGGCGCAAGAACGCCAAGTAGTTCAAGCCGTGCTTCAACGCCGAGCGGTAGATCAGAAAACCGCTCAGCAAGAAGAAGAGATCGACGCCGCCGGCACCCCAAAGACCGATGACCTTTGACGCTGAGGCAATCGCCGGCGGCAAGTGTAATTGTTCGCCGATGATGCCGTTATAGTGGCAGACGAAGACCAGCAGGATGGCCAGACCGCGCAGTCCCTCCATCGCCGGCAGGCGCCGGTTGTGGTCGCCCAGTTCGAAGTGCGCGCCGAGGCGTGCGAACGCGCCGGTCATGCGGTTGCCCGCGGTTGCAGCGATCGCGGTTTCCGCATGAGTGTCTTTACCGTGAGCTTGCCAAAATTCCAATGCAGTCCCGTGCCGATGGCGAGCCAAGCGAGAAGTCCGATGATGCCGTTGTAGGAATCGCCGGCGGCTTCGAGTGCCAGCACCACAACGCAGAGCGCGGCCGATGTTGCAATCGCCACGCGATCCCCCACCTCCGTGCGGCCGGCGCTGGCAATCAGACGCGTGATAAGCGTCGCGAGGCTGCCGAAGATGACGACCAGATAGAGTGCGAAGCCGATGTAGCCGAGCTCTAAAAAGCGCGCGAGAAAGCCGCTGTCGAGGGCGGTGCCTTCTTGATCGGCACTGGTGAGCTTTGCGGCCGATCCGACGAGGCCCAGGCCGCCGCCCAGTGGATTGCGGTTGGCGGTGTCAAACGCTTGGGCGATCTCGCTTTGACGGTCGAGCGACGACGAATCATGGCCGAGATCGTCAAACGTCTGCAGACGGCTGACGATTTGCGTCCCGCCGCCGTCATCTCCCAAAAGCGCCGGCAGGCTAACGACGAGAAATGCGGTGAACAAGGCGAAGATCGCGATCATCGGCAGCGCGCGCAAGCGGCGCGGACTGCAGAGAAGATAGGCGATGATGCCGGCAACGAGCGCGAGCCATGCAGAGCGCACGAGCGTCAGCGCCAGCGCGGCCGAAATGGCGGCCATGAGCGGCCACATGTAGATCGCGCGCAGTCCGATGCCGGAAAGTCCCAAGACCAGCGCGATCGCCAAGAAGTCGGCGCACGGCCCTTGCGAATTGAGCGTGCTGAACACGCGCATCATGAACGGGAGCGCCGGCCCGATGCTTTGCATGTCGGCGCTGATGACCCAAAGCGTATCCCAAGGCGGCGCAACCACGAATTGCACCAGGCCGTAGACACCGACCACGCCGCCCAAACACAACAGGATGGTTGCCAGCCGGCGCAGCGTCGCCGCTGGGGCGAGTTCTTGGGTGGTGATCCACAAGCCGACGATCACCGGAACGATAAAGGATGCGTACGAATAGATCGCCGCCGTCCCGCTGCCGGCGAGAATGCCGACGCCGAGCGCGTAGGTAAACGCGGCGAGCCACGTCAGCGCGAAGAAGCGAAACGTCGGCGAAACGCGGCTGAGGCGTTCCTTCTTTAAGCAGAAGAAGAGCAGCGGCAACACGGACAGGAGCGGAACGAGACTGAGAATTTGGACGCTCGAAAACGCTCCGGCTCGCCAATCGAGGAGTCGCCGGATTTCGGGCATGAAACACCACAGCGACATCGAGATCAGAAAGTAGTTCCAATCGCGCGACCAGCCTTTGATCATGCGGACACGTACGCGATCCGGCGGCGAAGCCGATTGGCGACGAAGCGGATGTCGTCACGAGTGAGGATCAACGACGGTGCCGGCGTGCCGACCGCCGACCGGTAGAGCAATGCGAACGCGACGACGCGCGAGGCACTGGAAACGAGCAGCGCGCATGCCGCACCGACGAGCGCGAAATGTGGAATCAGAACGAACAGCAACGGTACCACGATCAGCAGCGACCCGCCGCGCACGATGGTAACGATGCCGGGATGACCCGTCGCGAGAAACGAGAGGGCCAAGATCGACGAGATGCCGGAGGCAAGTATTTCAACGAGTAGGATGTCCGTAATGATCACCGCGGGGCCGAACTCGGACCCGTAAAAGAGTGGTAAAGCGAAGGGCAGCGTGGCTGCGATCAAGATTCCGAAGACGGCGCCGCCAAGGGCGGTGAGACGCGCGGCGCGACCGACGAGCGCGGTCATCTCGACCGGCGGCATGCCGATTGCTTTTGAAGCGATGACGTCACTCATGGCGTTGAAGATCAGGTTCGGCACGCGAGAAACACTCAGCGCCACCGTGTAGAGTCCCATGCTGGCGGCGCTCAAGAGGCCGACCACGAGTACCTGGTCCGCTTGCTGCGCGACGGTCCCAAGAATATCGATTCCGCAGGCGCGGGCGCCGTAGCGCAAGAGTCGCTTGGCGACATCTCGAGCATTGACGAAAGAAATTCCGATGATGTCACGCATGCGCCACAGCGTGTAGACAAACACGGGAAGCGGTGGCAGCAGGTAGCTCAGCGCGGCAGATAGCGGCGTCAGCATCCCGATGCTCTTGAGAGCGATGAGGCCGGCCAGCGTCACGACGGCCGGAAGGTAGCGCTGCTGATTGAACTGCCCGAATCGGCCTGCCGCTTGCAAGAACGACGCGATGATATACGAGAGCATGATCTCGGGCGCGAGTAGCAGCAGCCACTGGGCCGCACGAATGGTCTCCGCGTCGTAGTGATTGAGCATGTGGGGGACCACGGCGATTCCAGCGACGATCATGAGCGCGCTGAGCGCCGCAGTTAGAGCCATGGCAATGGTGAAGAGCGACTTGCGTTCGCTCTCGCCCGTGCGAGCGTAAAAGAGCAGCGCGCTTGGTAACCCGAACGTGAAGAGCGACGACATCAGTGGCGGCAAGATGATGAGCGCGGAAAGTTCGCCGCGGCCGGTCGTTCCGAGAAAGCGCGCGATCAGGACGCCCGTCGCAAAGTTGACCAGAAGAAGAAAAACACGCGTAAGTGCGGTCTGGGAGACGACCGATACGGTATCGCCGCGCGAGAGCCAGCGGCCCGCCGAACGGAGAGGCGACGTCGTCATGCAGACCGCGCGTGTTCGATGCGCGAAGGCGTGCCTAGCACGTCGTCGTACGCTGCGAGCAATTGGGCGACGTGAGCGTGCATGGTCGGCGGCGCGATCCAGAATGCCGCGTAGGCGGCCCGGCTCATCCGTTCGACGGTTGCATCGTCGCACATCGCCTGAAGCTTGGCGGCTAGGTCTGAGACGTCGCCGCGCGCGAACGTCAATCCGGTTTCACCGGAACGGACGAGGTCGCCGGGGGCCGTCTCGCGCGGTACGATCGCCGGCGTACCGGCAGCCGCCGCTTCGAGAACGACAAGGCCGAGCGTTTCGTACCAAAGCGACGGAACGACGACGGCGCGCGCCGCTCGCACGTATTCGCCAACGCCGTCTCGATCCAGCCAGCCGGTAATCGTCGCGTCGGGATTGGCGTGTTCGATTGCGTCGCGTTCGGGACCGTCGCCGACGAACGTCACCCGTACGCCGGCGCGCTTAGCCGCTTCGGCCAAGAGCAAGCCGCCCTTTTCGGGCGAGAGGCGTCCGACGAACACGAAGCCCGTGTTTCTCTCCGCCGGCGTGCGCGCGAGGCGGGGCACGTCGACGGGGTTGTCGATCGGATGAAACGCATAACCGCCCGGAACGACCGGCAAGAGCGGCTCGAGCACGCGCCGGCTAAAGACGGAGACGCTGATGAAATGACGGAGCGCGCGTGGAATTCCGCCGGCATGGCGGGCGATGAGCTGGCGGACGATACGGTAGGCCTTTACCGCGTAGCTCCGTGAATCGCAGTCCTTGACGATGCAGGCGAGCGACATAGGCCGCAACGTGCAGATGGCGCGCTCGCGATGAAGGTAGAGACAACCCGTCGGGCACACGGTGAAATATTCGTGTGCGGTGACGACGACGGGGAACTTCGCCTGCACGACGGCCGCAAGGACGCTCGAGGAGAGCGCCTTCGTCCAGCCATGCGCGTGCACGACGGTGCGCTGGGGATCCAGAGTTGCGAGCAACTCGCGCATACGTACTTTTGCCGTGCGATTCCAAAGCCCGCGCAGCGCGCCCGCCGGCCGATTGGCCGATCCAAGCGTGTCGCCTTGGTTGGTGGAGACGATGTGGAGGTTCTTGCAGGCAGCCAGGTCTGCGCCGGGTTTGCCTGATGCGGCAAATACGGTTACGCGCAGGCCGCTTTGGGCCAACGCCATCGCGCTGGTGAGCGCGACTTTTGAACTGCCGCCGTCGATCGTGAGACCATCGGTCACGATCACCACATGTTCGAGCACTAGTGAATCGAGTCGAACCAGTGATCGACGAGGTCGCACGTGTCGACGAAAGCGCCGAGGCGCAGGTCGACGGCCGGCACATGCGACCAATCGATGCCCAAGCGTGCGAAGCGTTCGCTTTGCAGGCTCGTCGCGTCGAGCGACTCAAGTGAGGGACGATCCGTCATCGCGCCGTCGACGATAACGACGGCCGAGAGAACGGCGGTCGGTGCCCACGTTTGCCGTTGGCCGGCTGCCCGAGGATCGACCGCGTAAAACGAAATGCCCTGAGGTGTGACGTACCATGGCGATGCTTCGACCGCACGCCGGTAATGCGTCGGAAATTGCGCGACCGCCGATGAGTTGACGTAAAGCGACTTCTGAATCGGAAAGAGGTCGCGCGACGCCGGGTCAAGCAGCGCGTTGTCACTGCCGATAAAACTCCAGCCGCGCCCGTGCAAGTGCGCCGCCAGCGTGATCGCCGACTCCCAATCGTCGCCGACCAGCGCGAGCGCGCGCCCGTTCTTCGCCACGACCGTCGCGCGCATCGTCTTGTAGTTGCGCGTTGCCGCAACGTCGCGCACAGCGCTCGTAACGACCGCGCCTCCGACTTGCGGCAGCGGGCTCTGCGCCGCCAGAATCTTGAGCGAACCCGCGAGACCGTGAATTTCCCAGACGTCGTCTTTCGGCCGTACCGAGATCGTGACGTCGGGCTCGCTGCCGCTTCCGAAACGCGGGACGACCGAGAGCGTTGCGCCGAGGACGGCCAGCACGCGTTCGGGCGCTTCGATACGGACGTTGATTTCGGCTAGGCGAATGTCCATCGTCTGCGGATTATCGGTGAGGGGAAGATCAGGCGAATGCAAGGCGTTCCTCCGAGAACCACCGCCAAGTGATGCGCAAGCCTTCCTCGAGCGGTGTCGAGGGGGCCCAGCCGTAGCCGCGTGCGAGAGTGAGGTCGGGTTTACGGCGTTGGGGATCGCCTTCGCGCGCCGGCTCGTAGGCCGGGTTGAAGGCCACGCCGGTCACGGCGGCGAGCGTTCTCGCGATGTCTTCGACCGAACGTTCGTCATCGTTACCGATGTTGATCGGCTGCAATACGGCTTGCGGGCGTTCCATGACCAGCCGCAGCAATTCGATCGCATCGTCGACGAACGTCATCGAGCGAGTCTGCTTCCCGGTGCCTTGAATCGGTAGCGGCTTGCCGTTTTGGATGGCTTCGACCAAGGCCGGAATCAGGCGGCCGTCGCCGCGTTCCATCATCGGCCCGTAGCAGTTGAAGAAGCGCACGAGCCGGCCGTCGAGACCGCGGGCACGCACGCCCGTAGCGACGGCGGCTTCGCCGAAGCGTTTGCCTTCGTCGTAACAGCTGCGCGGCCCGATTGGGTCGACGTTACCGAAATAGGACTCCGGTTGCGGATGCACGAGCGGATCACCGTAGATCTCCGAGGTGGACGTATAGAGAAAGCGCGCGCGGTGCTGCAGCGCAAAATCGATGAGCGACATCGTCGCCATGCCATTGACGGCAAGCGTTTCCCAGGGGTGCGCGCCATATGCGTCCGGGCTAGCGGGAGAGGCGAGATGCCAAATCCGGTCGATAGAGCGGCCGGCAAGCGCATCGTGCAAGATGCCATCGAGCCGTTCCGTCGCGACGGCGACGTCGCCATAGATGAAGGTCGCGCGGCCCGAGGAGACCGCGTGTTCGAGATTACGAACGTGCCCGGAGGAGAGGTTGTCGATGATGATCACATGCTGGCCATCATCGACGAGCGCGTTCGAGAGATGACTTCCGAGAAACCCGGCGCCCCCGGTGACGAGGTTCAACATCAGAATGACTTTCCTAGGCGCTGCAACGCTACTTCGAGGCGCTGTACCAGCGGGGTAGCAGGGGCTTTTGAGACCGTCACGTTGCGTGCGACGCCCGGATCGAGCTTTTGAACGCGATCGTTGAAGTGGTCGATCGTTTCCTGATCGTTCATGACCACGCCAAGCACTTTCGCCTCGGATTTTTCGATCGTATCGAGCATCGTGCGATCGGCCGTGACTTGCTGGCGTCCGGCGAGGAACGCGACGAGAATTGCGTCGGCAGAAGCGAGCAGAAGCAGGCCGAACGTGTTGTCCGGCAAGCCGCCGCCGTCGATCACCACGTAATCGTGTTCCGCGCGCAGTCCCTGGACCAGCGCAGCAATGCTGCTGCGTGAGATCGTCGCGAGGCGCTCGTGTGAGATCGATACGATCGACAAACCGCCTTCAACCGTCGTGTTCCCGGCCTCGAGGCGATCGGTGGCGCGACGGCGCTGCGAGGGCATCGCGGGCGACGACCACTCGCCCGCCGGGAGCGCCGTTGCGGAAGTGGTCAGGAGCGCCGTTCGCTGATGGGTCTTGCTGAGCGATTCGGCGAGCCCGTAGGCGGTGAGGCCTGCTCCGTCGCGGTCGGTTGCCGACGTAACGAGAAGGACGGCCGGAGCGTGGATTTCCGCTTCGATGCGATTGCGCAGTAAGCGGAATTCGCGTCCGAGCGAGTCGGTTGCGATTCGATGTTTCATGCTTTCGATCCAAACGTTGCGACGACGGGGATGCCGTAGAGCTCTTCGATTTCTTCCGCGCGCTTGATCCGCGGGTCGAGCGATTCGACAAGGAACGCTGCGCCGAACGCGATGCCAAGGACGAAGATAAGAGCGACGATGGCCGCTCGGGTCCGTCCGCCGGCGAGTTGCGTGTCGGCTTTGATCGCACGGTCGAGCACGACGACGCTGCCCAGTGACGACGCTTCGGCACGGTTCGCGAGAGCGTTGGCGCGCCGGGTAGCCAGCGCTGTGTATTCCGTTTCGAGCGCCGAACGCTCGGCGTTGAGCTGGGAATACTTGGCACCGATGGTCGGAACGGCATTGAGTGTCGCGCGCTCCTGGCCGGCCAAGTCGTCTACCTGCTTGACGCGCGCGACGTCGCCGGCCACGATCGCCAGCGCCCGAATGTGCTGTGCACGACTGCCGGCGGCCGACGGGCTGTACGCGTTAGGGTCAGTCAGCGCGCGCGCGGCTTCGCGCTTGATCGAAGCGTTTTCGCTCGCGACTTTCGCGAGCTCGCCGGGCAGACCGGGAAACGCCTTCGTATAGGACGCCCGATCGCTGACGAGTTGCGCGCTGTCGCGTGCGGCAGTCGTAAGTGCCGCCTGATACGCCGGGTCTCCGCCGAGAATTTCGTGGCGGGCCGTCTTTGAGAGCGCAGCGTCCGGTGCGGAGGTATCTGCCAGCGCTTCGTCTCCCTGCAATTGCGCTAACGCCGCGGCGCGCTGATCGTCCAGCGCCGCGATTTGACTCGTGATCGTATCGATCGACCGGTCCGAAACGACGAACGGATTCGTCGCCACGACGCCACTCATGGCAACGTCGAGCGCATGCAGCTTGTCGGCCTCGGTCTGTAGGGCCGTCGAGAGGCGATTGACGTTGACGTCGTAACGCTGCGTCGAGATCTCGTCATAGTAGCGTGAGAGTTCGTCTGAGACGGCGTTCGAAACGGAAATGGCGCGCTCGGCCGACTGGTCGCGAAAACCGATCGCCATGATCGACGATCGTCCGAGGACGCTCGCCGAGACGTTCGACTTGAGATTGATCAGCGAGATCGGCAATTTGAGCGAGTTGCGAACGCGCTGCAGGACGACCGTGCTGGTTGCAATCGAGGGCAGATCGACGATGCTCACCGAGGGGTCCCGGGCGCCGCTTTCGGCGACGAGAACGACATGGGAGACGCCGGCGAAACTGCTCGGAACCGCGCCGCGAAACGAGTACATGAGCGCGAGTCCCACGGCTAAGACCGACCAGATGATGATCGAGCGCCGCTTAACGGTATCGATGAATTGTTGCACAGTCATAAGGCGGCTCCTAGAGCGCGGAAGCGAGAAGAAGCGGTTCGGTGTTGCCGGCGACGGGGCGCCCGACGCCGCGGTACGTAAGTCCGGCGCCAACGACGCGCTCCGCGTCGAGCACGTTGCGGCCGTCGATCACGACGCGGCGACGAATGAGCGGGGCATACGCGTGCGGTGCGATCGCTTGAAATTCGGGCCATTCCGTGAGCACGAGCAGCGCGTCGCAATTCGCTGCTTCGAGCGCCGTCTGCACGAGCCGGCTGCCTTTCGGCAACGTCGTGACGTGAACGGCGGGGTCGTAGGCGACGATGTTTGCGCCGCGTTCCGCGAGCATGTCGATGATCCGCAAGGCCAGCGAATCACGTACGTCGTCGGTTCCGGCCTTGAAGGCAAGGCCCCAGATGCCGATCGTCAGCCCGTCGAGCGATCCGACGGCATCTTCCACGAGTTCAGCAATCCGGCGCTGTTGCGCTGAGTTGACGCGTAGCGTTGCCGAGAAGAGTTCGCGCCCCATATTGTGCGTGGCAGCGACGTGCTCGATGCTCTTGACGTCCTTTTCGAAACACGGACCGCCGAAGCCGATGCCGGGGTTGAGAAATTGCGATCCGATGCGGCGATCGTAACCGATGCCGCGCAGCACGTCGTCAGAAGTAGCGCCGAGAGCATCGCATAGGTTGGCGATCTCGTTGGCAAAGCTGATCTTCAAAGCCAAGAAGGCGTTGGAGCCGCATTTGATCAGCTCGGCATTGCTGCGCGAGGTGAACAAGACGGGTTTCTGCAGCGATTCGAATAGTTTGACATACGGCACGGCTGCGCCGGCACTTTCCGATCCGACCACGATGCGATCTGGGTGGAGAAAATCGTAGACGGCCGAGCCTTCGCGCAGGAATTCGGGCGCGTAGACGAGTTCGCCCCAGCCATCGACCAGTTTTGCAAGCTGATCGCTCGTCCCTGGCGGCACGGTCGAGCGGATGACGACCGTGGGCCACGTGCTGAACTTCAACTTGGCGAGTTCTTCGACCGCAATATACAGAGCCGAAAGATCGGCCGAACCATCGTCGCGCGCCGGCGTGCCGACCGCGACGATGATCAGATCGGTCTCGCGCGCCGCTTCTTCGAGCGACTCGAAGAACGCGAGTCGTCCGTTGGCAAGGTGCGTGTGCAGCGCATCCTCGATGCCGGCCTCGCGGTAAGGCGCGATGCCGTTTTGCAGCTTCCGGATGCGCTCCGGCATAATGTCATATCCGTTGACGGCCCAGCCGAGTTCGGCAAGGCCGACCATCGACGCCATGCCGACGTATCCCGTACCGATGGTGCAGATCGAGCGATTCACGGCTTAGTAGGCTCCTTTGAAGCGAAGAACGGAGACGACGGTCTGCGCGAGCAGAGCTCCGTCGAGTGAGGGTGAGGCATTGCGGATATAGTCGAGGTCCAAGATGGTGGCTTCGGGCCGGTGTAGCGGGATCAACGAACGGCTCGTGGTTTGCCAGATGCAGGTGAGGCCCGGCGTTACGAGATGACGCATGTGCTGCCAGGGCTCGTAACGCGCGATCATCAGCGGCATTTCGGGACGCGGTCCGACGAGGGACATCTCGCCGCGAATGACGTTGAGGAGTTGCGGTAGCTCGTCGACCGACGTCTTACGCAGAATCCGGCCCACTCGCGTTACCCGCGGATCGGAAGCATCGCTCGGCGTCGGGCGATCGACGCAGTCGGCGCGGCGCATCGTGCGCAACTTGTAGATCGAGAACAACCGTTCGAACCGGCCTGCGCGCTGCTGTTTGAAGACGATCGGTGCGCCGTCTTCGATAAGGATCGCCAGACACGCGAGCACCAGCACCGGGGCCGCGATCGCCAGGACGATGCTCGCGACCACGGCGTCGACGACGCGGCGGGCGCGCCGGCGGCCGTGGTCGTGCTTATAGGTGAGGTGCGTTGCCGGCGGAGCGATCACAACGGTACCCGGCTGGCGAGACCGGCGGCAACGCCGCCGAGGATGCCGAAGAATGCGGTGAAGTCGAATTTGTGACCCTCGGGCACGACGACGGTATCGCCGTCTTGGAGGGTCGGGTTCTGCGAGATGTTGCCATGGGTGAGCTGCGTGACGTCGTAGGACGTCGTAACGCCGGCGTGCACGATTTGAACGTCACGCAGGTTGGCCAATTTTGTCGGGCCACCGGCCGTGTACATGGCGCTGAGCAGAGTGGGGTCGGTCTTCAGTGCGACGACGCCTGGGGTAACCACGGTGCCCACGACATTCACGCGCGGCGCCGCCGGGATCGTAAGCACGTCGCCGGTCTGGGCTGGCTGGTTGAACGCCGTGTCGCCGAGCGCGAGCGAACGGGTCGAGCCGGCGCGTTGCAGCAGAACGTGGTTGGACGCGGATGTCGGCAGCAAACCGCCGCTTTGCGAGATGGCCTCTGAGAGCGATTGATCCGGAGCGAGATACGCAACGCCGGGTTGCGCCACGTCGCCGAGCACACGGACCTGGATCGGTTTGTATGCAAAGACGATTGTGTCGCCCGGGGTGAGCAGCGGCCCCGTTTCGCCGCCGGCGCCCAACGCCACCGTGTCGTACACGCCCACCGCTTTACCTTCACGCTGCAGTGTGACCTTACGCAGGTCGATGCGGGCGCGTAGCGCCGCTTGCGTGCCGTCGAGTTTTGTGAGGCTTTGGCCCGCTTCGTTTAAAGACTGCGTGGTGCCGGGGTTACTCTGCATCACGTCGGCGATCGCCGCAGCCAACGTCTCTCCGGGCTGATATTTGAGGACGCCGCCCGGACCGCCGGTGACGAAAATGTTCGTGCCTTGTTCGATCGTCTCGACGCTGACCGCCGGGTAGACGACGTATGGACGGAGGGCGTCGGTCAATTTCTTCGCTGCATCGGACTCATCGAGACCGCCGACGCTGATGACACCGGTGAGCGGGACGCGCACGCCTCCGCTCGCGTCGACGGTGACTTGCTTCGAGAGTTCCGGATGATTCCAAACCTTAATAAAGAGCGTGTCGCCAGGATTGATCGCAGCGAGTGCAGGCGTAACCGTGGCGGCGACGACGAGGGCGAGAGCCAAAAGCGAAGCTGACGCCTTTAGCGGGGCGCGTCCAGTGAGCACGTCGGGTGACCTCTTCTTATACGCAAACGGAAACGCACGCAAGACGCGTGCCGGGTACGAAGTTCGCGAATTAACGACAATAACTACGTTAGCCGTTCGCAATCGAATGCGGTAGACACCAAAGTGGGGGTTTTTCGGACAAGTATCTTTCGCGCTGCAGAAAGGTGTGCGATGGATTATTCAGTCCGCGCTCGGCGCGAACGAAAATCAACCACAATGTTTACCTTCGTTAATATTGTGTCGCGCCGAAGACGGCACGAATTTGCGCGTAAACGACGTTCCAGTCGAAATGTTCCGATGCATACGCGCGGCACGCGTCGTGACTCGGAAGTTGCAACGTTCCTTGCATTACGGCATCGATGCGCTCCGCAATGTCTTGAGCAGATGCAGATCGCGCTATCAAATCTTTACCGAGCGGTGCGACTGCTTCGGGCATGCCGCCGATCGGAGTTACGATAACCGGCGTGCCGCAAGCGAGCGCCTCGCTGATGATCGTACCGAATCCCTCCAACGCCTGCGTCGGAAGAATGGTAACGTCCGATGCCTGATAGCAACGCACCAAATCGTCTTCGTTTACGAACCCGAGCAATTCGACGCAGTTCGCGAGTCCGTGTGAAGCGATCATCGTTTCTAGCTCCGCGCGTAGCGGGCCCTTACCCGCGATCTTGAGCATGAAATTTGGGTGCGCGGCGCGCACGAGGCTTGCGGCCTTCAATAACTCGAGGACGCCGACGCGGTTGATCAGGCGGCGCGCGGTAAAGAAAATCGTTGCCTCGGCGGGCCATCCAAATGCATCGCGCACGGCGCGCCGATCCGTTGCCGGCTTGAAAAAATCGCAATCGATGCCCATGGGGATGACGCTCACGCGCGCGGCGTCGACGCCGTAACCGGTCAGTAGATCTTTGAACGCGCTACTGAGAACGATGAAGCGATCCGCCCGCCGATATACGAAGCGTTCGAGTGCCGCTTTGATGGACACCGAGATCGCTCCGCCGCCTTCGGCGCGGCTTTCGGCCGACCACGGTCCGTGAAAATGCACGACGCGCGGAGTGCGGTGTTTAATGAAGGGGAGTAGCGGCAGCGCGTTCATCGCAAAGTGCAGGTTGATGACGTCGTACGGCTCACGAAACGACTGCGCGAAGGCCACGCGCGCGTCGAGCATCCGCTTCCACAACGGGTCGCTTGGTTGCCCGATTGAATACGCGTTGGCCCGATCGGCGTCGAGGTGCGGGTCGCCGGTCACGAAGAGATCGACGGCATCGCCTTCGCGCAGAAGCGTCTGCGTCATTCCGTAAACGTACTTCTCCAAGCCGCCCGGACTCTGTGGATACCATCCCGTACCGACGCACGCGATTTTCATCTGGATGAAGCGTTCGCTCCGGCAGTGCGAATGCTTTTATCGAGCTCGCGATGCGGAGGACGAAAATTCCGCCAACACATATGTCGCTCGGAATATCGTTGCTGTCAGCGTTGGTCACCCGCACTTTGTAAGCATCGGGTATGAGTGGTGTAAGAAAATCCGAACACCAACGTTACTTCAGTCGGTCGACGTTGAGAGCTATTCCCAGTATACTAAGTTACGAGTGTAGCCAATCGCAGCGCTGACGCTGTACGCACTTTGTTAGACGGGACGACATGAACGGCAACCCTTCCGCAATGGTGGGTCTCGAACACCAACGGCACGTCGAGGTCGCCTCGAAGCGCCAGCGTATGAAGCTGATCATTGTGGACCGCGAGCGTCGGGTGCTGCTCGACTCGATCGAGCCCGGCGAACACGAACTGCGTCTTCTGCTCAGCGACGATCGGACGAAGTTGCGCATCGATGTCGACGGCGTGGTGGAATCGCTAATCGAGCAGTGCGTCCGGGAAGATGTGCGCCACTCGCGCATTGCGTTTCTCGGCGCGCAGCGCTTCGTGCGCGTTACGCGACTCAACGGTAACAGCGGAATTCTCTTTGCATTGAGCGTCGAGTTTTTCCGGGGCGGTGATTCGCTATCGCGGGCGACGCGGAAATATCAGCTTACCCCGCGCGAAATAGACGTACTGGCGATGATCCTCGAAGGCGCCAGCGCGACCGAGACGGCCCACGCCCTCAAGATCGCGGAAACGACGGTCCAAGGCTACTATAAGCGTTTGCTCAGCAAGACGAAGTCGCGGAATCGGCCCGCCATGGTCGCCAACGTTCTCGATTGGGGCGGCTCCGGGCGTCAGCGTTCCCCCAAAGCGATGTAGCGCACCTTCGTTCGACGAGCGCCCATCGGGCACGCATTGACGCTCTGTGCCCTTACGTCAGTTTGTTTCCTTACATCAACCTTACATCAACCTTGGAGATCCATGCTTAGTAACGGCGACTGTTTTGTATTGTCACCCGCGAACAACGACGTCTTGCTCGTCCACAGCGGCTACTGGCCGGGCGTCGCCCGCCTCCCCGCCGTGCTGCACGCCGGCGGAGCCCGCGTTACCGTCATCGCCCCGCGCGGCAGCGACGTACTTTCAACGCGATACAGCGCTGAGTCGATTGCCGTGCCGCACGGCATGACCGAGATAATCGATGCGCTGCGGCAGCATCTGCGCATGCGAACCTATCGCCTCGTAATCCTTGCCGACGACCCGCTGTTGAACGCGCTAGCCGACCGCTCGCGAACGGAGCCGTGGATTCGTAAGATCTTGCCGTTGCCCGACGAGCGGTCACTCGACATGCTCGCATCGAAGATCGCCTTTCTGGACCGTTGCCGTCAAAGCGGCCTGCCGATCGCGCGCAGTGAACACGTCACCGATTGCAATGCCGCAATGCGCGCGGCTGCCGGGATGTCCTACCCGGTGATGCTCAAGCTGCCGACCGGACACGGAGGTGTGGGCGTTAAGCGGATCGATTCGCCGGCTGAAATGCAGTGCGCGTTCGACGCGTTTGCCCGCGGGAAAACGATTACGGTCGAACGCTTCATCGCCGGAAAGGTCGTCGGTTGCGAGGTCTTGTTCGATCATGGCCGGGCGGTCTGCTGGTCGGCGTTCGTCATCGTTCGTTCCGGAGCGAAGTTCGGTGCGTCGACGGTACGCATGCTCTTCACCCATCCGCAGGTTCGGGACATCGTCGAGCGGTTGGGAGCGCTAACGAAGCTCCACGGCTTCGGCGTGTTGGATTTCATTTACGATGAGGTCCGTGACCAGCTCGTACTGCTCGAGTTGAATTTCCGGCCCGGGCCCGGCACGCACCTGAGCGGTCGCGTCCGGAAGATGTTCGCGTCCGGCTTTGCCGCGGTGCTGCGCGGCGAGAAGCCGCCCGGCGTGACCCACGGTCTTCATGGCAAGACCGTTGTCTTGTTTCCGCAAGACGTGCACCGGGCGATCACCGAGAGAGATCCGTGGTCGCTGATCGCGTCGGCGCTGCAAGGTCGGATCTTTGCCGATATTCCCTTCGACGATCTGCCCTTGCTGGCACGCCACCTGGGAGCGCTTGCGGGCCGGTTCATCCGGCCGTTGGAACGTCTGTTTCGCCGCCGCGGCACCGAGCGTGTGGGTTACATCAACGCCGAGCCCGCTCGCTGGCGCCCGATCGAACTGGATCTGGCCGACACCGCCGACGATGTGCGTGAGATGGCCGGCGTTTTGTGAGCGGGATTTAGAAGCGTGGAACCCTAACGAGCCGCAGCCGCGTATCCATGACCGCGTCGAACGGCGCACTAGCTAACGTCAACAACGCCGCGGCGCACGTAGAGCAGCAACGGTCATCATCGGCGCCGACGCCGTGATCCGGACAGCGCGCGGTTCCGCAACCGGTGCAGAGCGCATCCGGACGGGCACCGCAGGTTGCGCCAGCGGCGATCGCTTCGCAGCGGTCGAACGCGATGGCGATCACCTCGCCGACGAGTTGTCCGTCGGCTGAATTTCGGCGACCGCGAGGTTTTGATGGGACGCGCGCTGAGCGTTCGAGGGTGTCGGCATCGACACGCAGCGCGGTTTTCCGCGACATTAAATCAGACCATGCGGCGCCGCCGTGTGCGGCACCTCTAATTTACCGCTCGGTTGCGATTAGCAATCGAAGTTGCGCGGGTACATTAGCGGTCACCGTATTCGAGGAGTCGCCGCACCATGATCGATTCGAGTAGGCCCAACCGGCGCCGATTCCTCGTTCGCGCAGCCTGCAGCGCAGCAGTCGTTGCCGGGCTGCAGGGCGCGCGACTCTTCCCCGCCGCCCAAGCGGCAAGCGTCACGCTGATGGCCCGCGGCCCGCAACCGGTGACGATGACCCTGAACGTCAACGGCCGGGCGCACACGCTGGCGCTGGAGCCGCGCGTCACGCTGCTCGATGCGTTACGCGAACGGCTCGACCTTACCGGTACGAAGAAAGGCTGCGACCAGGGCACCTGCGGCGCGTGCACCGTACTGGTCGACGGCAAGCGCGTCAACGCGTGCTTTACGCTAGCGATCATGACGCAGGGCCGCGCCGTGACGACGATCGAGGGCCTGGCCAACGGCGATCAGCTGCACCCGATGCAGGCCGCGTTTCTCGAACACGACGGCTTCCAATGCGGCTACTGCACGCCCGGTCAAATCATGTCGGCGGTCGCACTGGTAAGCGAAAAACGGCCCACCGACAACGCTAGCGTACGCGAATGGATGAGCGGAAATATCTGCCGCTGCGGAGCCTATCCGAACATCGTGGCGGCCGTGCAATCCGTCGCCGGAGGCCAGGCATGAATCCGTTTCGCTATGCGCAGGCCGGCGACGCCGGCACCGCCGTGACCGCGCTGCTGGGCGATCGCGGGATGCGTTACATCGCCGGCGGGACGAACATTCTCGACCTAATGAAAGACGACGTCGAACGGCCGACGTTGCTGCTCGACATCACGCACCTGTCGCTGCGGAACATCGATGCCGGCCCCCACGGCGTGCGCCTGGGATCGCTGGCGACCATGGCCGACGTGGCGGATGCCGCGACGGTCAAGAGCGGCTTTCCGGTCGTGTCGCAGGCGTTGCTGGCCGGCGCGTCGCCACAGCTGCGCAACATGGCGACGATCGGCGGCAACATCATGCAGCGGACGCGCTGCGCGTATTTCCGCGACGTCTCGCAGGCGTGTAATAAGCGCAACCCGGGCAACGGCTGCGCCGCGATCGCGGGCCAGAACCGCAATCACGCGGTGATCGGCACGAGCGACCACTGCATCTGCACCCAC
>Ga0182030_10012096_pt1 | contig 17346 bp, 15 predicted proteins | sample 812S3MmetaG_FD_121299 | JGI IMG/M metagenome (GOLD analysis project Ga0182030, IMG submission 121299) | Permafrost microbial communities from Stordalen Mire, Sweden - 812S3M metaG (Illumina Assembly) | ecosystem: Environmental > Terrestrial > Soil > Wetlands > Permafrost | place: Sweden...
ACCCCTCACAAACCTTCGCGTGCTTTCCGCCAGTTCTGATACACGACTTCACTTTCCCACGACTCGTGTTGCCGTGGCTGCCATACGCTGGTGCACCCATGCAGCTCCATCCTGACCAGACCGTCGGGAACCACATCAACCCCGTTGTCGTGTGCAATCGGTCGCCGGGAAGGGGAGAAGATCGATCGAACACGGATGAAGCGACGCAAGCACGTGCCGCAGCAGGTCACCGGGAAGCCAAGCCGAGGGCAAGCATCTCCTCGCCAGGCAAGGATCCCGTCGAGGTCGTTCAGCAGCTTGGAGACCGCCAGGGTGGAACGACGCAACGAAGACGACGACTTCTCGGACTTGCGCGGCCGCCCTTCGACAAAACTGTCCGTGCGCCACGAAACGTCCTCGTCGGTCGCCTCCCGCGCCGTGCTGGGCGATGTGGGGCCGTGAACAGTGCGCTCGCAGCTCGCCTCCGTGTGGCGGAAGTGGCTGGAGCGTGGCCACCTCGAGGGTGAAGCAACACACATTCTGTAGTTCTTCAGGATCGATCCCCGGTTGGTTAAGCACAGCCTGACAGCACAGCCGATTCCGGCAGCCCGTTCGTCACTCAGCACTTCTCAGGACCGTCCTCGGTGAGTGCCTCCGGGACAGAGGCGATGCGCCGCGCACCAGGCGGCACAGGATACTGAACTTCACCGACCAAAGCTCAGGAAAGACTCATCCCCTTACTGGCGAAAATGGCCGCACACAGCGCAGAAGGACCTCCTGGCCGAGGCCAGGAGGTCCTTCAAGACTACAGATACTGCCCTAGAGGAAACCCAATGACTCCTGAGGCAGATCCTTGCCGACGACTATCCGGCCGGGAAGCCGGTGATTGAGACGGCGCTCAGCGTTGTTCCGCTGATTGCGTTGGCTGCACACCCTGTCGTGGGGAGCGGAGCCTTCATCACTGCGTAATAGGTGCCGGTCGCAAGTGGCGCCCCGGTGAAGACAGCTGTAGCTTGAGCTGCCTTCTGGTCAAGGACGACCCAGCAGTCCTTCGTGCCCGGAGCGTAGGCCGCCAGCACTGCGTAGCCCCTCACACCGCTGTAGTACAACGAGACCTGGTTCGCCTTCGTCGACGCCGTAGTGCCGCTGTAGTAAGTCAGACCGGTGTCAATGGCCGTGATGGTTGACAGGCCCAGGGCTGAGCCACCCAAGAGGCCGGAGTAGGTCTGGTTGTTCGAAGTGTAGAAGGTGTCGGCACCCGTGAGGGCCGTCTGCAGGTTGGCCTGCGCGGCAGTGTTGTTGGCCGTCTTGGTCACCGACAGGAAGGTTGGGATCGCGATCGCGAGCAGAATCCCGATGATGAGCAGGACAACGAGTAGCTCGATAAGCGTGAAGCCCTCCTCTCCCGCCTCCTCCAAACTGAGGCGCCGCGCGCGGAGCCTCTCGACATGTCTCATAGAGCCTTCCTCCTCGGGTCAATGGAAACTGCTACCAAGGTGAATATCGGCGGTAGCCATGGAAACTTTAGCCGAATCTGACACTCTGCGTGACGGCACGATCACTCTGATCGCGACTTCTCGCGTCAGCCGCTGGCCGATCCTGCATGCGCCTCCGCACTGTTGAGCGACACGCGCAACGACGTTGACATGGCCGCGTCGCGCACTGCGGCCTCGAGAGCCAGTCGATAGAAGTGAACGGCTTGACTCCAATCGTGATCCATCCCTGCCAGCTGACCCAGACCTTGCAGCGCTTGCACGTACCACTTGTCGCACGAGAGCGCACGGTAGTACTCGGTTCGGGCTAGCCCGTATGCCTTGACCTCGACGTCCGCGGACGCCAAGAGCGTCCAGAGCTGGGGATTCCTAGGGTCTCGGCTCGCTGCGACGGCGGTCCATTGGCGCGCTGCCGCCAAGTCGGCCGGAGCGACCGACACGCGGCTCAAGCTGTCGAAGGCCTCTATCTGGGCGAGCTCTAACGCCGGATCCGGCCAGTAGGGCAAGAGCCGGTTCGCGTCCTTCGCAGCTGCGAGGTTGAAAGGTCGACCAGGTCCGGAGTTCGTTCCATGAAACATGTAGGCGTCCCCGGCCACCATCGTCACGCCGAGGAACAGGGCCAGAGCGACCGCGACGACGGTGGTGACACGGGCAAGGGGAGCGACGGCACGGTGGTTGGGGTGCGGGCTGGGAGTCTGCACAGCTTGCTGATCTGCCAGTTGGCGGGCCGAGCTGCCCGGTACGCCTGCTGGCCTCCAGCGCACCGCCGTCGCGGCGCCGAGGGCCAGGAACGCGAGCGGGAGAACAGCCACGTTGAGCGGTTCGACGAGCTCGACTGCGACCATCGCCGCGGCAAACCCGAGAAAACCGCAACGTGCAGCCGATCGAGCTGCTCCGAACAACCAGACCAGAAAGCAGCCCAGACCGAGTAGGCCGGTCGTCACGCCGACCTCGACGAAGATGTCGTGACCGTCAGTCAGGATCCTGCCAACCAGCACGTGTTGGTAGAAGGAAAGCGTCGCGATCGAGTCCATCGCAGTTCGGAACTGGCCGGGACCAGCACCCAGCAAGGGGTGATGCAACACGTAGTGCACACTCTGCGGCCACACTCGGAACCGAACGCCGAAAGTGGTCGAGGTCTCCGAGGTCACTCGCGAGCCGAGACCTGAGCCGCCACTCAGGTAGGCGATGCCGTAGCCAACCGCAATCAACAATGCGAACGTCCCGCCGCGACGAGCGCCATAGGAGTACAGCGCGTACAGAACCAGCGAAACAAGAATCAGCACGGCCAAGCGCTCGAACGTGAACTCCAGCCCAACCGCGAGTAGCAGGACAACAGCGCCCCAGCGCAAGGGTGACCGGCACGCCCTTCCCAACACGAGCGCGAGCCCGCCAAGCAGGAGAGCCTCAAGATGGATCGGGTTACCCAGGAACCCGTCTGCCTGCGTGCCGTCGTACAGGCTGAGACCCGGGGTCGGAAGATTCTTGACGATCTGGAACACGGCAACAAGCGCGCTAGCGGCCGAGCCAACGAGCAATCCTGCCCACAGCCATCGACGATCATTCGGGCCAAGCGACGCCCCGATCGCGAAGGCACCTGCGGCACCAAGCCAGAACAGCCAGCCCGTACCCCACAAGTAGAGACCAAAGAACCCTATGTTCGGTGACGGGGAGACCAGTGCCGAAACGAGCGATACGGCAAGAAACGCAACTGCGGCTCGTGCCGGCCAGCGCAGCTGTGATTCTGTCCTGACGAGACGGGCTAGAGGCACGATGCCGACCGCTGCGAAGAGGAGCAGTACTGCGACCTTGGGCGTGAAGGTCACCGAGTTCACTTTGGGCGAGAACGCGAGGCAGAGAGCAGCCGCGCCAACGGCAGCGAACACGCCGAGACCACTCGCTCCGCCGAAGTGGTCCCGCGGCGGTGACCCACGCGAGCCTGGTATCTCGGTTCCGGGTGCGACGACTACATCATTGGCACCGCTGACAGCTTCTTCTGGACTTGAATGGTCGGTGATGAGTCGTCCGGTCAAGTGGCTCCTTCCGGTCATGACGCTAGCCGTGGTCATCGCGACCGAAGCGGTTCATTCACACTACGTAGCTCGGCATGTCTACTCTCTGACTGAAGAGCCGCGTTTCCGGTGGATTCTGATCTTCATCGCCTTGATCTGGGCGACCAGCTACGCGGTCGGACTTCCGGACGGGGGCGGTCACCTGTCGCGGCGGTTCGCGAGGGCGTTCGTTGCGCTCGTAACTGCCGACGTCATCATCTCGGTGCTCCAGCTCTTCACAGGCGCTCAACTTCTGCCGCGCTTTGTCGTCTTCGTCAGCTCCGCGATCTTGGTGCCGGTTTTCGTACTCGTCTCCGGACTGTCCAGTGCGACTCAGCGCAGGCGCGCGAGCCTCGATCGAGTCATCGCCATCGTCGCGGGGGAGGAGTCGGATCGCCTGGTCCGCGACACCCGGGAGCCCGCCGAGAGACCAGCCCAGCTGGTCGAAGTGGCGCGGCCTGACGACGTGATGCCAACGCCTGATCAGCCCAAGCCGCTGGCACAGCTCGTGAGGACCTCCAACGCGAACCTCCTGGTGCTCGATCGTGAGTCGCAACAACGCGAGGAGATTGTCACCCAAGCTGCGGAACTCCACTCAAAGGGAGTACGGATTCGAACGCTTTCGCTGTTCTACGACGTCTGGCTGGGCAAGTTGCCGATCTCGGAGCTCGAACGCATATCGCTCCTCTTCGACATCAACGAGATCCACAGACCTGCCTACGCGCGAAACAAGAGGATCCTGGATCTCCTGATCGCAACGGTCGGAATGCTGGCCCTTGCAGTAACCGTGCCGATCGTGGCGGTCGTTGATCTACTGGGTAACCGCGGGCCTATCTTTTACAGTCAGCCTCGCGTGGGCAAGGACGGCGCCGTGTTCACAATTCACAAGTTCCGGACGATGCACCCTGGGGGTTCCTCCTCGGAGTGGACAACAGCAAACGACCCGCGACTTGGCAAGGTTGGTCGGACGCTTCGGCGTCTCCATGTCGACGAGCTCCCACAGATGTGGAACGTCCTTCGCCACGAACTGTCGATCGTGGGGCCGCGCCCTGAGCAACCGCACTACGTCGAGCTTCTCGCCAAGACGATCCCCTTCTACGAACTGCGCCATCTCGTCCGGCCGGGCATCACGGGCTGGGCACAGATCAACTACGACTACGGATCGAGTGATGCCGACGCCCTCGAGAAACTGCAGTACGAGTTCTTCTACCTCCGCCACCAGAGTCTGAGCCTGGACCTGCGCATTATCGGCCGGACGTTGCGAACCGTTTTCGAGGACAAAGCTCGCTAGCGCTGACGATTCTCTGTCTCCGACGTCGGCTCACCGCCGCCACTCGGATTGCACGACTGCACGGCGAAGGCACACGACCACAGATCGACCGAGTATCCCCATAGCCACGACGGGCAACAAGAGCCGCTCCGAACCGCGTGTCGTCCGACGAGCGAAGCGCCACAGTGACAGGTGGTGCGCGACGATCATCCGGTAGGGAACCGCGGCGGTGGAGACTCCAGCTAAATGGAGGACACGCGCCGACTCCTCATAGCCTGTGCGCCAACCCGCTCCCGCGAGCCGCCAACAAAGATCCACCTCTTCGACGTACATGAAGTACCGGCCGTCGAAACCACCGACGGCTTCAAAGGCACCGCGGCGAACCAGCAAGCACGCTCCCGTCACCCAGTCCACGATCCCGATTCCTGCCCGGGCGCAGTTCGCCTCTCGGTAACGACGGCTGTAGCCGTTCTCGGGGAATATCACGCCCAGGACCGCCTGGACGCTCGATCGACGGAGTGTCGGGAAAGCTCGCCCAGACGGCTGGAGGTCCCCTGCTGGGGTTACGAGGGCCGGACCAACGAGTCCGAGCGACGGATCGTTCGTGAGGCGGTCGACCATGGCTCGCAGAGCGCCCGATTGCAACTCAAGATCGGGATTGCAAACAAGAAGCAGCTCGCCGGAAGTTCTCCGAGCGCCGTAGTTCACACCGCCCCCGAAGCCCAGGTTCCGGCCAGTGTGCAGCACCTGCACGTCTGGATTCGTTGCCGCGAGGTACTCGAGCGAGCCGTCGGTCGATCCGTTGTCCACGACCACGATGACACTGACACCTTCGCGCTTCAGACTCGCGACGCACTCGGTGAGCGCCTTCCCGGCGTTGTAGTTCACGACGACAGCAGCAACCTCATGGGCCGGTGGTTCGGCTTCCAGCCGTGTGCGGTCCATCATGTTGGCGCTGCGAGATCGATCAGCGCGCTCCTCCACCCGTTCGAGAACCGCCGGTAGTCGCCGGACGCAACCGCCTCCACAATGGGGACTACCCGACTGAGCCGCCGAGGGGACAGTGAGCCCCTCGTCAACGAGTGGGTGATCTTGGCCTGCACGAGGGCGCGATCCCCGTCATTGAGTGAATCAGGTCGGAAGCTGTCGAATCGGCGCACGAGCTCGTCGAGTAAGGCCGCGTCTCCTTTCGAGCGCGCGATTGGGCTTGTCGATGCGATCCGCCAGGCAACGCTCGTCCGGCTTCTGAGGCCAACCGTATTCCCACTGTGGAGGCGATACTCAACAAGCTGTTCGTTCAGCGGCACGAGGCCGCCGTCGAGGAGCAAGCCGAGGGCGAGCCACCAGTCCGCGTGGTCGATTTCCGGGAAGGGCAGCAATAAGTCGAGCCTGTCCCGTCTCAGAGCCAGGGCGTGGCCGGCGACGACGTTTCTCCGGAGCAGGACCTTCAAGCCCCTTCCCGAGGCGATAGCTGCCTGTTCGGCGCTGCCGAAGCGCAACGTGTGCCACAAGGATCCGGCTACCGGACCACTCGCCCCGTCGATGAGCGCTGAGTCGCAGAACGCTCCCGCGACCTCCGGCGTGTCTTCGAGTACGAGAGCCAGACGCTGCACCTTCTCCGGACTCCACCGGTCGTCTTGGTCGCAGATGAAGACGAAGTCGGAACTTGCCCTGCGGAGGGCGCTCTGAAGATTGGCAACATGGCCGACTGGATCGGCTCGCCGTTCGATCAACACCCGGGTCGGGGCTGACGCAGCCCACCGCTCGAGCAGATCGAGGGTCCCGTCTCTCGATCCGTCGTCGCTGATGACGACCTCATCAGGCAGCCTGCGCTGTGAAGCGAGGGAAGCGAGCTGCTCGGTGAGATACGGCGCTCCGTTGTAGGTGCACAGACAAATAGTGACAGATGCGCTCATCTGGCCAACGGGAGCTCGACGCTTGGAGACCCGAGATGGCAATAGGGGTCGTCCAGGGAAAGCGCTGGATGATAGAAGGGATCTCCCTCTGCCAGCTCAGCCGCGAACTCGCGCCGGAACCAGTCTGCGCCGGTTGCGGGCGTCATGTCGCCAAGCAGCCGGGTTGAAGCCCGTCTGCGGCGATTCGGACGCTTGAACCGGGCAGCCGGCTCATACAACGTCCGCTCGCCTCTCCGGCGCAGCATGAAGCAAAGCGCTGCCGCGGCCAGGTCTGCGGAGAGCGGGGTTGGGAGCTGCTCGAGGATCGTTGCTGCGTCGCGCCTCACCAGGATGCACCCGGCGCCGAGAGCCGAAACCTCCCGTTGCGCGATCGCCATGGCCTGGTAACCGGGACGCATCGCAGGAAGTCCAAACAAGACAGGTCCGACTGAGCCCCCTAGCCCAGCCACAAGACCCGCATGCACGACGCGCGACCCCTCGATCACACATCCGCCGACTGCGCCTACGCCTGGGCGGTCGACGAGCGCGACGAGATCACGGGCCCAGTGACGAGAAAGCGGGAGCAGTCCCGGGTCGAGCAGGACCACCAGAGCTGTTTCGGCGTCTCGCAGAACTGCCAAAGACCTCGATGCCCAGTCGAATCCATGAAGTCCGTCTGCGCCTGACGTGTCCACTCGGACAACGGGCATGCCTGCGGTTGCGACCAGCTCGCGTGCGCGTGAAGCCCAGTCCGCTCCGGCACGTCCGCTGCCCACACATCCGTCTGAGTCTCGAGGCACCATCGCGATAGTCACGCTGGTTCCGGCCGCCAGGCGACGAGTGCAGTGATAGCGCCCGGTTGCCCTCGGGTCCGGCTCGACAGTTGCCTGTTCTCCCCGTCGGCGAAGGGCCTCGGCGACAGCCAGTCGTCCGGCTTCGCGAGCCCAAGGCTTCGCGACCGGATTGGCCGCTGCTGAGCCCGCGCTTGACCGCCAGTGGTAAAGAATCCTCGGGATGTGGATGACCGATCCTGCAGCTTCTGTCACACGCAGAGCGAGGTCGTGGTCTTGGCTTCCGTCGTACTCGCTTCGCAGGCCACCAACTTCCTCCACGAGACTGCGGCGCACGACGAGGACATGGCCCATGTACATGCCTGTGCATAACAAGTTGGGCGACCAAGCAGGCTTCAGCGCGGGGCCGAACCGGTGTCCTTCGGTCGAGATCTTGTCGGAGTCGCTGTAAAGCACGTCTGCCTCAGGGTGAGCCTCGATCGCCGCAGCGATCACGCTGAGGGCATCCTCGGCCAACTCATCGTCGTTGTCGAGGAACACCACGTATCGACCTGTCGAACGTGCCAGGGCTCGATTGGTCGCGTCCGAGATCCCGCCGTTCTCGTCCGAGATGGTGAGCTCGAGCCGGCCGTCAGCCGCTTCGCAACGACGCAACAGGTCGATGACCTCTCGGTCTCTACCACCGTCATCACAGAGCCTGAGCTCGAAGTCCTCGAAGTGTTGCGCGAGCACTGATCCGATGCAGCGCTCCAAGCTCCAAAGCGGAGGCCGGAAGACGGGTACGACAATGGAGAACAAGGGCGCGTCCCGGCGCGCTCGGCTGGTATCGCGGCCCAGGGCATCGTTAAGAGACAGCGCGGGCAACTGCAACGGTTCGCGTCGCGCGGCGAGCCATCGCCCGTACGCGGCTCGATCGTGCCCGGCATCTGGCGGATAACTACGACGGCGACCAGAGGTCCAAGATGACATCGCCATCTGGCGCACGAAACCGAGGCCACGAGCAGCCATTGAGCCAACCGCATGACCCCGCGTGACGTTCAGCGAAGAGGAAGGGTCAGCAAAAGTGTCAGTGGCCTGTCCGCGCTTCTGTCGATCGAGGCTGGCGTAGTACCACTGGCGTGCGAGCGAAATCGCCCTCAAAGTGAAGTACTCGCTCGCCTCTCGCCCCGCGATCCGAACGCGCCAGCTCAACGCCGTCCCAGCGCCAAGCCGAATCTGACTAATTTAGCTGGCACAGGGAGAATCCTACTCACGACCGACACGCAGGCTGAGGACAGCCTCGACTCATCTGAAAGGTCCGCGTAGCCAGGCGGGCTCAACCAGTCATCGCAAGGAGCTCGGCGAGCTTCTCTGATGGTTTCATGAATCCGAGCGTCTCGCGCGGCCGGTTGTTGAGGCTCGCGGCGAAGCGGGCGAGATCATCGGCGCTGTGCACCAAGAGATCGGTTCTCTTTCGACATGTATTGACGAAGCAATCCGTTGGTGTTCTCGTTCGAGCCTCGTTGCCAGGGACTGTGCGGGTCGCAGAAGTAGGCCTGGACGCCAGTGTCGATCGTGAAGCTCGCGTGGTGGGCGAGCTCTCGCCCCTGGGCCCAGGTGACCGAGCGGACGAACTCGGCGGGAAGGCCGGCGATAGCGGTCTTCATCGCCGCGTTCACGTTGTCGGCCTCTCGCCCGTCGGGGAGATGGAGGAGGAGCACGTAGCGGGTGGAACGCTCGACGAGCGTGCCGACCGCCGAGTGGTTGTTCTTGCCCATGATGAGGTCGCCTTCCCAGTGGCCGGGCACGGCGCGGTCGGCTGCTTCGGCCGGACGTTCGGAGATCATCGCCGTGTTCGGGATCGCCCCGCGGTGTAGGTGCGTCCGCGGGGGCGACGATGCGCTCTCCCCGACCGCAGGCAGCGCGACAGCTCTCTGCGCAGCTCACCACGGCCCTGGACGAACAGCGACTGGTAGATCGTTTCGTGGCTCACGTGCATGCTCGGGTCCTTCGGGAACTCGACCCGGAGCCGTCGCGCGATCTCCTCTGGCGACCACCACGCTTGCAGCCACGCGGTGACCTGATCGCACAATGGCCCGGCGCTGAGCTTGCCCGTCTTCGGCTGACGCGCTCGTTCATATGCTCCATGGTGCGCCCGCAGGGCCCGGTAGTGCCGACGGCCGCCGTTGTTCGCGACTTCTCGGCTGATCGTCGAGGTCGCGCGACCGAGCCGAGGCTCTCACCTCCCTTCAAACCGAGGCTGATCTCCTCCCGCTCGGCGACGGACAGGCGCAAAGGACCGGGCATCCATTCGAACTGCCGCGACTCGAGATTTCCCGGACCAGCGAGCACGCGCGTGACCGTGGCGCGCGAACAGCCGATCGTCGCGGCGACCTCCCACAGCTTCAGTCCCTTGGCGCGGAGCCTCCGCACCTCTCGTCCCTGCTGCAGTGTGAGCCGCGGCTTCTCCATCAGATCCTCCCGGTCAGGTCAGCTCAAAAGTGGTCGACCCGCCGAGTTGTTGCGTGGATCCCATGAGCCCGCCACCCTTTCCGGACAATTTGACGTGAGTCAATAGGACACGCGCGTTGGATCATCCGAAAGATCCCAGTAACCAGATAGATGCGCTCGGCGACATCCTCGTGATCATCACTTGGCCGTCCCTGCATCGCTCGGCACGGCCAAGTGATGATCACGAGGTAATGTCAGGTCGTCGGCACGATGTCCCGTGGGAGTCTTTTTGCGTGCTTCGCAATGAATAAAAGGAGCAAGCCGTTGACTTTCAGTGCAGTAACCATCTCGGCTCTTGCGGAAGTCGAGGAGGGGGCGACTGTAGGAGAGGGCTCTGTCGTGTGGCAGTTCGCAAAGATCCGAACAGGCAGCTCGATCGGGAAACGGTGCCGGATCGGAGGTGGCGTCTATGTCGGCGCCGGCGTGGCCGTCGGTGACGACTGCAAGATCGAGAATGCCGCCCAAGTCTTCGAAGGCACGCGAGTGGGTTCGGGCGTGTTCATCGGCCCTGGCGCCCTGCTATTGAACGACAGCTATCCACGCGCGGTCACCTCGTCTGGGACGCTCAAACAGGCTGCGGACTGGACGGTGAATGGAGTAACGGTTGAGGACGGTGCCTCCATCGGTGGCGGCGCGGTGGTCCTGCCGGGCCGCCACATCGGTCGCTGTGCCCTGGTCGGAGCAGGGGCAGTGGTGACGACCGCGGTGCCCCCTTTCGCGCTGGTCATTGGCAACCCCGCCCGACGAATCGGAACAGTGTGTGGATGTGGGACACCGATGGAAGACAGAATGTCCTGTTCCGCCTGCGGCCTAGACTTCGTTCTCGATCCGACGACGGGCTTCTTGAGGTTCAGCGGATGACCGCCGAGCTAACCATGGTGACGAGCGCGTCACGCATCGGCATCGTCGGCTTAGGCAAGATGGGCAGACGCCACGCACGGGTCTTCTCTGCCTGCGAGGATGCCGAAGTGGCCTGGACGGTCGATCCTGCTGGCCATAGCCTCGATGGAGTACAGAGCTTCCCTACGGTCGCGAGAGCCCTCGCGGCGGAAGTTGACGGTGTCGTCGTAGCAGCCCCTACCGTCGCTCACGGCGAGATCGCCCAGCAGGTGATCGAGGCGGGGATACCGTGCCTAGTCGAGAAACCCCTGTCGGCAACCGCCACAGAGGCCGCTCTCTTGGTCGCGACAGCGAGTGAGCGACATGTCCAGCTCGCAACCGGACATGTCGAACGGTTCAATCCGGCTGTTATCGCCGCCCGTGAGCTTCTCGCCTCCGGGCGAGCTGGGCGCCCAATCAGTCTCTCGTTCCGGCGCGTCGGGCTCCCGCCGACTTTCGCGCCCGACGTCGACGTCCTCTCTGACCTCGCTGTTCACGACCTCGACGTTTGTGCCTTCGTTCTCGGCTTGGATGAAAGCGCTCTAATCCGTGTGGTCGGAGCGATTGGCTGGCCCGCGAATGAACTATTCGAAAGCGGCCTGATACTCGTCGATGCAGCCGGCATCGGCGCTCAGATCCAGGTCAACTGGCGAACACCGACCCGCATCCGGTCGTTCTCGGTGACTACCGACCAGTGCCTCATCGAAGTGGACTACACGACTCAGATCGTGGAAATCGTTCAGCGAACAGAAGAGCTTGAACTCGAGGACTTTGCGGGCTTCTCCTCGCACTACGGCTCGGTCCGGCGAACCCGTCTCGAGGTACCCGCGGCAGAACCCCTGGCCAGACAGGCCACCTCCTTCCTCGCTGCTGTGAGGGGGAGCCCTGCGCCGCTCCTCGCCTCCGGGGTCGACGGACTGAGGGCGATCCGGCTCGTCGAGAACGCTCGCGCTCTGACACTGGAAAGGAACTCGTGAACACCATCACCGTCCCTGGAGCTGACGCATCAGGTACAGAGGAGGAGGTTGCTGCAGTCACGGCGGTGCTCCGCTCAGGACAACTGGCGAATGGATCACAAGCCCGTTCACTAGAGTCAGAGTTCACCGCCTTATGCAATGGGGCAACAGCGGTTGCGGTCTCATCGGGAACCGACGCGCTGTATGTGAGCGGGCGTGCCCTATCGATCAAGCCCTCTGACCTCGTGGTCGTCCCGGGCTACACATTCGCCGCTACGGCCAACGCCTTCTTGTCACTTGGCGCTCGGGTGTTACCAGTCGACGTCGACCCCACGACCTTCAACATTGATCCGGAACTCCTCGCCGCTGTTCTCAATGACCGGTCGGACGTCCGGTGTGTCGTCGTCGTCGATCTCTACGGGAGCACGGCCGGAACCACCGAAGCCATCCTGGCAGCTCGCGAGGCCGGTGTACCAGTCATCGAGGACGCTTGTCAGGCGCACGGAGCCACTGACACCGCAGGCACGCCGATCGGAGCACGGGCGGACTTCACCGCATTCTCCCTGTACGCAAGTAAGAACGTTTCCGCGGGAGAGGGTGGCGTCATCACGACGCCCGACCCGAAAATGGCGCAACTGGCACGACTGCTGCGCAACCACGGATGCGACGACCAGTACCAGCACGAGATAGTCGGTCTCAACCATCGCTTGCCAGAGATGGAGGCGGCGCTTGCTCTCTGCCGGATGAAGCGACTCGCTGAGATGAACCTTCTCCGTCGACGTAACGCCGCGCTCCTGTCGAAGTGGTGCATCGACGAGTGGCCGGGAGTGGTGGTGCCCACCGTCATGCTGGAGGGCTCTCACGTCTTTCACCAGTTCACCGTCGTTTGCCCAGACGTCACGAAACGAGATGCCACCGTCAAAGGCCTTCGCGACAGAGGTGTCGATGCACGCGTGTACTACCCCTACGCGCTTACTGACCTTCCGGGTGTGGATAGCGCTCACCTGCCGGTTTCAAAGTCGCTCACGAACCTCGTGTTCTCGCTGCCGGTGCAACCACGGCTCACGCCTCAGCAAATGGAAGTCCTCCATGACGCGATTCAGGCCGTGTCGAAGGAATGGCATTGAGTTGCGAGGACACTTCCTCTCCTGACAAGACGCCCCAGGTCCGACTGCTGCTCTCCGGAGCTGCAGTACAGACGACCGGGAAGCTCATGACGCTCGTTCTCCAACTTGTTTGCTTGGTATTTATCACACGCCTCCTCGGTCACGGCGGCTTTGGTGACTTCGCTGCCGGTCTGGCGGCTGCTGGAATCGTAGAAGCCGTCGGTGAGTTCGGACTCACCTCCACGCTCGTGCTGCGCTTCGGTGAGGGCCACCATCCGCGTTTGGTAGTGCGCTCCGGCGTCTGGGCAAGTTTCGCAACGATTGTCTTCGGTCTTGGCTTGGTATTCCCGATCGCGTTCACGGTGCTCTCGGCCAACGAACGGCTTGCCTTCCTCTTGCTATTGCCGTCGAGCGTCCTCACGCTCCTAGCCGTCACCTGCCTCGCCTACTGGCAATATGAGCTCTCATTCATTCGACTCGTGAGAGCCAACGTCATCGCCCAGTTGATCGGCACGATCTTCCTGTTTGTAACATTCTTGGTCGGGCGCCATTGGCTCGAGAACGGAAAGTTGGCCGCGATCGGAGGCTCCCAGGCACTGGCTGCGGCGTTGGTGCTTCTGCTCCTGTGGCCCCGTCACCTTCCCGGGATCAGTGAAGCCGAAGGCAGCGAGCAGCGCCGCGACGTCGTTGCGATACTTCTGGGGGCGTTTCCACTCGGCATCGCCGGCGCGATCTCGCTCCTGCACGTCCGGGCCGATCAGCTGGTGCTAGCAGGAATGCACTATCGGAACGGCCTCGCAAACTACGCGGTTTCATACCGCGCGCTCGAAGCGATCGTAGGTGGGATCACAACAGTGAGTGTCGTGGCGTTTAGCACGATGTCACGCTCGCCGGCCGAGGAACGCGCCGAGCGCGCCCGAACGGCGACCACGCTCCTAGTCGGGGCGGGAACCCTCGGTTCGTTGGCATTCGCTCTCGCCGCTCCCGTCATCGTGCCAATCCTCGGTGGAGCAGGCTATTCAGGAGCGGTTCGAAGCTGCCGTCTACTCGCTCCGGTCGTGATCATGTCGGTCAGCAATGTCATGGCTGGGCGCGTGCTGATAGCGTCACGCCGGGCCTCTCTACTCATCGGTATCGCTTTCTCGGGTCTTGCCCTCAACGTCATGCTGAACCTGCTCTTGATCCCCCACTTGGGCACGGCCGGTGCCGCGACCGCTACCGTCACGACCGAAGGGGTCGGGGCGCTCGCTGTCGCCTGGGTCGCCGAGCGCAAGGAAGCGGGGAGCCAGCCACTCGCTCTTCTCGTCGGCGCGATGTTCGGCGTGACTAGTGCCTTGCTGCTCTGGTCATGGGCGGGTCCAAACGGCCGCCTGGTCGGCCTAGCCCTCGGCGCGCTGACCGTCGCCGCGGTCATGGTGGTAACCCTGCGGCTCATCGTTCACGATGCACTCGGGCCCCCAGCCAATAGGTGACAGAGCGGCGAACGTCTCCGATCCAGCCGATCACGAAGTCCGAGAGGCGCACCACCCCGGGCGCAACTTGGTAGAGCCGCCAGCGTGTGACGAACAGCATGCACACAGAAGCTGCATTTCTTGACGGCTCGGCGTGCTGCCGGTACTCAAGATGGCACGACCCCACGGGGACGCCCTTGTACCCGAGCGCGACCGATCGTAGGTAGAAGGCCCAGTCCTCCTTACCTATCCGGGCAAATCGCTCGTCAAAACCCCCCACCCGTTCGTACATCTCGCGCCTGAACATGGCAGATCCGTTGACAAAATTTGCACGGGCAAGCACCCGCCAATCGAACGGCCGTGCAGGCCAGACGTCTTGGCACGCGCCGAACAAGCGAGTTTCCGGATATGCGAAGCCAATAGAGGCCTCGTCAAACGCTTTGGCAAGATCGGCGAGGTAGGTAGCCGAGACGCGGTCATCGGCAGACAGAATGACGACCAGATCACCGCTCGTCGCCGAGACTCCGTCGTTGAAAGTCCTGACAGCGCCAAGTGCCGGACGACGCGACATCCAGCATATGTCTGGGTACGTGGCAGCGATCTTCTCGATCACCTCCGGCGTCTCGTCGTCACTTCCGTCATCGATGATTAGCACTTCATCGGGCAGGCGTGTCTGCGCGTACAAACTCGCGACAGTTTCTCCGAGATAACGACCGTAATCGTGGCAGGGTACGACCACACTGATGGAGTGTTCGCCGACAGTTCTCTCAGGCCTAGCCAACTCAGGCAACTCTCTCTTCCACACCCGAGTCCACCTTCTTCACGATGCCCCTGACAAAGCCAAGCCCCCAGGCGGCATGCATCGTGGGGAAGGCTGCAAGCAGAGTCGGCACCGTCGGAGGATCGCGGGTGATCTCGAGGGCGCCTCGGCCGAAAACGATCGCGGCATAGGCCGCCAGCACTTGCCTTCTCCAGGGGCTCGCAATCCCGACAAAAAGAGCGGGAACGGCAAGCTGGCGCCACGAAAGCGATCCGGGGTGCTTGCGGATGGTGCGGGCCCGGTTGTGGCCATACCGGTAGAACTGGCGCGCGAGCGACCCAAGTCCGTCGCGGCCGAGGTAGTAGGACATGATCGAGGGATCGAGGTAGACCCCGCCGAACCGCTGAGCTCTCCACGCGAGCTCGGCGTCTTCGTTCCCACCTGACCACTCGTCGTAGCCGCCGATCTCGCGGATCGTGCTCGCACGGAAGGCACCCAGGTAGACCGTGTCCACATAGCGCGGCTCTCCACCTTCACGCCGGAAAGCCGCAGGCCCTGCTCCGAGACGAGATGTCATCGCCGCCACGATGCCGCGCTGACGTGCGTCATCAGCCTCGTAGCGCATCTGGCCGCCGACGATGGCCGCTCCCGACCGCTCAAGGTCCGAGACGCAGCGCTCGACGTAGTCGAACGCTAGGGCCGTGCGAGCGTCGACTCGCACGATGATGTCGCCGGAAGCGGCGGCAATGGCGGTGTTCAGGCCGGCAGGGCGGATGCGCCGCGGGTTGTCGACGACACGCACCTTCGCGAACTTGGACACGACCGCTCGGGTCCCGTCCGTCGAACCACCGTCGGCGACGACCACCTCGATGATCGAGGGGTAACTCTGTTCGGCAACAGCTCGCAGGCAGCGCTCGAGCTGGGCGTCCTCGTTCAGGACCGGGAGGATGATCGAGACCGTCGGAAGGGCCGGCGACAAGACCGGTCCGTCGCGCTTGGAAACCTCAGACTCCACGGACACCACGACCTCCTCCTCTTCGGTACAAGCTTGCCAGCTGGCCGAGCCGCTGCTGACGATCCTGCTGTGCCGCGGTCGCGACAGCGTCGGCATCCGCGTCAGAAGAAAGCCCTGATGGTACGTTCGAGTCGTCAAGCGACCAGCCCATGAGTCGAGCGAGATGAAGTCAGAAGACTCCACGGTCGAAGCGCTAGCCGAGGCGTGGTGGCAGAGGTGCCAGGCTCATCGGTGCGCTTCCGGCCGCGCAGACGCCGATGAACGTGAGCTGCTGCTAAATGCGCTCGGGACGGCCGCAGGTGGTCTGTCATGGCTGTTCGGGCAATCCAGTCCTCCCAGTGGGGATCCTGAAGCAGCGACGGTCTCGACAGCCACGAGACCGCCCGAGGTACCCACCTCGCAGGACGCGTCTGAACCGCGGGACGCGATGGGCCCAGCAGTCCAGATCGAGCGCCGGCGCATTCTTGCCGCGGCCGCGACACGGTGGGGCGCTCGCGTTGGACTGCCCGTCCTCGTAGTCGAACAGCTCGTGCAGCTCCGGGCCCTGGTCGCGGTAGGACCGGGACAGAGGGCGATCATCCGCCTGATCGACCTTACGATGATCAACGCCTGTCGTGGAGCCACTGACGAGCTCCAACGGGCAGCTTTCAGCGACCCGTTGACCGGATGCTCCAACCGGCGCGCCTTCGAACGGGACATCGACCGAGAGTTGGCCCGTTGCGCGCGTGCCGAGCTCGACCTGACTGTCGTCGCGATCGATCTCGACGGCCTCAAGGCTGTCAACGACACCGCTGGCCATGCGGCTGGGGACAGGCAACTGGTGCTCCTCGTCGACACCTTGCGAAAGGCTCTCCGCAGCATGGACGGCATCTACCGTCTCGGTGGCGACGAGTTCGGCCTGGTGCTGCCGGACACCTCGCCGGACGATGCGGCCGTCCTCATCGCGCGGGCGGTGCGCCTGGGCGCCCCGTCATTCAGTTGGGGCACTGCAAGCTACCTGTCGACCGGATCCGCCGTTGTCGCAGAGCTGCTGTCGGTTGCCGACGCCGACCTGTACGCGCAACGCCATGCGACGCGTGCCGCGCCTGTACGGCGCCGCTCCCGTGCAACGCCGCCAGATGCCTCGCTTCGCCTGTTTTCCACTGATGAAGGCACTCCTCCACGGGCTCTTCAGGCGCGGTGAGGGTCCCTGTCGACAGCCCTGCTCGGG
>Ga0182030_10012099_pt1 | contig 17343 bp, 10 predicted proteins | sample 812S3MmetaG_FD_121299 | JGI IMG/M metagenome (GOLD analysis project Ga0182030, IMG submission 121299) | Permafrost microbial communities from Stordalen Mire, Sweden - 812S3M metaG (Illumina Assembly) | ecosystem: Environmental > Terrestrial > Soil > Wetlands > Permafrost | place: Sweden...
ACACCGACCTCAGCGACGAGCTTCGCACCGTTCAAGGACACATCCAAAACCTGACACTCGTGGCTGACGAAGTCATCGTCGAACGTGAGCCACGCAGTGTGTTGCCGCGCTCTTCGAGGTTCGCGTTTTTGCTTTGTAATAAGCATCAAAGCCCCTTACTCCGCTAACGTAAAGTCTTTCCCGCATTAAATTGTCAAAACACGAACCGAGCCTCAACCCTATCTTTACCATTTTTATTCATCCTGACTTGGCGAGCGAAGCGTATGCGTATCGAAAGCCGCCACCGTTTCCTCCCGGCGGCGGCTTTTTCGAGTTCCGCGGTGGAGAAACCAGCATGTTGGCGGGTAAGGCTCGACCCGAGGCGAACTTGCTTTCGGCATTCGCACTAGCGATTTTGGGCGCATTGGCGGCTGGCCTGCCTATGGCCCTGGTCATTATTTGGGTGTGTTCCTAAGATTGACGGGACGCCCGTTGCTATTCTTTCCTGCCACTGGCTGAGGTCTGATGGCCTTGTTCAATTGGGTGAAGCCCGACGAGCGCAAGACTTCAACAGTTAGTACGGATTCCGTCGGCGACCGCTTCGGCCCGCGCGCAATCCTTCGTACACTGGAAGAGGCGGTGCCGCGCTATATTAGCGATGTCGACCAAGGCAAACTTATCTATCCGGCTTGCAAGCGAACCCTTTCGGACGAGTATGGTGACGTCCGCTCTGTCTGGGAACAAACCCGGCTTGAAGCGATCCGCTACGTAATGATGGTGCCCGGGCGGGAATTTAAACTGCTCATCGAGCCTGCTCGGCAACTCGATATGATTGACGCTTACCTGCTTCAACGCCCACACGCAGATACTGTCATAGATTTTACGGGTACCTCCTCTACTGATTTTTCGATTGCCATTCTGGCGGGCCTCAATTGGCTGCGGCACTGCGCACAACTGGCTGCAGTTCTTCCCGCCCAACAAGCCGGCACTATCCGCAACTTCAGAAGGATCGTCACACTTGCGCAGCGATGGTGGCTGATGGAGGGGGCCGTTGAACGCTGTAGCCATCTATTAGCGAGCGGCGAGAAACCACCGCTGATGCTCTATCTGGTCTGGTCGGAATACACCCGGCTCGCAAAGCAGGTAGCCTCAGCCGCAGTTTTTGGCCCGTCGAACGACCGCGCAGCAAGATTGGGCGCATTGCCAGCCGACGTCATCCCGCGCTTTGAGGCGGCTCAAGACCCAACCGATCTGTTGGATAGCAAATAGACGCTCAAAAGATCGCGAGCATCAAGCCGTTGGATCACGTTCAAACATCGATGACAGCGAGACGTTCAAGACTTTGCATATGTCGAATAGGCGCGCCGCGCTGACGTTCGGGAGATTGGCAGATCGATCCGGCGGCACTATGCCGATGCCAGCTCGTCCAGCAATCCCTTTGCTTCCTTCAAATCGCGTGTGTCGAACCCTTCAGTGAACCAGCCGTAGACCGGAGCGAGCAGTTCTCGAGCTTGATGCGACTTCCCCTGATCACGCCAGAGCCGCGCCATGCTGATTGCGGCGCGCAGTTCCCAGGATTTGGCTTGCTGCTGACGCGCAACTGCGAGTGCTCGCTCGAAGTGAAGTTCAGCTTTCGCGGCGTCCGGCTGCGGGGACTTCAGCGCTATTTCACCTGTGATGCAATTGACGTATGGCTCGAACCACCTTTCCCCCGATTTCTCGATCACGTCGTTCGCTTCGCTAACGGAGCGCTGAGCATCGTCGAACTGACCAAGCTCTGCATAAGATTTTGCAAGCAATGATAGCATCACCGGTGTCATATACGTTGATCCGGTTGAGCGAAATACGGCCAGTCCAGAAGTGATCAAGGGGACTGCCTCTGAGGCTCTGCCTGCAACCGCATAAGCCAAGCCTCTGTATGTCACTCCGGCGGGTTTCCAAACCCCCGCAGATTGCTGTTCCTCGGCCAAAGCGAAAAGCTCATTGGCGAGCGTTTCAACAGTCGCATAATCTCCGCAAGCGATATGCGTTATGATTGCGTTATTGAACGCTTGGAACATATTCCCAGCATGATCAAAGTCGCGTGCCTCCTTGAGGCCTTGGTTTGCGCTTGCAAGCGCGGCCTCGGGATAGCCAAGGAACCACAAAGCGTTAGACCTTAGACCCAAACCACATGTCCGTTGGTCCCAACCGAATAGTAGCGATAACGGACGATACGTTGGATCGTAAGCCTGCATTGAACTGTCGAAGTACGTTCTAGCTTGCGCGGGGCTTCCCATGATCAGCAACGAAAAACCGGTCAACCCCTGCCCCAACATGATCGGGAAAGGCGCGCTTTGCTTCTCGGCCAGCGCCAGAAGTTGCTTCGCAAGCGTGAGTAAAACGTCGCCGTTGAACGCCCCAAAATGGGTCGCCCAGGCGAGATAAAGAACCGAGTACAGCATCATTGGGTTTTCGAGCGGTTCGCCGAGAGCTTCGGCCTGCTCGATTAGCACACGGGCGCGCTCCGTAGCCGCCTTGGCCCCAGGCGATGAATACCCTCCTAAAACCATGAGCGGGTTTATGATCGCTAGTTGTAGTTCGATCTGTTCCTGACGCAGAGCTGGTGTGGCTGGCAAGGTGGCGATCTGGTCCAATGCGCGGTTAAGCTGGGCAATCGCTTCAGCAAACGCGGATCGTGCCACTGACTGCCGTCCGGCTTTGGCCCAGAAAGCGGCAGACTTCTCGATCAGACCCGCCTCTGTATAGTGACGCGCGATTAGCTCCGGCTGGCTTTCAGTGATTTCCGGGAACTGAGTTTCCAGATCTTCCGCAATGCGAGCGTGCAACCCACGTCGGCGTTCGCGAAGGAGGGTGCTGTAGGCTGTATCCTGTACCAGAGCATGTTTGAACAGGTAAGTCGCCTGCGGGGGCAAACCGCGTCGAAACAGCAAACCTGCTTCCGTCAGATCGTCGAGCGCCGCTCGCAGCGCCCGTTCCTCCTTGCGCGCTACCGTGGCCAACAGGACATGGGAGAACTCGCGCCCAATCACCGCTCCGATCTGCGCAACCTCCTTTGCCGGACCAAGGCGGTCAAGCCGCGCCATGAGAGAGGCGTGCAGACTGGCAGGAATGGCAAGAGACGGTGCAGGGATCGATGTAACAGCGTGCTCAGTACCCTCCTGGCCGCCTGCCTCCAGCACCGCTTTGGTCATTTCCTCGATGAACAATGGAATGCCATCGGTGCGCTCCGCGATGTCCCGCTTGGTACTCACGGACAGCGGCTTATTGCCGGTAACGGCGTCAATCATAGATGCGATTTCGTCCTGCCCTAGCCGATTCAGGGTAAGGGTCGTGACGTGCGGCTGGCCAATCCATGGCGGCTCGAACTCGGGCCGGTAGGTAACGATCAGCAGTACGTTAAGGTCACTTACCCGGTCCATCACCGTTCGACCAAGTGCTTCAAGGCTGGTGGGATCGGCCCAGTGTGCATCTTCGAAGATCATCAGCATCGGGGTTCGACGAGCCAATGTCTCGACCTGCGCAGCAAGCGCATCGAGCGTTCGCTGGCGGCGCTGCTGTGGAACCAGTTCGACTGCTGGATATCGTCCGTCGTTCGGTAGCGACAACATTTCTGCAAACAGTGCCGCGTCCTGCGGTGGCGTTGCGCTTTGCGCCAGCAGGGTATCGAGTTTGTCGAGCTTTGCTGGCGTGGTGTCATCATGCGCAAGTCCGGATGCCCGCTCCATCTGGCTCATGATGGGGTAGAGGGCACTCTCGGTGTGCTGCGGGGAACAGAAATAACGCAAGCGCGTGTGCGGTTCCGAAGCGAGGCGCTCGAGCAGCGCCGCCGTTAGTCGGGACTTGCCGATGCCCGCTTCGCCGGAGATTAAAATCACCTGTCCCGAGCCAGTTTTGGCCTTCGACCACCGTCGCAGCAGCAAGTCGAGTTCTTCTTCCCGTCCAACGAGATCAGTTAGGCCGCTAGTGTGCATAGCTTCGAAACGACCTTCCACCGAGGCTGGTCGTAGTGCCGCCCATGCCCGTGTCGGGCCGGAGATGCCCTTGAGTTCCTGAGACCCAAGGTCTTCAAGTTCGAACAAGCTCCCGACGAGCTTCCGGGTGCTTTCAGCAATCACCACGCTGTTCGGTTCTGCAACGCCCTGCAGACGGGCCGCAAGGTTTGGCGTATCGCCGACGACTGCCTGCTCCTGAGACGCACCCGATCCAATCAGGTCACCCACCACCACCACTCCCGTGGCAATGCCGACGCGCGTCTGAAGGGCCGCGTGGGTCTTTAGATCACCAATTGCCGTGACCAATTGCAGACCTGCTCGCACGGCTCGCTCTGCATCGTCCTCGTGGGCATGCGGGTAGCCGAAATAGATCAACACCCCGTCGCCCATGTACTTTGCAACAAAGCCGCCAAAGCGACGCACGCTCTCCGCGACGGAGTTCTGATAGGCCGAGATAACTTCTCGAAAATCTTCAGGGTCCATGCGCGCGGAAAGACCCGTCGAGCCGACAAGGTCTGAGAACATCACCGTGACTTGCCGGCGCTCGGCCCGATCTTCGGGAGAGACCTTCGGGACACTCGATGTGATCTCCATGTCAGCGGAGGGTGCGTTGCTACCCGTGCCGCCGCGCAGCGCTGCAATGGCCTCCAGGAGCATCCGGCGATGTCCAACGATACCGACGCCCAAGTCCTTCAGGTCCTCCAGCGTGAGGTTCGGAAGGACCCGCTCGTCTATCTCGTTGTCTCGGAATGCCCCCTCGTATCTTTCGAGGCCCAGGCTCCGCAGCCAAACCAGGACGTCCATGGTGGCGCCCCTCCCTTGGCGGATGGTCGTCGAAGTGAAGCGTCCTGTCCAGCGCCTCTGTACTTAAATGTCTCAGATGGGTCAGCCGCACTGGTTGGTGCGTCGGCTGATCAGTTCCGGTATGCCACAACTCCAGATGAGGTGGATGGCTCCCGCTCACAGCATCTGGGTGCCAAAGTGTGAAGGCCATTAGGCGTTCACGAGCAAAATGGGAGCTATCCGCTATGCAGATTACCACGATCGGCCTCGACTTAGCCAAGAGCGTTTTGTCCACGGGATTGATGCGACCGGCCAGGTTGTGGTTCGAAAGTCGCTTCGGCGGTCGCAGATGCTGCATTTCGCGCCAAGTTGCCCTCTTGCCTGGTCGGCATGGTGGCTTGCGGCACGTCGCATCATTGGGCGCGCGAGTCTCAAAGGCGCCAGACCCGGACATCGGGCGGCTCGCCTATTCGATCACCTCGTCAGCCCGAGCGAGCGGCGCCGTGGGACGTCTGGAACCCTGCGCCTTAGCGGTCGATAATCGATCACCAACTCGGATTTGGTAGGCGCCTTTAGCGCGTCTGCCGCAACTGCAATCGGCGAGAGAGACCTTTTGACGGGCAGATCCTTACGCTCAAGAGCAATATGATCCAAGCACAAGCGAAGTTGCTGCGATCAATGGATGATGGCAGGCGGCGAACTGATCCGGCGCGACCAGGCGAAGTTCCGGCACTTCGTTGGCGCATCGCTGATCCGCTCGGGGGCAGCGGGTTCGAAACCGGCAGCCCGAAGGCGGTGCAATCGGCGACGGCGGTTCTCCAATCGGCACGCTTTGAGGGGGCCGCACGTCCGGATCGGGCACCGGGATCGCCTCGATCAGCAGCGCGGTATAGGGATGCGAGGGGCTCGCGAACAGTTGCTCGGACGGGCCGACTTCGCACAGGCGGCCGAGATACATCACGGCGACCCGGTCGCTCACCGCTTTGACGACTGCAAGATCGTGCGCGATAAAGAGCAGCGTCAAACCGAAGCGTGTCTTCAAATCTTCCAGCAAATTGAGGATTTGGGCGCGAATGGAAACGTCGAGCGCCGAAACCGGTTCGTCGCAGATGATGAATTCCGGATTGAGGACCAGCGCGCGGGCAATGCAGATGCGCTGGCATTGTCCGCCGGAAAACTCATGCGGCAAGCGTCCGATCGTCAGGCCGGGGTCGAGGCCAACCGCGCTGAGCACCTCGCAGACCAGTTGCTTCCGCTTTTTTGGGTCTTTGACACCAGCAATAACCAGCGGCTCAGCGATGATATCGCCGATCCGGCGCCTCGGATTGAGGGAAGCAATCGGATCCTGGAAGATGAGCTGCACGCGCTGGCGCATCTTCCTCAGGGTACCGCCGTGCATCGCCGTGAGGTCCTGGCCATCGAACAGGACGCGCCCCGAGACGGCCTGACGCAACTGAAGCACCGCGCGGCCAAGTGTGGACTTGCCGCATCCGGACTCTCCGACCAACCCAAGCGTCTCGCCGTGCGCGACCTCCAGACTGACGTCGGACACCGCGTGTACAATCTTGCCGCCGACGGCATATTCAACGACGAGGTGTTCCACCTTGAGAAGCGGATCTCGCGGAGGGGATTGCCGGGTATCCTGCATTAAGCGTCAACTCCAGCTGGTGCCAGAATCGGGTGGAAGCATGCAAATTGGTGGTCCAGTGATTCCGCAGCCGTGAGCAGGGGCTTCTCTCGAAGGCAGAGCCCGGAAGCATAGCGGCAGCGTGGCGAAAACGAGCAACCCTGGATCGGCCGGGTCGGATCGGGCGGACGTCCCGAGATCGCCGCCAGATGGGTGTGCGGCGCCGCATCGATTTTCGGGATCGCGGCAAGCAGCGCCTCAGTGTACGGCATATGCATTTTCTTGAACAGCGCGGGCGTCGGCGCGCGTTCCACGACGCGGCCGGCATACATCACCGCGACTTCATCGGTTCGACCGGCAACGACACCGAGGTCATGGGTGATCAGGATCATCGCCATGTGTCGCCGACGCTGCTCGCGCGACAGCAAATCGAGAATTTGGGCCTGGATGGTGACGTCAAGCGCCGTGGTCGGCTCGTCGGCGATGAGCAGTTTCGGCTCGCACGACAGGGCTATCGCGATAGCCACCCGCTGCCGCATGCCCCCCGAAAGGTGATGCGGGTACTGCGTCAATCTCTGCTCCGGCGCGGGAATGCCGACCGCCGCGAGCAGTTCCGCGCTTCGCCGTTTTGCAGCATGGCTATCGAGTTCGAGATGTTCTTGCAGCGTCTCAATCAGCTGCGTGCCGATGGTCAGCACGGGATTGAGCGAGGTCATCGGGTCCTGGAATACGACCGCGAGCGACCTTCCGCGAAGCTTGCGTAGACGTTCGGGATCAAGGTGCACCAAGTCTTGCCCGTCAAACATTACGCGGCCTGAAAGCTTTGCCCTTTTTGGCAACAGTTGGAGGATGGCGCGCGACAGCATGGTCTTGCCGCAGCCGGATTCGCCGACAATACCGAGCGTTCGACCGGCGCCGATGGTCAGATCGACATGATCCACCGCGCGAAGATTGCCGCGCGGGGTAGGCAAGTCGACCGCGACATCCTCGACGGAAAGCACTGCAGATTCAGTCACAGCGCGCTCTGACGTGGATCGGTTAAGGCCTTGAGCGCGTCGCCGACCAGGTTGAAGGACAGCACGGTCAGGAACATCGTGATCGCGGGAAGGAAGGCGAGCCGCGGCGCGATCTCCAGGCTCTCGCGTCCCTCGCCGATCATGCTGCCCCAACTCGATATCGGGGGCGGAACACCCAGGCCAAGGAAAGACAACGCCCCTTCTACGACAATGGTGACGGCAACGCCGAGCAGGAAGAAGGCGAGCAGCGGCAAAAAGACATTGGGCAACAGCTCGCGCAGCAAGATTCGCGCATGCGTCGCCCCGAGCGCCTGGGCTGCGATGACGAATTCGCGCCGCGCCAATGTCAGCGTTGCCGCGCGCGCGACCCGCATGAAGGCCGGAATGCCGAGCACACCGAGAATGCAGGTGAGATTCAGGAGCGATTGTCCGAGATAGGCGGTCACGGCCAACGCCAGGATCAGCGGCGGAAAGGCGAGCAGCACGTCCATGCTGCCGACGATCAATGATTCAAAGCGGCCGCGAAAATAGCCCGCGAGTATCCCAAGGGCGCCCCCGATCGTAAGCCCGATCACCGGGGCACACAGGCCGACCGTGAGCGAGATCCTTGCGCCATAGATCAACCGCGCCAGCTCATCCCGCCCGAGGCCGTCGGTGCCAAGCCAATGCAAAGCCGAGGCTGGCGCCCGCCGCTCCAGCATGTCCATGTCGGTCGGACTTGGAAGCGGCAACAAGTTGGCCAGCGCGGCCGCGGCAAAAACAACGACCATCCAGACGACCGCCGCCCAGAACAGCGGCCCAAGCCGGCGCGTCCGTGCGACCGGACTGACGGCGACATCCTCGTCGATACTGAGCTCAAGCGTGGCCATGACGGATCCTTGGATCGAGGACCGCGTAGAGCATGTCGACAATAAAATTCATCAGCACGTAGCCAAAGGCCACGACCAGCACCACTCCCTGCAAGATGACGAGATCGCGGGTATAGATGGCTCCTAACAGCAACCGACCGATCCCCGGCAGCGCGAAGATCGATTCGACAATCACTGTACCCCCGATCAAGCGGCCGATATTGATGCCCGTGACGGTGACCAGCGTCAGCGAGGATGGCTTCAGGGCGTGCACCAGAAGGATACGCGACGGCTTCAGTCCCTTGGCCCGCGCCATCGCAATAAAGTCTTCCTGCAGGGTCGTGATCATGTCGGAGCGCAGCACGCGCATCAGCACTGGCCATTCGCCGAGCGCCAGGGTTAGCGCCGGCAAAACGAAACAGCGCAGATTCCCGACCGGATCTTCCGCGAACGGCACATAGCCGGTCGCCGGCAACCAGCGAAGTTCCACCGCGAAAAGGTAGATCAACAGAATGGCCGAAAGGAATGCCGGCACCGAAAGCATGCCGAAGGCGGTACCGGTCATGAAACGGTCGAAAGCGCTGCCACTACGCACCGCACAGGCAATGGCAAGTGGAATGCCGATCACGAGAGCGCCGAATTCGGCCAGCAGCATCAGCTCGAACGATACCGGTAGCCGTTCGGCAACTGCCTGCAATACGGTTTGTCCGGTACGGAATGACCTGCCAAAATCGCCCTCGATCACATGGCCGAGCCAACTGACGTAGCGCCACCAGATCGGCTGATCCAGCCCCATGTCATGGCGCAGGGCAGCCACTTTCTCCGGCGTCGCCTGATCGCCCAGGATCACGTAAGCGAGGTCGCCAGGCAAAAGCGAAGCGATCAGGAATGTCAGCAGCGATACGGCGACCAGAACCGGCACCAGATAAAGAAGCCTCCGAGCGACAAAGCCCGCCATCGGCTTTCATTCCATCCAGACGTTGGATACGTCGATCACTCCGCTGTAGATTTTCGGCAAGCCCTTCAGTTTGGCGCTTGAGATCGCGTAATAAGTGTTCTGGAAGGTCCAGAACCATATCGCCTCCTGATTGATAAGCCGGCTGATCGCGCAGTAATCCTCGGTGCGCTTATCAGTATCGGCGGTGGTGCGCGCGTGTTCGAGCAACTTGTCCAGCTCGGGATTAGAATAGTTGGCGAGCGCGACCGGGCTCCCGGTATGGAAGTTCGCATACATCTGCGGGTCGGGGTCGGCCAGATCGACAATCCGCCACGGCGTCAGTTGAAACTGGCGCATGAAGGCGCGGGGCACGATGGTGGCCTGATCGATCTGCTCGATCTCCATATTGGCGCCGACCTGCTTCCAGAATTGCTGTAGCACTTGGCCGACGGCGCGCCCGCGTGGAGATGCCGTCTGGATCATCTTGAAATCGACTGGCTTGCCGTAGTCCTTGATCAGCGCCCTGGCCTTTTCAATGTCGTTCGGCAGCGCGCCGTCGTCCTTGCACTTGACCCAGGAGCCATCGCCATAGGGATTGCTGGCGGGCCGTGCGAGGCCATTGGTGAGGGCCTGCGACATTTTCTTGCGATCGATCGCCATCACCAGCGCCTGGCGCACCCGGACGTCGTCGAACGGGGCAACCTTGGTGTTAAAGGCGGCGACGGCAGCACCGGAGCCGGTGTAGCTGTGCACTGTTAGCTTCGGGTCCTTCTCCGCCTTCTGGATAAAGTCCGCGTCATATGCGTCATCCCAGACGATGTCGGCCTCGCCCGACTGCAGGCTCGCGAAGCGCGACTGCGAATCCGGCAACGGTTTCAAGATGATGCGGTCGAGATAGGGATGACCCTTGTTCCAGTAGTCCGGATTCTTCTCGAGAACCATGCGGTCGCCTGCCGTCCATGATTTCAGGATGTAGGGTCCGGTACCGACGGGATTGCGGTTGTAATCGTCACCTTTGGCCTTCCACGCCGCCGGCGATTGCACGACATTGTTCGAGCTCTGAATCGTCATAAGCGCGGGCAGGTTCACCGAGGGGTCGTTCAAATTGTAAACCACCGTTAGTTCGTCCGGCGCCTGCACGTCGTGGATGAAGGCAATATAGAAGGCACAGCGGCATTTATTGGCCGGATCCTTCTGTCGGTCGAAATTCTCCTTCACCGCCGCGGCATTGAACGGCGTACCGTCCGTGAATTTTACGTTGGGCCGCAGCTTGAAGGTCCAGGTCTTGTAATCGTCGGAATGGGTCCAGGAGAGCGCGAGTTTCGGCTGCGGTTGGCCCTTGTCGTCGAGGAAGATCAGCGTGTCGAAAATCGCCGCGGCTGCGGTCTCCGCGGCTGTATCGAACACACCGACCTTCAACGGATCAAAGCCTGGAATATCGAGCTCAAGGCCGACCGTGACGCTGCCGCCCTGCTTCTGGGCGCTGGCGGGGCCCGCCAACAAGGCAACGCAAAATGCCGCACTGAGGAAAAATTGCGCAAGTTTGCGCGCGCGGGTTGCCGCGGTCATGCTATCTCCTCCCTGATCGGTCCGTCCCGGATCGTTAGTGACTTTTGGTTATGTTGGCTGGAATCGCTGGCCCCGGCAAGACCGGAGTGAGCGCCGGATGGCTTCATCACCTAAGTTCGGCGAGCAGCGTCTTCGCTGTTTTCAGGTCGCGGGTGTCGAAGCCTCCGGTGAACCAGCCATAGACTGGCGCGAGCAGTTCGCGCGCCTCGTTCCGCTTGCCTTGGTCGCGCCAGATCCGCGCCAAACCGGTGGCAGCGCGCAGCTCGAATAGCCTCGCCTGCTGGCTACGCGCGATTTTCACGCCAACCTGGAAGGAGCCAGCCGCCGCCGGCATATCCCCTAGTAATGACATTAGCTTTCCTTGAACCCTGTGGACCTCAGACTCGGTACAACGCTCCTGTGTGAACTCAATTAGACGTGCAGCCTCATCCAGACACGAAAGGCCCTCTTCTGGTTTGCCGATCATGCCGTATGCATCTGCGAGCAGCGTGAGGAAGAACGGAACCCATAAATTGGAGCCGGTGGCACGAAATGCGGCCAAGCCGCGCTTGATCAGCAGCGTTTCATCCTCTCGGCCCAGCGCAGTCAAACACCATCCTCGAAGTATCATTCCTTGCGGCTCGAACATCGTGAATTGCTCGGCAAGCGAGAGCAGCTCTTCCGCGCTCACCAACAATGATTCGGGCGAGCACAGATCCCATTCGGCAATACAGATCTCAACGAGAGCATGCGTTAACGTAAAGGCATGACCAAGTCGGCGCGCTTCGGCGAGTGCAGTCGCCATGTCTGTGCGCGCTTGGTCGAGATGACCAAGCCAAGCGAGCGTGCGTGCGTGCCAGAGGCGTGTAACGAGGTAAGGATCAGAGGGCGAGAGAGCAGTGTAATACGCGAGTTGCGACGGATGATATAGTGCGACGGCGCGATCCAAATTGTCGCGACAGCCCGAGAAATCGCCCAGACAGAAGCTCGCCATCCCGAAGGTGCGGAGACCCAGTCCCTTCAGGGGTATATCACTTTGATCTTCACCTAGGAGCAGCATCTCCTCCCCGCCTTCTCGGGCTCGATGCAACTCCGCGCGCAAGAAGTGGTGCAGCCACTCACCAAACAGCACCGGTACGGATATAGGGCGGTTGAGCTGTTCGCATAGCTGTCGCGTACGAGCACAAATGTCTCCCACTTCCGGAGCAGCGAAACCTCGCGTCGCCATCAGCGCGCGCCCGAAGGCGAGCTGCAGTTCGAGCTCAAGCTCCTGGCGCTGAGCTCCTTCAGAGAGTTGCGACAATTGATCCAGTCCCTTGCGCAGTAACGCGATGGCTTCCACCATGGCCGAGCGCTCGATGGCCTGTTGACCAGCTCTCAGCCAGTTTGTGATCGCTTTCTCGATCATGCCTGCGCGGGCATAGTGCTGTGCCAGTAATTCGGAGCGCGCAGCCACAGTTTCCGGAAAGCGGTCTTCGAGGGCGATGGCGATCCGCGCATGCAATTTCTGGCGCGGACCCCGGAGCAGAGTGGCATAGGCTGCCTCCTGCACTAGCGCATGCTTGAAAAGATAGCTGGCATCGGGAAGGTTGCCTTGCTGGAAAACGAGCCCCGCATCCGATAGCCGATCAAGTGCACCCCCGAGCGTATTCGTATCGAGGCCCGTCACGGCCACCAGAAGCTCGTAGGAGAATTGCCGACCGATAACCGCCCCGATCTGCGCGACTTCCTTGGCAGAGCCGAGGCGATCGAGACGGGCCATCAAAGATGCATGGAGGGTCGCGGGGACACCCGTCGGCGTAGATGGAATCGCCGATGCAACGCGCGCTGCCAGGACTTCCCCGGATTCGAGAATCGCCTTCGTCATCTCTTCCACGAACAGCGGGATCCCGTCGGTGCGCTCGATAATGTCCTGTCTGATGCTCGCCGGCAGCATCCCGTTGCCGACGACGCGGTCGATCATGGCGCAGACCGCACCCTGCGGCAGCCGATTGAGTGTAAGGGCCATCACATGAGGATGTCCGATCCAGGCCGCCTCGAATTCCGGCCGGAACGTCACGATCAGCAGCACGCGCAGGCCGGGGATCCGACCCACGACCCGACCGAGCAGTTCCAGACTGGTGGGGTCGGTCCAATGTGCATCCTCAAAGATCATCAGCACCGGACTACGGTGTGCCAGCGCCTCGATTTGCAAAATGAGTGCGTCCATCGTTCGCTGCCTGCGCTGCTGCGGAGTCAGCTCGAGCGCGGGATAGCGCCCGTCATTCGGGAGCGACAGCATCTCGGCAAAAAGCGTCGCGTGCTCACTTGAGGTCGATGTATGCCCGAGCAACGTAGCGAGCTTGTCGAGCCTCGCTTGCGGCGTGTCATCGTGCGTGAGGTTCGCCGCTCGCTCCATCTGCCCAATGATGGGATTAAGCGCGCTGTCCGTGCGCTCCGGGGAAGAAAAATAGCGCAAGCGCGCGTGCGGCTCGCCGACCAAGCCTTCCAGCAGCGTGGCCGTAAGTCGCGATTTGCCTATACCGGCCTCGCCCGAGAGCAGCACCACCTGGCCGTCACCGGTCTTGGCCCTGGACCAGCTTTGGAGCAATAAATCGGATTCTTCTTCCCGCCCCACTAGGGGAGTCAGGCCGGCCCCGTGGAACGCCTCAAATCGGCTCTCCACGGAGTTCTCACGCAGCGCCGCCCAAGCTCGGACCGGCCCGGCGAGGCCCTTGAGTTCCCTTGGCCCGAGGTCCGCGAACTCGAACAGACCGCCGACAAGCTTTCGTGTGCTGTCGGAGACAACAACCACGCCTGGCTCGGCGAGCCCCTGCAGACGCGCCGCGAGGTTTGGCGTCTCTCCCACGATGCCGCGTTCCTGAGCCTCGCCCTCGCCGATGAGATCGCCGATGACCACCAGGCCGGTAGCTATCCCGACCCGCACCTGAAGCGGCTCTTCACTGCTCAGCTTGCCGACCACCTCAATGAGCGCCAGCCCTACCCGCACTGCGCGTTCGGCATCGTCTTCGTGTGCTTTCGGATATCCGAAATACACGAGCACGCCGTCGCCCATGTATTTCGCCACGAACCCACCCAACCGGCGCACGGTCTCGGCAACGGATTTGTGATAGCCCGAAATGATCTCGTGCAGATCTTCCGGGTCCATGCGAACCGAGAGCGTAGTCGAGCCCACGAGATCGCAGAACATCACGGTGACCTGTCGGCGTTCGGCCGAAGCCGCCGGCAGCCGGGTTGCAGTGCTGGTAGCCTCCTCGTTTGCGTCCGGTGTGGCCGTAGTAGCGAGCTTCGCGACGGCATTGTGGATGCGCAGGCGGTGACCAGCACTCGCCACTCCAATGTCTTTGAGCATCTGATCATCGAGCTGTCCGAGCAGATCCATCTCGATGTCGTTGGTCTCGAAGGCGTCGGCATATTGAGTGAGGCCGATTGCCGCCAGCCAAGTTCGGACCTGATTCATTCCATTCCCCAGCAATGTATTCGTCGCACGGGCCGGGTTAAGGGCGCGGGCCTGCTAGCGATGCGGGCATTTAGTTCTGATCGTCCAGAAGCTCCCACGTTTTTCCATTAAATCGACCCTCAAAAAACTGCTTGATCGGCTGATGATCGTTCGGGTTTGTGTTAAGAGTGATTCTTGGCAATAGCCAGGGAAGCGCAACATCGTGTAGGCTCGTTGCCTGGCGCATGATGTTTTCGCGGGAAAGGTCGTCGCCGCATTGCGTGAGCAGGTAAACCAATGGCTGAGCAAAATTGTAGCCAATAGCAACGAAAATATCATTCGGCTTACCTCGGGGGTAATATTCTTGCAGCCAGACAAGGAACTCTCTTGTGTATGCGTCGTCCTTCCAACGAGGGTCTGTCGGATCTTTAGCATAGAACGCTGAAATAGTGCCGATGGAATTCTCTAATCCAGCCGGCTCGAGCACCGCGGAAATTGATTGAGATATGGACGAAAGAAAATGGAGCGGCTTCCAGCCAATCTCGCTCGCCTTGCGGATCGCCTGCGCGGCGGATTTCGGCGCGCTGACATTATAAAAGGTGTCAGCCCCTGATGCTTTAAAGGCGACTATTTGCGAATCGATTGTTGGGTCGGTTACCTCGTAGCTAAGCTCTTTGACGATGAGTTGGTCGGCCCGGCTACCGAGTCCATCCCTGAGACCCTTCACTGCTTCCTTGGTATCATCATTCATATAGAGCACAGCGATCCTGGCGTCGGGCTTGTGGGCCAGGATGTATTGCGCATGAGTTTTTCCTTCCAGGTAGTAGGTCGGCAACAAGCCCATCGTCCACGGAAAGTGCTGCGGGTCATTGTATTTTTCCAATGGGGCGGCGACAAACACCTGCGGTACTTTTTTTTCATTGAGATAGCTACGAATTGCGACGTTTCCCGGACCGAGAGTGCCATAGATGAAAGCCACGCCTTCTTCTTCAATCAGCTTGCGCGTCTGCTCGACGGTCTTGGGTGGACTGAAGCTGTCATCCAAGCTGACCAGGGTGATCTTGCGCCCAGCGATACCCCCACGGTCATTGATCATCTTGATATAAGCGAGTTCCGCGAGCCCGATCGTGCCCCACGCCGAGGCGGGACCACTGTACGGCATCGTCTGCCCGACCTTGATCTCGGTGTCGGTTACACCGGGGGCATATTTCTTCTCTGCGACAGCCGCAGTGGACGCGGCCACGGCGATGCTGAAGAACGTCGCCGTAAACCAACAATGTGCACTGAGTTTCACAATTGCTCTCCTTCGTGGATTGACGGCTGATCGACGATACTCATCGAGTATCGCCTTGTCTTTCTTCAGGTTCTGCAAATCGAAGGTGTAGTGAGCCGAACGCGAGCGGCGCGGCGCGCGCCGCATCCTGATGCGAGGAATCCGTGGCTACAGGTCCTTACCCTCGACGGCGAGGGTGGTATCCTCGCCCAGCCGAGCTTCCGAACTTCGTCTAAAAGCTCATCGTTAAAGCTGGCGTTCCGTGTATGGGCGCAGGGCATTCCGATCCGCGCCACTATCGGCAAGCGATCGGCTGCGGCTGCCGACCCGAAGACACCCAGCGCTACCGGCCCATTTCGACGATTCTTCATGCCCCCTAAGTGGGCGCCCCTTTTCGCGTGCTTGTCAACGGAGGCCGGTCGGCCCATGGCGGGCTTGGTGGCTTCGGGGGAGTGTTGGTCAGGAGTGCTGCCCTGTTTCTCTATTTCCAGACCTATCTGGGGAGATCAAATTGGCCGGCATGGCCGGGGACTTCTACCGCCACCGTGTCAGCCAGCATCTTGAGATCGGTCTTCGAGCGTTGGAAAAGCTCAAGTCCCAAGAACGAGAACTGCTGCATTCGCGCAAGCTGAGGAGCTTTGCCGAGGTTGCGTTCCAGTAGGCGACGGGACCCGGATGGCAAAGAGCCAAAAATCAACCAGTTGCCGTATCACCCTTTCTGGCGCGCGAAGCGGACGGTCAGCTTCTCCACCTCTAACCGTTTGCTAGCGGCGGCTCTAGGGGCTCGCTCAATATCACCACCATGCCAACGAACAGTTTGAGGTCGTGCATCACGATCACTGGATCCGGCGCCTTGACGACGCGTCAGGCGTCGATGGCGAATGGTATCCTCGCGAACGCGCACTCGGCGCGTGGGTCGAGGCGCTCTTGCTTATTGCAGGTGAGCTTTTCTGCCGTTCCTGGTTGCCAACGCAAAGGCCTTTGCCAACGGCCTCGAGCGGCTTGAAATAAAGGTCTGGGATCTGCCTTACGCGCTGGCACCGTTCAAATATCAGGTGAAATGCCTGCAGCAACTTCGCAGCAAATTTGCTGCCCTGGACGCCCAGGATCGCGCCGCGTTGCAGCCGATCTTAACGCGTACCGGATGTTGGGAACTACTCACTGGGCATAGCGATCGCAGCTCGGTTGCGCGACTGATTTGCCTCACACTTGCTTTCGGTGATGGGTCGCTCCTTGCACTTTTCGGACATGAGCGATGTCCGATTTGAGTTTGCTTTCGGGGATATACCGGACCTCACGATTGCTCGCCGACCTTCGATATTTACGCACATCGGCCGTCAGAAGACCCAACTTGCACACTACTTTTCAGAGGGGTCGGATTTCACCAAAAATTCGGACGGAAGCAACTTTCGACTTTTGCAACAGTATCGGCGCAAAGCGGACCTCGGTTGGACACTGATACTATCTCGCTAGTTTCTGCGCGGTCGCTTTAAGCGTTCATCGCCGCTTGGTAAAATATTGTACGACCGCAGGTCTCGAACACGTCGAGCGCGTCGAGGCCGCGCACTTGGCCGTCAGTTGGAAGAAAGACCGGGTATCCGCCGCTCTGGACGGCTCCGACAATCATGAGATTGTCTGGCAGATGAAAAGCCCTCGATGCCGAGGTCCGCATGCTTTGTGCCAGGCTGTTTCCGCATGCGCGATTCGAAGTTTTCGGGGGTATTCGAATAACCAAAGATCGGCTTGCCTTTCCCGAGAAACCAGCCGACCTCGATCAACGTGCCCGCATCGGCGGATGCACCTGCGAACGCGCAACACCTCTTCGGGCGAAAGCACGCGGGGCAGCCTGCGCGGTTCGTAGACGAACACGACATGTCGCGTCGTCTCCGGCCGGTCGA
>Ga0182030_10012100_pt1 | contig 17343 bp, 19 predicted proteins | sample 812S3MmetaG_FD_121299 | JGI IMG/M metagenome (GOLD analysis project Ga0182030, IMG submission 121299) | Permafrost microbial communities from Stordalen Mire, Sweden - 812S3M metaG (Illumina Assembly) | ecosystem: Environmental > Terrestrial > Soil > Wetlands > Permafrost | place: Sweden...
AAGAAATATCTCGAGGATAAAAACCATTCCACAGCGCCGAGTTACACTAAGGCCAATATTCGGGAAAGGCTACGAGAACATGATCTGTCCATTTTTACTGCAGTTGATTTTACCTTAAATGAGGATTTCACCTTTACAAGCCAAAGAACAAAATTTCAGGAATCTGATCTGATCACCAAGGAAGAAAAGTTGATGCTGATTGATAGTGTATATGCCTACCCGACACAACCTTGAGGTTGTCGCTGATTTGAGTATAGCTTGTCGATCTAAGGACAAAATATCGAGTTCTGTAAGCCATATCTTTCACCTGACGAGAATAGACGGTTGCTGATATCAACAGATTCGCCCAGCGATCTTGCCCTTCCATTGTGAAAGCATTTGCATACCTCTGGCATCCGGACGCACGAGATACGTTTGACGCTCATTTTGGGCCTACCTCGCGGTTTTCAGATATCAGAGACGCGAAATGGTCAACAAGTATTACGATCTCACACTGGACATTTAAGCCTCAGTCTACCAAGGCGATGTTCGATGAGTGTAGAACCCACAGCGGTAGCTTTCCACCAGAGGCGGTTATCCATCGACCCACGACCGGCAAAAAGCGATTCTTTGACCCTAGGAACCTGAGGAAGATTGAAGAGGGCTGTTCTTCCCTCGTAATTACGGGTGATCAACATGGGTATTTCTGGATCTGCTCGGCATGGTCATCACTTACTACCGACGAACTGTTGTCGAAAGAAATCTCCAAACTTCCAAAATTGCTTCAGACATTCTTATATCAACAAGCAAGCGGTAGAAACCTGGTGTTCTTGATCTTTCTAGGACACCTTTGCGAGAAGCTTTCGGGAAAATACGATGAGGTCCTCAAAGAGCTCGACCAATTCGTTGGACTAGGGGTATGAAATTGTGCTCTGTTCTGCAGATACACTGGCTGATCAAACTACTGTCACTTAGCCTAAAGCAATGATTGAAGGTCTCGAGTGGAGGACCGAGACTGAAGAGAGGCTCGACTCAATGTTCTGGGCTCAAGAAGCGCTTCGAATACTCGATGTCAGTGTTTCCTCTGCTTTAGCACAAGTTGAGAGAGCGAAAGAAAAGATGGATCGTACTATCAAGCGGGTATATTAAGACTATTCTAATCATGACTCTGTGCTAATCAGATCACCTCAAGGAAGCTGGTCAGTTGCACGTCGATATCCTCCAAGAATACAATACGGTCACCGAAGATTTTGAGAACCAGTACCTGGGCCTAGTAGGCATTAGGAGAGAGATGGAACTCAAACAGCAGCAAGTGGCCTCACTTCGTGACAGCGTAAGTAAATATTTGCTCCTTTCGAACTGTTTCTCCACTTACACAGATATCAGATTTCTACGCTTGCTAATGTCAACGACAACCGTGTGACAATCAAACAAGGTAAAAATATCAAGGTCCTCACGAGAATAACAATTGCTTATCTGCCTCTCACCCTGGTTGTTGTAAGTAATCACTTCCTAGGTTCTCTTTCTTATGTATCGTTTCTACTGACACAATAAATAGGGGCTGTTTTCCCTCAATCATAACATTCTCCCCCAGGACGCCGGGGTTGGCTTATTCATGGGCCTTCTAGTTCTATGCTCTGTTATTACCGGAGGAATTGCCTTCTCTATCTGGGAACGTTGGAGACGAATCGAAGAACTTCGAGAACGAGTTCTCAATTATCGATCCCAGGGATCGAAGGATAACTCTGACTTGCCACGAACGATACAGGAGACAGGCTTCAGTAGAAGCTCCACGATGCAGCATCGTTCACAAAATGGTCATGCGGAATGATCACTCTTTTCTAATTTAGGAAGAGAGATGGATGGACGTAGCTTGCACATGAATTAGCATTCGCCTTCCACGCTATTAGCCCAGGAGAGAGGAAGGAGTCGTGATGTTCCCTTTAGGATAAGGGAAGTCCAGCATGGATGTATTTCAGTCGGGCTTCGCCATGTTTTAGGCGCTGTCCTTTCTTCAATTCCAAGCATCAACCGGATGAATCATTCCGCATTCAATACAACACGCAACATAAACGAAGCGCTAGGATTGGTATTATCATTCTATTTCTCAGAATATGTCGTACACCATTCTGTAGGCTCGCCTTGATGCGGCACTTTCAATATACTAATTACCTCACAACCCTGAGCAACTGAAAGCGTTTGCACAACGTCTCAATAATCTTCCGCCCAATTGGTCAACCCTCGTTCCCTCTGGTTTTGGGACTTCTATTCGATATATCGCTTGGAAATTTTCATACCACACGATCTCATTGTGAAATGGTAGATACTGATTGTAACATCACTGGCACACCCTACGATACTTCCCAACCACTGGATCATTTTGCTATTCTGCAGGAGGCGAGCAAGTCGATCAGATAATCCTGAATACGAACATCACGTTTTCCTATACCAGCCAGAATCCGACTTAAGTGATTCTGGGGGTCCGATTATTAGCAAGGGATGAAGGTAGGACCCAATGGTGAACGCAGAGGTTTTATGGTCCTACCGAGGCTGGATGATTGTTCTACAAGTGAAGCGCTGATTGTATGTATCAACCAGGATGGAGTACTCAAGAAAATCCATCGGTTTGGAAGCGGTATATCGTACGAGGAAACGGATAATGATTTGAGGAAATAAGTTTTCTTAGGCTGTGAAGAAGACCGGGAATCAGGTGCACATTTCTAGAACTTGATTATGCAGTATGCTGAGACTTGGATTCCTTGCATCGACCATTGCTGGGAGCTTTCTCCAATGTCTGACCTTCGCATTGGAAATCAACCTCCGCAAAATCCAGAGACAACCCAAGCTTTCCCCTGGTCTTCAACATACACTTAACCTGGAATCTCCCCCCGTCCCCCATGAGTCTTCGATTGCCCCGAGAGCTTTTGAAAGGGAAGCATATTTGGACCCTCCCTCTTCCACGGCTCGTTCTGTCAACCCCTAAATCATATACCCACAAAACAGGTAAAGATCAGACCCCCATTTTCCTAAACCACATACAAACCCTACTCCAAAAACCAAAATTCAGATATTTCGAATCTCCAAATCATTTAATCAACCACAAAATTTCTAATTCATCAATGGCCGCATATAATACAAACAACGAATCCGAACCATCCGACTGGCTGTTCCGCAACTTTGTCACCCTATATTTGAGGTATTAAGATATACAGTCATCAGAATATCATTACCAGGTTTGCACTTCTGTGAGCTGGCATTGCTAATGGCAATATATTTTAGTTTTTCCGGCTGTGGGGAGGCTAAGGTGTTTAGATAACTGAGCTTTTGGCAACATATCATCAATTGCCTTACGACACAAGGGAGAATGATTTCGTGGGATGGCCGGATTGTCGGGCTATGGTGGGCTTTTCCATGACCTTGAGAATAACTTCTCAAAGAATTCAAGAATCAACGGAAAGCATCAATATCAACAACATACCACGTTTTTCATATAAGCTTTCCAGGGTCTCAGCCACTATCTTGCAGGCTTTATGCCTCCTGCCCCGCACTTACAGCAACGTTGTACAGTCCGGATGTCCCTCCGAGATCTACTCGCTGCATTGTTCATGTTGACTCGCCTTCAAACTCAAAATAAACAAAGAAAATATAAAATAATATTCACAAACAAGGATTTATTAAACTTCCAATTAAAAAAAAATTTATCGGAAAGTATTTTGATGTTTATTCGTGCGGCAATAAAGACGAAAGTCTTGATATCATCCCACGTTCCCACTTTCTTCCTGCGCCGCATCACTACTTCCTAATCTATCAGTACCTATACGGCGTATCTATGTATTGTAAGCTGAGAGGCTTCCTCGAACCAATAAGAAAATTCGAATGAATGGAGTAAAATGTAGTTCGTGTTCGAAATATCATTATACTGTTTTGCGAGAGTGGGATGATTGATCATGGATGGTGGTGGAATGATGGGTTGCGGGGGATTAGTGAGCGTATGCGTTGTTACTACACGAGATTGACATGACAATGCTTGGGGTTCTAGATCTCGGGGAGGTTTCGGGGAGTTTGGAATAAATACGAGGGACAGGCTGTGATCTATTGAACAAGGATTCGGAGATTTTGAGTTAGAGTTCTTACTTAGTCCTTGCTTATGCCTTAGCAGCGTCTAGATTTGGACCTGTCATGAGTGTAGACTGGTTCGAGTGCTGCGAACTATTACTCCTCGAAAATCTTGACGTATTTGAGAGAAGAGATCATGAGTTCACCTTGAACAACATGAGTTTTGTCAAATTTATTTCAATAAAGTAAGGGCAACGAAACGGATATAAATCTAACACAGCCTCCAGATGTTTTAAAGAGTGGTCAAAGAAGTGCTGTGTAATACTTGGGTCCTTTTGTGGAGATATACCGCTACCAGCAGTGCTCATCCAAATGAAGAGCCTCAGATATCTGCTTCTGCGGTATTCCTTAATTTTGATCCAAATAGCTAAATTCGAGGCTATGCACAGTTTTGAGCTCAAGGTTGAATCATACTAGATGCGGAGCCACAGTTCAATACAATGAATCCAACTCCGTTCGGATGAGCCGAATATAAAACCTCGACAACTACAGAAAAGGTGCTCACTGAAATCCCCGACGATACTAAATTGATGCAGGGCATCACTTTGATCGGCTGGCACTCGGCAGGAGCTCCACAGATCCAAAGGCCCGAAGAACAGCTAAGACTTCGGTAAAGGTCACCACTTTTCTCAACTTGAGACTAAACATATTTTTGGGAAGTGTCTCACTAAGGGGCTGAGCGATAATGTGTCTCTCACTTTTATTGCATGGTAAAGTACATTGCGGCTGAGCTAATTCTGCAGCGAAGCGTATTCAATTCTTCCTTCAACGCCACTTGATATCATTAGTCCAGAGAGATGCCATAAACCAGGAATTTAGACTCAGGATGGGTACGTAGTAGTAGATTAGGTATTGTCCGGTGAAAGCAGCTGAGGGTTGTTCGGTCATTACAGGTCAGATGAGGTTGATTGCCCAGTGCTTCATACGTGTGGATCCTCGTCGTTCTTCTTGAAAACCCTAATAACGAAGTTAGCATATGGACACACGACCGGACGAGGTAGGAGACTAACAGATGATTTTCATAGAATTTGAGCATCTAATTTTGTTAGCAGGAGAAAACAAATGTGTGAGGGGGTTTTACCTTTTGGGGGCATCGCCTGTAGACTTGAGCAAGGGGATGTTGTGACTTCTCTCCACCTTTCCATGTCAAGAAGACAACGATCTTCCCTTCACTTCCCTCGCAAGCATCAATTCCAACAACTTCGTCTTCCCAGCTTCCAGTAGGCGGCTTGAATTCAGCATCCTTGGCGCTTGCTGGCGGGGAACCAGACGCAGGATGAACACCGTTCTTGCGACCCTTCTTAGCTCCATTTTGTTCGGCACCTGTGCTTGCGCGGCCTCTCTTTTTGCCCTTTTTCTCTACCGCCAGCGCCTTCTTCTCTTCCCACTGAGCCAACAATGCTTCTTTTCCGCCCTTCTTAGCCAGGTATTCATCTAGGATCTTAGACGCGGTCTCTCTGCAAGTAACACCATTAGCCAAGTATTACGGGCCAGAAGGGGAGTAGCTACAACAGATTTCCTTCCGGCTCCCAGGTCCTATCTGACTTCTTCTCGTAACCCTCCCATTTTACTTCGAATTTAAGAGTTCCCTAATAAAGTGTGAGCGCAGATCCAAACTAAAGAGTCAATTGCTTATCTTACATCCTCGTCAATGACATGATCAGTGATGGCCTCAACGATATATCTGCACACACGTCTATTGGTTATAAGCCCTTGCAGAAGAGTAATTTCACTAACTCGTCTTCACCGATCTCCTCATCTTCTTCTTCGTCCTCATTGTCTTCAGATTCGACCTCTAGGGGTTCCTTCTCCTCCTTTAAACCCTTGGTTTTAGTTGGCTTCTCGGATTTAACTGGAACCTCTGCCGCTGAGCTGACTTCGGAGGTTTCGTCGTCGGAGATTTCTGAACGAGATGAGCCAATGCCCAACAACGAAGCAATGCCAGCCATCATTGAGGCTCGTCAGAGCTTCAGCTAGGCCACATATAATGGAACTGAAGAGTGCGCAATTGGTACTTACGAGGTGGCATTTTGAGGATGTGTTATTAACGTAGGAGGCTGGTGTTGATAGAGAGTTGACTTATGCGCCGATGTAGTGACCGAGAACTTGGAGTCGCAGAAGTCTCTATGTTATTATGAATTTAAAAAATGAATACTGAGCAACATGAAAACCGCAAAAGACCAGAATGAGCGAAGATCGATACTGATCTTGCGGTGGTTGCGAAGAGAACCCGACGCGACGGTTTCGCGCGAGGCTAAAGAGCTTCTGGTGGACTTTTCTCAGTCACGTGGTTTTGTTTAGAAATGCGGAGAAGCTTCCGTCATTGGATGGGAATCTTCTTTAGTCTCAGTACAAGAAGTTCTGGGGCAATTGCAGTCGCTATGAAAGAAAAGAGTTATCCTGTTAAGACAAAGGATGTTTCATTATATGCTAACTATGCTCTTCTCATAATCAAGTTCATCGCCCCAAGCATTTTGGTACAGAGAAAAAACTCTCCATACTAGTTTCCTCCGCAAAAAAAAAAGGGATGAATGAAATTTTTAAATAATCAAATAGCTTATCAGCAGGGCTGCGGATGGCATTTTGTATGTCTGAGACCTGATATGTTGCAATTAAGAAGAGAAGAGAGAGAAATGAGTATTTATTCCAAGTTCTATCATGAGTAAGAAGACTTTGAAAAGCTGACTGACTTTGTCTTGGCTCCCCATCTAGCGTTGCAAAGGCGGAAGGGTGGGAGTTTTGATGTCAATTCTGCCAACCCTGTCAATCAGGGGTCGAGAACCCAGCGGAGTCCTTGGAAGAATCCATCTTCTATAATGTCTAGTAATATACCAAGAGTTCGTAAAAATCCGGTCAGATTTTAGGTCTTAACGAGCTGTGAAGCGAGCTAGGCGTATATTATATGGACCTCTGTCCTACCATTTCCTTGAATTCTTTTTTCTTTTTTCTCCTGATATATCATAACCCTAATCATAATGGGAATACCTTTCAAAGCGGTCATCGTTGGCGGCTCAGTGGCCGGATTGGCTGTAGCGCATGCGTTCGACAGCGCAGGAATTGACTATGTGGTTCTTGAAGCTCGCGATAATGTCGCGCCTTCCGCTGGTGCCGCAATAATCATGATGCCGAATGGATCCAGGATTCTAGATCAGCTGGGAATTTACGAAGCTTTGAAAAATATCGGACAGCGTATGGGGACCAATACAGCTCTCAAATCAGATGGAACAATCATGTCAAGTAATCAGTGGCCCAAAGAAATAGAAGCTCGGTGTGCGAGTCTTTGCCAGGACCAAAGAATTTGACTGAGATTTTTACAGATATGGCTATGCTCCTTTAATTTTTGAGAGGCAGCAGTTTCTTCAATCGCTCTACGACCAATTGAAGCATAAGGAGAAGGTACATCTGAACAAGAAGGTGATTAACATCATAAATGGCAACGATTCAATTTCTGTCAAGTGTTCGGATGGGAGTGACTATGTTGGTGATATTGTTGTGGGAGCGGATGGGGTCCACAGCAAGGTCCGACAGGAGATGCAAACGCTTGTAGAGAAAAGCTTTCCTGGGCTGATTGATAAAGACAAGACGAGTAAGTCATTCTGACCCTGTGACTTAGGGTTCCAAAATAAACAGAAGCTCACCAATGCCTAAAACGAAAACATACATTGGCCCTTCTTCCTTTCAATAGTAGTCATTGATCTGGCGTCAAGCTAATCCTTCTCCAGGCATAACCGCAGAATACAACTGTATCTTTGGAGTCTCTACAGCTCGACCCAATCCTAACCTCGTCCCCGGCGACGTTTATATCTCCTGCGGCATAGACCATTCCTCTCTCCTTTTCGTCGGCAAAGATGCCCTGCCCCAATGGCTCTTCTGTTCCAAACTAGACCGCGAATACCAAGGATCGTCTATCCCTCGATTCACAGAAGCTCAAATGAAAGCTGTCATCTCAGAACATAAAGACTTTATGCTCTCGAAAGATATATCCCTAGAATCTTTGATGAAAACTACCAAATGGATGAGTTATCTCGCGCTCGAAGAAGCAAATCATGATATTTGGACGCATGGGAGGATTGTTTGTATAGGGGATTCGATCCACAAGATGACGCCAAACGTATGTGCGCTTAGCTTCCCCTGAAAAAATTATATGCAGTTATTCTGACAACCTTAGTTCGGACAAGGCGGAAACCAATCTATCGAAAGCGCCGCAGTCCTCACCAATTACCTTCTCTCCTACCTCTCCTCCCCCAAATCACCAAACGCGCTCTCCACCGCTCTCCTCAAATACCAAAACAGCCGCCAACCACGCACAAAACGCTTCGTCCAAATGTCAGGTGCGATCACACGTTCTGAGGCGTTGGCTACGCTTGCGCATACCATTCGATTTCTGTTTTTGAAGCCGTTTACTTCTGAGATGTTAGCTGGTAAGTTTGATGCCTATTTTTGCTCTTGTTTGAACTTTCTGAGTTAGTGCTAATAAGTGGTAGATATTCAAGAGGCCATGTATACAGGCGCTCCGAAGCTGGATCATTTGCCGTTCAAGTGGACGGATGCTTGGGGAGAGGAGAATAAGGAGCCGGTGCGACCAGTCATGTTGAGACATCCGTAAGTTCTTCAACGATATCCCTCGTTGATATAAGCATCACATTACTGATCTCTGTAACAGCCTGGCTAAGCTATAACAAAGATAAGATTCCAAATTTGACGGTTTTAATGTTGGCTCGTGAGGGAGCTCTCAAGAAAATTTCTGATCGACTTGTACCAACATGTCAGCTTTGAGTAGTAACGTGAGCTGAAAGGCTAGAGTTTTGAAGGGAAGCTCTCTTTGGTCTTTTCTCCAAGGAAAGGATGTGGCAAACTGGGTACTGGGCGATATTATTAGAGTTAGAGCCACCCTCAAGGGATTTCGCAGCATCCACGAGCCATAATTTCATGTTAGAATCACATAGATATGTACAATACTAGACGTATATACATTATAAACCTTTACATCCAGCGAATATTTCATCTCTCTTTTCCAAAAGAAGCTCTTCCTAAAGCCCCATTCCCTCCAACCCACTCCGTAACTATCCAAGTAACGCACTCGCGGGAGTAGCACCAGGGTAAAAGGTCGTCGGAATAGCAGGAATAGGAATACTAGCCGTCAACGCAAAACCCGTCGACAAATCATTCGGCATCTTGGCCGCCGAATATCCCGTACTATTGTCTCTCATTAGTCCACACCTTCCGACGCCATCAATTCAAAAGAAATGGACAATGGAGGACTTACGGAGCAGAACTAATAGTCTGTGTCGAAACAGCATACGCCGTATTCGCACTCCCACTCTTCAAACATCCCCCACTCCCCCATGCATTCTCACACTTATAATATTCATAACTACCCGTCTCCGTCCACATGGCAAAATTCTTAATCTCAATACCACTACACGGCACATCGGTCGGGCAAATCACATTAATGGGAGCACGAACAGCGCCGTCAGCACAAGTACCTTTCCAATTGTTGAAGACGAGGTTGGTATAAGAGACGCCGGAGCCGGCGACGGCGGTTATGGAGGACCAGTAGGCGTTAATGTCCAGGCTGTAGGCGTTGGTGTGCCCGATGAAGTTGTTGAAGGCGCAGTTTGTGACGGTGCCGGAGCCGCCGTTAGATTTTATCATGAACATTCTATAGGTAAATCAGTATGGATGTTCCACAGATGTTTTGCCAGAGGAGCCGAAGAGCTCTGAAGACATGTTTCAAGAGCTCAGCTCTCAAAGTGTTGCGAAATATAGGGCAGAATGGCACGTACTGGTTGGATTCCCAGGTGTAGATGTTTTGGTAGATTATGTTGGAGATTGCTGGGTCGTATTAGTTTAAAGTAAAGATTGAGAGGGAGAGGGGGAGGGGGACGTGTACCGGTATCTGCGCCAAGCGACCCCATGGCACATCCTCCGGACCAGTTGCAGTAGATGTTCTCGATGAGCATGTCGCTTGCTGGACTCTTGACTGTTACGCATTCGTCTTTGTTGGTTACTTCAACATCGTGGATATAGATGTTCGTTCCCCAGACATCAATTCCATCGAGTCCCCCTTCGTTTCCGCCTCGAATGATCATATTGTAGACTTCCCCGTTGGAGCAAGTGTCCATTGTAAAATGAAAAGCGGGGGCTATGGAATTGATTAGCAAAACCTTAAGAGGGGCGCCATTGCAGCTTACAATCGACCAAAGCAATATCATGGACAGAAAAGTCCACTGCTTCATGGAGACGAAGAAGACGAGGTCCGTAAGTGCTTGCTGCTAACATGTCAGCTAGCCTCATTGATTAGAGAACTTGTGTGTTTTACAAGTGTGGAAGGTGTATCCGTAGCCCTGAATAGCGCCTTTCGAAGTGCTACTATACATCTCAAAGTCTGTTGTATTCTCAATGAAGAACATATTGCCCGAAGATGTCCTATATCAAGTAAGCAAGCCTTCAAGGAACAGGATGAGATATTTCTACCCAGTTCGATAGATGATCCCATCAAGTTGCAGAGCCCAAGCTGTACCGCCACTCAAAGAGACCCAAGTCGACATTCCATAGTCTCCAGGAGGTATGTAGACTAGCAGCGTTATTTCTCATCTACTTGGAATATCACAGTACTGCTGACCTGTTCCACCAGACTTGCAAGCGGCGAAGGCTGATGCAATTGCGGGTCCTACATCTGATGTCTTGCTCGCTACACCACCATAGTTGAGAACGTTGCATACTTTGGTCGCTCTTTTTGCAGCTCTGGTGGTAGCTGGTCCAACGCTTCCGGACAATTGAGCCACTACCAAAGATGGGAATAATGCCGCAAGGCATGACAGTTTTCCGATCCTCATTGTGAAGGGTTCGTAAAGGAATGAGTAGTGAGCACTGAAAAGCGAAGAAGGCTGGCAACGAGTAAGAAAAGGAAACGAGTATCGTATACTTATTTTTCAATCATTTGGTCCTTGTAAATTAAGCCACAAGGTAATTCCGCAGTGCAACAGTGATCAACATCTCAAGGCGAGAAAGCGGGGCCCGAAGATCTTCTTCCATCGAAGAGAACAGCCTCAAAGCTTTGACCAGAATAGTCTAAGAAGGAAAAAAAGGTAACATTTCCACGAATCGCGTTGCAACATCTGAGTAGCGCGTCACAGAAAGGAGATGAGTGATCCAAGATTCACATCGTGGATCTTGTAGAAATTCGGGGGCAATGTAGACCAGCTCTATATCTACCTGGAACTTGAAACTCACATCTCGGGGGCTATATATCTCTCATATATGTGACGGGGTAGTTCTGAGGACAGAGTCTCTCAAGGAAGTTGATCACAGTGACAAAATCCTCTAGAGATCAGGACTAAGATAAGTCTCTGAGAGGTAAGGTATAAGCCCTCAATCAAATAAAAGCTCATCAATTCTTTTGAGATCAACGTCAGAGGAAAACTTGCAAGGGTATCCGTACACGCAGTTTCTCTAGAAAGCATCCTCTAATCTGAACACTTGAGCTTTTCGGCTCCTAGCATTATACAGCGAAGTGCCCATATTTCTCTCCAACCGTCAGGATGGTGAAACAAAATTGCATTGGTGGTAGGAATATGAACCTCGGTGGAGTGATGTCCGAATTTCTTCTGGGAAGAGCTGCACTTTAGATTTTGCCTTCCAGCTGCTTTCCCCGCATTCCGGACTTCGTGGAGGAACTCCTTACTGATAGCAGGGTCCGGAATAATTCTTTAGTTGAGAACTCAATGATCAGCAGGTAAAACCGTGAAATGCCATTGGACGAGAGATGCACCTGGGATACTTTTGGCAGCGAGATGCTGATAATAGGGAGGCCAGGTTCTATGTCCCCGCAAATTCTCAAGAAGAGAACTCTGGGTATGGAGGATGAATGGCAGAACATCGATATTCCAATCGTTTCCGAAGTTGCGAGCCAGGCCGAGAAATGCAGAAGCTTGAAAGTTTGAGGTGTGCTCGATGGCACGTGATCCATGCAAGTTTGCCTAGATTTTGAGGCGACGATGAAATTTGTGAGTTGAAGCTTTTTGAGAGACGCGAACCTCGGATTCTGAACGCGTTCATGAGAGAAGGAAGCTGTTTAAGCATCCAAAACTTGTGTTTAATTGTCTCTATACCTTTAATACTACCTGTACTCCCTCCCCATCCCCCAAATCACCTTTGTACAAGATGGCCATGAGTAAGTTTTTAATCTCTTATCAGGCTTTGAGATTTAGCTAACAGCTGTTTTCTAGATATCGATATGTCGCAGGGTTTGTTAATTTACCCTTCTGCTAATAACAACCGGATACTGATGAAGCTGTGCTATAGCCCAGATGGTAAAAGATGAGCAAGGTCGACCTTTCATAGTGGTCAGAGAGTAAGTTGGACCTCTCTGAGCCAGGTTTCCACTGACTCCTTATAGTCAAGGAAAGAAGAAGAGACAGCACGGTAATGATGCTGTGAAGTCACATATCCTTGCCGCCAGAACAGTCGCAAATATTGTGAAGACCTCCCTAGGCCCTCGGGGACTCGACAAAATCTTGATTTCTCCCGATGGCGATATCACAGTCACAAACGATGGGGCTACTATCCTTGGACAGATGGAGATCTCGAATCACGTTGCAAAGCTTCTGGTAGAGCTCTCGAAGTCCCAAGATGACGAGATAGGCGATGGAACAACTGGTGTAGTGGTCCTTGCGGGGGCTTTATTAGAACAGGCGGCAGAGCTCATCGACAAGGGAATCCACCCAATTCGAATAGCAGATGGCTACGACCAAGCTTGTGATATTGCAGTGGCGGAGCTAGACAAGATCGCAGATACCATCGAATTCACAAAGACACAAAAGACAAACTTGGTGAAGGTTGCAAGGACCAGTCTAGGTAGCAAGATTGTTTCCAAAGCGCATGATCAGTTTGCGAACATCGCTGTGGACGCTATTCTGTCTGTAGCTGATCTCGAGCGCAAGGACGTTGATTTTGATCTGATCAAGGTTGATGGCAAAGTTGGAGGATCGCTCGAGGATTCTCTCTTGGTACAAGGTGTAATCGTGGACAAAGATTTCTCTCATCCTCAGATGCCCGACGAAGTTCGAGATGCTAAGATTGCGATTCTTACCTGCGCGTTCGAGCCCCCCAAGCCAAAAACAAAACATCACCTCGATATCACAACCGTTGAAGAGTTCAAGAAACTACAAACTTACGAGAAGGACAAGTTCGCGGACATGATTCAACAAATCAAGGATACGGGAGCAAATCTTGTCATCTGTCAATGGGGGTTTGATGATGAAGCGAACCATCTCTTGTTACAAAATAAGCTACCGGCTGTCAGATGGGTTGGAGGTCCGGAGATTGAGCTGATCGCCATTGCAACGAATGGGAGAATAGTACCAAGATTCGAAGATTTATCGGCGGAGAAGCTTGGAAGGGCAGGAATTGTACGAGAGATGAGCTTCGGGACGACAAGAGAAAAGATGTTGGTGATCGAAGAGTGTGCAAACACCAGAGCGGTGACAATCTTCGTCAGAGGCAGCAACAAAATGGTATGCCAACTTCTGTTCTAACGCTGATCTTCCAGCTAATTCGAACAGATTATCGATGAGGCCAAGCGCTCATTACATGATGCTCTTTGTGTTGTTCGAAATCTAGTCCGAGATAATCGCGTTGTTTATGGAGGTGGTGCTGCTGAGATTGCTTGCTCATTAGCAGTTGAAGATGCCGCTGTGAAGTCACCGGGTCTTGAACAATATGCTATGCGAGCATTTGCAGATGCCCTTGATGCAGTGCCAATGGCACTTGCAGAAAATTCAGGACTATCACCTATTGAGACTCTTGCCAGCATCAAGAGTCGACAAGTGACAGAAAAGAATACAAGACTAGGTGTTGACTGCATGCAGACGGGAAGCAACGACATGAGAGATGCATTTGTCATTGATCCTTTAATCGGAAAAAGACAGCAACTCATGCTGGCTACCCAACTATGTCGGATGGTGTTGAAGGTCAATAATGTTATCATTGCTGGGAGTGATGAGAATGAATTCTAAAAAAGAAATGTACCATATACTGTAGTCCATAGACCAAGGGGCATTATCAAATAGGATTGTTCCTACCACTTACTTGAGACATGAGGCCTTAAGTAAACCTAGTCAATTATCCTATATATAAAAGTGAGTGATCCTTGTACTTTGCCTGCTACATTCGCTGCCTTTGACATTGCATATTGAAGAATTCTGCCGTCGGTTCATCACCGAAACCTTCAGGAGGGATGAAGATGTCGGCATCACCTTACAGCAATTGGAACTTGTTCAAAATCTGCTCCCACGGCCCTTTACGATTGGACCAGGAACATGTCCTGTATATCCAATTAGAACGCTCCTAATTCGGACTTTTGTTTACCAGGGCCGAAAAAGAGTGAATTGCTCCTTTTTCTAAGCGAACCAGGTTGCTCACAATACTAAAGGACAATAACATTTTAAATCCCCACATCCAGCATTGTGTATTCATCAATACCTATTGTGGAGTGACGCCAAAATAGTATCTCCAGCTACCACTGCTATTGCATTGAGGACAATAATATTCTTGACTTGCTATACTTATGAGCTCCTCCTTCCCTCCGACCCACCTTCCTTCTTTCTTCCTTATCAAACTTTCAACGGTATCTCCACATCAAAGAGCGACCTTATTGCATCACATACAACCTCACGTCTTGCGAATTCTCCTCCTAACACTCTTTGGATATCGTAACTATCACTGAGCCATAATATCCGAATCAGCGCGGTTCTCGTACAAACTACTCCCGACAAACTACTCGAGTACGCAAACTCTTTAAAAGTTATCTCTTTACGTAGTAAGTCTCGCAAATCGGAACCGTTAACAGCTCTTTCTAATGGGTTCGTCACAGTCAAGCATGGCGATTCAGGAGGTCTGCCGTAACTACGCCAATGGCCGTTGTTGGAGAATGAACAAGCCCAAAGGTTGTCCTTACAAGCATGATGAAGCCCTTCACTCCCAAGCCCAAGACCAAAAGATGAAGGCTTCGCGCTTCAAGCTCCAAGCAAACTATACCAAGTCATCAGCTGCTCTTGATGCAACTAAAATAAACTCCAACAACCCAGCACCAGCTGACGCATCCGCACTCAAGTCAGAGACTGATGCGCCCGTGAATATTATTGCAACCAATCTTGAGAAGCTCCCTTCCCTCAAGAAGGGTAAGAAAAGGCCAAAGAAGTCAGCGACGGTTGGAAACAAGAACACTCCTAATCCAGAGAGTCCAGCAGCCGCCGAGAAGACCCCGCCTGCTTCAGAGCCCCAACCACCTATCGAGACCAACATCGCACCGAAGCCAGTCAAATCAGCACATCCCACGCCCGAGTTCACAGCTCCTCTAAAGAAGGATAAACCGAAATTCTGTCAAGACTACGTGTATTCTGAATGCACTAGAGTCGATTGCAAGTTCCAGCACGATGAAGATTGTCGATCGCAACACTTAGATCGGATGAAAGCAGAGATTGACAAGTACCTCCCATCAAACTGTTCTTCAAACCAACTTTGCTACTTCTTCTGTTCCGGTGGCTTCTGTCACAGATTTTTCAAGGATCTGCGCTGTCCGTACTATCATGATTTCGAAATTCGATCAGCGGTGTTAGACCGTGAGATGTACAAGCCAGTACCTCCCACCTACTTTGTCGTTCAGACAAGTACCTGTCTTACTGGATCCGACTCTGGCCCGGGCTCTAAGAGATCCTTTTCTACACGTTCGAAATCCCCAGCCCATTCCGGCCCTCACACTTCCCTTAGGAAAGTTCCCAGATTGATGCAAGGTAACTTGGTTCAATCTTGGGATAAACTCGACGATAACAGCTGGAAGGCATGGGCCGAGAAGAATCTTGAAGGTTCTGCCGCCACTAAATACCAGCAGTACATCGATAATGGCGATTTCGACAACGGTTGTTTCCCCCCAGGTTTTCTCTTCGATCTCGACAAACCCACTAGCCCCAAAAATTTCACCATATTCACTAAATTCCCTGAACTCCCGATCGAGCTCCGTGAGTTGGTCTGGAAGTTTGCCGCAATCAACGAGTCCTCTTTCGACTGCAGAGTCCAAATCAGATCCGAGGAGATCAACAACAAAATCGTCAACACCAAGTTCACGCTCCAAAGTGATACACCCCGCCTGCTCCACATCTGTCACGAATCTCGTGAGGTCGCTATTCGCACCCGCACCTACCGCAAAGCTTTCGGAACCATATACAGCAGCTCTAAGATATGGTTCAACTTCAACAAAGACCGTCTCTTCCTACACACTCGCCTTCCCGAAGAACTCCCTCTTATGGTCCGCGAAATGGCTGAAATACACCGTCATCATGTTCGCCACATAGCTATGCCACTCCGCGATTGGATCATCAGCAATGATAAACCACTCCTCACCGCCCTCACAAAGTTTCCGAACTTGAAGCGCTTGGATATAGTCTATGGTGATGGCAAGGAGGACCGTGAGGCTACCCGCGAAAAGCCCCCCAAGTACTATCAACGGGGAGCCCAAGTATGCCTAATTGTCTACTGGAGAAGACACTTTAAGAACCGCCCCCCACCTCAGGTTCATCTAGACGAGATTGATGCAGTTAGGGCTAGGATCTTCGAGATCGATCGCTTGGTGTATTGAGCGGCTTAGATTAGCATCGTTCAGATAGCTAATTTGACTCTGAATGCGCTATAATACTTCATACATTATAGCCTGGAGCTTCCAGTGCAGGTTGGCGGGGCTTATTTCCCCCTCTATACACCAGCGGTTCAGCAGATCGGATCGACTATTTGCGGCAGCTTCATAGCCACTACTCCTATTTTCCTTTCTCGCTCGCATAGTCCGGTTCTGACTTCACGCAGAGGTTTCGGTCACCGCTCGGATCTTACTTTTCTTCTGATACCCATGGTTCACATTCCCCATTCAGGCGTTTTGTTTAGTTTAATTAAGGGAATACATCAAGGAGTTTACATTGCTTGCTTACGGCCTGCACATTGAATATGGAGGCGATATACGGTTGCGGTGGATCAGAGCTGGGTAGTATGGCTTAATAATGTGTAGATTAATAAAAAATGCAATTGAACTTTTCTATGACTTGGTTGATATCGTACATTTGTGACCGTGTTATCTTATCGCATTTATACATCTACAGCCTCTATTCGAGGTCCTCAAGCCAATCTTTCACACCTTACACATTCATCAATCAACCTCCTCAATCCACCTCCCAACCACTTTCCCCTCATCTTCCTCCC
>Ga0182030_10012101_pt1 | contig 17342 bp, 13 predicted proteins | sample 812S3MmetaG_FD_121299 | JGI IMG/M metagenome (GOLD analysis project Ga0182030, IMG submission 121299) | Permafrost microbial communities from Stordalen Mire, Sweden - 812S3M metaG (Illumina Assembly) | ecosystem: Environmental > Terrestrial > Soil > Wetlands > Permafrost | place: Sweden...
CAGCGACCGCAGCTCGGCGCCATTAGGGCATGGCGGCATCGCGTCGATCGCGCCGCGCACCAGTTCGTGCAGCCGGTAGAGCGCGCCATCGAGCCCGAGTTCGATCACGGCGCTCGGACGTTCCAAGGCGAGGTCGCGCCCAACCGGCTTGCCGATCTCGTCTTCGTCGGCCGCAGCATCCCGAATATCGTCGGCGACCTGGTAGGCCTCGCCGAGCTTTTCGCCGACCATCCGCCACGGTTCGGCGTCCGCGCCCGCCGATGCGGCGCCGGCCACCGTTGCCGCCGCAAACAGTGCACCGGTCTTGGCGCGATGATAGTGCACCAGATCGATCTGCGGTTCGCATTCCCAGGCCTGGCCAGCTACGATGCCGCAGGGCACGCCGACCGATTGCGCCACGGTTAGCGTAAGCGTTGCCAACCGTTCCGGGGCGCATTGCACCCGCGCGAGCGTCTGAAACGCCAACACGATCAGCGCATCGCCGGTCAAAACCGCCAGCGGTTCGCCAAACGCCTTGTGAACCGAGGGCCGCCCTCGCCGCGTCTCGGCCGCGTCGAAACAAGGCAGATCGTCGTGCACCAGCGATGCGCAGTGTAAGAGTTCAAGCGCTGCGCCGGCGGCTTCGGTGGCGTAAGGATTGTCCTCGCCGCATGCGGCGGCGACGCTGTGACAGAGCCGCGGCCGCACCCGCGCGCCACGAGGAAACACCGCGTAACGCATCGCCGCGGCCAGCCTGGGCGGACATCCCGGGACCTCCGCGCGTGCAATGGCCTCGGTCAAAGCACGTTCGATCCGGCTGGTGACATCCATGGCTCGCTCCCGGGCTACGCCAACTTATGTCAAGTTGACTTGTCGAATATAGTGTAAATAAATATAGACACCTGTCAATCGACAACGCGGAGCCGGCGCCTCGCATGCCCAGAGATCGTGTTGTCATCATTGGCGCGGGTATCGCCGGACTGGTGTCCGCCTTCGCGCTCGCAGCACGCGGTCTCGACGTGACGGTGCTGGAGCGCGGTGTCGCTCCCGGTGGCAAGATGCGGCAAGTCGCGATCGGGCCCGCGCAGATCGACAGCGGTCCCACCGTGTTCACCATGCGCTGGGTATTCGACGAGCTGTTCGCCGCCGCGGGTCGCAACTTTTCCGATCACGTCCGGTTGCAGCCACTCGAAATCCTGGCCCGCCACGCCTGGGACGAAGATGCCAGGCTTGATTTGTTTGCCGACGAAGAGCGTACGATCGATGCGATCGGCGGGTTCGCCGGCAGTACTGAGGCCGAGGGCTATCGCGCGTTCTGCCGCGACACCAAGCGGATCTACGATATCCTTAAAAAACCTTTTCTGCGTGCACCGCAACCGAGCATGGCCGGATTGATCGGCGCGGGCGGTTTTCGCGGGCTGATGCGATTGCCGCAGATCAGGCCATTCTCGTCGATGTGGCCGGCGCTCGGGCAATATTTTAGAGATCCGCGGCTGCAACAGCTATTTGGCCGTTACGCCACCTATTGCGGTTCATCGCCTTATCTCGCGCCGGCGACCCTGATGCTGGTGGCGCATGTCGAGCGGGAGGGCGTCTGGAACATCGAGGGCGGCATGCATGGCCTCGCGCAGGCGCTGGCCGATAACGCAAAGTCGTTTGGCGCCACCATTCGCTATGGGCAGGAGGTCAGCGAAGTGCTGATCGCCTGTGGCCGCGCCTGCGGCGTCCGGCTCGCAAGCGGCGAACGCATCGGAGCCGACGCGGTCATCGTCAATGCCGATGTGGCGGCGGTCGCCGGTGGATTGTTCGGCATCAACGCCCGCCGCGCCGCGGCTGCAATTCCTGCGCGCGCCCGCTCGCTATCGGCCATGACCTGGAGCATGGTCGCGAAGACCGATGGATTCCCGCTCGGTCGTCATAACGTGTTTTTCTCTCGCGACTATCACGCCGAATTCGACGATATCTTCCGCCGCGACACGCCACCGAAAGAGCCGACCGTCTATATCTGCGCGCAGGATCGCGGTGACGATGGGCTTGGCTACGAAGGCGATGAGCGGCTTCTGGTGCTCGTCAACGCGCCCGCGAATGGCGACCGGCATTCCTACGATGCAGCGGAGGTGGAGCAATGCATGCAACGAACATTCCGGACGTTGGAGCGATGCGGCCTGCGGATTCAACAGAGACCGGAATCGACGCGGGTGACGACGCCGGCAGATTTCAACAAACTGTTCCCGGCGACTGGCGGCGCCCTGTACGGCCGCAGCTCACACGGATGGACCGCGTCTTTTCAGCGTCCGGGAGCGCGAACCAGGATTCCGGGCCTCTATCTGGCCGGGGGCAGCACGCATCCGGGTCCGGGCGTGCCAATGGCCGGACTGTCGGGCCGCTCGGCGGCTTCGAGCCTGCTCGCGGACCTGACTTCGCAAGGATCGTCCATGCCAATGGCTATGCGTGGTGGTATGTCGACGCGTTGAGCGACGACGGCGAAAACGGCATCACCATTATCGCGTTTATCGGCAGCGTGTTCTCGCCCTATTACGCCTTCGCACGGCGCAAAGGAGCGGCCGATCCGCTCAACCATTGCGCCGTCAATGTTGCGCTATATCGTAAACATGGAGATCGCTGGGCGATGACCGAGCGACCGCGCGGCGCCGTAAGCCGTGCGACAAATTCCTTCACCGTCGGTCCGAGCCATCTGTCATGGGACGGCACGTCGCTGATGATACGCATCAACGAGATTTCTGCGCCGCTTCCGGGGCGACTCAGCGGCACGGTGCGCGTCGTGCCAACGGCCATTACGCAGCAGGCCTTTTCGCTGAACGATGAGGGCAATCATTGGTGGTGGCCGATTGCGCCGTGTGCGCGGGTTCAGGTCGCGCTGGACCATCCGCATCTACGCTGGCAAGGCGACGGTTATTTCGACATGAACAGCGGTGACGCCCCGCTCGAGCAGGGCTTTGGCGGCTGGCAATGGTCGCGCGGCGCCATGCAAGACGGCACGGCGATCCTTTACGAGGCCCAGCGCCGCGACGGCGAACGCGTCGATCTCGCCGTCTCGTTCGACCCGCAAGGCCGAATGCAGGCTTTCCAGCCACCACCAACGGTCGCACTGAAACGGACGGGATGGCGGATCGGACGCAGCGTCCGCAGCGAGGGGCCGGCCACCGTCGTCAGGACGCTTGAGAATGCGCCGTTCTATGCGCGCTCGGTCGTTTCGGCGCAATTGCTCGGCGAGCCGGTGACCCTGATGCACGAAAGCCTGTCGCTCGACCGCTTCAAGATGCCGGTGGTACAGGCGATGCTGCCGTTTCGGATGCCGAGAGCAAGGAAGTAATGTTTTCCGGGAGGTCATTCAGGGCCTGCTCCAGACGGCGCATCGCGAAATGACGACCTCTCTGGTTTGGGCTAGGGCGGGGTGAGATGAGGTCGGGTCGCGGCGCCGGGCCCTTTTTCGCGCGCCGTCCTACTTTGCATGGGGTTGTTTTCGCGATTCTGTGCCTGCCCTCTCCAGAGCACCCGGTTGTCCGTGCTGAAGCTGACGGCGAGCCGATTCAACTCCAGCCCATCATGTTTTAGACGGTCCCTGCTCCCTACTCCGCTCGGCTTCCTTCTTTTTGTCGAGACGACGCCCGACCAGTTCAAGGATGCCCCAGCACAGAGCGAACAACGCCACGACGAAGAATTCGATAAAGCCGAGATAGCTTTCCAAAAACGTATCCCTTCTCGGCCTCGTTATCCCCAGCTTACTACCGGCGGCATCGAGCTCAGGATGGTTTCGATGTTGCCGCCGGTCTGCAGTCCGAACATGGTGCCACGGTCGTAGAGCAGATTGAATTCGACATAGAGCCCGCGGCAGGCGAGCTGCTGCGCGCGCTCGGCTTCCGTCCACGGCTCCATCATGCGTCCGCGCACAATTCGCGGATAGACATCCAGCAGCGCCAACCCGACATCGCGAGTAAAGGCAAAATCCGCAGCGAAATCGCCGGTGTCGAGGTGATCGTAAAAGATGCCGCCGACGCCGCGCGCGGTGCCGCGATGCGGCAGGAAGAAGTAGGTATCGGCCCACGCCTTGAACTTATCGTAATAGGCCGGATCGTGCGCATCGCAGGCGCGACGCATCGCGGCATGGAAAGTCACAGCGTCGGGCGCATCCTGATGGCGCTGCTCGGGCAGCATCGGCGTCAAATCCGCGCCACCGCCGAACCAGCCTCGCGCCGTCGACAGAAACCGCGTATTCATGTGCACAGTCGGGACGCGCGGGCTGCGCGGGTGCATGATCAGGCTGATGCTGGTCGAAACGTAGTCGAGCTGCTTGCCGTCGCCCGGCAGCGTCTTGGCCATCTCCGGCGTCAGCCTGCCGTTCGCCGACGACGTATGGACGCCGATTTTTTCGAACAGCCGGCCACCGCTGAGAAATCCACCGGTGCCGCCACCGCTGCCGGTGGCGCGTATCCAGGGCTTGTAGGTGAAGGTCGCGGGCTCGCCTGGAAACAGATCGGCCGGCGCTTCGCGCTCCAGCGCCTCGACCTCGGCGCAAATCCGGTCGCGCAGTGATTCGAACCAGATCTTCGCCTCGGCGCGCCGTCCTTCGGCGAGGTCGGCGGTGTCTTGGTTCATGCTCTCGGTATCCGGCATCTCAATGCCTTATCGGAAGGATCCAGTGCGTTGCAACTGATCGCGCCGCTCCAGCCGTGCAAAGAGGTCAATGACCCAGACCACTCGATCCTCGATCGGCCGCGCTCGTGGCGTCGATAGCCGAACGGCATCGCGCAACGGCGCCGCCGCGACAGCCTCCACCAGAAATCGGGTTTCGTCCATTGGGGCCGCCGGGCCAATCCGTCGCGCCGGCGCCCATTCCGTTTCCAGCAGGACGAGAATGCGTGCCAGCACCGCCAGCTTGCGTTTGGTTGAGACCACTGCACGCCTTGATATCGAATCGAGGCCGCCACGCTCCAATTCACGACCGATCTCGGCGTACAGCGCGCGCGCCGCGTAGATGCCGGGGCGGCAGCCAAGCGGCAAATGCGCGATACCCAGTGTGGCGCGATCGTACAAGGTGTCGGCCGTATCGAGCAGCCGCTGCACGATCGCGGCAATCTCCATCGTGAACGCCGGTTTCGCCAGCCACGCCTCCGGATCGATGCCGGTATCGCGCAGCCATTGAAGCGGCAGATACAACCGGCCGGCGCGGGCATCCTCGCCGACGTCGCGAGCAATATTGGTGAGTTGCATCGCAACCCCGAGATCGCAGGCCCGCGCGACGATGTCGGGCGAGCGTTGTCCCATCACCAGCGTCATCATGGCGCCGACGCTGCCCGCGACCCGCGCCGCGTAGGCGGTCAGCTCCTGCAGGGTTGCGTAGCGGCGGACTTCCGCGTCCCAGGCAAGGCCGTCGAGCAGCGCTTCCGGCAGTTCGCGCGGGATGCCAAATTTTGCGACGACGTCGGCAAACGCGCGATCGGCGGGGTGGTTGATCGGCTGGCCGCGATAGGCACGGTCGAGCCGTTCGCGCAGCCGCGCCACTGCCGCACCACGATCGCTGCCGAGGTCGACCGCATCGTCGGCCAGCCGGCAGAACGCATAGAGCGCGATGGCGGGATCGGCGACCCGTCGCGGCAAGACTTTTGATGCTGCGTGGAACGTGCGCGAGCCGCCCTTCAGCAGCGCGCGGCAGGCGGCGATATCGGTGGGATCAAGGCGTATCGTCATGCAGTCACCAAACCTGGGCTTGAAAGATGTTGAGCGTCGGGTACCAGCGAATCCAATACGCGCGCGGACGAGAGCACGCCGGGCAGGCCCGCGCCGGGATGGGTGCCGGCGCCGACCAGATACAGATTGGCGAAGTCTTCGCTCTTGTTGTGCGGACGGAACCAGGCGCTTTGCGTCAGTATCGGCTCCAGCCCAAATGCCGCGCCGCGAAACGACGACAACCGGTCCTGAAAGTCCTGCGGTGTCAGCAAGCGCGAGGTCACGATCCGGCTTTCCAGATCGGGCAGCATGGTCTTGCCGAGTTCCCGCGCGATAGCGCTTCGATAGTTTTCGGCTGTCACACTCCAGTCGGTACCGCTCTGCAGATGCGGCACCGGCGACAGCACATAGAACGCGTCGCATCCGTCGGGCGCGAGCGAGGCGTCGGTCGCGGTCGGGCGATGCAGATACAGGCTGAAATCGTCGGCGAGAATTTTTCGTTCGAAGATGTCGGTCAGCAGTTCCTTGTAGCGCGGCCCCAGCAGAATGGTGTGGTGCGGTACTTCAGGATATTTGCGGCTTGTACCAAAATACCAGACGAACAAGCTCATCGAATAGCGCGCGCGTTCGATGCGCTTGTCGGTCCAGCGTGAGCGCGCGGATGACGGCAGCAGATGCCGATAAGTCCATGCCGAATCGGCGTTGGACACCACGATATCGGCGGCGATGGTTTTGCCGGATGCAAGCCGGACACCGCGGGCAGCGCCGTGTTCCAGGATGATCTCGCGAACCTCTTCGTTGCAACGGACCTGGCCACCCTGCCCTTCGATCAGCTTGACCAGTCCATCGACCAGCCGGCCGGTGCCGCCTAGCGCGAAATGTACACCCCAGCGCCGTTCCAGGAACGCGATAAGGCAATAGATCGAACTGGCCGTAAACGGATTGCCGCCGATCAGCAGTGGATGGAAGCTGAACACAACACGCAAGCGCGGGTCACGGAAGAATTTTGATACGAGACCGAAAACGCTGCGATAGCTCGACAGCCGCAGCATTTCCGGTGCGATCTTCGCCATATCGGTCCATTTGCTGAACGGCACATCGCCGAGCTGCTCGAAGCCGACCTTGAAGATCTCTTCGCTGGCTCTCATGTAGGCATCGTAGCCGCCGACATCGTCGGGCGAGAACCGCGCGATCTCCGCGCGCATCGCGCATGCGTCGCCGGAGTAATCGAAATGCGAGCCGTCCTGAAAACGAATGCGATAAAACGGCGATACCGGCACCAACGTCACATCGTCGGACATCTTGCGTCCGCACAACTTCCAAAGTTCCTCGAACAAAAACGGCGCGGTGACGATGGTTGGCCCGGCATCGAACGTGAAGCCATCCTGGCGATAGACATAAGCGCGGCCGCCGGGCGCATCGAGTTTTTCCAGAACCGTGACGCGATAGCCTTTTGCGCCAAGCCGCACGGCCGCGGCCAGGCCACCAAAGCCGCTTCCGATCACCACCGCATGCGGCTGGCGGTCATCGGGCCTTCCCGTCGTTGATCTCGTTGGGTTCGGATCGAGCATAGGCGACACTGTAATTATTTATTGACACTTGCCTAGCCCTTGGGTGTACATTTCGATTTACATATTTGTGCCGCTTAGTCGGCGGCAGTTGCGTGCGCGTATCTCAGAGTGATATCCGCGATCAATCCAGGGTGTTCCTCATGCGCGAGATGGCCGAGCGCCGGCACGCGTTCGAGGATAGCTTGCGGCAGAATCTCGCGAACCTGCTGCGCGACAACGGGCGAGATCGACCGGTCGTTGGCGGCGGCGACCAGCACCAGCGGCGGCGCCAATCGCGGCAGGTCGTGCAGCAACGGTTCAAGCTTCCAGTTCGCCATCATGCGCAATGCCGCAGCGACGTGCGCGGGGCTGCGCACCAGCTTGCGGTAAAGCGCCATGCCCTTGTCATCGATGGTCGAACCTGTGTTCGCAATCAGCCGCTCCACTGCGCCCGGGCTCGAGGCCTGCCACGCAAACGCGCGCGGCACCAACGGATTTAGCACCAGCAATTTCGCCAGTGGCGACAACAGATGATTGGCCACGCCGCCAAATGGCATAAAGGCGCCGTTGAGGCTGACCAGCAAGCGTGGAGCGATTTTTCCGTCGAGGCACATGCGGGCCAGGATCGCCGCCCCCGCGGAGTGCCCGACGGCGATTGCCGGCTTGACGCCGAGCGTACCCAGAAGCCGGCTGATATCCGCAGCCATTCCCGGCAGCGATAGCCGATGCGACGGCGGCGATTGCGTGAAGCTGTGTCCGGGTAAATCGGGCGCGATCACATCAAAATGCTCCGCCAGCAGCGGCAATAACCCGCGCCAGGAATGGGTGGCAGCACCGGTGCCATGAACCAGTAAAAGCGGCGGCCCGTCGCCCGACCTCTGCACGTGCCAGCGGATCCCCGCGGCCTCGACAAAAGCACTGGCGTTCCGGTTGGGCCAGTCCGAACCATCCCTGCTCCAGATCAGCGCGGACATCTGTCTATGCGGGCGACGACGATGAAACGCCGGCGAGAAAGCCGTCGTAAGCCGCAATGAACTGCTCCTTCGCTTCGAAATGCGGCATCGCACCGGTAGGAAAAACCTGGATGGTCCAGTTGGCGCGGCCCTGCACCTGCGTCTTATTGCTGTAATCGACAAAATCTCCGCGCACGCCGTGGCTCATCCACACCGGCAAGGTTAGCGAATGATAGATCTTGATGATGCCTTCGCTGAACAGAAATCCGGAGACAAAATAATACGGCGCGTGCTGGGCGCCGGGTTGATGCGTCGTCAGATAATCATATTCCAGCAAGCCCTCGTCGATATCGCTCGAGCCCCAGGTTTTGTTCAGGAAATAACGAATTCCCCGGCGGCTGGTGAGCAGCCGGAAAAAGCCGCTGCTCCAAGGCGGAAATTCCAGCAGTGCATGCAACCACGGCATCCCGCGCGTGCCATCACGCCATTTCGTGCTGGCGTCCCGGCTGCGAAAGCCGGTCGGGCTGAGCAGCGCCGCGCTGCGGAACGCCATTGGCATCTCGGTCACAGCGCGGGCGAGGAATTCCGAAGACAGTGACACCGCCAACGCATCGATCGGGCCACGGCCATGAACATCCTGAATTTCGCGCACCGCGATCAGGATGGCGTCAGTCATCATGCGCACGCTATATTCGCGCTTGCCGCGCTGGGAATGACCGAAGCCCGGAAGTTCCAGCGCATAGACCGTGCGGCTTTGACGGTAGTGCTCATATAGCGGCTGGATTTCGTAGGCCGAGCCCGCGGCGTTGATACTGTGAACGAGCAGCAGCGGCGGCAATTTGCTTCCAGCCAGGGGAGCGGCCGAATAATAGGTCAACCGGCCGACCGTGCTAGCAATTTCATGGCGCTGGCCAGATACCGGCGCGGGAAACTCTTCGGCGCTGCGCAATGCAGCGGGGCTGGCGGCCGGGGCAGCTACGTTCATCGTGAGGCTCTTTTCACACCCAACCCAAATCCCTTGGCCAAAACCCTATCATCGGTGTATCAGAAACGACAATGATACTTGTCATGGGCAATGGAAACGACACTTGACAGAAAATCCGACCGTCAAACCTTTCGTTGAGGTTCTTTCTGGCCGGCGCCAGCCCGTGCCTCCGCTCTGGATGATGCGGCAAGCCGGCCGCTATCTGCCGGAATATCGCGAGGTCCGCGCCAAGGCCGGCGGCTTCCTCGATCTCTGCTTTACGCCGCAATTTGCCGCCGAAGTGACGATGCAGCCAATCCGGCGCTTCAACTTCGATGCCGCGATCATCTTCTCCGACATTCTGGTGATCCCTTACGCGCTCGGCCGTTCGGTCAGGTTCGAGGTCGGCGAAGGCCCACGGCTTGATCCGCTGGATACGCCCGACAAGGTTGGGACGCTTGCAGCCCACGCCGATTTCTCCAAACTTGAACCGGTGTTCGAGGCGCTGCGTCGGGTGCGGCGCGAGCTTGACCCGAAGATTGCGTTGATCGGATTCTGCGGAGCGCCGTGGACGGTCGCGACGTACATGGTGGCGGGACAAGGCACGCCGGATCAGGCGCCGGCGCGGATGATGGCCTATCGTCATCCCGAAGCGTTCGCGAAAATCATCGACGCCGTGGTCGAAAACTCGATCATTTATCTGCTTGGCCAGCTCAAGGCCGGCGCCGACGTGTTGCAGATCTTCGATACCTGGGCCGGCGTGCTGCCGCCGCGCGAATTCCAGCGCTGGTCGGTCGAGCCGACCAAACGCATCGTCGCAGGCGTTCGCAAGCAAGTCCCGGATGCGAAGATCATCGGATTCCCGCGCGGCGCGGGCGCGTTGTTACCGCATTATGTCGAAGCGACCGGCGTAGACGCCGTCAGCATCGATTGGGCCACCGAACCGTCGCTGATCCGCGAAAGAGTGCAAAGCCGCGTCGCGGTGCAAGGCAATCTTGATCCACTGGTGCTGATCGCCGGCGGCGCCGCGCTCGACCGCGCGATCGATGATGTGCTGTCGAATTACGCCGGCGGCCGGCTGATCTTTAATCTCGGCCATGGCATCCAGCCGGAAACCCCGATCGCGCATGTCGAGCAGATGGTGAAACGGGTGAGGGCTTACAAGGGATAGCGCTAAGCCACGCTTGCCAGTACCGCCCGTGACAACGCCGTAGCGTCGGCGTGTGGCAGCGGCAGATAGCGCGCGCCCATTTCCTTTGCGAATTGCTCCGCGAGCGGCCCCGGCTTTGGCGAGGTATCGACCAGCACCGCAGCGATCCCGGCAGCGCGCAATTGTTTCGCGGCGCTGATGGCGTCCTCTTCGGCACGCGGCCGTCCCTGCCCGCCATCGCGCGCGATATTCGCACGTCCGTCCGTCAGCAGGATAACCGTTGGCGTCTGACCCTTGCGGCGAATGAGATCCGCCAGCGCAAACGCTGCATCGAGACCCGCCGCCAGCGGCGTGCCGCCGCCACCCGGCAACCCGGCAAGACTGCGCTTGGCGCGCGCCAGCGACCGCGTCGGCGGCAGCAACAATTCCGCGGCGCTGCCCCGAAATGCAATCAACGCAACCTGATCGCGTCGAACGTAGCAGTCTGCCAGCAAGAGTTCGACCGCGCCCTTGGCTTCGGCGAGCCGGTGCAACGCCGCAGAACCGGAGGCATCCACCACGAAAATCGTCGTGGTCTCGCTGCGCTGCTTGAAGCGCGTGATCCGGAAATCATCCTTGCGGATCAGGATACGCAGCGGCCTAGGCCCGGGATTCGCCCCCTCGCGTCGCCGCAGCGGTTGCCAAGGCGCAGCAGCCCGCAGCGTCTCGATCACATTGAGCTTGGCGCCCGAGCGTAACTCACCGCGCAGCACGCCATTTGGACGACCACGGGTGTTGGATTTTTGCAGCGCGCCGGATCTGCCGGACGAACGGCTACGCAACCGTCCCAACGCCCCCGCGCGCATGGCGGCCAGCACATCGGGAGGAATAGCCGCCTGAACGGCGGCGAGGATCACTTCGTCCAGCGCCCGATCCATGTCGGGGGTCTGATCGTCCTGGCCGTCATTGCCCGCCTCACTTTCGGGTGGCGATTCCAACGGCGGATTCGGCTGGCCGGGTTCATGTGCCGGCGGAAATACGAGTGCGCGGGGCGCAAGCACCAGACGCGCGGCCAGCGCGATGTCATCCTGTTCAACCACGGCGTGTCTGGTGAGCGCAGCACAGGCACAGGCGACGCGGATTGCCAGTAGCGGCGCGCGCAGGGAGACGATGCCGAGCGCCGTAGCTGCCGTGCAGAGCGCTTCGACCTGCGCAGCATCGGTCTTCAAGGTCCGCAGCCGCTCGCGCGCCGAAGCGATCTCGCCCGCATCGAGACAGATCTCATCGGCGCCTCGCACCGAGATATCGTTGAGGTCGAGATGAAACGCCAGGCGATCGCGTAGCGACGCCGGAGCGAATTCATCCTCAAGTCCTTCGTCCAGCGCGATCACGCCGAATCGCGCCGGCATTCGTAGCGAAAGGCCGTCGCGCTCGACGATGGTTTGCCTCGCGTCCATGGCGGCGGTGATATGCACAGCCGTCCCGGACGGTAGCCGCTCGGCCATCGCCAGGACAAGCACGCCGCCATCGGCTTCGGCCAACAGCCCGCGCTCCGCGACCGGACGGCCGGCGAGCAATGTCGCATTGAGGTCGAGACCACCGAGCAGCCGGCTATCAGCGGTATGCAGCGGCAGATGTTTTTGCGGATGCGACGGATGCAAACCGGAGCGAAGCATCGCGAGCCAGCGATCCCGGACCGGCCCCGAACGCGATCTCAACAAGATACCCCCGGTCCCGAACGGATCGACGGCGAATAATTGTGCCGCCGAGACCCCGTCGGACCACGCGGAATCTCCGGTCATCCCAGAATTTCCGATATCGCACGGTCAACCCTTACCGATGAGCCAGCATCGTCAAGCGGGTTGCGGCGCAGGCGATGGCGTAACGCCGACGGTGCCATTCGGCGCAGGTGTTCATCGGTCACGGTCTTCGCCGATTCCAGCGCGGCCAACGCGCGTGCCGCGCGCATCACCGTTAACTCGCCGCGCAGACCGTCGGTACCGAGCGCCATGCATAGTTTTGCCGCGCGCTCAAGCGCCATATCCGGCACCGATACCGCTGGCAGCTTTTCCCGCGCCGCCGTGATCGACTTGCGCAATCTAGCCTCGTCCTTGGTCCATTTCGCGAGGAACGCTGGAGCATCGCTCTCGAAGGCGTCGCGACGGCGCACGACTTCAATTCGGCTGGGTAGGTCATCCGGCGTCTTGACCTCAACCGACAGACCAAACCGGTCCAGCAATTGCGGGCGCAACTCGCCCTCCTCCGGATTGCCGGTGCCGACCAGCACGAACCTTGCGGGATGGCGAATGCTCAAGCCCTCGCGTTCGACCACATTTTCACCCGACGCGGCGACATCGAGCAGCAGATCAACCAGATGGTCCTCCAGCAGATTGGCTTCATCAATATAAAGAAACCCGCGATGCGCGCGGGCCAGCAATCCCGGCTCGAACGCCTTTTCCCCCCGCGCCAACGCCCGTTCCAGATCGAGCGCACCCACCACACGATCCTCGGTCGCGCCCAGCGGTAGATCGACCACCGGCACCGGGGCCTGCGCTGATTTCAACCCACCCTTGGTCGCACGAGCGCGGCACTCGTCGCAGAATTCCGCCGGTCGATCCGGATCGCAATTGTAGCGGCAGCCGGCCACGACTTTCATTTTCGGCAGTAAAGCCGCCAGCGCGCGTACCGCCGTAGACTTGCCCGAGCCGCGATCGCCAAAGGCGAGCACGCCGCCAACCTTCGGATCAACCGCCGCGATCAACAGTGCGAGCTTCATCTCGTCCTGTCCGACAATCGCGGAGAATGGAAAGGTTGCTGCCATACTATGCCTTCATGGTTCCGGTCGCGTGCGCGCGATCAGTTCCGCCGCACCCTTGTCGAGCAGTTCCAGACCGACGGCGCGACCAAGCTCACGGGGTCGATCCGCCGGTCCCGAGCGCGTGACCTCGATGAAGCGACCCTCATCCAGCACTGATGCGGTCAGCGACATCCGCGCCCCGTCGATTGTCGAATGGCCGGCGATTGGTGAATTGCAGTGTCCGTTGAGCACCCAGAGCACCTCGCGTTCGGCGTCGCAGCAGAGACGCGCGGCACGGTCATCGATTAGCGAGAGGTATTGGCGGGTCTGCCAATCCCCGGCAGCACACTCCACCGCGACAATTCCCTGCCCAACCGCCGGCAGCATGTCCTGTGGTGAAAATTCGAAAGCTATACGGTTCGCAAGCCCGACCCGTTCCAGCCCGGATCGCGCCACGATCAAGGCATCGGCCGGTCCGACCGCGCCGCCATCGGGCAGCCGCTGCATCTCCCTGCTATCGAGCTTGCGGATCCGCGTATCGGCGGCGCCACGAAAGTGAATGACCTCAATGTCCGGGAACAAACGCCGCGCATAGGCTGCGCGCCGCACGGCATTGGTGCCAATCTTGTAACCGCGGCCACGCGAACGCTTGATCTCCTCGATCGAAACACCCGGCCGCAGCACCAAAGCGTCGGTCGGCGGATCGCGCGCCAGCGTCGCACCGATCACGAGGCCCGGTGTATCTTCATTGCCGGGCATGTCCTTTAACGAATGCATCGCAGCGTGGAGCTTGCCCGAACTCACGGCAGCCCGGATTTCAGCAACAAACGCGCCACCCTTCCCGCCATGAATCAATAGCTTGCTGGTCTGGTCGGTATCGCCCATGGTCTCGAACTTGACGATCTCGACGTTCAAGTCCGGCACGGCTGTCGACAGACGCCGTGCGATATCCTCGGTTTGTGCGAGCGCCATGGTACTCTTGCGCGTGCCGATCCGCATCGAAACTGCCACCCCAAAGCTCCATCCCGCAAGCGCGCAAGGACCGTCGTGCCAGACTACGGCGGGCGGCCGTCGAAATGCAAACGGGCGCCACGCGTGCAGTGCAAACCATCGCGTTCGATAGACTACCGCTCCGTATATACGCATCAAGTTCCAAACGTTTCACGATTCACGCCAGATTTCGTTGTGGCGGAAAGCAAGCGCTCGCTTCTGTCGGGAGCATTGCAGTGATAATCCTATCGGCATGGTTGCGGAGCGTTGGTATCAACGATTGAGAACGCGATGAGTACGGACGTTCTGATTGGCGACAGCGAAACGGCCAGACTGGTGCCGCATCCGCTGCGTGCTGCGATCCTGGGCGAGGTGCATGCCCGGCCGTTCACGCCCATCGCGGTTCCATCCCGTATTGTGCATTTTGCCTTCGACACCTCCGGGGCCCGCGCCCAGGCCGACCGCGCCAGCTTGGTGAAGTTCTGCGAATCGCGCGGCCTGCCGTCGCCATCGCCGGCCGAAAAACATCACCGCGCGCCGTTCGGCTCGACGGTGCTGCGCTGGGAACAGCATTCGGAATTCACCACCTACACCTGGGAGATGCCCGCCGATCCGGCCGCCACGCCTTTCCATCCGGACGCGGCATCGCTGGCGATACCGATGCGACTGGTCCCACAGCCCGGACCGTTGCTCGTCGCGGTCGATCTGCATCTGCTTGCAGAAGATCTGCCACGGACGGCGCCTGAGCGCCTGTTTGACAATGCGAGCCTCGCCGTCGCCGAGAATTCCGACGGTGCGGCGGTCTATGCCACCGACTTTCAGCCGGGGCCTTCCGGCTTTGTCCGCATCCTCGTGGCCAATCGCCAAATGTCCGCCGAGCGAGCCGGAGCCCTGGTTCAGCGCGTCATTGAACTCGAGACCTATCGCACGTTCGCCCTGCTCGGCCTGCCGGAAGCGCAGCGCTTGTCGCCCTCGATTGCGGCATCAGAGCGTCGCCTGGTCGAAGTCACCGAGCAGATGCGCCACGCCGGCGATCTCGCCACCAATCACAAACTACTCGACGAGTTGACCGCACTCGCTGCGGATGTCGAGGCCGGCGCCGCCGCGAGCGTGTTCCGCTTTGGCGCCAGCCGCGCTTACGAAGAGATCGTCGAGCAACGGCTGCAGACCATCGGCGAGCGGAAGGTGGCCGGCCTGCCCACTTGGTCATCGTTTCTCGCGCGCCGTATGAAGCCGGCCTTGCGCACCTGCGTCACCACAGAAGCCCGCCAATCCAGCCTTTCGCTTAAGCTTGCGCGGGCAGCAAATTTATTGCGGACCCGGGTCGACGTCGAGCTGGAACAGCAAAATCAGGAATTGCTGAAATCGATGAATGCGCGGACCCGGCTGCAGCTGCGCTTGCAAGCCACGGTGGAGGGCCTTTCGGTGGCGGCCATCACTTACTACGTGGTCAGCCTGTTCGGATATCTCGCAAAAGCCGCGCATGAGAGCGGCAGCGTTGCTGTCGACCCGAGCATTTTGACGGCAGCCTTCGTACCCCTGGCTGGATTTGCGATCTGGTGGACCGTTCGCCGCATTCGCAAGAAGCATATTGTGGGCGAAGAGTGATCGCGATCGCGGGAACCATGATGTCAGGCGAGGCGGTATGCCGCCGAGTTGCGGTAGCCGTAGCGGCGTTGATCACGATCGTCGTTGGGCTGTTTGAGCTTCACAGCGCCAGCGACGAATTGAGCATCACAAAACGCTTCGTGGGTGAAACCCCGGTTACGATTTTTCGGCCGCTTATGGCCGCTCCCTCCCCGGTGATCGTGATCGCGCATGGTTTCGCAGGCTCGCAGCAACTGATGCAACCGTTCGCGGAAACACTGGCGCGAAACGGCTATATTGCTGTGACCTTCGATTTCCTCGGTCATGGCCGCAATCCAGTTCCAATGCGCGGCGACATCACCGAAGGTGAGACGATCACAGCGGAGCTGCTCAAGGAACTGACCGAGGTCGCGTCCTTTGCGCAAAAGCTCCCTCAAACCGACGGTCGCGTCGGCGTGCTCGGACATTCGATGGCGTCCGACATCGTGGTCCGGTTCGCCAAGGCCAATTCGGATGTTGAGGCGACGGTGGCGGTTTCCGTGTTCTCCCCTGTCGCAACCGCAACGGCCCCCCGCAATCTGCTGGTCATCGTCGGCGCGCTGGAGCCCGCGATGCTTCGGAACGAAGGCCTTCGCATCGTCAACCTAGGCGCGGGCGGAACGGCGATAGCCGGTGAGACCTATGGCAACTTCGCCGACGGCACCGCACGCAAGCTGGTGCTGGCGCGCGGCGTTGAGCATATCGGGGTACTCTACAGCCGTGACAGCATGGTCGAGGCGCTGCGCTGGGTGAATGCGGCATTCGGCAAGCGGCAGCAAGGCTTCATTGACAACCGCGGGCGCTGGCTGGCGCTGGTGTTCCTCGGTATCGTCGCACTGGCATGGCCCTTGTCCGCGCTGTTGCCTGTCGCAAGTGAGGCACCGGCCGGAGCCGGGCTCGGGTGGAACCAACTTCTGATCGCTGCATTTGTACCGGCGTTATTAACGCCGCTGCTGCTCTGGAAACTGCCCACGGATTTTCTGCCGATTCTGCTCGGTGATTATTTAATGTTGCACTTCTTGCTGTATGGCACGCTGACGGCTCTGGCGCTGCGAGTTCTGGGCAAGCACTCATCTCCGGTTGGCTCGGCCCTGGTCTCGTGGAAGGGAATAGCGATCGCAGCAGCCGCTGTCGCCGCCTACAACGTCATAGCCTTCGGGCTTCCCATCGACGCCTATGTCTTCTCGTTCTTGCCAATTCCCGCCCGGCTGCCTCTGATCCTGGCGATCGCTTGCGGAACACTTCCATACTTCGTGACGGATGAATGGCTGACGCGCGGCCGGAACTCCCGGCGCGGCGCCTATGCACTGACGAAATTCTGCTTCCTGGTATCACTTGCGATCGCGGTCGCGCTCAATCCCATGAAGCTCTTCTTTCTCGTCATTATCGTGCCAGCTATTCTCTTGATGTTTCTTGCGTTCGGACTGGTCAGCCGCTGGAGTTACGCGGCCACGCGCCATCCGCTGCCCGGTGCACTTGCCAGCGCCGCGGTGTTCGCCTGGGGAATCGCCGTAACATTTCCGATGATCGTGCGATGAGATAAAGGAGATTTCTGAGATGTTGAGACCCAAGCGCACTGAACCATTGCCTGGCCAGGAGTCAGTCTGGGATTATCCGCGCCCACCGCGACTGGAGAAGGTTAGCGCGCGGCTACGTGTGATTTTCA
>Ga0182030_10012102_pt1 | contig 17341 bp, 13 predicted proteins | sample 812S3MmetaG_FD_121299 | JGI IMG/M metagenome (GOLD analysis project Ga0182030, IMG submission 121299) | Permafrost microbial communities from Stordalen Mire, Sweden - 812S3M metaG (Illumina Assembly) | ecosystem: Environmental > Terrestrial > Soil > Wetlands > Permafrost | place: Sweden...
ACGGAACCACGGGACTCACCGTCACGCCTACGGCGCCGATCACGACGACCAGTGTTCTGATGACCGTCACCAGCGTGAGCAGCACGACGCTCAATGTTGGTCTCTCTGAGATTCAGGCCTTTGGCGTCCTCGCCTAACGGCGAGTTAGCGAGGCACTTTCGAAACGGTTGGCCGGCTTACGAGCCCTTGGCGTAAGTCTGAAAGAGCTCCTCGAGTTGGGCAAGGTGGCGGTCATAGGGGAAGTTATTTTCGACCCACGCTGCGCAGACGTCTCCGAGTTCTGGTTCATCTCGCCGCCAGTTCAGATTCTGCGTGATGCGGTCGGCCAGATCCTCTGCGCTCCGGGGCTCAACGAGAAAGCGACTCATTGATCCCGACAGCACTTCGGGAACGGCCCCTAGACGAGAAGCGATGACCGGGCGACCGGTCGAAAGTCCCTCAAGTATGACGCGCCCGAAGCCCTCTTCCATCTCGGTCGGAAAGGCGACAAGATCGGCCGCGTGCAAGAACGGGACCACGTTTTCCTGGAGCGGAAACCAACGACACGATGCCGGATCCATCCGGCTCAACTGATCGGCGAAGTCTGGATTCTCGAAGGGGGAGGGTGAGCCCACCAATACGAGTTGGGTGTCCAGGGGCGACAATCCGAGTTGCGCCCAAGCTTTCAGTAACGTTCCGACACCTTTCTCTGGCACAATGCGCCCGTAATAGAGGACGATGTTCGCGTCAGTCGAGAGACCAATCTGCTTACGGGCATCGGCACGCTCTTCACTCCCACCTCGAGGATACTGACGTGGCGGAAGTGCGTTCTCGATGACGCTGATGCGCTGTGGATCAACTCCTTTCTTGATCCACTCGTTTCTTAAGAAATGAGACACGGCGGCAAAATGGGCGACACCGCGATGGAGAACCGGGAGGCGGGTGGCGGTGGGCATGTGGTGCAACTGGCAGACTACCTTGCATCCCGACCACTTCGCCACGAGGTAGGCCCAGTAAAAGTGCTCAAATCGCGTGAGCCACAAAATATCCGGTTTGACGGCACGGGCCACTTTTGCGGGCGCTGCCACCCGCCGTAAGCTCAAGATCGGACGATACACATCAATCTGAAACTTGGTCGGCCCTACGAGGCGAATGGCCGCGTCTTCGAATCCTGATCGAAGTACGCCATCTTCTCCAAAGAACAGGGTGAGCGCGTGGCCATGGTTGGCGAGCGCAAGGGAGTCCTGATACGTGCATACCTCAACCCCGCCAAGCGGATCAAGCGAGATTGACTCCGTGATGATTCGTAGTTTTCGGGTCTGTTCCCGAAGCCCCGCGCCGCTATATTCGCCGCGCGTAACCATCAGATTTGCTCGCTTTATTCGGACCGACAATGGGTTCTCGTGGGGTTGAGGAAACTCTACGTTTACGTGGATTATAGGCTTCGTCAATGTACTGTTGCTTTCCCTTACCCCTTATGGCGAGTCCAAATGGAAAATAGGCGTTGATGAGCTCAAGGGTCCGCCGTAGCCGAGGTGAGCAATCCTCGTTAGCCGGAGGCGCAGGCTCTATACGAATTGATTTCATTGACGTGGATCATCCGAGGAGCCTGGAGGGCGATAGTGACCACGCCAGCGCTCTCGTCGTATTCACACGGAGGAACGTCCCCATTGCTTCTTCTATGGTGGAACTCCCCATTGAAGAAGCGAACTTGAAACTCCCGCCAGCGACACTTCACGATTCGACATTCGATTCTCACGTCCAAAGTCTCTTCGATGTCGCCGACACCGAACTCCCGCGAATCTCCGTCGTCATTCCGTCAATTATTGGTCGCGTCGACGAATTGGCAATCGCCCTCGAATCACTTCGCGATCTCGACTATCCGGATTACGAGATCGTTGTTGTGGACAATCGTCGCTCCATCCCAGTTGACGATCCCCTCCCAGCGCTGGTCGGCGAACGTCCGTGGGTGCGAGTCGTACGAGAATCACGACCGGGCATTTCCGCTGCCCGAAATGCGGGCGTAAAGCACTCGTCGGGGGACATCATTGCGTTCACCGACGACGATGTGCGCGTTGATCGGGGCTGGCTGCGCGCGCTCGGCGCTCGTTTCGCACTCGATTCAAGTCTCGGTGCCGTCACGGGACTTATCCTTCCCGCGGAGTTGGAATCGCCCGCCCAGGTGTGGTTCGAGCGATACTACGGCGGTTTTGGGGCAGAACGTAGTTTCGAAGCTCTCACAATTGAGCCTGATACTAGCTACCGCTCTATCCTGCGCGGTTCGAGAGTTCTGGCGCGAAATGTCGTGGACAAGCCCGTCAAACAGTTCGCTGTCTACGGCGTCGGCACCTACGGAGCGGGCGCCAATATGGCGTTCCGTCGTTCGGCGTTCGAGACGATCAGCGACTTTGACGTCGCGCTGGGTGTCGGAACGCCCGCGCGAGGAGGCGAGGACCTCGCGGCGCTTATTGACGTCTTGTGGAAGGGCGGATCGATTGGCTATGAGCCCGCCGCCTTCGTCCACCACCGTCACCGTCGCGAATACGACGAGCTCGTCCACCAACTTGATGGCTACGGCCTCGGGTTTGGCGCGATGCTCACGTCACTCGTATGGCACGACAAGCGGCACCTCGCGTGCATGCTGGCTCACGTGCCGCTGGTTACGACTCGTTTGGTCAAAGGCGCTTTCGCGCACGTACCTGGCGCAAACCCGAAAGCGTCCGGCCGGCCCGCCGGACCTCGACCGGTCGCGTCGTACCCACGGGCGCTCATTCGCCGCGACCTACGGTCGTGGCCGAGGGGACCGTTCGCCTACGCGCGTAGCCGCAGATTTTGGCGCGAGGCTGCGGGCACGTCAGCGCCCTAGAGCGACCTATATCTCATCGGCGACGGGCGTCGGCGGCATCATCCGATAGCGCTTAATCAAGATCGGAAGGAATAGTGCGCCCTGTACACCCGACTCGATGACGGACGCGATGCCGATCGCCAAGATTCCGAAATGCCCAATGAACGCGAATATAAGTGCGAAGAGGACAATGGTGGCCGCCAACTCTCGCACAGTAAGAATCCACACGCGTCGGTCGATCCACGCGAAGGACGAGTAAAAGGCCGTTATGGCGCCGCCGGGAAGGCTCAATAGCATTAGGCGCAACAGGGTCGTCCCGGTGGACGCGTAACTGGCGCCAAATATCCTCAAGATCTCCGGCGCGAAAATCTCGCCAAAGAGGATACTCGCGCCCAAGACGACCAGGCCCACGCGCAACGCGCTCTTTGCGTGCCGACGAAGATAGTGTCGATCAGCCGACGCTTCAACAAGAAACGAACGATCGATACTCCAGATCGCCGTCGCCACCCCGCCGGCAATCTGGGCCGGCAAATAGTAGTGGGCGCTGGCAACGGCACCGAGTCGATCGATCACCACCAACGTGATCACCGAGGAAGTTCCCACCGTGATCAGAAGTGTCGCGTATTGGGCGCCCGTAAGAGAGAAGAGTTCGCGCGCGGACGGCAGTGCTTCACTGGCAGTGGAGTTCGCCGCATGCTCGGGTATTCGTTTCCTAAAAAGGTACCAATTAACGGCGATGATCAGGGCGATAACTGGGACAATCCACGCCAGCAAGATTCCCTCCGTCTTTGAGACGACGATGAAGGCAGGAATGAGGGCGAGCTTGACGATCGAGTAAGAGATGTTTTCGACGGGAACCAATTTCGATGAACGAAGCCCGATCAAAACGGAATCCTGCAACGAGAAAACCGTCCATATAACGACCGAACCGACGAAGAGGGCACGCCATCCAAGGGTCTTTGGCAGAAAACTGTGCGAGAAGCCAAACGCAACGTAGGCCACGGCGAGGACGAGGCCGACACTGGTACATGTCACGTAGGCGCGCTTCACGAATGTACGGGTTTGAGATCCCGCAACGGGCAAGAAGCGCTCGAACGATGAGCCAAAACTGAGTTGCGCGAGAGTTGCCAACAACATCATCCCAGAAATTTCGGCGGATGTCCGTCCAATGGTGGCCTCGCTCGCTGAGTGCGCCGCCACCGCCCAAAACACGATCCCGATCGCTCCAGATCCGGCGCCGGAAATAATGAGTGCAATGGCGTTCTGTACCAGTCGCCCTGCTTTGGGACGCCTCATGCACTCATACTTTGCGATTTCGCCGCGATCATTCGTTCCTGGGATTCTGCCCACGTAGTCAAACTCTAGAAAGGCTATCCCGGCAGCATCATGAGAAATGACGCTCGAGGTGTTCTCCACGGACTGTCGGGCCCGACGCAATCACGTAGTCATTGCCGATTCGCGTTCCTGTCAGGATGGTGACGCGACTCCCCGGCGGGATCGCCAATCTCAAGGGGGTGGTGGAAAGACACTGCTGCTCGCGGCTCAGGGCCAACGAAGACGATACCGATGGCCGCGAAACCAGCCCCGAAATTATGAGCCCGAGGGCGTTTTGAACCGAGCGTCCAACTTGGGGATGCCTCCTGCGCTGTTGGATTTGGGATTCTCGGTGATCATCCCATGGCGAATGTTCCCTAAGTAGGCAGATCCCTTGAGGGGCCCAAGTAGGTTAATTGAGATGATCGTCTCGAACGCGGCATCGAGCGAGATCATCCGTGTCACGTGGATCGATCTTGACAAAATCGTCGACCTCCCTGCTCTTCGCGCCTCGTTGAGCGCCGAGGATCGTGAGCGCGCCGACCGCGCAGCAACGCCATTGTTACATCGTCGCGCCGTCGTACGTTTCGCGCAGTATCGGGACATTGCGGCGAACGTCTTCGGCGTTTCGCATCGGAGCATCACTCTAGGTCGTGAAGCCGATGGAAGACGGTTCGCGCTCAGTGACGATGATCAGCGTCGGCTTGAAATGTCGACATCTCACTGCGAGGACATCGGAGTGGTAGCAACTTCTTGGACTCACAAACTCGGCATCGACGTTGAACGCGCCTTTGAGAGCAAGTCGCCTACGCGCTTTCGCTCGTGGGTCGCATCAGATGACGAGCTGCGCGAAGTAATGACGTTGGAAGCGTCACAGCGCGATCGCGCTTTCGTACGGCTCTGGACGCGGAAGGAGGCGTTCCTGAAGGCAACGGGTGAAGGCGTCGGTTCTGGGATGCGCCATCTCCGCGTGCCTCTGGAAAGTGATATCTGGGGACGCGCGTATGCGCCAACTCTGACCAGCCCTGAGTGGTGGTGGTATGCGTTAGGGTGCAAACGCGCTGATTTCGACGCGGCGCTCGTTGCGTCACGTCGCGGCCGAAAGGCTCCAAAGGTCGTCATCGCCCGTTCGTAAGGCATAACCGTCATTCGACCTTTGACCAGGCCAAAAGATCAGGGGGGGAATCGGCGAATCCTTACTCACAATGGTGTCTAAGCGCTAGCGTAAGTGGATCAATGTGAGCGGGCCGGGTGAACGCCCTCGTGACGACGCGGGAAGTCTGGCTTTCATTATTGAAATCGAATAGGTCGTTGCATTGAGTTCAATCGCGAGAAATAGTACGGTCATCGGTCTGATCGAGTCTGCCTGCGCGCGCAATCACGATGCAACTGCCGTCGTCGCAGACGACGAAAATCTGACGTTCGGTGAGTTGTGGGCTCGCGCTACGAGCCTGGCGGGCGAACTCACGCTTCGCGGCGTGGACCGCGAAGACCTCGTCGGCGTTTGGGCGGAACAGTCGAGCGGTTACGTCGTGAGCATTGTCGCGGTAATGATTGCCGGCGCGGCGTTTGTTCCCCTTGACCCTTCGTACCCGCGCGAGCGACTTGCGTATATGGTCTCCGACGCAGGACTAAGACTCATTGTGGCGCCTCCTGACTCGTTGAGCGCCGCCGCGCAGTTGGGTATACCAGTCGCCTCTTCGCACGTCACCTCTTCGGCGCCGCCAGCCAAAGTGGTCTCCACCGGACCGGATGATGCCATGTACGTCATCTACACCTCGGGATCAACGGGACAGCCAAAGGGAGTCACCGTCGAGCATCATTCGATGGTAGATATGTTGCGTTGGATGATCGAAGAATTCGAGATCGGTCCAGGTGATCGGATCATGGGAACGGCGTCACTGGCTTTTGACGGGTCACTTCCGAATTACTTGGTACCCCTCGTAAGTGGTGCAACATACGTCGCCTTGAAATCTGAAGTCACGAGAGACGTGCGTGCGATCACCGAAGCCATCAAGCGGCACCAACCTCGCATTTTCCAAACAACTCCAGCGATCCTGTCCTTGTTGACACAATTCAACTGGCAGGCAGACCCCGATCTCATCCTGTGGGTCGGCGGCGAGAAACTTAGCCCCGCGTCAATCCGATACTTCGCCAGGAGAGTCCACACTCTCTGCAATTTCTATGGCCCGACAGAAGCGACCGTCAATGTGACGATGGCTCGTCTTCAACCCGAAGACGTGGACTCCCCTATTGGTCGACCGTTTGATCACATTCAGTGTTTCGTTCGAAATGATGACGGAGCACCAACGCCGCATGGCGAAATTGGGGAACTGTTCCTTGCGGGATCGCAAGTTGCTCGTGGCTATCTCAACCGGCCGGAACTTACCGCCGAACGCTTTGTCACGGTCGCGAACGATGCTGGAGACCTCGTGCGCGCGTATCGCACTGGCGACCTCGCAACAGTGAAGCCCGATGGATCAATCCTTCTTATCGGACGATCAGACGACCAAGTCAAGATTCGGGGCTATCGAATAGAGCCCGGCGAGATCGAGCAACGCCTTGAAGAACACCCTGCGATAGTCGAAGCGGTGGTCGTCGCGCATCGTGATAACGATGGGAGTGAGCCACGGCTCGTAGCGTTTCTACGCACGGACGGCGACGTTTCACTTGAAAATCTTCGGAGCTTTACTGCGCAGACTTTGCCCGATTATATGGTTCCTTCGTTCTTCATAGAGCTGGATCAATATCCCCTCACCCCCTCGGCGAAAGTCGACAAACGTCGACTCGCCGAGATGCCGTTGTCACACAAAAGTTCCGCAAATAGTCGCGAAGAGACACATAAGGGTGATCCCACTGACGACCTCCAGACCGAACTACTCACGATGTTTGCCGATGTCCTCGAGATAGAGCCATCCTCGATCGGGGTGAATGATGACTTCTTCGACTTCGGCGGTACGTCTCTCAGATGCATGCAGCTTTTCATGTCAGTTGAAGAGCATTACGACGTTTCTCTTCCGGTGACGACACTGGTCAACGCACCGACGGTCAGTCTTCTCGCACGTGTCGTCCGCAGCGCCATGGAAGGAAAAGATGGCGGGCTCACCGTGGCAAAGTCAACGGTCGACTGGGAGTGGGTGCTCGCTATTCTCTGGTCCGAGATCCTCGACAATCGTCGAATCAACTCAAGTGATGACTTCTTTCAACTTGGCGGAACGGACGACGATGCTCGGCGAATGCTCGAAGAGTTAAAGACAATCTACGCGACAAGTGCAACCCTTGATGAGTTGCGACGTGCCTCAACTGTCGCTGCCTTCGCGGCCCTCACCCGCGGACGCTCTCTACGTACGAGTTTAATTCCCATCAACAGTGCTGGGAGAAAGGTCCCCATTTTCTGTATGGCCGGACCTGGGGGACTGGCACTTTCCTTCTTACCCCTGTCGCGTCTCCTCGGTGACGACCAGCCACTTTACGCAATACAGTCTCACGGTCTAGAACGCCGCGGCGTGCCCGACATGAGTTACGCGCGGGCCGCAAAGCGGTACGTGAAATTAATCCGAGGCGTTCAGCCCCATGGCCCCTATCTCATCGGCGGTCATTCGATGGGTGGATTCGTGGCCCTCCTCACAGCTCAGCAACTGGAGAACGAGGGTGAAGAGGTGGCTTTGCTCGCAATCTTTGAAACCATTCTCCCGAGACGAATTGCGGGCGCCGTTGCTGTAGAGGATGGTCGCTCGAGCGAGGTCAAACACATGTCCTCGTGGCGCGCACTCAACTGGCGGCGCGACCTCGTGAAAATTCTGCGACTTCCTCTCACCGGGATCGTCCCTTGGCGCGGTATCGCGCAATACGAGGCTTTTGAGTTTCACGCTCGAGTTCAGGCTAAATTTGCGCGCCGCCCCAAACCGTGGCGCGGACGAGCAGTCCTCTTTGTCTCTGAAGACGAACGCGCCGTTGAGGTCGAGTCGAGTTGGCGCAGCCTTTTCGCGGGTCAGTGGTTGAGTGTCTCAATTCCCGGTGATCACACTGGAATCCTCCAACGCCCGTACGTAGGACATCTCGCACCAATTTTGCGAGCAGAGATGGAAGCATCGGTGGCGTCTCGAGCGGATTAGGTCCCGCGAGCAGGTACGCGCAACCTGGAGGTTCAATGCTCGCTCGACGTCAACAGTTCCTTTTCGTAGATCGTGGTGAAGCCCGCCCGAACTATATTGCGCAGTGACGCATTCGCTGTCTCGGCCGCCGTTTCCGTATGGACGAGTCGACACCCCCGCGCGGCTGCCTCGTGAAGTGTGTCTATGGTCGTGGCGAACTGGTATCCGCGGCCACGATACTCCGGCCGAGTTGCTACAAAACCGCTCCACGCGATGTCGTCGCTAATGTAGAGCGCTCCAGTCGACACGAGAAGATCGCCCTCGAATACGCCGACGTGGCGGAAACCAGGGCGACCCACGGTTGCGGCAAACCAGGGACCCAAAAAGGAGGGCAGACCCCACGCGGAGCGATTCACACTCGCCACATCGTCGCGGTCTGCGTCATCAAGTGGTCGCAGTGTTATGCCCTCCACTCGCGGCGGTAGAGCGTCAAGTTTGCGCCAACATTTTGCGATCCTTGCCGGCATCGGTTCCAGTCCATGGCCGAGCAGTGCGTCGCGATGGCTAAAGGGCGTGACTTCAATGACGAAACGAGACTGCGCGTGACTGCGGTAAAATTCTTTAATCGCCGCAAGGTCCTCGAAGGTAGCCGGCTCATCGATACCGAGAGCTATCACCCGATTAAAGGCCCCGAAATTCAGGGCGGCTAAGACCGATGCCGACCAGGTTCCTCGCCGCAGGAGATCAGCACCGAGCCGATTCTCACCCAGCGAGGCCGCCTCTACGCAGGCACTCCACGTGGCGGCTTCGTGCCTCTCAATGGTCCTCGCGATTTCTTCTTCATCAATGGGCATCACGTGTTGTACTCCTCGGCCGATAGCAGTTACGTACTCGTCGTGTCACGAAGCACCGTCGCGGTGCGCCAGTGTTTCACAATGACGTAGCCCTTTTGAATGAGCCCCACCTCCACGGTTGCTTCCCAACCAAAGGGGTAGCCAGCGACGAGCTCCCCCCACGCCTCCTGGGACTGACTCAAGACAACCCACTTCGGATGCACGGTCAAGAAGTCCGCGTCAATCTGCTTCAGTGTCAAATTACCTTCGAAGTCGGCTGAGTAGATCGGCACGGAGAGAATCTTCTCTTGCCCCGCCGGGAGGTAATCGGCGATCACGCCGATCGCTTGACCGGTCACTGCGTGGCTGTAGGCATAGTTCATGGCCTGCAACTCGCCAGTCGAGTACGCCTCGTACGAGTCATTGCCGCCTCGCACCACGACCGTCGCAATCGCGAATGCAATGAGCGTCACGAGTAGGACCCCCGCAAGTACGGCGCGCCCACTCTGGCGAAAACGAGTGAAGTCGATGGTGGGCACGAGTGGGCGAATCGAACCGCGGCTGCCAGGCAGGATCGCCGAGGCGGCCATGAGTGAGGTGAACGGTAACCCGAACAGGACGACACGCAACAGTCCCTCACCACCGTAGTTCTGTGCCAGCACGAGAAGGAATGGCGCTGCAACCAGCACCTCGAGAAGTCGAGAGTCACTCCAGCGCCGCAGGAATCCCACGCCCGCCATTAAATAAAGCGCCGCGGTCATGAGAATACGGAGCTTGACGACGAACAGGTGGCTGGCACTTCCTGTCACGTGACTGGTCACGTTCGATCCCACCGTGGCACCTACGGCGCCCACCGAGCCAAAGATGGTCGAAAGGTGACCGATCCAGTAGTTACTCGCGCCGAGACTCAGCCACCCCACCGCCAATATCCCCGCCACGATGACCAACTCCGGTCGGCCGAGTCGGCGAGTAATCAGACAGGCCGCCAGTGCAAGGACGATGGCGTAAGGAGTCAGTTGGTGACTAATCGCGCTGGCGAAACAGATCAGACAGACCAGCAAGAGCACACCAATCGTCTGCGATATTGACCACTCAGTCACCGCGTCGAATCCCTCGAGACGCTCGCGAGAAATGATCGCTCGGGTCTGAAGCACACGCTCACGCCAGTATCCGGCCACTTCGCTTCCCGTTGTCCGCGAACGCGGACGCCAACACGCGAGGACGGCGGCGATAACCACGAGAAAGAAGAGATAGTTGAGAGCCTGGGGGGAAAAGTAATCCTGGAAGATCCAGTTCGTCGCGTAATAGAGCGCCACCCCCAGCCAGCCCGCTCGTCGACTCACGCCGGCGTTCTTCGCAATGACGATGAGCGGAGCTAGATACGACAGCTCAATGACGAGGGGAAACCAACGAAGAAACGAATAGGCGTTGGTCTTGCCCACCCAGGAGACCAATATCGCGGCGAGAGAAAACCCGCCCGGCCAGGAGAATCTAGCGTCGTATCCGTTCAACGGCTGACCGTGTTGAACGATGTATTGAATAAATCCTGCGTGAATCCAGGAGTCCGTGATGCCCGCCACCGGCTCTATCGCGGACGCGGTGCCGTAGATGATGACCACGAGCACGGCGAGGAGAAAGGTGAGGCGAGCGGGGCGAAGCGGAGCTCGCAGGAGTTCGAGTACGAATCCGATGCACACCAGAATCAGTCCGGCGAAGTACATCCAATTCAACACAGAGACAAGTCCCAATGCGCTCATGTTGAAGAAGTCGGCACTACGTACCGACAAGATCCAGAGGGACAGTCCGACGATGCCAAGTATGACGCCCAGAGTGTTACTGGGTCGCAGTACTCCCAGGTCGCTTACGCTGTCACGAGCCAACGTGTCGGTGCTCACGCGTACGTCTTAAACCGGATGACGATCACGACGGCCAGTACGACGAGAAGAACGACGATCGACGCGTTGACTAGGGCCATAACTCGGCGAGTCAGGGCGACGCCCACGACACCTGCCCAGGCGCGAACTCCTAGCAGGACAATGCACGCGATCAGCGTCACCAGGACAACGGCGGGAGCACCCAGGGCACTGGGAGTTGCAATAAACACTGTCAACGCGTCCATCTGGTGGTGCCGCGCACTTGCGACTGTAGAAGGAGCGCCGGCGCGCAGAGCAGACATGTGAGCTCTTCGAGCACAATGGGGTGCCAGAGATGCACGGTGATCAGAATCTGGGCGGCGACCATCACCATCGCGAGACTTGCCGCGACAGTGAGCGCAAATTCGAGCGCCGCGTTATTCAACTTCAACAGTCCGACCACCGACCAGCCGGGAATGACCACCCCGAGCACGAGCCCAAGGACGTAACGAAGTACTCCGTGGCCATCGGCAACGGACGTGAAAAACGCTGCCACGTCGATGAAGAGAAGAGCTCGTGAGATCAGCCCTCGAGCGGAAACGCCTGTCGCGTCCTCTGTCTCGTCTGTCACGCCCGAACGGGCGTCGAGTCCCTCAAGGGGCGATGACGGGTGTAGTTCGTGTGGCCCAGATCGAGCGCCCGAACCTGACCTCTCGGTGGCCGCGGAACGGCGCAGGACGTGCTCGCTAAAGGCTTGCTGGCAGGCGCGGTAGACGAGCTCACGCTCGGCGGAAGGTACGGAGTCGGGCCAACAGTAGAGCCCCGGGGCGAGTCTGTCTGCAGACCAGGTCGGCACACGTTTGCCGCCGAGACGAAAAATTTGCGTTCCGAGCGACTCGTTGACCAGGACGACCACCGCATCGGTGAGTTCGTGTCGCCCCGAGATGAGATCTAGGGCGCCGTAGACGAAGCTCAAACCTTTCTCTCGGTCTTTCAGTTCCTCCAGCGACGTCTCGAGAGGGTCCAGGTGAGGGTCCTGGTGAGAGTGGCCGTTGTCATCGGGCAGGGCGTCATCAGGAGGAATCATTGAACTCTAAGTCTGCCCTCTTTTTCTGGCACGTGACGATCACACGCCGTTGTCAGAAAATGCAGATAACTGCGGGGCTCGGCTCCGCAGGAACGACGCTACTTATAATGGCGCGCCGCGACGAGGCTCCTCGCGTAGGCGATCGGCCCGTACGCCATGCCGAGCAGTTGGCGCACCCGACAACTGCGAGGATACGTCGGCTCGGTGCTGGAGTATCGTTCGGCGGGCGATCTAGTCAACTGGCGATAGGCGCGGGGCATCCGGGCGACGATGTGCGCCAACTCTCTGGGGTGTGCGGCGACGAAGGCGCTGTACATGGCGGTAAGGCCGGCACCGTAGCCGAACACCTGCTTCAGAAACGCGGCCTCGGTGTAGCGGTGTGAGTGGCGAACAAGGGCCGCCGGCTCGAAGGCGAGTGTCGCACCGCCTAGGGCGAGGGCCAGGAACATCGCGAGATCTTCGCCCCCTTTGCTCAGCGTCCCGGTGCCCAACGCAAGATTGAAGCCCCCGACTCGCTCGAGACTGGTCCGTCGAAAGGCCATGTTGCAGCCTGCGCCGAAACGTCCGGGTGAGTAGGGAAACATCGGATCGCTCTCCCTCGACAACTCGTTGCTCATCAACGACGCCTGAAACGAGTGAGAGAACCCGCCAAAGAACTCCTCGAACCAAAGTTGAGGTTGCGTGTCGAGTTCGCGGGGCATCACGAGGCCGCCGACCCCCTCCACCTCGGGGTGAAGCGCAAAGCTTGTGCCGATCGCCCGGAGCCAGCCCGCATCGACCGAGACATCGTCGTCCGTGAAGGCAACAACGTCCCCGCTTGCTTCGGCGATCCCGCGATTGCGAGCCGCCGAGATACCCGGTCGGAGTTCGCTCACACATCGCACGCGCTCCGCATCCGAGAAACTTGGCAACGGGGTTCGCGCGTCGGTCCGATTGTCGACGACGAGAATGTCAAACCGCGGGTAGTCGAGAGCGAGCAGCGAATCAACGGTTCGCATGAGTTGCGCGGGTTCTACACAGATGGTGGGTACGACGACGGAGATGGACGGAAGTTGGTCATCGTCAACGCGCCCCCTATCAACCTTGACATCCTCGAATCGCTTCGTGGCGTCCTCGATCGTGTTCGATGACCAGTGACCATCGACCACGGACGCCTCCATGACACCCACGATCTGGCCCCCCCGCTCCACCTCCACGCGGGCTCGCGCAGCGTTCAGGAGGGAATCGGGCTGAGCTGGCGCGTCCAGATCGAGTCGAACGAATGGAATGGGACGCCACGCATCGTCAGTCATGCTCGACATCACTCGCTCACTGAGTCGCGGTGGATGAGCTCGATGAGTTGGAATCTTGAACGAGCACCTCGACGTTGCCGCGCACGAGTGGAGTACGGCGCAACATGAGGGTTCCCCACGCCAGCCCGGCCGCGGCGAAACACGTCCCCGCGACGACGAGTGCGCTACGTAGCGCGGCGCTCTTTGGGTCGCGTCGTAGCAAGCGCACGTTCTCCCACAGCTCTTTCGGGATAGAACGAAGCACGTGGCGCCTCTCTGCGGACAGACCGGAGCTCGAGCCCACCAATGATGAAACGGCCGCCTTCGATATCCCCTCCGCCCAGCATCGCGTCCAGAAGTAGTGCCACGTGAGACGAGACGATGGCGCGTGATGATGCACCACCGCATCGCGTCGAAGGACGAATCGCTCGTCAGGGTGTTCGAGGTTGTAGCGAATGCAGATCTCGGTCTCCTCGCAACCCAGAGGAACTTTCCCCACTCGTCCGAGACCCGACGTGAATCCTCCGACGGACGTGAAGACTGAGCGTCGCATAGCCATACTCGCGCCAATGGGATTACGGATCGCCGATCCGGTGGAAGGAAGCCCGCTGTAACTACAACCAAGAATCCAATAGAACGTCTCTGGAAACCACGCCGGCGCGACGCCGTCGAAATACGGAAGAATCCAACCCCCGGCTCCGGCGACGGAGGGGTCATCGAAGGCACTCGTCATCGCTTCGAGCCACTGCGAGTCCGCGTACGCGTCATCGTCGAGGAATACCACGATGTCGCCCCTCGATGCGGCGATGCCCGAGTTGCGCGCTCCCGACAGTCCCTTGATCGAACTGTTCTCTACGACTTTCGCGTTCGTGAGCTCCCGCGTGCTCCGATCGAACAGGAGCTCGTTGTGATCGATCACCAAAATGATCTCGTCCGGCGCCACTGTCTGATCAACGCACGACTTTACGGCCGCGACGAGTTCATCCCACCGATCCATCGTGTAGGCACAGACAATGACGGAGACCGTCATTAGTCGTTAGAGGGTTCGGACACGCGTATCGCCGCCAGCTGGCGCGGAGCCGGACTAAGACGCCGCGCCAGGCCGTCCCACTCCGAGGGATTGGGAAAGCGCAGGTCTCCGAGTCTCAGGGCGTGACTCAACGCAACATGGAGCGAAGCAGGACTCTTCACATCGGCGAGAAGACCGCCTACGTAGCCACGTCCAACTTTGGGCAGCTTCACGTCACCCATGACGACGGTCCCGATTCCCGACGAGATGGCCGTGGAAAACACTCGGGAGTCCACTTCAGGATTCGCGATGCCGATGGCGGACGAGGTGGACACCATGCCCTCGAGGTCTTTCGAGGTCATCTGGTCGCCGACCAGGTCCACATATTCGCGGTGATAGCGGTCATCGACCATGTCCGCGACTCTTCGGTCGTTGTAACGCATCACAATCTGAAGTCGGTAGTCGTGAATCCACGCCTCAGGGATTGCGTCGAAGGCCGAGAGCACTGTCTTCAACGACTCGACGCCGTCCTTTGGAAGAAACGCCGTGATCTCAAGCCGAGAGTGTCGTCCGTTACGTCCAGTAAGCGACAGCGCCGGGTGACATTCGACGTCGGGTCCCCAACGTCCAAAGGCCGCGCGAAGCTCTTCGGCCTCTTTGACGTCGCCCACCAGAATGACGTCGGCGAAGGCGAAGGTACCCGCCAAGCTGGACGCCTTGGCGTGACTAGGTTGCGGCAAACTGGCGCACACGACCACGGTAAGAGCACCGGCCGCGCGGCCCGCACTCGAGAACTGCTTAATCCACGAGTTGTCGATGCCGGGCCACGCGTACGCGATCACGGTGGCGACGTCGCGTCCGATGAGTCTGCGAAAGAGCTGTAACCGTTGACGAGCGTTCGCTGGAGCGCGGTGAGTCGCGTAGAAGTGATCGTTCTCATCGGGCTCGTGTGCCGCCGAGAGTGACGGCGCGCGGTGAAGACCCGTGATCAAGTCACTGTTGACGTCAACTTCGATGCGCGTGACTGGTGTCGACTTCGCAAGTGCTTGCACAATCTCTGAGACGATAAGTCCGGGCACCGTGAACGACGAACCGGGACCGGCGACCACCACTGCGTCACGGCCATCACTGGCTTTAAATGGGTCAATAAGTAAGGGATTTTCAGTGATCAATGCCATGGAATCTCCGCAGTCTTTCACGCACGATCACCCGAAAGCAACGCAATCCGTCTTTAAATGCGTTGAGATTGCTATTTCCGTGAATGCGATGGGTTTCGAAGCAGGGCACTTCCACCGTCGTCAGGGAGGCCCGATGGGCGCGGATGTCGATCAGGAGCTCGACCTCAAAGCCGTCGGTGTCGATGGGGATCATCTCGAGACGATCTTTCCAGACACCTTTGAAGCCGTAGGTTCCGTCGGTGAAATGTGCCCCAAAGAGCATCCAGATGAGAAAACAGATGCCCCAGTCTCCGAATCGACGCAACTTTGTGATGTCCACAGATCCGCCGCCGGGGGCGAATCGACTGCCCTTGACGTAGTCAGCCCCACTTAGGAGGGCATCGCGAAAGGCAGTGATTTCGGCACCGTTCATGGAGCCATCGGCGTCCAAGATTATGATGATGTCACTCTGGGCGGCCTCAAGGCCCGCCCGCAGCGCGGCTCCCTTGCCCGGACGTTCCTGTTTGACGATCCGAACGTCGGGCCGTAGCACAAGTGCCACACGCTGGGTGTCGTCCTTCGATCGACCGTCGACCAAAATGATCTCATTGACCCAATCGGGGACGGTGTTCAGAACGTACGGGAGGTTTCCCGCTTCGTTCAATGTAGGAATGACTACAGAGACAGTCGCGAGCGTGGGCCTCTCCGAACGCCGGATAGCGATGCTGAGCTCATTCCGCGTAGCAAGGTCGCTGGACACTACTGCTTTTCTCCTCATCAGCCCTTGCCCTTATAACAATCACAGAAAATTGGGCAAAAGTCAACACGATTTTGATAATTCATATGTCTGACATAAAACTCGGGGGCTGAAGGTGGTCGAGGGACCGGACCAAGCCGGTCAAATACTGCGTCCACAGCCGATCCCTTCATCCGCCGAGGTAGGTTCCCCGTTCAGAAATCGGCGTTAAGCCGTAGGTGATAGCGCCACATTAAACGATTTCGCGTTGGAAATCGAGGTCAGGAGTTGGGACTGTACTCAGCAACCCAGTCGACTTGCATTGACTGGGGGGAAGTGGGGCAGGCCCAGTCCGAAGCGCACCAGGTCTGGGACTGCAAGCTCAGGTACATCGGAGTATCGGGAATATCGGCCGAGTTGGTCACCGTGGCCCACACGGTACCGTCCACGGTGTACGTGATCGACGAGGGGGTCCAAACAACGCCCCAGGTGTGCCATTGGGTCATGTCGATGCTCAGCGAGTGTTGGATCTGCTGGTTTGAGGAGGAATAGTGGAGCGTGGCCATAGTCGATGTCGTGGTGCCGTACGTCTCGTTGAAGTCGATTTCAGGGGGCCAGTTTCCGTTGGCTGGCCAAAGGAGTTCGACGCCAGTTGGTCCCGCACCCGTCATTCGTGATCGAACGAAGTAGGCGCCGTACGTCAGGTTCGTCGAGTTACACAGGCACGTCCCCCCCGTCACCCACTGGCCGCCCTGCTGGATCGCGTTGATATTGAGAAGTCCGTTCGCAACAGTCACGGCGCTGTTCGAGAACAGAGTGCCGGGGTCGCCGCCGGGCTGACCGGAGTAGAGGTCCCAGGCAGAGGGAAGAGTGGAGCCCGTGAAGTCAGTCGAATAGACCTCGTTGTAGCCGGACATAGCCGTTGCACTGGGCGGGGCATAACCAGAAGGCTCGGCACTATTGGCCACGCCTAGCGGGTACGCGGATGCCGGGGCCGAAGCGGGCTGCGTCGTCGTTGTCGTTGGAGATGGCTGTGTGGTCGACGTGGTCGACGTGGTCGATGAGACTTGAGTGGTCGTCGTCGTAGGAGCGCCCGATCCGGAGGAAGAGGTGCTGGTTGTGCCGCCCCCACTGCCGCTCGAACCGCCCTTGGTGCCGCTCGA
>Ga0182030_10012103_pt1 | contig 17341 bp, 15 predicted proteins | sample 812S3MmetaG_FD_121299 | JGI IMG/M metagenome (GOLD analysis project Ga0182030, IMG submission 121299) | Permafrost microbial communities from Stordalen Mire, Sweden - 812S3M metaG (Illumina Assembly) | ecosystem: Environmental > Terrestrial > Soil > Wetlands > Permafrost | place: Sweden...
CATAGCGTCTGACGCGCCACCTCGCCACACCTCCCGCGGTTTCCTCCATTGGAGGTTTGCGTACGCCGGCCCCCGGTGCGCGCCGCGCCACCTTCATGGGGCCGCCATCCGCAAACCTTCACATGAACGGAAGTGGCGGAATATCTTTTGCCGCAAAAATAAAACCGCCTGGAGGCGGTTCTTCAATTCATACCTGATGATCTCGGATCATGCAGCATCAATGTTGGCTTTGACTTCCGGCGATAAGCCATGATGCCAACGCCAGCGAAGCCGAGAAGCAGCATTGCCCATGTCGAGGGTTCGGGGACGGCACTGGTTATGTTCGGGCTAAGCACTAGGGAATAGCCTTGGTTTAAATAACTTTGTGCGATCGTCAGGGTCGGATCGACTGATGCGGTGGAAATGCTATTTATATTTTGTCCCCCGGTTACGGCGTTCACATCCACAAACAGGCTAATCTCCAGTTGTTGGTTGGAAAGAACGTCAAAGGTCTCTTTTACATTTTCGTTTCCGGGAAGGTTGGTGGGAGGAGGTCCAGGATACACATAACCATTTACCGTAATTTCCCCTGGATCATAATTCTCCGTATTGATTCCGCCATTGTAGTAACTAAGGGTTGCCTGCGATGTACTGTCACCGCTTCCCGACGCCGACAAGGTTCCTGTGATCGTCACTGGCACATAAACGTTGGCTGGTCCTGCTACGATGTAAAAGTAGTTCAATGTCGCAAACCCGCTCCCTGCGTATTCCACATTGTTCGTTTCGTAGGTGCGTGCAATGGCGGTAATGGAAGGATTTCCATTATTCCCAGCTGCGGTCACGGAAAACCCGGTTGTACCAACCGAACCGAGCGCGTAGTTGGAGCCAAGAGTATAAAACGAAGCATCGTCTACCGTTATAGAAGCCGCATTGGCCTTGCCCCCGAACAGGACAGCTGTCGCGGCGATGGCGATCGCCATTGGAAGCTTTTTCGTAACAAACATTGGGCGAACTCCGCAAAATGCTGATGGTCCAAAGCCGAAGAACTGGATTGTCATTTTTCTCCAATGATCCAGCCGAGCACAAGAATGCTCACAACGCCTCAAGGCAGGCATCATCCAAATTGATGAAAACGGGCGAACAATCTTTAAAAGACGCGCCATCAGTTGGTTCCAGCGCCATGACGGCAATAAAATTTCGCTGTCCGGCATGGATCCTGACTAATTTCGGCGAACTGCAATCCCTTTAAGCAGCGCGATGACGTCCGACTGGCGGTGGCAACCCGTTTTTTCCAGGACGGCGCGTACTTGGGTGCGGACAGTATTGCGCGAAACGGCGCCCGCAGATGCTATTTCTTCGACAGACTGTCCGATGGTCAAAGCGCGAGCCACACGCGCTTCTGCAGGCGAAAGGTCGAATAAAGACTGAACCAGTTCGATCGAGGGTGCGAGCGGCAGGTTGACCGGGGTCAATACCAGAACGCCGGCGCAGCGAACAAAAATATCCCGCGCGATCCCGCGGATAGGCACGACATGTGCGACAATTGCTGTAATAGCGTCTGTACTGCGTACGGCGAACGATTGTACAGAACTTGCAATCCGAGAGTCAATTGAAGCGATGGCTTGCTGGAACAGCGCGTCAGCGCGAGAATCCTTTATTGTAACGCGCCCGAGGGATCTCCAAATTACGTGATTGTCGAGCGTCTCCATTAGTTCATTTGTCGCAATCACTCTGCCACGTTCGTCAAACACCAGCGCTGGCAGTCCAATTTGCGCAAGCGTGGCGCTGACGATTCGAGCCCTTTCCATTTGGAGCCGAGCTGACATCATCGCACTGCGGGCAAGATGAGGTCGCAATAAATCCAGCCGATGGATGGTGGCCGTCTCTAGGGGCCCGCGAGCATAGTCCCTCTCAACGGTAACAAAAAGCGCGTCTCCCGTTGGCAGCAATATTGATGTACCGGCGGCCCATCCTAGACCCGCGGGAATGAGAAAATCACGATAGACGGGATCTGCATCCATCTCTTCGGACGAATAAACGTCAAGCTCTGTCAAAAAGCCGGCATGGCACGAATCAATCACGCGCTCGCGTCGTCGGTCACGCGGTAACCAGCCATCTGAGATATACTTCGCCAGTTCCTCGCGAAGGCCCTCGGATGCGATCGAACGCAAAATGCCCACTTCGGTATTGATAGCAAAGAGCAAACCCCCTCGGGCTGCCGCGACCCCGGCGAGCCCGTGCAAAGCGGCCGGCCACAACTCGGGAACAAAGGCGCATTCGTAAACACGGTCTATGAGTTCCAGATCAAACACAGACGTCGTCTCACGTGAACTGCAAAGAAATATGTACGCGCCAAAGGCGTCTATAAGCGCATATTTTGGGCTAAGATGCAATGCGTCAGGAAAGGAACTCCCAGCCTACAAAGTTTCGGACGCTGAATGTGATCAAGCATCATCCGCAACGACCACAATTATGATGAGCCCGCGAGCGCGATCAGCCACCCGATAACGGTAGCGACCTGTGTATCGGCGCCCAGGCAATAAATGATCGCATCTCATCGCTTTTCTCGGCGGTCCAAAATGGCTGGTCCCTCGAAGGGTAAGTATCCTCCGGCAGAGCCGGGGGCTTTAGGAATTGGGCCGCTCGAAGCGGCGGCAGGGTCGCCGACGCGGCCCTATAATTGTTGGCCACCTAAAGGCGGCCGATCAGCGCCACAAATTCATTTGGTCCAAATGGCTGTCGTACTCGTCCATCGTCAAGCTTCCTTTCGTGTGCGTGGTGGCTCACGATCGGAAGTTTCGGCGATGGACGACCGCCCTAAATGTCAAACCTTTGCTGCCTCCCCGGCAGAGCCGGGGGTCTCCCGGTTATGCTAGGCAAGGCTTCTGCTACGAGGCGTATCCTGAAAAGCGGCGTCTTGGCTTCGTCCAACAGCTCCAAGTGCCAGTCCGAGCCTTGCTCAAGCCTACGGCACACGCCGCCTACAAGATCTCCGCACACCTTTGTCATTTCTCGCCACGCCGCCGCATCATCCGGCAGGTCAAATGCAACGTCGGAAATTCCAGAATAACTTCCGTGAGCAATGCGATAGTAATAGCGGGGCATCTCGGATATCCCGGTGGCAGGCGTCAGCAGGAAGTCGCCGCGCAGCGTCCGCTTTATTGCCTTATAAAATGGAGGGACTTCGAGAAACAACATCGGCCGTGGTCGCGAGATGAAAGCTCGGGGATAAGCGAGTGTTTTGCCAAGCTGGCGGTCCAGGCTGGTTGAGCGGCGCTCCGATGAACTTCTCGCGGAAGCAGAAGAAGCCGAACGGTTTCGTGCCGAAACCCTGGGCAGGCAAAACCAGAGCCCACTAGAAGCCAGGAACGAAAAACTTGAGCGCGCCCTCGCATATCAGGGCGCCGAGATCGCGAAATTGAAGGGCACGCAAGCCGGCCTACCAAGCCTGCCCCATGTGCCGCGTGCCGAAGTGCCACAGTTCCTCGGCATGCCGAGCGGCCTCGGACGCCATGCTGTTGTTGGTGCTCCCGGGGGCAGCGGTGGGGTGAGAAAGATCGCCGCCGGTGCTCCATCCCCCGAAACAGCTTTCGGAGTCGGCATCACGCGCCGGCAACCCGTTGGACGTGATCGGCTCATCGGGTCGAAGGGGGTAAGGGCAGTTTCCATCGGAGGGGAAGCAGCCGACGCTGGCTGGAGCGCGTCGGCCGCCCCCACGGGCGGCTCGGCGCGAAGTTATGGGATTCGAAACGCGCCGAGCCTGACCGGGCCTTGGCGAGGGGTCGCGGGATGGTCCGGCTAAATCGATCTTAATCCCGGGCGAGCGCCGTCGCCAAGAGACCGGCGAGCTAAATTTTGAATGCGAAGCCAAACCTAGAAAGGAACAGAATGTCCAAACCGAGCTCATCGCCTGGCGCTGACGTTCGCGCTCGGCACTTTGGGCGCGCAGGCGCAGGGCCTGCCGGAAAAAACTTGAGTGCTGCAAAGCCCGATCATCTCACTCGGCTTCTGCCAGCAGACCTCGGTCTCGACCGCGGCGGCCGGATTGTCTTCCGGCGCCTGCGCCTGCGCCAGCGGCATCCCGGCCAGATCCATCTTCGCCGTGGTGCGGGTCGAAGGCCAGACCGCGCGCTGGCGCGATGCCGGCACCGCACCCACAGCCTCGGTCGGCCAGGGGCAGTCAAGGTTCCCGCGATCGAGTGTGGCGAGAATCGGAGTGGAAGCGCATGATCAATGCCACACCCAATGATTACCAGGGGATGACCCATGGCCAAGGAACTCAAAACCGCCCAACAACTGTCCGACATGATTGCTTCTGCGTTGGGCGTAAAAGAGGTGGATATTCAAGTGCGTTACGATCATGCTTACGGATGGCAGCCGACTGTAGTTTCGTCTCCTGGCGATTTGATTGGATATCAAAGGCGAGTTGATGAAATCGCAAATCGATTGCGTCTCCAGTTTGACCTGCAGAAATGAACTACAAAAAGACCGCCCAATGCTTTGCTGTTTCGGCGGCCATCGCCCTGCTTTTGGTCGCTTGTTCCGAAGGGGAGGTGACGGACTCCACAAACAGGTGTGCGACCGAGCTCTACCCCTCGTACAATCCAAAAGCGCTTAATCAGTGCGTTGAAGTCTGCGTCAAGTGTAATCGCGGAACCGTGGGCACGTGTTCGACGTCCTGCACGTTGAAAGGTGCACGCTGAGAGCCAGGATCGGGACATGTGTATTCCCGAAATGAATCGGGATTGAACATGCGCTCGACGCTACGACTTAGCGCTCGCGTCACCGCTGATGCGCGCAAACATCGTCAGGCCGAGGCGTGCTTTCGGCTTGGTCGGTTCTTTCATCTTCCTCAGCGCGCCTCGCAAAGAGCCAAAAACGAACAAAGCCGCCAGGCGGAATATGATCGCCCGACGGCTTTGCCACGGTGGCTCCGGACTTGGGGAAATTGTCCGGCGCGATAAACATATCCGCTTCGTTTGACGCAGCAATGAAATCCGTGCGTTAAGCTTGATGTCGGCGTTGCGGGTTAATTCTGGAACCGCCAGGCAAAAAGACCGCCTAAAGGTGGCCTCCTCGCAGCCCTGCGGTCTCGGCTTCATGACCTATCGGCGGAAGCAGAAAGGAACGGCGTTTCGTTTGGCCTGATCGACTTGCTTCCGAAAGCCGAACACTCGGCGCCGCAGTGGCAAGCCGCGGAGTTTGCGGCAGGAACCGACGGCGTTCAACCAGGATTCGGCCGCCAGTCCGCCGGCATCCGCTCGGGCCGCTCGAAGCGCCGATACTTCTCGGCGGTCCACGCCTCCTGATCGCGCCCGCCAGTTCTGGTGTCAGCAACAAGCTGAGCGTCTTGCGGCACCGTGGAATACCCCGTGGATTAAATCCTCGAATTGGACAATTCCAAAGGAAAATCAGCAACCATCGGCGGAAAGTACATCCGCCTCGACCTGAAGCCTGAACCAACTCGGACGTGAGCGGGCGGCGACTATAGTACGGCCGATCGGATGCGGCTTTCAGACGAAACTAGCTTCCGGATGCCTCAAGATGTTCAAGCTCCTGTTTCCCCGATCGGCAACATCATGCAAAAGACGGCGCCGCGAGGCTCGTTCCGCGTTGCCCAGAGCCGGCCGCCATGCGCCTCGACGATCGAGCGGCAGATCGACAACCCCATCCCCAGGCCCTTGGATTTGGTCGTATAGAACGCCTCAAAGAGGCGCTCAGGATTGGTTTGAGGTAGCCCGGGGCCCGAATCGCTAACCGAGATAAGCACGCCGGCCGGCTCGAATTCACTGGTGCTGATCAGCAACTCGCGGGGTCCCTCGCTGACCCCGCTCATCGCTTCGATGGCGTTCATGATGAGATTGAGGGTCACCTGTTGGAATTGAACTCTGTCTCCCCAAATGGGCGGCAGTCCCTCCGACAATTGCATCTTCACCAAAACACCGTGATCTGACGTCGCAACGCGGGTCAGTCCCATAGCCTCCAGAATCGCATCTTTCGCTGCGAAGCGCTCCTTCTGCATTGGCGCTTTTTTGGAGAAATTATGAATCCGGCTCACAATATCGGCGGCCCGCTTGCCGTCGCTGATGGCGCGGTCGATCAACGGTTTGGCCCTTTCAGAATTTGGCGGCTCACGGTCGAGCCAGCGCACAGCGGTTTCGGCATTCATGAGCAGGGCAGCGATAGGGTTGTTGACTTCGTGAGCAATGGAAGCGGTGAGTTGGCCCATTGTCGCAACACGGTTCGCGTGCACCAGTTCGGCCTCCGCTCGCTTTCGTTCGGTCAGGTCAATCACGAAAGCAACAGCTTGGTTTCCGGTGTCCTCTATGCGCGCCACGCCAACCAGCACGGGCAGGCGGCTGCCATCCTTGCGAAAATATTCCTTCTCGAATGGTTGCAAGGTCCCCGCTAATGTCACCTCATCGACCCGCTTTGCATCGCCAGCGCGCCATTCCGGAGGAGTCAGGTCCGTCCAGCGCATACCCGAGACGAGATCCTCACGTGCATATCCCACCATGCGAAGAAACGCGTCGTTGGCTTCAATGATCTGACCTCCGAGATCGATGATAAGAATTCCGATGATGTTGGCGTCCACCAGACGCCGGATTTTTGCTTCTCTTTGTTGAAGATCGCCGTAGAGACGGGTGTTCTCCAATGAAATCGCGGCCTGCGACGCCAGAAGCTCGAGCAACCGGGCGCGATCCGGCGTGAAGATGTGCGATGCCAGCGCATTCTCGAGGTACAGCAATCCGACCAGCGCCCCCTGTCGAACAAGTGGAAGGCAAAGTATCGATCGCGGTTTCCGAAGACTCAAATATGGATCTTCGGAAAAGAGGTTCTGCTTTGCCGCGTCGTCGAGGATCACGCTCTCCTGCGTCCTCATGACGTAGCGCACGATGCTTTCGGGAACCGCCGCTCTGGCGGAAGCCACGTCATGCAGGACGATTCGCTCGCCATCGGCCCGCGCCTCGGCCTCGATGTGGTAATGGGCCTGATGTGGCAGGATCAGCAAGCCACGATCGGCCCCAGCATTTTGCAGGGCGATAGTCATGAGCCGCTCGATCAGGCGGGGCAGCAGCATTTCGCTGGACAGAGCCTGTGACGCCTTGACGACGGCGGCGACGTCGAGCTGTAGATCCGGCGACGCTACCTCTGGGGTCTCGCCGCGTGGATTACCCATGGCAAGTAGCGGATAGCGCGCCTCAAGTTGCCGCACCTTACCGTCGGCGCCCCAGCGCCGGTAGCCGTCGTGGGCCTTTACGAGATACATCTCGGCGATGTCCTCAAACCCTCGTGCTGCATAGAACCGCGCGGCCGTCTCGCAAGCCAGCGCCTCATTGTGGACGAAGCCGTTCGCGCGGGCCGACGAGATGGCCTGCCGGTACAGGCGCATCGCATCGGCCTCTCGACCCTCGATCCGGGCCACCTCCGCCCCGACGAGTGCCGCCCGGTTGGCAAAATTCTCAGGGCAGTTGCGTGCCCAGTTGTCGAGCTTCTCCAAATGCTCCGTCAGCCTCGCGCGATGAAATTTGCGGTCTTCGAGCGAGGCGAATTCATAGACCGCCGTGTGGCAAAGCGCCTCGTAGAAGTGATACTCAACGACCTCCAAACGCGAGACGATGTTCCATAGCGTGCGTTGCGCCCTGGAGGCCGCGTGCAAGGCATCCGCATATTCGCCCGCGAGGAAACGTGCCTGCAGTTTGCGGACGTAGTAAAAACATTCCGCGAATGACAGCGCCGGCTTGCCGGCCAGATCACGCTCAAAATCACTTTCACGGAATAGTGCATCGTCGAAGGTGCCAAAACGGATGGTTAGTCCCCGCAGGCTGCGGGTCAGACTGAGTTGACCCAGTATCCACCCCTCGAGTGTTCCAAAGCCAACTTTGCGGACAAAGCCAAGCCCGTGCTCAGCTTGCTTCTGAACGTCGATCAACGGATCGCCGGCGAAGAGATAGTTGGTGTTGAGATGGGCAAAAGCGTATCCTACGTAACTGATTTCACCGGTCCGACTGCCAAGGTCGAAGGCACGAAACAGGACCTCGCGCCCCTTCCGGACATGCTGAGTCCAAGGTACGAGGAAACCGAATGTCAAGAATGTCCTGGCTTGACAGCGCTGCAATTCCGGCCGCTCGACCAACTCACACCCCAGCCGTCCGAAGCGGTAGCCGGCATCGAACTGGCCGAAGTGGGTTGCCAACAAGCCTAGCTGTGCGTAGCCCATACAGGATGCATCACTGTGACCCCGCTCAAGTCCTAAGCTAATGGCCGTGCAAACGGTCACTGCGAATAGATACCAGGAGCGAGAGTAAACCCCAGGGACCGCGACCCTGAACAAAAGATCCACAGCCGCCAGCGAACCCGGATCGCTCATCAGCGGCAGATCGATAAGGTCTTCGATCGTGCGATCGCCCAGCCGAGTCCAGATGCCATCGTAAGCGCGTCGTGCATCGGCTTCCGTGGGATGCGTCGGAATGTCGATGCCCAGATGTCGCAACACACGCAATCCCACGGCGACTGCCTCATCGCTACGATCGATTCCCTGGTAAAGGTCAACTTGCAGGCAGGCCACTGCAGCGCGCTCTCCTATCGTGATGGCGCGAACATAAAGGCTGCGCAAACGCTTTTCGGCTTCCGCGACCGTCCCAGACGCGAATTCGCAATGCGCGCTAGCCAATTCCAGGGCAAAGTTGAGTTCGCGACGTTGCTGCCAACCATCCTCCGTTAGTAACGCAGCACCCGCGGTCAGGTAATTCAATGCGGACACATAGGCGGATGAAGCTTGGGCGCGTTTTCCGGCGACGAGGTTGAGCTCCGCTAGTTGGTAGCGTTCTTCGTCTACAGTGATGAGCTCTGCTCCCCGATTCAACTGATTGACGATCTCGAATATGACCTCCTCGCGCTTGTCGGAAGGCGTATGCGCAACCAGTATCCTGCCGATCCTCAGATGCATGGCCGCGCGCCGCTCTGGCGGGATCAGGGCATAAGCGGCCTCGTGGACCCGGTCGTGGACGAAGCGGTAGGAGTCTTCGCGGAAATCGACCAACTCCTGGCGACGCGCCTCAACCAGGGTGGCGTAAAGCTCCTGCTCGGTGGTGTCGAGAACGATAGCAAACATCGCGGTGGTTGCGATGTTACCGAGACAGGCCAGCTGTTGCAGCGCCTGCTGGGCTTCACCTGGAAGCCGGACGAGCTTGCCGATCATCAACTCGGCCACGTTGTCGGTGTAATCCTTGGCGTGGATGCGCTCAATATCCCATGACCAGCGCGAATGCACAGAATCGAATGCGATCAGACCTTCATCGGTCAATGCCGATAGGAACTGATTGATGAAGAACGGATTGCCATCGGTTTTCTGCAAAATCAGCTGAGCCAGATCTACTACCCGGTCGGGTTCACTATGCAGCGCGTCCGCAATCAACTGCGCGAGTTGGTCATAGCTCAGCGGCGCTAGAATGATGCCTTGCACTGTCGCGCCCGCCCTGCGGATCGCGTCGAGCTTGCGCATGAGCGGGTGGGCGGCGTCGACCTCGTTGTCCCGATAGGCACCGATCAGCAGCAGATGCCTGATATCCCGTTGCGCGAGAACATCTTCAAGCAAATCGAGTGTGGCGGCATCGAGCCATTGCAAATCGTCGAGGAAGAGCGCCAAAGGGTGCTCCCGACGCGCAAAGACGCCAATGAATTGCCGTAGCACCGCCTGGTAACGGCGCCGTGCGTCTTGCGGCGATAGATCGTGCACTGCCGGCTGTTTGCCGATAACGAGTTCCAGTTCAGGGATGAGGTCCACAATCAGCAGCCCATTCGGACCAAGAGCCTCGCGAAGCGCCTCCCGCCAGACTTGGAGCTCGGCCTCGCTCTTGCTCAAAATCTGCCGGACGAGAGTTTGCAAGGCCTGCGCCAAGGTGGCGTAAGGGATGTCGCGCTTGTACTGATCGAACTTGCCGGTGGCGAAAAGACCGCGCGGCGGGACCAGGACCTTTTGGAGCTCGTTCACAACCGAGGACTTGCCGATTCCGGAATATCCGGAGACGAGAACGAGCTCCGGTACGCCGGTGGCGATGACGTGGTCGAACGAGCCAAGAAGGGCGGCAACCTCCCGAGAGCGGCCGTAGAGCTTCTCGGGGATCAGTAGCTGATCGGGCAAATCGTGCTCTGCGAGCGGAAATTCGTCGATGCGGCCCCGCATTTTCCATTCGGCATGGCACCGTTGAAGATCATGCTCGACACCGGCGGCGGTCTGGTAGCGCTCCTCGGCGGTCTTGGCGAGCAGCTTCATGACAAGCTGAGAAATCGGCGCCGGGATGGTCTCTAACCGTTGGTGCGGCGGCACCGGCGTCTTGGCGATGTGGCAATGGACCCATTCCAAGGGGTCTTGCGCGGTGAAAGGCAGCGAACCGGTCAGCATCTGGTAGAATGTAATGCCGAGGGAGTAGAGGTCGCTCCTGGAATCGATCGAGCGGTTCATCCGCCCGGTCTGTTCCGGCGCCATATAGGGGAGCGTGCCGGCGATGAACTCCGGTGGAGTAGGCGTCTGGCGCTCGCGCGGCAGGCGCGAGGCTATTCCGAAGCCTGTCAGCCAGACCTGATTCGTCGAATCGTTCACGAGGACGTTTGCTGGATTGATGTCCTTGTGAATGAGGCTGCGCTCGTGCATCTTGCCAAGGGCCGCCGCGCCGCCGACAGCGAGGCGCAGGAAACGTCCTACCTCCATCGGCGTGCCTACGTGTGCGTTCAGCAACTCGCCGCCGGGATCCTCGAGCACCAGAATGGTCCGACCGCGATCTCGCACAAGCTCAAGCGGCCGCACCGCCCACGTATTGTCCAGTTCATCCTTCAAGGAGTATTCGTGGGCAAGGCGATCGAGGGTGGACGGAGCTGGTTGTTCCGAAGCCGGGAGTACGATCAATACATCCTTGCGGCCACTTTCTGCGGCCTCACGCCACCCGCGACCAAGGATGAGTCCGCCATCCTCTGACAAAATCTCGAGGCCAGCCATTCCGTTGGCGCTGAACCGAGAAGATAGCCCCACTCGCAAGTCTCACCGTTGAGCCGGAATTAGCGTTCGGCTGAAAACGACAGCCAACCGGAGGCAGGACCAAAAGGTATCCTGCCTCATTTGCCGAAACCAGAGCCAATGTATCTTGGCACTTAGAGACAATCCCCGCCAGATCGTCGGATGTCAGCTTTTAGGGGTAAAACCAGAAGTCTGATTTCCGTTTTTTGGGCCATCGGCGACAGAGCGAGTTGTAGCTTCGGCTTCTACGCCTCGGCAAAACTGACGTCGAGATAGTGGGTCCCAGAGCAGCCGGATCGTGGATAACGCCGTGGGATAAGTACACAATTTGGCTGATTCACAAGCAGATACAATAACCATCGCGGGAGGGTATTGTCGGGTCGTCATGCTGCGGTCGGGGCCGCGATGGCCGGCGAACAGAACTCGCCGGGTCTCTTGTTGGCGGCCATCAGATAATCATCGATGGCCTGGCGGGTTTGATCGCTTAATTCAAACCTCACCGGCCGTCCCGTTTTCTTTTGCCAGGGGCCTCCAGGCTCTCAGATGCCTTTTCCCGGCTCTCAGATGCCTTTTCCCCGACCGGCAGCAGCATGCGAAAGACAGCGCCGTGGGGTTCATTCGGCGTTGCCCATAGTCGCCCGCCATGGTTTTGAGTGATCGAGCGGCAAATCGCTAACCCCATCCCCAAGCCACTGGCCTTTGTCGTGTAGAATGCTTCAAATAGGTGCTCGGGATTGACAGGCAGGCCGGGGCCGGAATCGCTCACAGCGACAAGCACGCTGCCCGGCTCGGCCTCACTCGTACTGATTAACAACTCGCGCGATCCCTCGGTGACCTCGCTCATCGCTTCTATCGCGTTCATGATCAGGTTGAGGATTACGTGTTGCAACTGGACTCTATCCCCCAAAATGTGTGGCAATCCGTCTGACAGTTGCATCTTCGCCGAAATGCGATGCTTTGACATCGCGGCACGGGCGAGCGTCACAATCTCCAAAATGGCTTCGTTTATCTCCACGAATCCGTTCTGCGCCGGCGGCTTTTGGGAGAAACTACGAATCCGGCTCACAACGTCGGCTGCCCGCTTGCCGTCTTTGATGATATGCTCGATCGCCTCTCCGACCTTTTCCAGATTTGGTGGCTGACGGGCGAGCCAGCGCGCAGCGGTGCCGGCATTCATAAGCGCAGCAGCGATAGGTTGGTTGACTTCATGGGCAATGGAGGCCGATAGCTGGCCCATTGTCGCGATCCGGTTCGCGTGAGCCAGCTCCGCCGCGGCCTCGCGCAGAGCCTCTTCGGCCCGCTTCTGGTCGTCGATGTCGGTCGTCGTACCGACGAATTCGAGGACGTTTCCTTCCGCATCGCGAAGGACCACGGCTTGCTGAAGATGGCAGCGATAGACGCCGTCCTGAGCGCGGAGAGACCGGGTTTCAAATGCGAATCCTTGTCCCGACTGCACGCCCTTCCAAAAGCTCTTGGCTGCGAACTCGCGATCTTCGGGATGGACCGCCGTCATCCAGGCCTCTGGATGCGACCGGACAAAATCGAGTGTCTGACCGGCGAACTCAAGCCAAACTCGATTTACGAAATCCGGCGTCCCATCGGGCTCGAGCGTCCAGGCGGATACAGGGAGTTGCTGCAGCAATTCGTGGGAAAGCATGCCCAAAACCCCATCATCATGGTCGCACAGAGTGTGACCTGCTTTCTGACAACCCCATCCAACTGCCTCGAAAAAAAGTTGCAGACCACTCATACGTTGGTATGACCAGCTTCTACGAAAGGTCGGATGGCAATGCGCGTATGCTGATTCCGCTCGATGTCGCCCCGCGAGGCGGTGGCAAAACATGTTTCCGAAGGCCCGAAGAGCTGCATGAAAGCGAGCAGCTGATGTTCGATCGGATTCTATTCCACACTTACCGACTGCGCGAAGCACCGTGGATCACGTCGTGGGTGAAACCTACGATTCACCGAGTTTCGAAGCGAGATCATGAAAATGTCCCATGCGAGGCTGGCCGAATGCGTCGTCGAAGAAGTCGCGCGAGCCAAGCTCGACCTGCGGGATGCCGCGTTAGGCGACGAGCACGAATACGCAAGCTTACCCCTCTGCGTGATTGACGCGGTTTTCTCAATCGGCGTCAAATACGCGAGCACTAAGAAGGTGCCGCCGCGATGGGCCGCAGCACAGACGCCGCCTTGGCCCGTTCACCGCGAGGGCGCGACAAAGGAACATTCGATATCCGAATTTTTAGCGGCGGCAGAGCGGTTCTCATGCCAGGAACTCGCAGCCGACATTTTCGAGAACAGTCAGCGGACATCATCAAAGAACGGAATATTGAAAGCTCAAGCCGTGCGGCTTTTCGCGTCCGCTCTGCGAAAGGCAGGCATTGAACGTTTCGCAGACTGCGAGGAGGAAACGAAGCTCGAACTGGCCGAGGCCTACGTCAGGGACGTCAAGGGTCAAAGCTCCGGTATATCGTTCGATTACTTTCGAATACTCGTTGGGCATGAGACTGTGAAGGCAGACCGGATGGTTTGCCGCTTCGTTGCAAGGGCGGCCGGCTTTGAGCATGTCGCGCCGACACTTGCAAAACGGGCTGTCATAGACGCGACGGCGATACTCAAACCGACATTTCCACATCTCACCACGCGACTGCTCGACTACATGATTTGGAACTACGAGTCGCGAAAAGCAAATTCCAAGCCACGGTCGACCCGTACTTCAAAAGGATTTTGCAATTGAACTCTGGGTCATCGGCAACCAGTGGCGCATTGAATCGATCACGCTTCCACTGCCGCGATGGGCCTCGCTGCCAACGAGACACGCAAGTCCGGCAAAACAATGCCACGGGGCGCGGCTACGCGGTCAACGCCGTGAAGTACGGCGTGCTCCGCTTCGCTGCGCCCCAAGGGGGTGACCGCACCGCTTTCCGTGACGCCAGATGGGGGTCGGGACGAAGGGCGTCCCGCAAGATTTCGATGGCCTGCGGCGCATCGAACAAAGGGCGAGAGGTTTTATGAGGATCGGGGATCCGCCGCTCTGTCGGTCCTGACCGGAGCGAGGTCATGGATCGATCGACGCGGCTTGTGAGACAATGGGCATGCCGCTAACGCCGTCCGTTACCTTATTTGTTCGAGAGGGCCTTCGCCGTCGACGAGGCGGAATTCTAAGAGCGAAGCCACGGGGTGTGCGGCGACGCGGCCAACGCATGCCCTTCAACGGGCCTCACAATTTCGGAATGATTTTAAGATGACTAAAAATGCTACCGACTTCTGCCTCGCATCTGGCCGTTTCTTCGATCGCATCAATGACGTTCTGACGATACCCTCGCTCGTTTGCGTCGGTAGAAAATTCAAGCTCTACCACCAGCGTTTTAATCGGAACGGCGTTTTCAAAGCTTATTTCGAACCAAGTCCGAGAAACTCCCGCTATACGCTCGATATGCTTGCGCACATCAGATTTTTGCCTACTCATTGGGACTTGGCCCCTGTTTCTTTGGAGGTGATGTGATGCGCTTACGATTAACGCTCGTCAGTCTGGTGGTATCTTTTGCGCCGGCTTTAGCTCAATCGGAAGCTCTAAAATATCCCGCTTACTATACTGGCGTTCGTCTCTATGAGGCGTGCAAAGCAGAGGCGCCGGACTGCACTGCCTACGTGATGGCGGTCGCCGACACTATTTCAGTTTTGGAAACAGAAAATTCAACCCCGACCATCTGCATACCGTCGGGAGTTTCGGCTCGGCAGATAATTCTCTCGTTTCAGGGTTTTGTCGCCAAGAATCCCATAATGCTCAGCAACCCAGCTGCGGACCTTGTCCGGGGGTGGACTGCATGATATGTTTCCTTGCAAGAAATCAAATTGAGGTGGTCGTTCGATCGTCATTGAACCCGCGATGCGCGCCTACGGGGCCGCCGGCATTCGTCTGGTCAGGGCTCGAACCACTCCCTATAGAGCGCTACGACTGGCGCGATGATATCCTTCAAATTTGTGCCGTCCGCATAGTGGCCCTCAGGGATACCTTTTAGTATCGGGCGCCCCGCAATGTGGCCGATTATTGCGACATCCTGCTCTGGTTGATGGCCACTGTGCCCCGTATAGCTGACGGAAGTCTTTGGACCCGTTCTCAAGTGTTTGGTGCCATTCGCAATGGCTCTCACGACCTCAAAATTCTTATCGCTATATACTCGTTGGGAAAACTTCTGCGCCTCAGTTTTAGCTACCGGCCATTTTTTCCCTTTCGGTCCGTAACCCGGCGCAATCCACTCTCGTAGGTGGTTTGCAATGAGAACGATAAAAATTGCATCTTCAGTGCTCTTTTCCGGATCATAGCAATACTGATCGAATCTCTCGCGGAGCATTGCGAACAGCTCGTCTGCAGTATCAATGTCAAAAATCTTGTCTGCTGTTTTGGTCAAATGAGGCCCTCTTGCAAAGCAGCGAATGCGTGCCACCTTTGACAAAAAAATCTACCGGTTCTTCTCGTCTTTCTTGACTTTCACACGCCTGTTCGCGCGATTGTTTTTTGCCAGCTCGTCGAAATTTAGTCCGTGAAACATCGCCCAGTCGATCTCACCGGGCAATTCCGCCTTGGCGAGTTCGGTGACCTCGAGGCGACTGATCACGCCGGTACCGTACTCGTCGTGCTGATCCCGCGTTTTCCGACCCGCCTGTCGCCGGCTGGTCGCGGGGTCGACCTTTTGATCGCGGTCCTCGTTGCGCCGAGCGTGCCGCAGCGAATGAAAGGTTTGCAGGAACGCCCGGCTGACGCCCGCACGCTTAGACACCCGGCCCATCCGTTTGCTCGCGGTTTTTTCAGGGTCCTTCACGCCATTGTGCAGGCTCGCGAACACAAAGCCTTCCTGTTTCCGAGCCCACTCGATGAAGCCGATGCGCTCCAAAAAGCTGTTCAGAACGTAGAATTGCAGGCTGTCGATGGTCTTGATCGGAACCGTGATCCGCTCGCCGTCGACCACGACAACGGACTTCGGAGCGACCACCCACATGCCGTGGTACCGGATGATATCTTCCGCCCGCAAGTTGACCAGAATTGCAAGCCGCCTGCCGGTCAGAAAGCCCAACAGCGGCAGCATCAAATCGGCCAACACACCCGTGCTCTTTCCGGCCTTGAACAGCCGCTCCAATGTCGGATAGTCCGGTGGAATCTGCTGTCGCGGAGCCGGCGCGGCTTTAGGAATCTTGATTTCCACGTGCGCCAGCGCGTAGTTTGCGCCCGCTGAACGGCACCCCTCCCTGATCACCGTTTTCACGCGCGCAACATAGTTGTTCAGCAGCGTGTTCGCGCTCAGGCCGACCTTCTTGGCGACCTTGTTTTCGGCAATGTACAGCTTGATATTCGTGACCTTGTAGTCCTTGCGGCGCGAGTAGTTCGGCGGCAAGTGACGAATCTCGTTCACGAAGGTCTGTAGATCGTCTTTGGTATACTGGTCGACGGGCTTGTCGCCGACGATGTCGAGAAACACGTCCCGCCGATGTTCTTGATAACTGGCCTCGACGTAGTCCTCGCCATGAGCTTCCTTCAGCGTCGCGATGTACTTGTCGGCCGCGACGCTATACAGCGGCGTTTCCTTCGGCTGCAACTGAACCGCCAACGCACCCACCTGCGACGTGACGCGTTCGATGCCTGCGGCGAGATTTTCCAGCACGGAGGGAGCCGGCGGCAACGGTTCGAACCCGAAATAGGCACGGGCGTGCTGCTCGTCTTCGATCACCCGCCGAAAGTGCTTTTCGAGGGCCGGCCCCTGCGAGTTGGCCAGTGCCCCGCCACGCTTCTGGTCGGTCCCGAGGGCGACCAGGGCATCGAGGCCGGTTTCCACCATGAGCTTTGCCATGGTCGGATTGCTGGAATTGCAACTGGCGGCGGAATCGAGACCACCAAGAAACGGAAGCATCTCGCGAAGATTGTCCTGGATAAACGCGATCCTCGCCTTCTTGTCCTCAGCCACGGTATTATTCTCCCTGTGCAAGCGCTCGAAAGCCAGTTGTGACGCCGCACCGAGCAGCAGCGCGGCGCGCTGTGCCGCTCTGAGCGGAACTTCGCCCAGTCTGATCCGGATCGCTGCAATTCGGAAATCGGGGTCAAGAGCTTTCGGGACGCGGCGCTGAAAAACCCAGCTTTGGCCGTGTTTCGTTAGGAATCGGTTGCGCACGTATACATGCCCGCCTACATTTGGGGCAGACACGGCGGTTTTCACCGCGTTTACGGGGCATATGAGCGGCCCGAGACATAGGTGACATTTCGTACCGGACACATGGGTTACACTTTTCGCCTTTTTGGGAGCGGGAGGTGTGGATGCCGTGGAAAGCGAGTTCGGTTATGGAAGAACGCCTGCG